>JABLTQ010123993.1_pt1 | contig 20073 bp, 7 predicted proteins | sample 7160101 | NCBI WGS metagenome assembly JABLTQ01 (sample SAMN14651228, study PRJNA627086) | human gut metagenome | isolation source: feces | host: Homo sapiens
AGCTGTGTACATAACGCTAAGTGATTTAACACAGATAGGAATATTTCTTACTGCTTTCACAGTTATGATTTTCACAATCATTTCTTTTAATAAAAAGAAATAACCGCCCATGTCTCTCCAAACTGTGTGCGGTTATTCATCGTAATCAGGGAGCGACCGTCTGTCGTTTCCCTCTTTTTGTATCTATAATATAACATAAAATCAAGTCGGTGTCAAGTGCATCGCCCTGCATAATCCGAAGAACCGCCCCGATTAAAAGGCGGTTTTCCTCACAGGCCTTATATACTTCCAGTATCTCCTGCAGTCGTGATAGAAGTAGAACACCCTGCCCTGCGTTTTGTCAAGCTCATAGCCCGACTTTTCATAGTCAAAGTCTTTCATAGCCTGCTCAATTTTCGCTTCAACAGCACTGTTTTCGGTCTGAAAGTCGAACGGTCCGTGCTCAAACACGATATACTCGCCCTCAGGCACGTCCATAATCTGCATCTGCCTTGGTATCTCTCCGCTGTAGTCGGCAGGAAGCCTTACGCCGTAAGCCTCAGCCAGCGGAATGCCCCAGCTGCATATTCTTCCCTCAGGCTCGTTTATGTACGCCATGACCTGACCGCTTCCGCTGTTCGCCTCATTACCGCCCATATCGTCGAGCTTACCCTTGATACTGTCAAGCAGTCCGCATATCGTTTCGCAGTCCTGTCCGGGAATATGACTCTGCTTTTCCCAGAAGTCGAAATACCCTATACTCTCGTAGTTTCTGATATGCAGGAATTTATGAGCCGGGATAGTTACGAAATACGCCTTAATATCACTGTTTGTCTGTGCCATACCTGTTCCTCCTATGCCTAAAAGATAGCAGTCGAAAGGTCTTATAGCTGTGCGGAGAATTACAGGCACAGGGTGTGAGCGGTAAGCGCTCGGAGTAATTCCGTATGCCGCTTTGAATGCCCTTGTGAACGCCTCGTGAGATGTAAAGCCGTAGTCAAGCGCAATATCAAGTATGCCCTTGTCGGTATCTCTCAGCTCCCTCAGCGCAAAAGCAAGCCTGCGGTATCTCATATAATCCCTGAGCTTCATTCCCGATATTTTGCTGAATTTCCTTGAAACATAGTATTCCGAGTAGCCAAGCGTCTGCGACAGCCTGCCGAGTGTCAGCTTTTCGTCCTCGCCGCTTCTGATACACCTGTCTATGTCGTCAACGATATTCTGAATATTCATATACCATTCGTTTATCCCACTCATCTGTTTTCCCCCTTACAGCCTTCTTCCATCTTTTCGACTGTATTCATTTTATCACAAACGAGAAAGCCGAAACTTGATACGGCTTGCTGTTTTTACTGAAGGCAGCACAGTATTTTCATATCAGATCAAGATAAGTCTTGAGATCGCCGACAAACTGATTTCCGCACCGTGCAAGCTCACCGAGCACTCGATCGGTTCCTTTTTCGGTCGTATACCAGTTTTCTTTGGTGATGTTATAGCAATGTACGGGGCAGACCGTCACATCAACATTCGGGAAAGCCATTTGATACAGCATTAAGCATCGGCGAGCATGAAAGGCTTTACAAACAATTATACCGCTTTTTATCATTATGCCCTTTTCATCAACGGCTTTACGAGAGAGAAATGCGTTATCACGGGTATGCCCCGACTTGCTTTCTTCAATGATCGCAGTCTGCGGAACGCCGTTTTTTACGAGTACATCTGTAAAAAACTCGCAGTCTGACCGGTAATCGCCACTATAAATTTCCGCTTTTGAGCGGACGCCGTGCCATTTTTCCTCTTTAACGCTTACTCCTCCTGACGGGACTATCCAATCAGTCAAACCTTGTCGGTATAATTCTGCGGCATATTCGGGCTGTTCGGGGTGTGAGCCGCCCGGCAGAAAAATCGCATCGACCTTTTGAGGTTCTCCTGACACAAAGATATAATCTGAAATATCCGTGATGATCCGGTTTGGCATAGGGGTTCTCCTCTTAGTTTTTTTTGTAAAAGAAAAATGCGTGATCAATACGGCTTGCCGTCCTGCTTATTCCTCCGGCGTAAAGAACACATTCCCGTCATCGTCGGTCGTAAACACCGTGAATCCGGTATAGCACACGTTTCCGTAAATGTCGTTTATAACAAAGCTGTATCTGTAGTCGCCTGCAGGCAGATTGACAAACTCTATCATATTGTCGCCGCTGTAGGTACATTCATCACCCTCGGCTTTGCCTGCAAAGTTACCCTCGCTGTCGTAGGTGTTGAATATCGGCACTATGACATCTCCCTCTTTAAGCGGAACAACACTCCTTGCCGACTCGCCGTTTTCGTTTACACCGTCCCATGTTCCAAGCGCCGTTATGTCATATGCATTGCCGTCCTGCGTCATAGCTATACGCAGATTTGTTTCCTTGCCGTTGAGCTTTACGGGAGATGTGTATACTGAGCTGTTTCCGTTCTTCTCCACTATGAACATAGGGATAAGATTATTCTCGATCATATACCACTGACCGCTGAAATTATCCTCGACCAGTCCCGATGAGAAATCAACCTTTGTACTCTGGTCAACACCGAATTCGATAAGCTCACCCGTTTCTTCGTCAACACGGTAAACCGAGCAGTTTACGCTCGCAAGGTTGTTTATAGTATCGTCCGTAACATTGAAGTAAAACGTTCCCTCATCGTCAAGCACAGGGCCGACATCTATCTGTACACTGCTCTTATCACCGCAGAAGCCCATGTTGTCGGTCTTGTTGTTGTAATGCTCCCAGTTGCTCTCATAATCGGAATAATCCCCGTCGCTCCAGTACACCGCACCGTCCGCAAGCCATGTTTTTTCACCGCTGTACCCGTCCGTACTGCCGTTTTGTGCGCCGTAGGCTATTCTGTCAACAAACGTCATATAGTACGGACTTACGCACACCTTGCCGAATGTGGCAAGCTCGGCAGAGCCGGAAACGCCGAACGGATAGTAGGTCGAAAGCCCTGTTGAGCCGTCCTTGTCCTCACCGTAGATGTTATACACTACCGCCTTTTCAAGCGCCGACATGACCTTGTCCGCCTTGTCGCCCGATACCGTAGCTGCTATCATAGAGCCGAGATCCACCATGTTGGTATATCCCTCTGTATCGTTGTTACTGCCGTATGCTCTTACGGTATAGATGCTTCTTACCGCATTCGCAAGCAGTGCAGGGTCGGAAGAAATATCGTTCATTTCCTCGGCGGCATCATTCACCGCCTTTACAAGTTCGTCTATTCGGCTGAGATCCGTTATCGAAAGCGTAGCCTCGCCGCCTGCACCGATAGCCTCGCACGATGCCATAAAGCTGTCAGCGACCGTCTTTCCGAGTTCGGCTGTATCCGCTGTCGGATTACTTTCCATAAAGCCTGCTATCTCGGTATAATCCCAGCCGTATCCCGGCTCCGTTTCCTCAGACGCAAACATATAGTCAGCGTGCGGAACAAGCATATTCGCCGTTTCGACCGTTGCCATAAGGCAAGCGTCAAAGCCGATGAACGCAAACTTATCCGTCATCTTGTCATATACAGATGTAAGCGCAGTGTCTATTTCCTCAAGCGACAGCGAATCGTTCTCGTTAAGCTCGTCGAAGCACACGCCGCTTATACTTCCTCCGCCGTGATTCCAGAAGATAAGCCCCATTTTAGCCGCCGCATAGTTTTCTATACCCCAGCTTAAAAAATCGACAAGCACATCCTCCTTGCCCATATTGACAGACTCTTTTTCTTCGATAAGGCTTATTTCTCCGCCGGTTACAACATAACGCTGTGTCTTTTCGGCAGAGATGCCGTATGTATCCGCCCACGCTCCCGCGCCGCCCGTCTGAATGACGAATTTCACGTTCTCGCTTTGTGACCCTGCGATCATTTCCTCAATGTCGCCGCTCGCAAGCCCGTTCTCGCTTTCAAGGTCGCTTCCGCACATATAAACGAATACCGTCTGTGTGCCGTCCTCGCCCATAGGCTTTTCGGCTTCACGCTGTTTTCTTGCAATGCTTATCCCGTCCGAACCGCTGAACGTCAGCTTTGACGCACGACTGCCCGTAACACTTCCGTCATATTTATTATCACTGCCTTCACTGCCTTCGCTACTTTCCGCATTGCCGCCGTCACTCGTCTGCCTGTTGTCGCTTGCCGTGCTGTCGGAAATCTCCTCCTCATCGTCAAGACAGCCGCTCGATAGCACAGCCGTTGCAAGTACCGATACCGCAAGCAGTGTCCGTAATATCTTTTCACTTGTTTTTCTCATAAGCACTCCTTTTCTCTTAGCCGTAATTATAACCATATTCTCACATATTAATTATAATCGTTTTTCTCGGCAATTGCAACGAAAAGGCACAAACGGCATTTAATCGGCTGAAAACGGTAATCCCCCTCGCCACCCTAAACTTCCAAAACCGCATTATTCCTCTCACTTTTCGTAATGCTAACATCTGTATTCTCCGATATGATTCTGTATCCGCACTATCCCGCCCACTCCCCTACGAATATTCCTACAATTCATCACAACCGCATATAAACTGCAAACGCCAAACTTGGCTTATAAACACTTTGCCGGTTTCGCAAAATGTAGCAAATCGCTATCACCCTTGCCTCCCCTCGAAAAAGGGGAGGTGGCTTGACGGCAAGGCACAAGCCTAATTTTACAGCGTTTTTATGCGATATATCCGACTTTTATAATTACTAAGTCGGTCTGCCGTCAAGACGGTGGGGATTGAAGTTGATAGAACTTCTATCCCTAAAACTTCTAAGCGTTCACAATCACAACTCGCCCCACACCAACCCTTCCAAAACCTCACCCTTTTTAGTAAGCCCTAACTAACCTAATTTTTACAAAAAAATTTTCAAAAACCTCTTGACAAACGCCGAAGTATCGGTTATAATAAAACCAACAAATCAGTAAACGTTACTGATTTCGCTAACACAATAAGAAAATAAAGATTTTATCACTATGAAAGGATAGGTAATTTACTATGAAAAAGTGGGTATGTCCGGTATGCGGTTACGTTCATGAGGGAGATACACCTCCCGAGTTCTGCCCCCAGTGCAAGGTTCCCGGCAGCAAGTTCACAGAGCTTAAGGAAAACGATAAGCTTGTATTTGCAGACGAGCACAAGGTAGGCATTGCAAAGGCAGTTGAGGATGAAGAGATTCTTGCAGGCTTAAAGGCTAACTTCGAGGGCGAATGCACAGAGGTAGGTATGTATCTCGCTATGGCAAGAGCCGCTCACAGAGAAGGTTACCCCGAGGTAGGCCTTTACTACGAAAAGGCAGCTTGGGAAGAGGCTGAACACGCAGCAAAGTTTGCAGAGCTTTTAGGCGATGTTGTAAGCGCATCGACTAAGGAAAACCTCGAAAAGAGAGTTGCCGCAGAGCACGGCGCTACACAGGGCAAGCTTGACCTCGCAAAGAGAGCAAAGCAGTTGAATCTTGACGCTATCCACGACACAGTTCACGAGATGGCTAAGGACGAAGCAAGACACGGCAAGGCTTTCGAGGGTCTGCTGAACAGATACTTCAAGTAAGCGGCGGCTGTGAGCCGCACCAAATTCGCCGTTCCGGCTGTTTCAGCTTGGCTAAAGTTACGTTACCGGCGGATATTAACGTTATAAATATGCAATTAAGGGTACTGCCATATTCTTCGCAGTACCCTTTTTGCGGCTGTGAGCCGCACCGGATTCGCTTTTTTCAAAATTCTGCTTACCGCAGGACAGCAAAACGGCGTATCATAAAAAGCAATAAACAAACCAAGCCGTAAGCACCCTCGCTTACGGCTCAGTTTGTTCTTATACTAAAACGCATCTGATACACAAAAAGAACACCGGTCGCCCGGTGTTCTCTTTTTTACTGTCAGCTTATTTGGCTGTATTCACATTCGCATAAGTATAAGTGCTTGTATTTGCACCCTTATAAGACGCAATCCTTACCTTATACACGCTTCCGGCCCTGAGTCCGCCAATAGTGACAGTAGCATTTGCACTGCCCTTTAACGTCTTTTTGACCCACTTGCCGCCTTTGTAAATTTCAACCTTATATCCGTCTGCACTGGCGTTTTTACCCCACTTAACGGTTATCGAGTTGCTTTTTGCCGATACAACCTTGATATTGGTTACCGGTGAAAGCACTGCAGTAACCGTAGTATAGCTGTAATCGCCGTACAGATCACCCTTATACGCTCTTACCCTTACCTTATATGTGCTGTAAGGTGTAAGTCCGTCAAGTTCAGCCATTGCTGTCTTATTATCGGTTATGGTCTTTTCGACCCACTTACCGCCGATATAATATCCTACGTTATATCCGTCAGCGTTTGCATCCGCATTCCATATAACAACCGCCTTTGAGTCAACCGCACTCTTTACCTTAAGACCGCTGACCTTTGTCGGAGCGGTAGTGATATAAATATCGTCGAATGTACTCTGAAGCTCACCCTTATAAGCCTTTATTCTGACCTTGTAGGTTTTGTAGCCCTTAAGAGAGCCTATTGTAACGGTAGTTTTGTTATTGCCGGTCAGCGTCTTTTCATTCCACTTACCGTCTGCATAGTACTGAACGGTATAGCCGTCCGCACTTTCATTCTTATCCCATGTAAGCGTAAACGAAGAAGATGTTACTGTCTGCGTAATACCCGTAACTTTTGACGGGAGCGTATCGATATAGCCGTATGTATACGGGCTGTAAAGGTCACCCTTATATGCGCTTACCCTTACTTTATATCGTGTTCCTGCACAAAGTCCGTCTATAACCGCCGCTATATTATTGTTGCCGGTAACAGTCTTTGCAGACCACTGATTATCAATGTACCACTCTACCTTGTAGCCGTCCGCTCTGGTGTTTCTGTTCCAGCTTATTCTTACCGTTTCATCGGTAGCCTTCACCGTATTTATATTCCATACGGGAGAAGGAATGGTATCAACATAGAAACATCTGAACTTGCCGGTGAAGCTTCCTGCATAAGCCGCTATCCTTACCTTATATTTAAGGCCTGCAGAAAGACCGCTCAGCTTTGCCGCTACTCTGTCGCCGTCCGTGCTGAAGCCGATCTGCTTCCACTGATTGCCGACATAGCATTCGACATAATATCCGTCAACACCGCTTATATTCTTCCAGCTTATATCGACTTCATTGTATGTCGTCTTTTCAACCGCTATTTCTTCCACGTCGGGAATAGGCTTTACGGGAACAAAGTTTCCGTTATACTTATGCTTACATCTTGTGCATTCAAATACAGTATAGCCTTCGCTTGTATAAGTCGGAGCAACAACCGTTTCAATGTACTTGTGACCGAGAGGTTCGCCATACTCCGCACCGCATATTTCACACTTTGCCTTTTCGGTGCAGGTAGCCTCTCCTCCGGAATGCTCACATTCGGTTATCGTAGCCGTTACAACGTCCGACTTCATCGAAACTCCCGCCGTTGCAGCATTGCTGTAGGTAAGACGGCAGTAGTACCTGCCCGTTGTGAGATTTTCGAGCGACAGCTTTCTGTCTGTAGCGCCCTCTATCACTGTTTCGTTGCCGTTTTCATCAATGGCGATCCACTGATAAGCAACTTTTGCGTCAACCTCGTTTGAATACCACGGCTCTGCATTTATTTGAAGTGACGGTATGTCGCCCGGATAATAGCCGTTGGTGTAATATACAGTATCAATCGGCTTGATTATCTGCATCGGACACAACCGTACCGTAAGTCCGTTTGTCGATGATGCCGTTGCCTTATTAAGACTGTATATATCTATCCACTCTTTTGTTCCTCTGTCCTGTACCCAGAAGCCGGGATCGATATAATCGGCTATCACCTTATCACTGACCGTAGTTACGATTTCGGCAAACCCACCTGACGAAATGGATACATTACCGCCGTTTATAGTAAGGCAATTTATATTGTTTGCGGCCATTGTAACATTTCCGCCGTTTATGGTCACATTGCTGCCTGTAGCAAGCCCGTCAAATGTGACATCACCGCCCCTCACTATGAATGCGTCTTGATTCTCAAACGCTGTCACCGCACAACGTCCCGTAACCGTCAGCTTTGCCTTGCCGTTTATGATGATCGGACGTGAGAACGCTGTACGAACTGCGTACTTGAGCGTGAAGTTACCTTCGGTTATGACTAACTGACCGCCGTATCCGTTCTTGTTATAAAGCGGATATAAGGTACAGCCCTCATTTTCGCTCTTCTGAGCGTCTTTCGCAGCCTCGTCAAGATCGTTATAATACTTGACATCGTCGCCCTTTGTTATCTTTGCATTGAACTTGCTCTCGCATATCTCGCAATATGTCGGCGTAGTAATATTACCTGCGGTTTCCTTGTCCGCTGTAGGATCGACCACCTGAGAATGATCACAATCAACAAGGTCTATGCTTACAGTGTTCGACTTTATTTCATAGCCGTCATCGGTAATAACTACGAAGTATATCTTGGCAGCATCGCTGTCGCCTGCCTTATCAATTATTTCGTCTGCCGACAATTTAGCGTCCTTTACAAGTGCGCTTAAGCTGCTATAAATTATATCTCCGCTTACATAGGAGTTTATACCGTATCTCTTACTTACATACGAGTCGTTCAGGTTCGAGCCGTGAGCAAGAGCAAGGTTGAACTTCAGCGTGGGGTTTGCGTTGCTGTTGCGATACAGCTTGTTTATTTCTGTGCTAAGCGTTGCGCTCTTTATCGGCGCTTCTTCTACATTCACCGGTTTATTGTCGTTATTCACACTGCTATAAACGCTCTCTGCACGTTCTGCAATTGAAAGCCATGCACCGCCGTCCTTTTTATATGCATAACCGTCAGCCAGAACAGATTCAAGACTGCCGTTTGCTATCTCGATGTTGTAGAATTTACCGCCGCTGATTTTTGCTTTAGCGTTACCTATAATGGTCAGAGCGTCTATAACGCCGCCGCCTATTTCTGCGTCGCCGTCTATGTAAACCATCACCGATGTGAATTCACCGCCGTTGATGATTAACTTTGAGTTTGCGTAAGCTTTAATAGGCATCCGCATTTTGCCATCGCCGCCTACGGTAAACATACCGCCGTCGGATACTTCTACAGGTGCGTTGAAAGCAAAAGTGCCACCCAGTTTTTTACCGTTCAGTGCAAGCGTTACATTGCCGGTAATGGTAACGCCCTGTGTAAGTTCGCTGTTTGTAATATCCTTATACAGCGTTACAGTAGCCGTACCTGCCTCGTTAGCCTTGTCAAAAGCGTCATAAATATCGCTGAACAGATCTGTCTGCTCGCTTCCGTCAGCCGTATAGCTTACAGTTGCGGCGATTTCCTCATTGCAGTAAGGACAAAGGTTTCCGTCAAGCGCATAACTGTCGTTTTCGTCCTTATGGTCGCACTTTATAACATTAAGATAATTGGCTTTGGTCATGCTCTGAATTTCAGCATATTTGAAACCTGAACCGACAATCGCATTTAAGCCTATAACTCTGCTTCCGCTCGCAATTGCCCTGCCTAAAGTATAATTGCTTTCATTTTCGCAAGTGAAGATGTTGAACGTACCGCTTACTATAGAGACATTATATCCGCTTCCACCGGTCGTGTCTGCTTTCATGCTTAAATAATCGGCATTAACATCATTGATGACCGTGTCTCCGCCGTTTATCGTTATTGCGCCGATATTAGCACCATCGGCACTAACCTTTCCGGAATTTACAACTAAATAATTCAATGTGGCTTTACTGTCAATTAAAACATTGGCATTCTCGCCAGATACCGTTACACCGGTAAATGAAATTGAGGCTTTTTTCAGTGCCGTAAACGTTATATCTCCGCCCTTGACATTAAATGCAAACGGTCCGCTGCTGTCATTTTTATTTAAATCAACGGTAAATCTACCCTTGCTTATGTCAAATGTTTCATTATCTTTAAGCCAACTGTAGTTTAACAGCTTTAATGTACAGCCTTCGCTTTCCTGGGCAGCGCTGATAGCGTCATTCCACTTGCCGTAATACGATAACATGCCGTCAGACAGCTCTACCGAAGCCGTAAGTGCTCTGTTGCATATACCGCATACATAATTACCGTTATCGTCACATTTTACGCTTGCGCCGGGGTGCTGACAGGTAGCTACTGTAAGCGTTACCGCATTCGACTTATATTCATATCCGTCATAGGTAAATATGCAGTAATATTGGATTTCTCCGTCTTCTGCCACTGCTTTATCAACTTCACCGCTAAATAAATAATAGCGATTGCCTGATAAGTCCGTTTTTTCCTTTATTACCGTTCCGTCAATTAAGCATCCGGTAACATAGAGTGTTTCATTTCCCGTATATGTCACATCGGCAGTGAAAGATGCAGTCTTTCTACCGTTACGGTATATTATCGGTGACTCGTCCTCAGCGGTAATTGTTGCACTCTTTATTGGCGCTTCCTTTACTTCTACATTAGCTATATCCTGCTTTTCACGTTCTGCAACAGTAGACCAGAAGCCGTCGAAATTCTTATAGGCATGGCCATCCGCAAGAAGCTGTCCTACGTTTCTGCCTTCACCTGAAACCTTTATGCTGTTGAATTTGCCGCCATTAATTACAGCGTTACCGCCGTCTTCAATTCTGAAGTCAGAGAAAATACCACCGTTGATTTCCGCATCGCCGCCGTTGCGAACGACAACACATTTTATTGTACCACTGCCGTTAACGGTCAGCTTACCGCTCTTCACTTCTATGGCATAGTAGGGATCAAAACCGGAAGTTGAGAGCTTTTTACCGTTAAGTTCAAGCGTAACATTGCCTGTAACAGCTATCGTATCTGTAATATCGTCCGTAATATCCTTATACAGCGTTACAGTAGCCGTACCTATCTCATTAGCCTTGTCAAAAGCGTCACATATATCGCTGAACAGATCTGTCTCTTCGCTTCCGCCGGCAGTATAGCTTACAGTTGCAACAATTTCCTCACTGCAGTAAGGACAGGGATTACCGTCAAGCACATAACTGCCTTTTCCGTCCTTATGGACGCACTTATCAACAAAAATTCTATCGGTTTTGGTCATGGTCTGAATAGCATCGTATGTGTAAATAATAGCGCCATTCATATTACTGTCGTAAACTCTGCTTCCACTCGCAATTGCCATACCTAAGCCTGTTTTGCAAGTGGTGCTGTAGAACGTACCGGTTACGATAGAGATGCTACCGGACCCGTTGATATTAATGCTTAAAGAATTAGCTTCAACACAATTGATGACCGTGTCTCCGCCGTTAGTTTGCAGTGCACCGATTATTGCATTGTCTATAACAGCATTTCCGCCAATTATTGACAGTTCTTTAATATAACTCTCGGCACTGTTTACTGCAAGCGCACCGCTTGTTAATGTTACACTTCCCAGCTTGATTTTACCGTCAATTGTAACCTTAGCGTCAGTTCCGTTTACTTCGATTCCGCTTATCAGAGTTTCTACATCGGCTTGTTTTACCGAAGAAGTGAAAGTCACGTCACCGCCGTTGACATCGAACTGATAAAATACCTTCTTACCGTTAAAGTCAACAGTAAACCTGCCGCCTGTCACGGTAACGGACTCAGATACTCCTTCCGACATCAGCTTTACAGTGCTGCCCTCGTTCTCCTGTGCCAGCTTTATGGCACTCTCTATATCCGCATAGCCTAACGACTTGCCGTCAGCATCTACTACCTCGGCTTCTATCAATGCATCACATATACCGCAGATTACAAAACCGTCGTTTTCGTATGAAAAGCTATCCTTCGGGTGTGAGCAGGTCGCAAGTGTAAGCTTAAGCACATTCGACTTATATTCGTATCCGTTGCACTTAAGTACAATGTAATATTCAACCTCGCCGTCTTTAGCCGCAAGCTTACCGATTTCATAACAGTGTACCATATATTTATTGTACAAATTATAATCTTTAATGCGATTATTGCCGTTTACAAAATCCGAATAGGTTGCACCCCTTGAACCGACCGCCAATTCGTATGTAATATCGACGTATAAATATTTCTCTCCGTTACGGTATATAACAGGCGCTTCTTCGCCTACCCACGCAATACTTGCGCTCTTTATCGGCGCTTCTTCTACACTCAACGGTTTATCGTTGTTATTCAAACTGCTATAAACGCTCTCTGCACGTTCTGCAATTGAAAGCCATGTACCGTCTTCAACTTTATAAGCATAACCGTCAGCCAGAACAGATTCAAGATTGCCGTTAAATATCTCGATGTCGTTGAATTTACCGCCGCTGAGTTTTACGTTACCGCGAACGGACAGACCTTGTATAGTGCCGCCGCCTATTTCTGCGTTGCCTCCTTTTTTAACTGACACAGAATTGAAGCATCCACCGCCGTTAATGACTAATTTTGAGTTTTCATTAACGTAAATAGGTGTATCCATATCGCCATCGCCGTTTACAGTAAGCGTGCCACCGTCAGATACCGATATACGCACTATGCCATAACGACCACCCAGTGTTTTACCGTTCAGTGCAATCGTTACATTGCCCGTAACGGTAACGTCCTGTGTACGTTCGCTGTCTGTAATATCCTTATACAGCGTTATTGTAGCCGTACCTATCTCATTAGCCTTATCAAAAGCGTCATAAATATCACCGAACAGTTCTGTCTTTTCGCCGCCGTCAGCTGTATAGCTTACGCTTGCGGCAAACTCAGAGTTACAGTATTTGCATACGCCGTCATTAAAGGCATAACTGCCGTCCTCATTCTTATGGTCGCACTTGACAAACCGATAGTCTTTGTCATCATCAACGCCCAAGGTGTTTTGTTCGGAAACAATGCTGTATAATAATTCATTAGTAGCTATTATCTCATCAGTCTCCTGCGAGTATTCAACGCTTATTAAGCGAGTGCCGCTTGCCAGTATATCCTTAAACGTATACTGTCCGAGTTTGATCTCACCGTAAATACCGCCGCCTATAGTCACCTTTGCATCCGTTGCAGTGTCTGATATAGTAAATTTATTAGCACCGAAGTTTTCACTTACGCCGTCACTGATATTTAAAGTACCGCCAAATACACTAATACCGTTAATGCAAACGGAGGTCGAGCCTTCAGGGTATGTAAGAGAACCGCTATATAAACCTACAAAGCAATTAAAAGCGCAGTTCTCAACAGTAATTTCTGCACCCTTAATATTGATCTTCCGTGTATAAGCGTTGATATAATTGTCGTCGATCGCGGTAATAGTAAACTGACCGCTTGACAATGTAATATCGTTCTCAAGTCCACCGGTTGTTACAAGAGTGAAAACACAGCCCTTGTTTTCAGCCTTATCCGCATACCGTAAGCCCTCGGTTATGTCGTCGAAATACTTTACCTTTCCGTCGGCAGTAGTTACCTTTGCGTAAATTTTCGCACCGCACTCACTGCACACCTTGTTGGCGCTGTCTTCATTTACCTGACCCTCGCCGTCATGCAGACACTTATATCCGCAAGCGCAGTTGCCGTGATCATCGTATGTATGCTTCGGGTGAGCCGTAACAAATATATTATCGCCTGCTCTGTATATTTGTTGTACGCTTGCATTCAGTATTTCTCCGCTTTCACTTGCAAGCGCCTTACCGCTACCCAGTATTTCAATTACACTTCTTCCCTGAACATAAATGCTCTTGAATACTCCGGCATTGATCAAAGCGTCGCCGTCTTCAAATGTTGCAAAAGTATCGAATTCAATATCTCTGTTTACAGTTACCATTCCATAGGAATAAACGCCGGTGGCGTTTATAACTGCACGGCTGCTTCCGCTGTTTTCAAAGGTTACATTTCCGTAAACCGCTACTGCGCTTATTTCCTCGGTACCGACCGAAACATTCAGCGTATGACCGTTCATGTCGATCGTTTTATTGCCGTTTATTATTATGCCCTTAACAATACAATCTACATCGCCGGTCAGCTTTAATACACCGTCAGCCTCATTTTCCGCAATATTTTTAAACTGTGTTTCGCTTTCAATAAATGTATAAGTTTCAGAGCTTTGTGTTGTCTCGGTAAATATAGCAAGCGCACAAACGCCGCACGGACACTTGCCCGTTTCCACGTTGTATCTATGCTCATGCGCTACAACCATGACATTTGTAAGTCCGTCGCCGATCGTCTTCGCACTGCCGTCAACTATACTTTCGGGGAGAGTTGTGAATTCTTGTACGGTCGCAAATGCATAACCCTTTGCAAGCAGATCGTTTACAGGTGTGCTGTTGCTTTCCTCGCCGCAGATGGTGTTGTACCTTCCGCCGTATAAAGCTACACCGCTTGCGTGTGCAATATAAACATTCTCAAATATGCCGCCGTATATTTCGACACACTTAGCACTGTTAATGACTAAATTGAGTACATCTGCGGCTGAACTGCCGCCGTCTGCAGTACCGTTTATAAGCGTACCGCCGTTTACACTAAAAGGTGCGTCTATGCATCCGTAGTAGGTGCTTTTCCTGCTGTCCTTAAGGTACAGCACACCACCGTTATTTACACTTATATCTGCCTCTCCGCCGAGTGAACATCCGTTCACATCGACAGTAACCGTTGTATTGCCGATTTCTACGTTCTGTGTAATCTCGCAGTGCTTATACAATGTCAGCGTACAGCCGTTGTTTTCCTCCGATAATGCCGCAGTAAAAGCGTCGTCTATATTATCGAAATACTTCGCTGTTCCCACGCCCGAAACGCCCGCAGTAAACTGATATTTGCAGATAGAGCATACACCCGTTTTGCTGTCAACATCGCTGTGGGGGCATACATATCCGCAGACGCACTTGCCCGTTGCTTTGTCGTAGCTGTGTTCGTAATGATCTACAACAGTAAACGAATCGTGTATAATCTTTGATGTAAACTTTTCATAAATATCAACATACTCACCGCTGTTGTCATATTGCAGTGCCTTACCTTCTCCAAGCAGAGAATAAAGCAGCAGGTTGCCGGAGCCGGAGTTGCGGTCGAGTTCATACATCAACGTACCTATTCTCATTCCCGTAGCAAGCCTTACAGATGTTGTTGTTCTTCCGTAAAGCTTTAAAGATTCCTTCACGACCAAAGTATTTACAGTTACATTTGCACCGTAGCTTACTTCGAACCGCGCACCTGCCTCAACAAAAATTGTTTCGAAGTTTATATTTGCGTCGCTATCAATTTTAAATGTTCTACCTCCGCAAACATCCACTTGACTAATATAGCTGTCCTCTGAGCCGGTCAATGTAAGATTACCGGCACCATTGTCGTTGTTGACCTTGAGTTCGATATAATACAGCTTATGACTGTTAAGGTCAACAGTAACAGTATGATTTACATTTATAGTTGTTCTATCATCGATATTCTTATAAATCTTTACATAGTTTTCGCTGTCTTCTGAAGTCTTGCTAAGGCAATCGCTCAGTGAATCAAAGCCGGTTACCTTGTCGCCTACAGTCAGCGTAGCAACGAACTCATACTGACAGGTTTTGCACATACCCGTTTTGCTGTCAACATCCGTATGACCGCACCGCTTACCGCAAATCGTGCACTTGCCCGTTGTGCTGTCGTAACTGTGATCTTCATGTGGTGCTACAATAACAGGTGTTACAAAACCGTCTTTCAACAGTGTTTTTGAGCCGTCTATCGGCACAGCGGAAGACGTCATAAACATACGGTTCTCAGCCAATAAAGTCAGTATTTCTGCGTTTGCTCTGTCCCCGCCGCCGTTATAGCGTATTTTTAGGAAAGCTCCGTCGTGAAGAATTACGTCACTGCTTGCATCGTTTATATTGAGTATTATGCCGAGTGAACGATAGCAGTCAAATGTACCTGCACCTACCGACACAGTTCCCTTAGCGCCGCAGTTTTCGTCAAATGTCAGCTTACCGCCGTCCACTACATTGAAATCGCCATAAATACTATTATTTTTTTCCGATCCCGTAACGGTTATATCTCCCGAAACAGTTAACGTACCTACATTGGCTTCCTCAGCGATCCACAGCGTGAACTTACGGCTGAGTGTTGTATAGCTGCCTGCATAATTCTTGTATACTTTTAATGTACAGCCGGTGTTTGCGTCACTGTCAGCCGCTTCAAAAGCCGCTTCCATCTCAGTTTCCTTATAAACAGAAGCTGCAGCCCCGTCCTTTACGATAACAGCCGCATACTGATATTCACACTCGTTACACTTACCCGTTTCGCTGTCAACATCGCTGTGAGGGCATACATATCCGCAGTCGCACTTGCCGTCAACATAGGTATGGCTGTGGTCTTTGACTGTCAGCGTTTCACTGCTTGATATTTCCTTAACGCTTGCGTTGAAAAGAGTTCCGTCAGCCTTGAAGAAAGCCTTACCCTCTCCGAGCATATCATATAATGTCTTGCTGTCCCTTGCGTAAAGTCCGGCAGTATATGTACCGTCTTTCAGTATAACCGTACTCGAATCATATACATAGATCGAAGTGTCTAAAACTACATCGCCGTCTATTATAAGCGTACCGCCGGCGTATGAAGCGTCGTTTGTCGGATATACATTACAACCGAGCATAACCGGATTGCCGCTGTTTTTGATCGTAAGCTTTCCGCTTTTGCAAGGAGTAATACTCCGGATTTTAAATTGGCGTCCGTTTAAGTCAATTGTAAGTTCTCCGTATAAGTCATACTGAGCGCTTGGTTTAGAATAATCCTTAAACAGCTTTATCGTACCGCTTCCGTTGTATTCATTCAGTAAAGAGTCAAGCTCATCGGTATCTACATACTTTAAGCTTCCGTTCTTGTCTGTATAGAGTGCGACAGACACAACCGCACCGCAGATTGAGCAGATGCCGGTGTCCGTGTTTATATCACCGCCATGCTCGCAGGGCTTTCCGCACTCCTCGCACTTGCCTGTTCCATCGCTGTATTTGTGGTCAGCGTCAGTATGCTCAACAACAGTAAGCGCAACGGAATAACCCATACTTCCATATTCTTTATAAAGATCAAGATAATTGCCGTTATCTTCACGTCGCAGTGCCTGCCGGGTAACATCAAGAAGATTGCCTAATTTCAGAGCGCCGGAATTGTTTTGGCGATGATATGTCAGCCCACCTAACTTCATTCCCGTAGCGAGCTTTACAGATGTCGTTGTAGTTCCGTCATCATTCACGGATGCTATCACAGTCAACTGCTCTGTAGTTACTTTTGCGCCGTCGTTTACAGCAAGCCGTGCACTGTCCTCAACAAAAATTGTATTAAATTCTACATTTGCTTCGCTGTCAATTATGAATGATCCGCCGCCTTTGCGAACATACACCTGCGTAACATAACTGCCCGCTGTGCCGGTTAATGTAAGCGTGACGTCTTTGTTGACCCCAAGTTTGTTGACCCCAAGCTTGATATTGTTCAGCTTGTGACCGTTAAGGTCGATCATAACATTGTGTTTTACATCTATAGTATCTAAAGTTGCAGTTGCCGATGTATCGCCGATATCCTGATAGATCTTAACATAGTTTCCGGTATCGGCAGTAATGCTGTTAAGGCAGTCTGCGAGCGTGTCACAGCCTGTCGGCGCACTGCCGTCTGTGCTGATTGTAGCAACAAACTGACGCTCACACTCGTTACACTTACCCGTGTTAATATCAATATTGCTGTGATCACATAACGCTCCGCAGTTTGTGCATTTACCGTCGGAATAACCGTTTTCATGTGCACATTCTTTATATGTAAATGTAAATTTTTCTGTAACAGTTTCTGTGCTGTCACCGTCTGAATAGGTTATATCGCAATACAGAACATAATTTCCGGCAGGAATATTATCCGCAAGCTTGAATTCGCCGTTGCTTCCGGATACTGCCGCACCGAGCTCATCTGCACTGTATGCACTGTTCGTACTGTACCAGTTATAGCTTATGCTTTCACTGTCAACCGTATAGGTGCTTACAAGCTTGTAATTGTCCTTCTCTTCCTGCGAAGTGTTTTGTATAGAAAACCGTTCTGTTTGTGTTGTCACCCTGTGTAACCTTGTTGAAACGGTTTGCATTCGACTTTACCTGAACGGTATTGGATACAATATCTCCGCACTTTATTGTAAGAGTATTATCAGTGTCGTATGTAACCGAAAACTCGGTATCGCAGACCATGCACACCCAGCCGTAATCGGTCTTGATTATGCTTGCTAATAAATCGGGTTCATCGCCGCCGAAACAGCCTCTTGCGTCTGCAAACTCTTCATCGCTCATATTCTTCAGAGTAATATCAAAGTAAACCGTACCCTTGAGCTTGATATCAGTCATGTCCATGTCTTCAATTATTTCATACTCTTCAGTCTTGAATATTCCGATTTGGTTTCCGAGTATTATACGGGGAGAAGTATCAGGCTTTATAACTACCGTCTTAGCGTCCGCTCCGCCAATCTCATAATAGCCGCTGTTAAACTCGGCATTGGCTGTCACTGAGCTTTCCTCAGCCTTGAACTCAGTCGAACCCTTTACTACAAATTCGTCCTCGTCTATTGTCGGTACAGTTTGACCGATACCGTATGTACCGCCGGTAGCGTAAACTGAGCCTGTACCGCTCATTATAAGGTTTACTTTGTAAATGCCACACTTAGTACCATAAGCAGTGACCTTACCGCCGCTTATTTCGGCATCTATGCTTTTGTTTCCGTCGTAGTATATTCCGACTTTTGCTGCATTGCCTTCAGGCACAGTAATACTGCCGTTTCCGCTGACGGAAATTTTGTCCCCGAAATTACTGTTAAGCAATATTGCGCCGTTATTGGCATATTCATTTTCTACAGCACCGCCAACGGCTGTAAGACTGCCGTTGCCGTCAACAGTAATGCCACGCTTGACACCGACAGCCGCACCGTCATTAGATACAGCTGACGCTTCGGCGTTCAGTGCGCCGTCATTATGTATCTCAAGCGACTCTGCAACTACTTTACCTGTTGCGTTTACAGTACCGCCGTTAATGATTATTGATCCGCCGAGAGAGCGTGCCATACTGTCTGTAGAGCGGTTCTCTGCATTCAGCACACCTTCGCCGCTGATCGTCATAGTGCCGTCACAGTTAACATCATTCGTATTTACGGCACTGAGAATGTATGTATAGCTGTCGCCGATGTCCGTCTGTACGATAGTATTGTTACCGTTCAGCACTATCTCCGTACCGTCGGGGACTGTTACGACGCTCATACTGTCTGTTGTCGCCTGAATGTTCACTTCGTCAAGCGTCAGCGTCTTTGTGTCATAATCCCAGCTCCAGCCGACACCGTTTTCGTCCGCCTTCTTTTCTCTGAAATCAAGCGGTGTCGTGATGACATTGCTCTCGCCGTCATGCGTATGTGTCTCGCCCTCGGCAAATGCCGATAACGGTACAGCCGTCAGCGTCATTGCCGCAGACAGCACCGCACTTATGAGCCGTACAAATTTTTTCTTCATGTTTTTCCTCCTGTAGATTTACCCGTGCTTATGCCATGCACCTGCACTTATGCAGTGCCTCCTTCAGCTTTTCAAGCGGTATCGGCTTCTTGTGGAAATAGGTACAGCCAAGCCTGTATGACTGCGCCCCGAATCCCTCATCGTCCGACAGCCATATTACAGGCGTATCCCTGTCGGCATTCTTCGCCGCAATAACGCCCTCCATACCGTCCGCTCCGTCGGCAAGCACGATTATAAGGTCAGCCGTCTTACACTCATTCACAAAGCTCTCATACCTCTGACATACCCTGTAGGCAATTCTTCGATATGCCGCCGTTGCGATCTGTGTTATTTTCGCTTTCAGTATCTCCGCCTCGTTTGCGGTATCGTAAACGCAGATGAGCATACCTCTCCCCCTTATAATTTTATAATTATATCATAACTCATTCGCTTTGCGATTTCAACTTTTTGGCACGAACGGTTGTTATAACGGCGTAAACGGTCATAAATGCGGCTCATAATACAAAAAACCTGCACCCTACACCCACCGGTCAGGTGAAATATATCACCAAGCACTACCCCACCGCTCCGCACCACCACCCTTGCCTATTAATGAACGCTCTGTTGGTTTCGCATCCGCATTATCCCACCCACTTTTTGTAGGGTGAGGGTCTGTGTGTGCTTAGTTGGCTTTGCGTCCATTGCAATCGTGGTCGTTTGCGGTCGGTGCGTCCTGCACCGACTTTTTGCGACCACTTGTAAGCA
>JABLTQ010028729.1_pt1 | contig 20036 bp, 13 predicted proteins | sample 7160101 | NCBI WGS metagenome assembly JABLTQ01 (sample SAMN14651228, study PRJNA627086) | human gut metagenome | isolation source: feces | host: Homo sapiens
CACACGGTCATAACCGCACATACCCATAGCAATCAGTTTCGTCTTAAATCTCCTCCTGTGGCAGTCCTTATCACACCCGCCTGAGATCATCTCCAGCTCACAGTTCTCTCCCATCAGATCCTGAAGCAGCATCATATCCACATTCACAGCCCCGTAATCATTCTCCAGAATCCCAATATTATTACCGGCATCCATCAGATACTGCGCATACTTCCTGATAAACGTGGTCTTCCCTGAACCAAGGAAACCGGTGATCAAATCTACCTTTACCATTTAATGTCTCTCCTTTGCTGTATTATTTTCCTGTTCTTATCTGTTAAGTGAAACTTCATCATTTATCATCCATGAACCACTGCGGTTATTCCCTTCTCTTACAAGAATCCCCCTCTGCTGAAATGGTGCCATTAGTGCCATAATTGCTGTCACCATTGGCACCATTCCACTGACCCTGAGAATAATTGTCGTCCAACAACACAATAGTCGTGTTCACACACCCATTATATACATTCTGCAAATCCAAACGCAACTACTTTATCACATATAGCATATGCAAAACTCCTTTCGGGCAGTGCTATGCTTCAGCAGAATGCGCGGAAAAAGGCACTGCCCGCGAAACAGGATACCCTTTCCGCAGACAATGCCCTTCTTATTTTATTCCACTGTTCTATTTCTTCTTTTTGCGTACAATCACAAATCCAACCGCCGCTGCAGCCACAGCCAGAACCACGATCCACATCACGATCGGTGTGTTATCCCCTGTCTTAACCTTATGCGGAATTGATGGACCACCAGGAACATCCGGTGTCACTCCCGGTGTTACTCCCGGTGTAGTAGTAACCACTGTATTGGTGATCGTTATAGACTTCTCAGCCTCAGTACCTGTGAAGCTTACATTACCCTCACCACTTACTGCAAAACCAAAGGTACTCTTATTAACCGGATTGCCCTCTGCGTCAGACTCAAAGACTCTGTAGGTATGAACCACATCCTTATCCGAGATATCTGCCACCTGGAAAAGAACCGTAACCGTATCATTCTGCTTCAGCTCAGTCGTGATCACCGTGGTCTCCTCGCCGGTTGCAGGATCCACCTCATTCACAGTTGCATAGAAAGTCTGATCCGAAGTAGTCGCAACGCCATCCTTCAGAACCTTCTTCTCAATATTCAACTGTCTCTCCATGTAGAAGCCATCCGGAATCTTAACATAAATATTATCTACCACAGCCTCCTGCGTATCGAAATGATCCGCAGACGGGTCAAAGGTAATGCTTGTAGAATCCTCTCCGTTTACCTGAATCATACAGTTCACTTCCACTCCTGTATCATCCACGAAGCTGTCATCCAATGGCCTTGGATTACCCTGTGCATCAGTCTCACGCAGATAATAAGTACCTGTGGGCAAATCCGAATAATCCACGCTTCCACTGTTCTGCCCCTGAATATGGATCGACTTCACATCCCCGTAAGGAATCGTCGCAGACTCATCAAGGAAAAGCCTTACATAATAAGTGGCATCTGCAGCACAGATATCCACGAAATCCATGGTATCATTATCAATAGCCTGAAGCTTCTTGGTAACCGTCAGACTTCCATTCTTAGACTTATCTGTCTTCTCAGCCTTGGGAAAAGCCTGCACATCATACTCAAACTTCTTCCCGTCCTCTGTATAAGGCACGGAAACCAACATAGGAGAAACCCTGCACTCATCAATCGCACCGGTCTGCACCAGCAGATAAACACCCTTTGGCAGAGAACCAAAGAACAGCTTTCCCTCCCCGTCAGTCACTCCTGTGAGAGGCACGATCCCCGCACCGCCAACCTTATTGGCAAGAACCTTCGAAGCATTCTCCGCATCCGCCGCAGTCTTCAGATTATTCAGATCCACACCTGCACCTGCAAGAGTAGATGCCAGATGGAAATACACCACCGGCTCTGTGTCCATATCTGCCACCTGATACAAGGCAAGAGGCACACCGGTCAGAGGAACCTGCTCCCCATCCTCCGTAACTGCCAGAGTCAGTGACAGGCTTCCGGTAGTCCTTCCGCTGTCCTCCGCTGCAAAAGCTCCCTGCACCATGCTCAGGAGCAGCATCACCGACATACATACCGCAGCCAGAACCCTGAGCCATTTTCTTTTCAAAAACTTTTCCTTCATATCCTACCAAGCCTCCATTATCTCTGTTGGTTTCTCCGCTTCCTGCGGCGTTTAATAACAATTACAATAATGATGATAAGCAGCATCAGAACTCCCGCCCCACCGGCGATCATCAGCCTGATATCCGTCTTCTTCGTCTGTACTTCCTTCTTCTCTTCTGCCACCTTCTTCTCCACATACTCCGTGCGGTGTCCCCGCACCAGAAGACGGTGGGTATTAATCCCATAGGGAGTACAGGTAACCAGCGTACACAGATCCTTCCCTTCCTCAATCTCCAGATCCGACATCTCCTCAGGAAGGACTACCTTAATCTGATCTACCTCATAGGCAAGCTTCCTGCCAAGAATATTCAGAATAAAAATATCTCCCTCTTCCATCTGGTCCAGATCAGTAAACAATCTGGCACTCGGCAGCCCCCTGTGCCCGGAAAGAACACAGTGGGTACTCTTACCTCCCACAGGAAGAGAACTCCCCTCCAGATGCCCGATGGCAATCTGCAGAGCCCCCTCATCCGTCCCATGATAAATGGGAAGGGAACAGTCAATCTTCGGAACTTCTATATAACCCATGATCCCGGTTCCGGAAACATCCAGAAGACTTTCATATTTCTTCTTATCCTTCTTCGAAAGTTTCCAGTGATCTGATTTCTTCAGTAAACTCTTATTGTACTTTCTGGCTGCCTTAAGCATCTTCTTATTCTCGGAATCATCCAGCTTCTCCACCTGCTTGCTGTATGTGGCGATGGCCCTGGACTGATGCGCCTGATTCCACAGATTACTCACTGTGGGATAAGAAATAAATCCTAGCCCTACCAGAAAGATCAGTATAATGAATATTGTTGATATGTGTTTTCTCTTCATAATAAAATTCTATCTCTTTTTACGCGTGCTGACAAGAAGCCAAATCAGCAGAACCAGCAAAATCGGAACTGCCACAAATGCAGCCACAATCCTGGTATCCACCTGCATAGCTTCCGCAGTGACACGGATATTCTCGGCATCCTCCTGATTGGCAACACGATGTCCCCTCACCAGAAGCCTGTGGGTATTGATCCCGTAAGGAGTACAGGTAACCAGTGTACACAAATCCTCGCCCTCCACGATCTTCAGATCATCAATCTCCTCCGGAAGAACAATACGGATCTGATCTACCTCATAGGTCAGTGTCTGATCCAGAGTACGGATCATAAACAGATCCCCCTCCTCCAGCTTGTCCAGATCAGAGAAAAGCTTCGCACTCGGCAGTCCCCTGTGTCCGGAAAGCACACAGTGGGTATTCACCCCACCTACAGGAAGAGAACTTCCCTCAATATGACCAACTGCAATCTGCAGAACAGCCTCATCCGTACCATGATAGATGGGAAGGGAACACTTGATGCTTGGAATCTCAATATAACTCATGATCCCCGTTCCGGAAACATCCAGAAGACTGTCATATTCCTTCTTCTCATCCTCCGCCAGCCCCAGACCATGCCCGGATTCATAAAGCTTCTCATTGTAGGCATCTGCCTCCGCCCACATCCTCTCATAGTCACTGGTATCCATCTCCTCCACAGCGTCCGAATAAGTGGCAATCGCCCTGGACTGATGGAGAGAGTTCCAGTAATCACTGACTGTCGGATATAACAGCACGGAGAGACCCACGAAAAATACCACTATCAGAATAATATTGGACCAATTCTTTTTTTTCATGTGCATCTCCCTGTTGTCAAATCTTATTTGTTATCAGGGGAACAGGTAACCCTGCTCCCCCTGATATGTCACTCACTGCAGTGTACAGCAGTAAGAATCTTATTTGTTATTGTCAAACCACAATTAGTGTTTTGCACTCATACGTCTCTTAGTAATAAGAAGAACGCCTGCACCAAGCATAAGGACAACACCAACTACATAGAAGATTGTTGTACCGATGCCACCGGTTGTTGGAAGTTCAGAACCTTTATAGTTTTTAATAGCAGTTGTAACTGTACCCTCTGAAACATCTCCTGTAAACAAATTACCACCTGACAAAGATGTCAATCTTGGATCATTAGATGTAACTTCATGTTCTGCTGTAACTGTAAAAAGAAGATCTTCCATTGTATTATATCCAGCCGGAGTTACAACCTCTACAATTTTATACTCTCCATCATCAAGACCTGCCCAGTTAAACTGGGTTGTCTCTGAATTAACTAAAGTATATTTTCCATTATTTTCAGTTGCATTCTGAACACTTACAAGCTGATAAGCCCCAGTATCATCTTTTTTATATAATGCAAAAGCAGCACCTTTCAAAGCAACATCGTTCGCATCAGTTTTATTGGCTGTTACTTTATATGTAAATACAATAACTTTATCATTTGGTGTATTTCCTGTTTCTCCACCCTGTGCATCATTTGGATTGTTAGAATATTCCAAATGCATATTATTCGGATTACCAGTGCTTCCAATAACTGCATGTTCGTTTAATTGAGATTCATATTCTACTGTAATAACGCTTCCAGCCACTACGTCTGTAATATCTTTCAAGTTTGCAAATGTAACATCAAAAGTATCTCCATCTGGTGCCGGGGTATTAACAGTATATCCACTAGTAATCTCTTTGCCACCTACATAGACTTTCACAGAGTCTTTATCGAAAGTTAAACCTGCAGACTCTTGATCATGAAATACAAACTTGTAAGTTGTATAGTCATCATAATTACTTGCAACTGTTCCTTTTAATTGAAATGGCACTTTATCTCCGATATCATAGTCTGCTGAATCCTGCCAATTTGATTTAAATCCTGTTGAATCATTAATATCTTTTACTTTTTTCTCTGAACTAGGTTTATTTGACTTTGGAGTAATTTTTACATCTCCAACTACTTTAACAATATATGTTGTATAAGAATCATCTTGACCAGCTAAAGAATCATCTACATCTTTAATCAGATAATACCCCGCAACTGCTGGATAGGTAGCGTTATTTGAAATTGTTGTTAAAGGAGTAGTCTTTAAATTTGCATACCCCTTTATTACAGCAAGCTTCTCTTTATCGCTTTTACCATTTACAGCAGTTAATGCGTTTATCACACCTTCAGAAACGACTTCACCTTTTGTTCCCGTACCATTGTTTCCCCATTTTATATTCGATAAAGTATTTTCATGTAAATTACCTGTAAAAATCTGGTAAATTTCATACTTATGATTAGTATCTGGTGCAGTAATTGTATATGTATTGGTCGCTCCCTCTGTAGCCATTACAGAAATACACATAGCTAACACCATTACTGCTGTCAGTAAAATACTGACAATTTTCTTTAAATGTTTCATACTTCATTCCTCACTTTCTTTTTATAAATATTTTCTTTTTTAATTAATTTATTGAATACGTTTCAGCGTAGATGGATTCGCCTGAGCTAGGAGGCTTTAGATTTCCCTCCTTTCTCTGCGTTTCCGCCTCATCACGTATCCACACATCAGTGACGCTGCCATCAGTGACAAGCCCACTGCTGTAAACCTGTTGGTTCCGATTCCTCCGGTTTCGGGGAGTGTATAATTGGATGACTTTGTATTAGAATAATATACCTTGGCACCCTGCAACAATTTTTCCCCATTAAATCCATCCGGCTTATTTGTAGGTTCTGTTTCTATATAGAAATAATACTCAGGATTATCAGGTAAATCATATCCCTCAGGTGCTTTTGTTTCTACCAATTTGTATGCTATTCCATTCTTTATCTCTGTAATAGCTACAACACCATCCAGATTTGACTCCTTTTGACTTATATATGAATTACTATTTACTTTCTTCCATTGAGTATCTTCATATTTATATAAATCAAATTCAGCACCATTTAAAAACTTGCCATTATTATCTTTATCTACTTTGTAAAGAGTAATACCTTCATGATGAGCTCCTGCCCCTGAAGAATGGATTTCAAATGAATTAACCGTATTGGAGCTACTGTTTTTTCCAGACACACCCTCCAACTTCGCACTATTAGAAAGTGTACCAGAATATTTACCGTCCTTACCTGTAACTTTATATTTATATTCTACAATCAATGATTTAGAATCTGGTATTGTTACGGCAAGTGTATTTTGGTAATTCGTTCCCTCCCCGTCCGTATCTAAAGTTTTTTCTTGGTATACATATGAATAATTGCCTTTATTTAATGGCGTTTCAGTAGTGCCAGATTTCTCATAAACAATCACTGAATCAGGAACTAATGTAACTTTCTGATCAGCAGCGTCCTTAGACCAAGTGTTATAGTTTTTACTTTTGTATTTTAATTCATCTGTTAAAACAAGCTGGGCACCATTTTCTAACAAGGTTTTGGCGTCTGGATTAACTTCTATTCTATATGTTACGATACCATTATCCTTTTTAGCCTGATCATCTAAAGCATACTTTTTAATAATATTGTAATTATCATCAAAGGTAATTTTCTGGGTCTGTTCAGCAGTTCCCAAGTTTCTATTATTTGAATCTGATACAGACACACTATTTGCAAAAAAAGCATATTTTAATAATGATCCATTGTCCTGACTCCAACCTGAAAAATTATCATTTATTTTTACAGTAACATCCAACCATATTGCGCTGGTCATTCCCCAATTTTTTGGATATGCTGGATCATTTAAATCTGGAATTAAATCTTTCGGAATAGTAATAATGCTTTGATTATTACTATTACAAACAGTAATTACAGATTTAACATTTGTATTACTTGATTGACTCCATCTAGAAACAGTTGTATCTCCTTCAATATTTAAAGATGTATTATTAAGCCATGGTCCATCATCCTTACCGCCCGATTTAATAGACAAACCAGTAAGAGTAACTCCTTGGGGTAACGTCTCTGTTATAATAACATCTGCATTCCTTTGTGGTACAATTGCTTCAATTCTCCACTTCAAAGTTCCATTATTATTCAATATCCCATCATGATATTCGTGTTCTGTATTAGATCCGCCTGTCATATTATTAAGATCAATTTTTTTAACACTAGACTCACTTGGTATATATTCATTCTTACCCTGTGCATAAACATTATTAAAAAGCATGTCATTATAAAAGGTTACCGTATTTAGCGGTTTTTGAGCCGTTGTTGAAAATGAAAATGTAAAATTACTGTTTGTAGGAATTGGCACATTACCTGTAACCGTCACCTGAGTATATTTACCATCTGTTGGATTCTCCGGTTCTAAAGTAAGACTGTAATTATCTTTTAAAGATTTTCCGCCAATCGTCTTACCATCCAATGTTTGTTTTAATTCATCTATTTGAGTTTGAGTAAACCACTGTCCTTTACTACCGACATTATCTTTCCACCACCAACCTTTTACAATTTCTGTACGGGCATCTATGGATGTTTGCCAGTTTAAAGTAACTGTACCATCATCATTTCCTATTGCCCCCGTTCCAGTTTTTGTATATACATTAGGTATATCTATTCCAATTTCTCCCGACGACTCTTTTCCATTAGAATTTCCTTCCGGCGGAATAAGATCTGCAGTATTAGTTACTTTAGCGCTGGAAGAATCTCTCTCTGTAGTGTAAGTAATCGTATATGTTTGATTGCTATTTTCACCAAATGTGTATGGTAATGAAATAGTATTTTGATTATTCACAGCTGGCGAGATCTGTACCTCTCCCTTGTATTCCTTGCCATTTAAAATATCTTTTAATGTCCAACCATTTAGATCCTTTTTCCTAGGATTGATCGTAATTGTCCACGTAATTGAATTTCCATCATCACTCAAAACACCTGTTTTCGTAACTTTGTTATTAAACTCAGTAGTAATCTCTTGCTCAGGTTTCAATGTACTTCCATCTGAACGAGTTGATTCTGCAACAATTTTATTTTTTGCAGCAACACTATACGTTGCATCATCTGGAAGCTTCGCACTATATTCAATAGTATATTTGTCACCTGCTTCCATTTTAGGAAGTGTTCCTGTAATCTGTGACCCGGAAACTGTCATCGGACAAGTTGCAGAAACATCACTACCATTTTTGTCTTTTACAGTAATTTGACCATTAACTCCAATATTTGTCATTGTATCAGTCAAACTAACCTGACTATTTGTACCATTTTGACTGTATACTGTAATTGTATAAGTCAGCGTACCATTTTCGTTATTTATGTTACTAGCACTTTTGGAAACAGAAAGATCTCCTTTTGTATTTAACTGCTCTTCAAATTTCACTTCATATTGCACTTTATCGTTAAATACTATTGTTGTCTTATTATCCGTACCAGTGATAACATCTTTTGCCTGGCCTTCTAATTTAACCCATCCTACAATTTTTGAAGTTTTGTTAGAATCTGCAAATTCCTTATCAAACACAATATTGACACGACCATTTTTAATCTCATATGTTCCAATCGGTTTGTCTGCATTATCATATACTGTCCCGCTGTCTTGAAAATTTTTCAAAGCATTTGGCAAATCATAGTAAATGGTGTTTCCATTTCCCAATGTTCCCTTAGGTATCGTATATTCCAAATTAAATCGAACTTTATCATTCTTATCAATTGAAGCATTGTTTTCAACAGTACTCCAACTACCATTACCTCCAACCTGATGTTCAAAAGTACACTTATCAATATATTGTTTAAAATCTACTCCCTCAGAATTATTAGATGTATTTTCACCCGAGGTAACATCTGCCACCATCAACGTATAAATACTAAAATGTTTTGCCTCAAAACTTACTCCATTATCAGAAATCTGTGACTCAAGTTTTTCCGGCTGATCTGTATTTTCATCAGGAATATAATAAATCTCGCCTGCTTCGTTTTCTTTCTCTGTCAGATCTGGTATCTGGAATTTGACTGAGAGAGTATTTCCATCTGCAGGCTCCCATTTATTACCTTCAGCATCAAATATAGTAATATCCCATGCACACAGGACTTTCATTCCTTCCATGCTGATGTTATTAACAGGGAATGCTTTTACGCTTCCATTTTCCGGGAGATTACCACTTACGACAACTGCATTTTCACTCTGCTCTGCTGTAGCATATGTACTGTCTGTATAGAGTTCTGCAGTTACTGTCTGCTGCCCCAGCTGAACTTCATGAGTCGGTTCTTCAGTCGGCTCCGGTGTCGGGGTTGCCAGTGCAGGGTTCTCCGGGATGGAGACGTAGCCTTTGATGGTTTCGCTTCCTATATTATAGGTGTTGTTTCTGACTGCTTTGTCGGCGTCGCCTACGATGGCGGTCAGGGTGCTGTCGCTTACGGAGGTTACGATTCCGGCGTGGTCGGCGCTGCCGTTGCTGTCTGTGTCCAGAAGGAGCAGGTCGCCGGTTTTCGGTGTATAGCCATCAGGAATTGTATAGTTCCATGCGCTGCAGTCGCTGTTCTGAGGTACTGCGCTTGTTGGTACTCCTGCGTAGCTTAAACAGAAGTCTGCGAACTGGGCGGACCAGTTGTCGCGGTATGGGTCGTTTGCCCATGCGCCGTAGCGGGTGTAGCCGTGGATGGTCTGTCCGTCCTCTGCCACTGCGTAGTTGGCTGTGCTCTCTGTGTATCCGTTCTGGGTCTGGGCAATGGCTGCAAGGTCTGCACCCCAGTTGCCTGTGAGTGTGACACTGCTTACAGTTCTCTGCCATACATTGCCGTCTTCTACATCTGCATTCGGGTCGGAGTAGCAGGCAAGGATGTGTTTATGTTCTTCTTTGCCGCAGACAAGTTCTTTCTTATAGCAGTCGTCTGTGTGCTTATGTCCATCGTTCTCTTCCTGTCCGCAGATGAGTTCTCTCTTGGTCTCGTAGCACTCTTCTGTGTGGTGATGGGCACCCTCTCCTTCTTCTTTGCCACAGGTGAGTTTTCTCTCGGTTGTGTAGCATCCGTCGATGTCATTATGTACATGGTCGGGATCTGTATTAGTGCAGGTCAGGACCTTTTCTTCTGTGTAGCAGTCGTCTGTGTGCTGATGTCCGTCGGATTCGGGCGTTGTACAGACAAGAACCTGTTCTTCCCGGTAACATTCATCCGTATGATGATGTGCACCTTCTCCTTCTTCTTTGCCGCAGATCAGCTTCTTCTCATAGCAGTCCTCTGTATGTGTATGTTCTTCTTTTCCACAGTGAGGTGTTCCTTCTGCCGTAAGTGCCGGAAGAATCAGTGCATATACAGTACAGAAAACTACCATGCAGGCAAGGATGCTGACTATGCCTTTCCAGCGTTTATGTCTGTTATTCTTATGTTTCAGGTTTGCTGTCTGCTGAGACAGAGACTCTTTCATATTCCTCTTCCTCCCTCTTTATTATTCTGTACAGTTTTGTACTTATCAGAAAATACGGTGTCATTTCTATGAAACCGTGCCAAATGTTTCCAACGGCCATATGCTGAATACAATCTTGCCGACGATCTGTTCCTCTGCCACGGGACCTACGGCTGTATTTCGGCTGTCCACAGATGTGGAACGGTGGTCTCCCATTACGAAATAACGTCCGTCCGGTACCTGATAGGGGAGCTTGATGTTGCAGTCTCCCAGAGCTTTCTCTCCTTCTCTCAGGTATGGCTCATCCAGAAGCTTATCGTCTACGTAGACGTTTCCCTCTTCGTCAATATTGACCCAGCTTCCCGGTCCTGCGATGAGACGCTTCACCAGGATCTTGTTGTTATAATAGAAGGCAATTACATCGCCCTGTCTGAATTCCGAACCTTTCAGTGAAACTACGATCTGACCTTCCCGCAGTGTGGGGGTCATGGAACTTCCGTAGATCTGAAGCACCGGCAGGAGCAGTACAGCGATCAGAACTGCCGCAGCCGCCACTGTGATCAGTGTGTAAATGGTGTTTCTGAGTACCTGGAAATACCGTTTCTGATATTTCTTACGGTTTACTTCCTTTTCCAGCAGTTCCACCGAAGGCATAGAAGTGATCTCTCTTCTCTTCTTATTCTGCTTCATTCTCTGTCTCTCCGTTCTGTGAAATCTCCGACCGGATTCGGATATTCTCCAGATACTGGTCTGCTGCCTGCTGTGCAGCTTCGAATACTTTATTCAGTTTCAGTGACGCTTCTGCGATGGAACCTGCTTCCTGTTCCATGATCCTGCGGTCACTGAGCTGGTTCTTAACTGTCTCCAGTTCTTTCTGAAGTCTCTCTACTTCTCTGCTCTGTTCCAGAAGCATTTCCAGTAAATCCATACGGCTTAAACGCCGTAATTCCTTTTCCGTCATTGCTGTATAGTCCTTCCTGTCATTTCCCATGTAACAAAAGCATTACAGAATTTTAATTTTTTTGAAATAAAAAAAAGTTGCAATTATCCCCCTTAAGAAATAATTGCAACCGAACTACCTTTTTCACTGAGTATGCCATCCTTCAGGCTTACTCTTTACGTTCCTTAAGGCTCCTAGCTTTGCGCCCCTGACTCTCATCAGGTTTGCCCCTCATATTTCCTATATTTTACCATATACTGTTTTACCCGTCCAGATTTTTTGTCTTGTCTATTTGAACAATTTTTTCTTCACTTTGACGAAATTTTTCGTTAAATATATTACATTTCGTCTTTATTGTGAAAGATGAACAGCAGAAGTATGCACAGCCTGTCCGTGGATATCTGTCCCTCTGTATATCCTATGCAGCACGCACAAAAAAAAGACCGCAATTATTCATATTCTGAAATAATTGCGGTCAAAACTTTCCTTAAAAAGTCCCTGATCATCAAAATATTTTGCCGGTGTTTTATGAGAGTTCCAGCTTACCGGTATAAAGCTGATAATAAGTTCCCTTTAACTTAATCAGGTCTTCGTGGTCGCCTCGCTCTATGATCTTGCCGTGGTCCAGTACGATGATGGCATCGCTGTTGCGGATAGTGGAGAGTCGATGGGCGATTACGAATACGGTACGGCCTTTCATCAGGTTATCCATACCTTTCTGTACGATACTCTCTGTACGGGTATCGATACTCGAGGTTGCTTCATCCAGGATCAGTACCGGCGGGTTGGCTACTGCTGCCCTGGCAATGGACAGAAGCTGTCTCTGTCCCTGGGACAGTTCTTCGCCGTCTCCGCTTAACATGGTATCATAGCCCTTGGGAAGCATTTTAATGAACTGGTCTGCGTGAGCCAGTCTTGCTGCCTCATATACTTCCTCATCTGTGGCATCCAGTTTTCCGTAGCGGATATTTTCCCGGATGGTTCCTGTGAACAGGTGGGTATCCTGAAGTACGATTCCCAGTGAATGTCTCAGGTCATCTTTCTTGATCTTGGTGATATTGATTCCGTCATAGCGGATCTTACCCTCCTGAATATCGTAAAAACGGTTGATCAGGTTGGTGATAGTTGTTTTTCCAGCACCTGTGGAGCCTACGAAAGCCAGCTTCTGTCCAGGCTTTGCAAAGAGGCTGATATCCTGAAGGATTACTTTATCCGAGTTATAGCCGAAGGTTACATCCTCGAAACGGACATCTCCTGTAAGTTCTGTATAGGTTACGGAACCATCTGCAGAATGAGGATGCTTCCACGCCCACATACCGGTTCTTTCTTTGCATTCTGTAATATTTCCCTGAGCATCTTTTTTCGCATTAACAAGCTCTACATAACCTTCATCTTCTTCCGGCTTCTCATCGATCAGGTTGAAGATTCGTTCAGCACCTGCAAGCGCCATGACAATGGCATTGAACTGCTGTGCCACCTGCATGAAGGGCTGGGTAAAGCTCTTTGTGAACTGCAGATAGGAAGCCATGACACCCAGAGTGATGCCGCCTACTCCTGCTACAGAGAGAAGTCCTCCCAGAACTGCTGTGAGCACGAACTGTAAGTTACCGATGTTTCCAATCACAGGACCCATCATATTAGCATATTTGTTGGCGTTGGCGGAGCTTTCAAAGAGAGCTTCGTTCAGACGGTCAAATTCCTGTTCGGATTTTGCTTCATGGTTGAAAACCTTAACAACCCTCTGGCCGTTCATGCGCTCTTCCACAAATCCGGTCACATCTGCCAGAGATACCTGCTGACGGATGAAATATTTACCGCTGTTTGCCCCGATCTTACCGGTCACCGCCATCATAATGAAGATAACAGCCACAGCCAGGATGGTCAACAGTGGACTGAGCACCAGCATGGAGATAAAGGTTACGATAATGGTGAACAGTGCCATCAGTCCCTGAGGGATTGCCTGGCTGATCATCTGTCTCAGTGTATCTGTATCATTGGTGTAGAGACTCATGATGGAGCCGTTGGTATTCTGGTCGAAGTAACGGATAGGCAGAGTCTGCATATGCTCAAACATATCGTCACGGATGCGCTTCAGCACGCCCTGTCCGATGAATACCATCATTCTGCTGTAAATAAAGGTTGCGATCACACCTACTGCAAAGATGCAGCCCAGAACTGCCATTGCCTTGTACAGCTCTGCATAATTGGGGGCTGTCTGTCCGATCAGCGGGATAATATAATCATCCAGCAGATATTTCAGGGACAGGGATACGGAAATGCTGGCTACTGCGCTGAGAAAGATACAGATAAATACCAGTATCAGCCGCAGCTTATAGGTTTCGGTTATATATTTCAGAAGTCTTTTGGCAGTTTTGATGGTGTTCTGGTCTACTTTTTTCTTCTTATTCATCTTCTCCGCCTCCTTTGACCTGTGATTCATATACTTCTCTGTAAATCTCATTAGTTTTCAGTAATTCTTCGGAGGTTCCTACTCCTGCGATCTTACCGTCATCCAGTACAATGATCTGATCTGCGTCTTCAATAGAAGAAACTCTCTGCGCAATGATCAGCTTGGTGGTATCCGGGATTTCCTCGCGGAAAGCCTTACGGATCAGGGCATCTGTCCTGGTATCTACCGCACTGGTGGAATCATCCAGAATCAGGATCTTTGGCTTCTTCAGCAGGGCTCTGGCAATACACAGACGCTGCTTCTGTCCGCCGGATACATTGTTTCCGCCCTGAACGATCATAGTGTTGTAGCCATCCGGAAATTCGTTGACGAATCCGTCTGCCTGTGCCAGGCGGCAGACTCTCTGAATCTCCTCGTCGCTGGCATGTTCATCACCCCAGCGGATGTTTTCATAAATGCTGCCTGAGAAAAGCACATTCTTCTGGAGAACCATGGATACCTGGTCACGAAGCGCTTCCAGATTGTACTCGCGCACATCAACGCCTCCTACCTTTACACTTCCCCCTGTAACATCATAGAGTCTGGGGATCATCTGTACCAGTGTAGACTTGGCGCTTCCGGTACCGCCGATGATTCCTACAGTCTGTCCAGATTTAATATGAAGATTAATATCCTTCAGAGAAAGGTTGCCACCTTCTCCTCCGTAGCTGAAGTCCACATGGTCGAAGTCTATGGAGCCGTCTGCCACATTTTTCACTGCATCAGCCTGATCCTGCATTTCCGGAACCTCATTCAGTACTCCTACGATTCGGTCTGTGGATGCCTCAGCGATCATGATCATGACAAATACGAAAGTTACCATCATCAGGGAACCGATAATCTGCAGTGCATAGACGATCACACTGGTAAGCTCTCCTACTTCCATAGTTCCGCCTACAATAGATCTGCCGCCGATAGCTACCAGAATCAGCACGACTGTATACATGGTAAACTGCATAACCGGGGCATTCCATGCCACGATCTTCTCTGCTTTGGTGAAAAGATCATAGACATATCTGGAAATCCCATGGAATTTCTCGATCTCATAGTCCTCACGTACGAAAGCCTTTACCACACGGGAGGCGTTTACATTCTCCTGTACGGAATTGTTCAGCACATCGTACTCATCAAATACCTTGATGAAATGAGGGTGGGCTGCTTTTGCAATAAAAAGCAGAGTGCCTCCCAGGAATGGTATGGCAATGAGGAAAAGAATTGATGCCGGTTTGCTGATGGTCAGTGTCATGATCCAGGACAGAATGATCATAAACGGTGCCCTGGCCAGCAGACGGATACTCATCATATATGCCTGCTGCACATTGGTAATGTCTGTGGTCATTCGTGTAACCAGTCCTGAGGTGGAAAAATGGTCGATATTTTTGAAGGAAAAATCCTGTACCTTGTAGAAAATATCATGTCTCAGGTTTTTGGCATAGCCTGCTGCTGCGTAAGCTGCCATATTTCCGGCCTGTACGCCGAAAAACAGTGCAAGCATTGCCATCACAACCAGAATGATTCCTCTCTGTATGATGTAGCTCAGATTACCCTGGGCGATACCGATGTCAATGATCTTGGCCATCTCCAGGGGGATCAGAACTTCCATCAGAACCTCCAGGATTACCAGAAGCGGTGCCAGAATGGACTGCTTTTTGTACTCCCGGACAGAACGTAAAAGTTTTTTGTTCATCTTTGTTGATGTCCTCCTTGTATTTTATTTTTTGTAATTGCTGTCTTTTTTATTGCACATTTTCTTTCTGTTTGCACACATCTGCCACAGAACCTGTTTGCACAGCTCCACATCCTCTTTCGGGATGCCCCGAATCATTGCTGCTTCGTCCTCTTCAATGCTGTGAAGGATAGGCTGGCGCAGAGATTCTGCCTTTTCTGTGGGAAGGATCCGTTTCAGGCGGGCATCCTGCTTCGCACATTCTCTGTAAATGTATCCGTTTTTCTCCATTAGCTGCAGGATTCCTGTTACTGTAGGTTTCCTGATCTGAAATTCCTCTTCAATATCTTTCTGGTAAAGATCTCTGTGTATGGTTTCCAGAAGGATAAATTTCAGCACATGCTTCTGCATGGATGTCAGATCTTTATTCTCTATCATTTCCGCCGGATTGTGACGTCTCATGGAATGGGATAAAATACGGATCAGACGGCCTACGTGCATATTGTTCAGTTTCTGTCTGGTTTCCTCGTCTATTATGTTCACCTCCCGGATTTTGCCACATGGTTAGGATGCAATCTGTTAGTTTCCTAACTATTATAGGGAGTTGTTTTTTTATTGTCAATACATATTTTTTAACCGAATCAGGTAAGTCCCCTGCGGAGGTTGCGAATATCCACCTGACTCCATTCTCAGTAATATTCGCCTGATATACAGAACCTTCGGCTTACGCCGGATATATCTGTACATAAATAACAGTAACTTGCAAGGCTCTTCAGAATATGTTAAGATATTTTCGTCAAATAAAGCGGTAAAGAATATTTACGAATAAATATGTTTTTCACAAAGGAGGATTCTATCATGTATATCACTTGTCTTGATGTAGAGGGCGTTCTGGTGCCTGAGATCTGGATCGCATTTGCAGAGGCCAGCGGCATCCCGGAGCTGAAGAAAACTACCCGCGATGAGCCAGATTATGATAAGCTGATGAACTGGAGACTTGGGATTCTGAAGGAGCATGGTCTTGGACTGAAAGAGATTCAGGAGGTTATCGCAAAAATCGATCCCCTTCCGGGTGCCAGGGAATTTCTGGATGAGCTTCGTTCTTTCTCTCAGGTAATCCTGATCAGCGATACTTTCACACAGTTCGCAGCACCCCTCATGGAGAAGCTTGGAAGACCGACTCTGTTCTGCAATACTCTTGAAGTTGCAGACAACGGCGAGATCACAGGCTTTAAGATGAGAGTGGAACAGTCCAAGTTAACTACTGTAAAGGCACTGCAGTCTATCGGATTCGATACCATTGCAAGCGGTGATTCCTACAATGACCTGGGTATGATCCAGGCAAGTAAGGCAGGATTCCTGTTCCGCAGCACAGACAAGATCAAAGCAGATTATCCGGAGATTCCGGCATACGAGGAATATGATGAGCTGCTGGCTGCAATCAAAAACGCTATGAAATAGTCTTATAAAAAAACCACCATACAGGTCAGGCTGTTCCTGTATGATGGTTTTTTATTTTGTGATTCCATTACTGTTATGTCATATTATGACAGTTCAAAAGCCTTTTTTATACTGTCATAATGAAGGAATTTTCCTTCTGCTGCAAATGCTTTGATCTCATCAACAGTGGCAAACATATATCCGTCTGTCTCTTCTGTCTGCAGATGCAGGTCGCTTTCATCAATGTCCATAACGAAACGATACACATCCACAAAGTAGTTATCTCCCTCACCCGGATTCTCACGCTTATAGGTAAACAGATATCCGCCTTCTGCATTCCGCACATCCAGTCCTGTTTCCTCTTTTACTTCGCGCAAAACCGCTTCATAAGATTCCTCACCAGCCTGAGCTGCACCTCCGGATACTTCCCACCAGCCGGGTGCCCATGCCTTGGTCATCACACGTTTGGTGATCAGGAACGTGCCATCCGGTCTGCCGATGACACCCAGTACAGTTAAGTGATACTCTCCGTCCTTCAGGCACCAGTCGTTTCTTTTCATTGTGCGTCCTGTTGGTTTTTTATTTTCATCATAAATATCCCAGAATTCCATTATTAATATCTCCCTGTAAAATTACTGTCTGACTGTAGCTTTATACATAATATCATCTTGCCGTTCTTATTGCAAATATATATATCATAGATTCTCTGTATTATCAGGTCTGTTGTTACTGTCCTGTTTACCGTATTTTTATCCGAAAAGCAGGTTTTTCTCCACAAAATAGGTCTCTATACATTGAAATCTGCCCCATTTTTAAGTATAATTGCACTAAAGCGTGCATACAACCCACGCACTAATTTGCGGTTATTCTGTTACATCTTTCTGATTCAGACTTCAACAGCATTAAGTCCGCTTTCGGATAAATGTACCTGGAATCGCATCTATTCTAAAGGAGGAATATTATTATGGCAACATGGAAAAATCTCGACACTCTTGCTTCTTACAGCAAACTTGCCGAACTGAAAGGTCATGTAGATATCGCAGATGCCATGGCAGGCGAGAAAGGTGCTGAACGTGTGAAGAAATACAGCACACCTATGGCAGCCGGATTAACTTACAACTACGCTGCAAAGCAGGTTGATGAGACTGTTCTGGATGCACTTGCAAAGCTGGCAGACGAGGCTGAACTTATTGAGAAATTCCAGGAGTTATACAACGGTGCAGTGATCAACACCGGTGAGAAACGTATGGTACTTCACCACCTTGCACGTAAACAGCAGGGCGATGCTGTAGTGGTAGATGGCGTTGACAAACGTGAATTCTACGTTGCACAGCAGAAGAAAGCTGCAGACTTCGCAAACAAGGTTCATGCAGGTGAGATCACCAATGAGAATGGTGAGAAATTCACATCTGTAGTTCAGATTGGTATCGGCGGAAGTGACTTAGGTCCACGCGCATTATATATTGCTCTTGAGAACTGGGCAAAAGCAAACAACACATTTAAGATGGAAGCGAAATTCATCAGCAACGTAGATCCTGATGATGCAGCCGCTGTTCTTGCTTCTGTAGATCTTGCTCATTCCCTTTTTATCGTTGTATCCAAATCCGGTACAACCCTTGAAACTCTGACAAACGAAGCTTTCGTAAAGAATGCTCTGGTAAAAGCAGGATTAAACCCATCCAAACACATGCTTGCTGTAACAAGTGAGACTTCTCCTCTGGCAAAGAGCGAAGATTACCTGACAGCTATCTTCATGGATGACTATATCGGCGGACGTTACTCTTCTGTTTCCGGTGTAGGCGGAGCAATCCTTTCTCTGGCATTTGGTCCTGAAGTATTTGCCCAGATCCTTGAGGGAGCTGCAGCAGAGGATACTCTTGCCACAAATAAGAACATTCTTGAGAACCCGGATATGCTGGATGCACTGATCGGTGTTTATGAGAGAAACGTACAGGGATATCCTGCTACAGCAGTTCTTCCGTACTCTCAGGCATTAAGCCGTTTCCCTGCACACTTACAGCAATGTGATATGGAATCCAACGGTAAATCCGTTAACCGTTTCGGTGAACCTGTAGACTATGTAACAGGACCTGTTATCTTCGGTGAACCAGGTACTAACGGACAGCATTCCTTCTATCAGTTATTACATCAGGGAACTGACATCGTTCCGCTTCAGTTCATCGGCTTCAAGAAGAGTCAGCTTGGTGTAGACGTGGATATCGAGAACAGCACAAGCCAGCAGAAGCTCTGCGCAAACGTTGCAGCTCAGATCGTAGCTTTTGCATGTGGTAAAAAAGATGAGAACCTGAACAAGAACTTCAAGGGCGGACGTCCTTCCAGCATCATCACAGGTGAGGAACTGACTCCTGCATCTTTGGGTGCATTACTTGCTCACTTCGAGAACAAGATCATGTTCCAGGGATTCGTATGGAACTTAAACAGCTTCGATCAGGAAGGTGTTCAGCTTGGTAAAGTCCTTGCAAAACGTGTTCTTGCACACGACACTGACGGAGCGCTTAAAGTTTACAGTGACCTGCTGGATATCTGATTTAAGTCAGATAGATAAAATCCACCGGATAACTGCTTTGCAGTTTATTTGGAAGAATCTTACACTCCTCTTAAATAACACTTTAAGAGGAGTGACATAAAAACAGTTATAAAAAAATCATCATACAGAACTCCGATAAGTGCTATCCGGAAGTTCCTTATGATGATTTTCTTTTTTACGCTGTGAGAACACAGCATTATCTGTTCTCTTCTATAGCAATTCCATAAAATAATGCAATCAAGACAGTTCAGCAGAGTGCGAAGGACAAGGAAGATATCTGCAGGCGTGCTGACGCACGGCAAAGATATCTGACGCAGGACTTCACGCTATGATGGACTGGATTGTTTGCAGTAATTTATAGAATTGCTATAAATAGTTTCTTTGCATCCATTAATCATAGCACAGCCCCTCTCATTTTGCAATTTACCACCCTCAGACTTCACGAAATGTTCAGAATTTGAAAAAATAAATTTTCTTATAATTTTTTTCAAAAATCATTTGACAAACCTCGAATTCTATGGTAATATATATTTTGTCGCTGAGGCAATCACTCAACTGACATCATAAATGCGATAGTGGCGTAGTTGGTAACGCGCGACCTTGCCAAGGTCGAGACCGCGGGTTCGAGCCCCGTCTATCG
>JABLTQ010040245.1_pt1 | contig 19985 bp, 22 predicted proteins | sample 7160101 | NCBI WGS metagenome assembly JABLTQ01 (sample SAMN14651228, study PRJNA627086) | human gut metagenome | isolation source: feces | host: Homo sapiens
ACCGAGACCAGTGAGTAAACCGATTAAAATCAAAAATGTATGGTAACAAAAAAGAAATTGACCAAAGAAGAATGGGAGGCTATGACAGGTACGGACATGTCATTCATACTCCCGTCAGATGGCGGCATTGAAACTGCCCTGGAATCATCCTTGAATGATACCGGAAATAGAGAACAGGCAAAGTCTGTAGAACAAGTCGAAGTTCCATTCGAGTCCCAGCAATCGCCAACAGGAAGAGAGGAAGGCATTCCTCCTTCTCAGCGTCGTATAAGCAGCAGGCAGAGGAAACTTTCTCTGGACGAATACCGGAAGGCCTTTCTTCAGGTTCCGAGAATAGAAGACCGCAAGCCCGTGTTTGTTAGCGGCGAGGTACGTGACAGGCTGGACGAGTTTGTCCGCAGGCTGGGAGGACGCAAAATGAGCGTTTCCGGACTGCTTGAGAACATCGCCCGGCAGCATCTTGAAATCTACTCGGAAGACTTCGAGCAGTGGCGAAAGCTGTGATATTTTCCGGAATGACAGACTTGTTTACTGACTCCAGTCATTACAGTATTCAGACAGTCAGTAGTCGACCTGAGGGGGTAACGGACAAAACTTCAGTTTTGGGAGTTAGCGAGGTTATCTTTCGGGATGCCGAAAAATGTCGGACAAGCCGCCATTGCACCCGAAAACCTCGCTCCACTCCCAAGTGGAGGCAATCCGCTCCCGATGGTCGCAGATTGTGAAATGCAAATTGATAAATCAATAATCAAGTAAAAAGAACAACGATGAATAATAAAAAGATAAAGAAACCCAAGCCCAGAGGCAGACCACAGGTAAGCACTCTGAAACGCCTCACAAAGTCGGTAACGGTGAAGTTCTCGAAGCCCGACTATGAGAAGCTACGCCACCGAAGCAAGAATGCCAATCGGACGCTTGCCGAGTACATTAGAGATGCTGCTTTTGAAGCACGCATAGTAGCCAAACATTCGGCTGAGGATGCAGCCGTAATCCGTAATCTTACTGGAATGGCAAACAATCTTAATCAACTTACCAAGCTGTCGCATCAGACGGGATTCTATCGGACAAAGAATGTCGTGATGGAACTGCTTGCCAAACTGAAAGAGGTATTAAGCGACTATAAAGCCGAAGAAAGGAGGTACAGATGATAGGTAAAATCAAGAAGGGTAAATCCTTTGGTGGATGCATACGCTATGTGATGGGAAAAGACAATGCCGAAATCATTGCATCGGACGGTGTGTTGCTGGGAAGCAACAGAGAAATGATTGATAGTTTCAATTGTCAGTGTCTTTTAAATCCGAAAATTAAGCAACCGTTAGGACATATTGCTTTGAGTTTTAAGTCCGAAGATACTCCACGATTAACCGATGAGTTTATGGCTAAAATCGCATTGGAGTATATGCAACTTATGGGGATTAAGAACACTCAGTTCCTCTTGGTAAGGCATCATAATACCGACAATCCGCATTGTCATTTGGTCTATAATCGCATCAACTATGATGGTAAAGTAATCTCTTCGCAGAACGATTTTAAGCGAAATGAGATTACTACGAAGAAGCTGAAAGATAAATACGGATTGACCTACGCGGAGGATAAGAGCAAGACCAATGTGCAGAAACTCCACGATCCTGAACGGGTGAAGTACGAGATTCATAATGCAGTTAAGGCAGCTTTGAAACGCAGTAGGACTTGGTGGGACTTAGGCAACCAACTACAAAAGCAAGGCATTGGAATGACCTTCAAGATTAACCGCAGAACGGGTAAAAATGAGGGATTGAGTTTCACCAAAGACGGTTACACTTTCAAGGCTTCCGATGTGAGCAGACAGTTCAGCTATTCAAAACTTAACGCTCAATTAAGTTGGGATATGCCGAAAAAGCAGACCGAAATAGAGCCTAAACAGCGACCGATAAGGCAAGAAGCAGAGCAAAATTACAGTGTTACGGATAACCTTATTGAGGGCAATGGATTAGGTTTATTGACTCCATCGGATGCTCCACCAGAGGATGAGCAACCACCTTCTTGGCAGAAACAAAAGAAGAAGGAGCGAAAGAAGAATCGAGGAATAAGATTCTAAGCAAACAAATTTTTCACACTTAAAACAAATTGATATGAGTAATAAAAACTTTAATAACAACGACCACGAGTCGTTTATGGAAGGCATCTACGGATGCTTGGAGAGAATCGAGACAGGTATAATCGAATTGCAGAAAGCTAAACAGAACAATTGCAGTTCGGCTGTTGATAACGATGCTAATGAAGCATTAGTAGAGGAGATTAAAGCACTTGTTGTCAATGCCACAGGGTTTAATTGCCGACATACCGACCGCAAACTTGAAGAGCAGACTAAGGTTCTCAATTCAAATTTTAGTGCCATTAGTGAGAGCGTTAGGGATGTGAAAGCGATTGTCAATAAATCGCAATCATCAGGCGAAGTTCTAAACTCGCTGGCAGAGATTAAGGCTAAACAGCAGGAACAATACGATAAGGTTAAGGTAATGTTCCGAGATACCAATGAGAATATAGAGAGTGGTATTGCCAATGCGAAACATCATCGAATTAGCATTGACGAGCCTTATACTCTGATAACCTTTGTTGTAATGGCTGCCATCATCGTGGTCCTGGCTGTCGCTCTGTATATGGCTAAACGCCCAGACTATGACCGCATTGATAACGACCTCAAATATCGCTACATCAAGATGAAAGGCGATGCATCGGCTGAGCAGATAGCCACATTGGAGGACATCTTTGAGCTCAACCGCAACACCGAAGCAATCGAGCAGATACGTGAAGATGTGGAGACCTATGAAGAGGCTGTCCGCAAACAAGCAGCTCTCGCTGAGCAAGCAAGGTTCAAGGAGCAAGCAGCAAAGGAACAGGAGAGCAAAGCCAAGTCCATAAAGGACAAACAGCAACAGCCAAAGGATAAACCTTAAATCTAAGAATTAAGGAGATGGCGCATACTGGAATTACAGTAAAAGAGAGTTTCAATTGCTGTATATCCCGTAGCCGTTATTTAAAGAGCCTTCCCTTAAGCAATTGAGAGAAGGCTCTTGTTGTATCATCTTAAACCGTTTATCACGCTTATGGCAACAATAAAAGTTTTGCTTAATTTATAAAATTAGCAAGAAGACAATTAGAGGTTCTATTACTATTTTACGCTTTGGAATATATATCGTAACTCTTCTGTTTGTCTTGAATCATTCTCTCAAATTCCAGAATTTCCTTAAAATTGCAGGTGTCTACAATTGGGCATGTATCACATTGAAAACACCTTGGGAATGATTGAGAATTTATAAATTTCTTTACATTCTGAAATTGTTCTAAAAATGTATTTACCATTGTACTACCATAAATTTTACGAATTATTGTTAATTCTTTTCCGTCCTCTAAATAAGTCAATAAATCATATGCGCAACGCAATTCTGTTGGAAGATTATATTTTTGTGATAATTTTTTAATCCTTATTTTTGCTTGTTGATAATCTTTATTTGCTACATAAACATACATTTCCAATATTAGAGAATTTATTTGGGCTGATTTAGAAGTGTTCCACTTTTGTAGTATAGTAACATCATCTTCAAGGTTCTTAAGCATTTCACTTGAATCAGTCCCAAATGATTCTATAATATTTAAAAGAGGCCCCTTTTTCCCATATGTCAATCTTTTTTTATCCACCATTTCCGAAAAACAGAAAAGAGGCTCTCTTTTTATCGAAAAATTAGGGATATAAACTGCATAGGCGGGAAATCCAAGAAAAGAATTGTCTTTTACATATAAATTCGTACCGAGAGAACTGATTAAATTTATATAATAATGTAATTCTTCTTTATATGATGAAAAATCATGATGTGGAAATTGTGGTTTAGACAAATCATCATCCAATATGCAATGCGGGAATCTTCCTCTCCCATTCTTGAGAGCTTTTTTGTACTGCTTATAATCAATGGGTGTGTCTGCATCATATTGATTAAAAATATATTTCTCCGCATTTTCCCCTTGAAAAGATTCAGTATAACATCTTTCCAATGCTGTAATAATGTTAAAGTCTGCCCCTAGGCGGAAAGCATAAGTGCCGTTGTTTTGATCTACTAATAATAGCCCTAAAACTGGTATTCCCATTCCTAGTGAACAATCTTTAATAACTATAGTGTATTTCCTTTCTAATTCTTTAATTCTGTTATATATTTCATGTCCTTCAAATATGGATAGATTCACTTGTGGTAATTCCAAATGTGTCGTAAATATTTTCATTAATACATAACGCTCAAAGATTTCATTAATTCCTTGAATAATTGCTTCTTCGCGATTATTTCCAGCACACAACCCTGTTGTACCACACATAGCTCGATAATATTCTACAGGTATCATTTGGGTACGATTTGCAACCAATTCTTTAAAAGGTGCAAATATACACGGATATTGAGCATTCTTATCAAGTGAGTTGCAATTACACAACGGAAAATAACGAGGTATAATTTCGTGTTCTAATTCACTCAATGTTAACCATCGTTCAGTTTCATCAGGAAAATAAAAAAAATCCAAAGTTGGCAAATTTGAAAAACTATAATTGTCACAAGATAAAAAACAACGAGTAGCGTATCTCAAATTTCCAGATATAAGTGCTTTGTTTTGTAAACGTTCTAATAATTCTGCATAGGCACTTGCCAATGCATAATCCTCACTCATTCCCTTGCCATTTGAACCAATATTAAATTTATCTAGTCCATAACTACAAATCTGTAATCTGCATGAATAATTAAGGTTATCATTTGTAATTATTTTACTCTGGACTTCAATCCCTAGCAATGATAAAATCAATTTTATTTTTGAAATAGTATCAGCAGGAGATACAGATTTGTATTTAGAACGGGTTAACATTATTGTTAGAACATTAAAGTTAAATTACTGAAATTAAATCATTAACGACAGGCACGAGTGCCTGTCGTTAATGAAGCACGCATAAGACTGTTTATTAATCGCAGTCATCTGCACAGTCGCAATCGTTGATACAGTCAGGTCCGCCAGAACCTGAGCAATCACAATTACCCAAACATTCGTTTGCACAATTCTCAAACTCAGCCAATTCAACGGTGTCGTTGAAATTTAAACTCATTAAATCATTCATAATGTAATTTTTTAAAGGTTATTAATTAATCGCAGTCATCTGCACAGTCGCAATCGTTGATACAGTCAGGTTCACTTATGTCATTATATAGACATTCTAAAGACTCATCATTATGGGCCTCAAACTCAGCCAATTCAATGGTGTCATTGAAATTTAAACTCATTAAATCATTCATATTTTTTGAAATTTAAAAGTTATTAGTTAATTATAATCGCCTGCACAATTGTAGCCATTTTTTCATTTAATAGGGCTTATATCATCTATAATTCTCCGAAAGAATCATTTGGGTATATTTCAAAATCTTCCTCATTAATACAATCAAAAAGGTCTAAAGTGCAAAATCCAGGAATATCTATTTCATTTATATGTTTCATCATATACTGATGCCGTATTTTGATCAAACGCTCTTTTCCCCTTAATCTAATAATTGTGGGAATAAACTCTTTATATATTTCACAGTGAGGATCTTTATTGTTTATTCTTTCGATTGGACAACCACTTGTACATACATATCTGTATTTACATTGTTTGCATTCTTGATTAACTTCTCCATAATATGATTTACGTTGGATTACTGAAATAATATCATCCTCTTCGAATATGGATCCTACTGGCGGTTCTGCTCCAAAATGCCTTTGACAAAAATAGATATCACCATTAGTGTATAATGCACCTCCATTATATCCATCACTACATGTTTGAAATGACAATCTGTCAAATTTTAGATCACATAATTGATGGAGTCGAGAGAATGCATACCCCCTATCTATAGCACTTTCAAAAATATCATAGCACCTTCTTAATACTTTTTTTAAATTTTCTATATCAATGTTTTCTCCAGAAACAAAAGAATACCTACAATGTAAATTCCTACTAATAACATATTTAGTAAAATCTTCAAGACCATCTAAATTGGAATTAGATATAACAGTCATTAAGCTAGGAGTAAGTCCATTGTGTTTAAGTTTGTCAATATTCTTAACAACAATATCAAAAGAACCTTTCCCATTGGCAAAATGTCTAGATGCATCTTGATATTTGTGTAATCCGTCAATAGAAACGCCTATACCTATTGCATTATTTTTCATATACTCTATAATGTTATCATTTAATGCAACAGCATTTGACAAAAAACCGACTTTTAGAGTACAATTAACCGCAGATAGCCGCTCTTTCATATTAGGCAATATGGATTTCCATAGGTTGAATTTTAATAATGGCTCTCCACCCGCAAATCGCAATTTGATTTCTTTTAAATTTTTATTTCTAGCCGTTTCAACCAGCTTTTCAATAAATACTGATATTTCGCTGTCTCTGAGATATTCTTTTTGACCCAATGTGTGAATATAACAATAAGAACACCTTAAATTGCATTCATTGGTTGTTTGTACCCATAAATGTAACGTGGTTATTTTGCCCTTCTTAGGTTCATTCTCGAAAGAATTTTCAAGTTTTAGAAATTCTTTTTCTTCCAAGATTTTATATAGAGACAAAATCTCTTCGAACGTTAAATTGTTTCTATAGGCCAAGTTTACTAAAGAGTCACCACTTTCAATACTTTCTAGAATTTCATATTGATTAATATTTAAAACTTTTAATCCATTGTTTATAAGTGGATTATAAACAGCATAAAAGCTTTGGTCTATTTTCTCGGTTACGAGATGTGGGTTCTTGTATATATGATAATCTTTACAATAGTTCATAGTAATTTGGCTTTAAATCTTAAAATAAGTAAAAATCAGATTTGTTATATTTAGTTAGTTCTTGCATTTCTGCCACTAACAAATTTATTGCACTTTCAACATCTCTCAAGTCGCACATTTCTACCAAACTATGCATATATCTATTGGGAACGCTGATATTTGCTGTAACAACACCTTGTTGACTTAATTGTATATGCGAGGCTTCTGTTCCTCCTGTCGAACGGTGACCAATGATTTTCTGATATGAAATACCATTCGTGTTTGCTGTGTCAACTAATGTTTTGGTTAGAAACTCATTGTTATCAGCATTGCGAATAATTCCAACCCCTTTACCCAAATCAAATAATCCATAATTTTTGGATGAAATATTTGGTATGTCAGTACTTATTCCTACATCTATACAAAACGCAACATCAGGTACAACAATATTGGAAGACACAATACTTCCTCTGCATCCTAGTTCTTCTTGTACAGTTGCTACACCTACAACTGATAATGGAATATTTAGTTGACAAATGCGTCGCATAACTTCGGACATAATAAATATGCCTATTTTATTATCCAATGCTTTTGATATAATTCTATTGTTATTGCTAGTAAATCTAGGCTCCGAAAATAAAGTAATATAATCACCGCGCTCTACATGCGATTCAGCCTCCACTTTTGTTTCAAAACCAAAATCTATCCATAAATCTTCTATTCCTAAACATTTATCTCGTTCTTTATATTCTATTATATGTGGGGGTTTTTTTCCTATAACTCCTTGTATTTCTCCATTTTTAGTTATCGCTGTTACAATATTTCCGCTGATGGTCTGTTTATCTGGGGATGCGATGTTTCTTGCATATACGAATCCATTATTGTCAATGTCTGCTATTTGAAATCCGACCTCATCTGCATGAGCTGATATCATAACTGTCATAGGACCTTTATTAGAAGAATACATATACAGATTACCAATACAATCTGTTTTAATAGAGCAAACACTATCCATATGTCCTTTTATAACATACATTAGTTGCTTTTCATATCCTGAAGGAGAATTGGTCCTCAGAATTTCTGTTAAGAATTCTATTTGTCTATTATCTAGCATCTCTTCAATTATTTAATATTGTGAACAAAATTACAAAAAAATCTGCAATTAATTTACGCGAATGCTATTTTTTAATAATTCTACTGTAATAAATTATATATTTCTCTGGCTTCTCGTTTCGACAATCCGTTAATTTCCAATCTTCTTCCCCCGCTACTCTCTATTATGATGTCTGCAAACAAGATGTTTGAGTTTATTCTAACACTTGAGATACTAGCACGAGGAATAACAGTAGATTGGTAACCTATAAGGCTTCCTTTATAATACACGACTCTGTCCTCTTCTATATCTATACGATCAGGAAATAAGACATTATGGTCTGCTGAAATACGACTTGCAATGAATGTTGGCATAGTTAGTTCATATTAGATAGTTGAATGGTTGTAACAATCAAAGTAATCAAATAAATAAAGAATGCGGGTATAGCAAATAGCGCAGTTAGGAATAGGAATGAAACGATCTTGCATACAATGTGCAAAGCCCCCTGGTCGAATGATGTTCCCTCGAATATATTGCTATTCCAATTCAAGGTAATTGGAACAGCTGCTAAACCGAGCGTAAGCACTACAATCAAGGCTGCCCTTTGCTTAGATTTTAGTTCTTCGTAGCGTGTCATATTTGCGTTAATTTTTAGGGTGCAGTAGATATAGTTGTTTAAGTGTTTTTTCGATGTTATCTCCGTCATAGAATCCAATTCTGTATCCTTCTCCGATTCTCACAAGTTGTTCAGGGATTGGAACAAAACAGGCTTTTGTATAGTAATATTCATCAGCAAGTGGAGAGTCTGCAAACTCCTTCTTAAAGTTGCACTCATTTTCGACGACGAATGGACAATGATAAAATGTTCCTCCATTTTGATTAAGGATACAAGATACGGTCTTCAACCTTGAAAGGCGATCAAGCACATCTATCATCACTTTGCGCTTTTGTGCCAACTCTTGCAATCCATTTTCAAAAGTTTCGTTGGCAATGATTGCTGCTATTGGATGTATTCTGCCGTTCAGTGCCAACTCGGAAGATAATCCAATACCGCAGTCGCGTTCCTGGCGATGGGGATGTTGGCAGATGGACATTAGTTTCTGATATAATTCCAGATTGTTAGTGATAATAGCTCCTCCTTCACCTCCGGCAGATACTGTTTTGCCAGTTCCAAACGATACAACCATTGCGTCATTGTAGCCTGCTATATTATTGATACCGTAGTTATACCCAAGGGACTGTGCAGAGTCTACAAAGTGCCATATACCTCGTTGCTCGCATATGTAATGTAGCGCCTCCATATCGTAACTGTTTCCTGCAAACTCTGTAGCAACGATAGCTTTTATGCCTGGGTCCGAATCCAATATATTTGTAATCGAATCGACATCTATATTGAGTGTAGAATCATTAATCTTAGCAAAGTAAAATCTGCAATCCAATGCCAATGCCCCAGCTATCGTACCACCAAAACTTAATGGTGTGGTCAAGATATCACTTTTTTGCAAGCCCGCTGCCATCAACAAATACATCAACCCATTAGTGGCTGAAGATACGCACAAGGCGTACTTTGCTCCATATAAGGAGCAAAGTTTTGCCTCGAGCGCTGCCGTCGCACCATTTCCTGCAAGGTGACTGTAAATAGCAGCCTTGTTGTACTCTGCACCTGTAAGATATTTCTCTATCTCATGCAAAATCGCCAAGCATCGGATTGTTTTATTCTTGACCATAGCATTATCTATTATACATTGACATACGGCTGAAGGCGATTGAGTTCCTGGTTCAATTTCACTGGATCCACCTCCATATTTTCATCCAAAATCTCCTTAATATAATCGGGGAATGGATAACTATCTTCACGACCATACCAAGGCAGTAAGCGTTTAGACACGGTCAATGAGATTGCACTCAAATCTGCATAAACTGCTGCTAACCAACTTGCCTCATCAAGCGGATTGGCATCATTTGCGGCATCGAGGATTGCTTTGGGTGTTAATCCATCCTGCTGACAAACTAACTTCAATGCGGCACGGATGCGACGAGGCATAATGTGCTTATCGTAGAACTCTTTAGCTGCCTGTTGGATATAATTATCCTGCGGATTTATGGGTACACCTGAAATTTGTTTTGCTATGGAGCAAATAATCTCAGGAAAATCTTCGATAGCCGGCATAATTACAGGAACAACTACAAACCGATCTCTCATAGCGGCGCCCATCTTGTATCCACAGTTGGTAGTCGCAATAAGCATTGATTGACCCTCACGGCTGTTGTCGGATAACGTATTGAGGAGGGCTTGCATAACAGAATCGGATGCACCACTATCCAAATTGTGGGTTCTCTGCATTGGCATGGCTTCGGTGATCTCGTCTATGAAACCCAAGCTTGGTGTTGTTGAGGCAAAAATGCGAGTCTGTAAAGTTGCTCTGCGTTCAGTTTCACCGACGATACCAGCCTTTGGACTATTCAACTGATAAATAGGTACTGCAGCCCAGTGAGCGGTGAGTATTGCCATATCGGTCTTACCCGTTCCCGGAGCTCCAAGCAGAAGAATGTTAGTAGGAATAGATTTGTCGCGCGAGCGCAAACCGTTGGCTTGCTTACGTAGAAATTCCATGGGTACACGGACATTTTCACCCTTAAGCGCGACTTCTTTGATGCGGGTTGTGTCAAGCATTGAAATTGTTTCCTCGGATATTGTTTGCACATCCTTTGACTTCTGCTCAATCAAGCCTCTGATCTCAATCGGGCATCCTGAAATATGCGAAGCACGAAATACCAGATCCAGACCTCGATTAGGAGTACTGCTAGAAAGATTCGCAATTTGCTGGTCATCCAGTTCGGGCGAGTATTGAGCATTAGGATACTGGCGATGAAGACCTTTCACAAACTCAAGTTTCTCCTCATAATTCGGATAAGGCAGAAACAGGTGGTATATAAGTCCCTGTACCTGAGAATCGATCTTACCTTCGGTTACATCAGAAAGTATAAACATGTTTCCATTGTCGAGGAATGGGCGTGAACATACGAGATTGTATATCAATTCACGGGCAACCAACTGGTTTACCGTTGTTGCATTAGGCATAATGTCTGATGTGAATTCAAACACAAATAGAAATTTCATGTTTTCTCCGTCCTGCCAGTTATTTGCAGTAGGTGCAGAGGCCAATCGGGATATACCACGAAGAATATCCACAAGTTCCTGAGATGCGTTACAGTTACCCGTGGCACACTTTGTATTTGATATTCCATTTGCAGAGAGAATCTTTTTTATGGTTTCACCATCAGCCTTCTCATACATGTTATATGGGACCACAATACCCGAAGCCAGGCTGTACCTTACCATGACCATATGCATTCGCTTGGCATATTCGGCCATCAGTTGCACAAGAGTACAAATGCTTCCATCTTCACGACACTCAAAGTCGTATATAGATCTGCCGGTAAGAATCATAGAAGAACGACCGTCACTTTCGTATGGCTTAAATATATGTTTAACAGTATTCATGTCTTTATCGTTTTATGGTTATTACACTATGTGCTTCATTTTCACTGATAGCTGATTCATCCTCAAATGTTCGTTGAACAATCTTCCTTGGTTTTGCCAACTTCTGAGCATAGGGCATCTGGGGGATACCATTAGTTGCCTTTTGCTTTTTTACTTTTGTTGTTATGCCGCGTACTGACAATTCATTGTCAAATGCACGAATAACTTTCTCGCAACTACCATCGGTGTAGCCAATAAGCTCTGTGCGAATATCTACTTGAGTGCTGGTGTCTATCTCTGCAATCAAATTCTGTCCACTTGAATTTGTTGCAACGATACGAGTCAAGTTTAGACTATCTTGCATAATCTTAACCTCCTTGAATCCAACCGCAATTGCCGATTCCTTAACAGCGACAGATACATTTTCGGCAAAGGCTTGAGTGTGTTGTGACTTAACCTCTTTGAATGCAGACTTTATCTCTTTATTTGTTTCATGAACTGTCTTAGCATCAATAATACGATGTATACTCTCCGCCACAACCGATGGAGATGAGGTCATAAGGTTTTCCTGAGATTTTACCAAAGTGGCTATTGCCGCAACCTTCAATTGTGTTTCTGCCACATGTTTCTGCTCTTGTGCAACAACAATATGCTTTTCAAAGTCGGTTTGTATTACATTCAACTCTGTAGGAGCCAAAACATACTTTGTTTTAGCGCGTTTTTTCTTACAGCATTTCTTTACTCCGGCAACCACCTCCACAGGTGCCGAATTTAGCACCTGAGCGATGACCGGACCAAAATTTCTCTGAAATTGTTGCGTTTCTCTGACAGTCGCAACCCTTGTATAATAAAGTTCTTGTGACATGATCTTTCGTTTTTATAGTGTTACCATATTACGCCTCCGTCGTTCGGAGTATCGTCTCCTGAATTGTCTGACAAATCTATGTCTGATACCTTTTCTTCGGCTGGACTTGGATTCTGCGTTCCGGTTGGGGCAGTTTCTTCCACCTCGACAGGTTCTATACTCTCTATTGTGTTTGAGCCAAGAGAAGGCAGCGTGTTTTTACGCTGTTCCTCTATGGCTTGAAGTGTCTCAGATAATGATATACCCGTTCCAGTCTGTTGCATCATATAATCCAAGTAAACGAAGTCATTATTGATGAATAGCTCGCGTCCGCCAGCTACATGAGGAAAATCTACTAACGGAATAGTTGCAACAGCTCCATTTGCCTCATAGTGAAGAGGAATAGCTTCACGTCGGAAGCAAATCAGATCACCGATATATATTACCATCTGATTAAGGTAATACTTTGCATCGTGCCCAAAATTTCTCATAAATTCATCCCTTGCCATGACAAGATTTCGGAATGACTCTGTAAATGAATTGTACTCCGAATTAAAGGTAGAAATGATACCTTCTTGCTTTGATTTCAATGCCTGAATCTCTGAACGAATAGCATTCTCATCGCTTTCCTTGATAGCTTTTATCTTTTCGTTCTCTTTCTTTGTGTGAAAATATGTAAGGGCCTCCAACTGTTTCTTGTAACCGGTTACAATAAGCAACTGAATAATCAATGACATAAATGCAAAACCTCCGGAATAAGTCCAATCTGTACCACCATTGAATGCAATCTCACCGATAATATACATCATCGGCAATGAGAGAACAGCACCAGCGATGGCCAGTTTCTTAAGTCCCTTCATCGAATCCGATGCATCATTATCCTCCAAAGACGAAACGCCCAAGCGGCTAATCATGCTAATACCGTAGCCGACAAACACAGAGAGAATTGCACCGATAACTACCGCAAAGCCAGCAACCGCAGAATCCAGGTCGGCGAGTTTCGATGTCACGATTGGATACAAAGCAAAATATGCAAAGAAACAATCCAAAACGGGGAGTGCATAGTATGCAAAACGGCGAAGGCTCATCTTGCGAGACAATGATTCGTCCACCTCCACATACTTGTACAACTCATCACTAGTCTCGTGGAACAGTTGCTCCTCCTTCTGCTTTTCTGCAAGTTCATCCTGGTTACGGCGCATTTTCTTTCCTGCATCTACCATAGTAGTATAACTGCGTTGGATGCTCTCGCAAAGATTGTTAATGAACTTCTGTGCAGCTGTCATCTCTTCTTCGAGAGCAAGACGCTTCTGCTCTTCTGCTGAGAGTAATGCTTCCTGCTCAGCCTTTTCGCGTGCGGCATTCTCTTCTGAAACACGAGTATTGCGGTCTTTTACAATCTTTTCATAACCAAAGAGACTGGAAGGACGACGAGTCGGGGTATTTACCATAGTGTTCATAGCTGTATATTTTTAAAATTTATTATACTAAAAATGAAATATGTAGTTTGATGCTTGACTCAATGTTACAAATTCGCGCTCAACAATGTCGTCATATTGGTGCTTAGCAACATTTGAATTAATGAGAAGTAACTGTGTCGACTGTGGGAAGAATGCCAACTCTTTCCCTACATTATCACACCCATCAGACACGAGGATTATATATGAGTAGTCAGATTGTTGCTCATTAGCGCGAAGCAGGCGGATTGCCTGATTGATGGCGCCATTTACATCTGAACCATTTTTTTGTTTAGCGACTTCGTCTGAATAGGCAATATTGCATATCCTTTCGCAATCACGAGACAAAGTCCCAATAGCATCTACTAAACTCGAGGAGTAAGAAAGAGAGTCTGTTTGATACTGTTTTGTTATTTCTCTATATTCCGACATCTTCATATATCCAGGCTTAGCTCCTAGCTCAATTGGGCGCTTCTTGTGCCAATCAAAAATGGCGACCTTGTTGTTATCACAGTTTGCATCAACATAGCTGAGGTAGAGATTTCCAACACCTTTGTTTGCAAGCATTTTGGCAAGCTCTACAACCTCACTTGAACTGATTTGTGGGACACCATTCTCATTCGTCAGGCGATCTGTGCCATCAAGCACCAAACAGATGTTGTAACGATTAATTGTTTGAGGTTCATCCTTCTTCTGCTTAGACTCTACAGAACCACAACTCGACACTGCTGTCATAATAGCGATAATTATCGCCAATTCGATAAACTTTTTCATAACTCCATATTTTTTATTATTCCTCATTAACAATACGTTGATTACATCTAAATCTATGTTCAAAGTCAATAGTGTCTATAGATAAACTGTTGTATCCTGCATTCTCTGTCATTTGTTTAATCATCTCCTGAACACTAGAAAATGCTGTACTAGGAACATCTACCATCAGTATTTTATCTCTTTCTTGCTCGCTTACAGTTTCATCAATAAATACCAGAGAAGTATAAATGATGTGTATATCAAAAACATTTCTTTGTGTTATAGAAGCTATAGCACTCACATCAACCATTAAATCTACTTGAAATAGATGCTTGTCATCTTTTTTGATGATAATGTCTGCCTCTGTGTACACATCTGCTTTACTATTGCCTTGTGACCACATCAGTTCGGAACTATGCCGACTGATAAAATTCTGCTTAGCTGCGTAGCTTTTAATTACATAATAAGATGCCATATCAGTTATTCTTATTAAATTTGCTCCAAAAGATGTTTCTCTTTTTTGCAAAGATGTGGACTTTGAATATTGTACACAAAGAATAATAATCGATTATTATCTTATAGTATGGGAATGAATGATAATCAAACTGGAAGCCGTGGGCGGCAATACGATGATGTATTGTTATTGGTTGATATTTTACAGAAGAAATTAAGAGGTTCGTATAATTCCGATTTCAGCAAAGGAGTTGAAAAGGTAATTATATATGCCGAGTTTGATATGGTCCATCATTTTGAACACGAAGAGATAGTAGATGGATACTATTACCGCAAAGCTCCAAGTGTCTTACTCTGAAAAAAGTTGACTCGCAAAAGAGTTAAAAGATGTTTAAGATTCAGACAAGACAACGCGCGCAATATTACAGTCGCGTCATTGAACTTTACCTGACAGGTGAACTGTCCGTCCGCAGGATTGCAAAAATTCTTCCTGTGGGACGTGCCACAATCAGCCGCTGGATAGATAACTTTGCAGCTGAAAACCCTGAAACAGTTCAAAGAGTCATGAGTAAGAGATTAACGAGAAAATCGTTGGGGAAAGATGTTTCCCCGTCCGGTGAGGAGACGATAGCGTCCCTCCGTGCCGAGTTGAAAGTCCTCCGCGCCCGTCTGAAAGACGCCGAGATAAAGGCTGAGTTTTATGACGAGATGATAAACATCGCAGAGCGTGAGTTCAACATTCCGATCAGAAAAAAACCTGGCGCCAAACAGTAAGTGACCTGCACGCAAAGGAACCCGGCCGATATGCCGTGTGCGCCCTTTGCGCGCTGTTTGGCGTAAGCAAGCAGGCCTATTACAAGCATGACGAGTGCAAGACCCTTTCCCGCCTGGCGGCAGAGTCTTTTGCCATAGAGTATGTCATGAACGTCCGCTCTAAAGACCCCCTCATCGGCGGTCTGAAGCTGTGGCACATGTACAAGCGTGAATTTCAGGGCAATGCCCCTCTGGGGCGCGACCGTTTCGCCGACCTTTTGGACAGAGAGGGTCTGAAAGTCCGCCGACGCATCCGCAAACCCCGCACCACCGACAGCAGGCACGGTCTTCCCGTATGGTGCGACCTGACAAAGGATCTGATCCCCACACGGCGTGACCAGCTGTGGGTAAGCGACATAACATACATAACCATATGGGCTGACGAGCTTCACTACAGCTTCTGCTATCTGTCGCTGATTCAGGATGCCTTCACTAAGGAGATAATCGGTTGGAGCGTAGGCCCCACATTGGATACGGGCTATCCCTTGCAGGCGCTTGAGACAGCCCTGAAGCGCATTGACGGTGTGGAGAATGCAGACCTCATCCATCATTCGGACAGGGGCTGCCAATATGCCTGTACGGAATATATAAGGAAGCTCCGCTCGCACGGCATACGCATAAGCATGACCGAGACAGGCAACACGAAAGACAATGCCCGTGCCGAGCGTATCAACGGCACGATAAAGAACGAGTTGCTCGACGGCATGCGTTTCCACAGCATAGACCAAGTACGTGAGGCAGTGCGGAAAGCAGTGGACTTTTACAACAACGAGCGTCCGCACATGAGCATCGACATGCTGACACCCTCTCAGGCGGCAGCCCGCAGCGGAGAGATTGCCAAACGTTGGACAAGTTACAGGGAAAAGGCCATCAGGGAGAAGCTTCGGGATTTGAAAAATCAAGAAATCTCCTTATCTTTGGACACGGTTCATGGGTCTCCCTCCGGGTTACACCCTCCGGTCAACCCATGAACGGGATAAAACGGAATAAAGACAAATGGTCAACCAACTATAGTATTTAAGTATAACCGGAGTCAACTTTATTCAGGAGAAAGACTGAAAACAGTCAACCTTTTTCAGGAGGTGACACAATAGTGTGAAAACTGAATTAGTTGAGACATTATCTTGCATAGGACATGCCCAAAACTGGGGCGGCAAGTTTGTTGAAGCTGCAGAGACCTATAAGCAAGCACTTCATTTATTAGAAGATGCTTCTTGCGACGAGGATATTAAGATGATTGCTGAGTTATATGATAATCTGGCAGAAGTTTATGACTCTCTAGATTTATATACAGAGTGTGTAGATGCGTTATCTTCAGCATTGTGTTCATATAAGAGATATGCCGAACAAGGTGGTGATTGCCAAGAAAAAATTGATGAGATAATAAATATTTTTACTGCGAATAACATTCAAGTTCCAAAGTTTAATAATTAGCACATATGAGTACTACAAATAATACAATAAAGAGCGATGTCCTTCTTTTAGAGAAAATTTTAAATGGGGAATTTGAAAGTGAGTATGCACGCTCAATACGGAGTAAAGGAATAGATCTAGTCTTAATATATGCTGAATTTGATTGGAAATATCATTTTGAGCATGACTCATTTGTAAATAACTGTTATATTAAAAATACACAAGCATTAAACGAAAGGTGTATACGCACACCTGAAGAGTATGTAGCACACATAGAAACGGTCATTAAACATAGTAGTAATACATTATTACGCAACATTGTTGAGAACTCTTTGAGTATATATTTTAGGCAGAAGTATCGCAATGACGGTCCAAAAGCCTATCTAGAGTTATTTGATACCATTCTTAGGGGCAATTTTGAGAGAAACTACAATTCTTATTTTGCTTCAGATTACTTTAAATTGCCGTATAAGCAAAAGTATTTGGATTTACTGACTGATATCACTGAAGGTAAGAAGATTGAGCAGGTTGTGGTTCTTGCAGAATTTGACAATACATATCATAACATTAGTTATGATTTACACTATAATGAATCTTATATCGTAAAGGATTTAAAAACTCTATCCAATATTGAACTAACCCAAATTGAATATATACAGTTACTTAAAACGATCTTGACAATTGAGAGTGGAAGTGGAATATGGTGCTATGATAATAAAAAGAATGCAAAAAAGGATCCATACTACGATTTCTTGAACGGCTATTCCTGGAGGCAGGGTCAAATGGCTTTTCAATATATGAGTTATCTCTGCAGGATTGGGAAAAATGATACTGTAAATCCTCTATGCGATAATATGGCACGCTCTGAGTATATTAACTATATAATGGAGCTTCTAAACCTCGTTAGAATAAACTTAGTAGAGAAACATATTAAACCATGTATTCCAGACGATGTCAAACTAGATACTATCTTGAAGAAACAACAAATTGGAGTTGGTGATAATAGGCGAAGTATATATAAATATTTAAAATCATTTACAGAATACACAAGCCTGCACTATATTAATCAAGGTAAGGTGTTAATCCTTAATCGGATAGACAATATAACAAAGGGGAACGTGGAGCGTAAAACAGAATTAATAGAAGCGCTCACAAATAGTCGTAACAAGGAGAATATAGAGAGAATAAGATTGATAGAGGATGAGATAGATGCAATTCGAAATAGGGAAATCAATTCTTTAAATGATGCAATATTTGAAAAATATGAAATAGCTATTAAATATGCATTGCAATTAGCGGATCCTGATGAGATTGCTATACTTTTTATCAAATATTTAGAGCTAACCGATGAATTGAGCAGGATAAATCAACAGGAGGCTACACCGATATCTAATGGCGTATCTAACGAGTATAAATTGTTTGAACAATGCTTGGATATGATATTACGGTATACTTCAAAATCATTTGAGGACCTGCAAGCATCAGCATTAAAATTAGATAAAGATTGGGGAGATAGAATGATGCAGGGGTTTGAGTCTCAAATCAAAATATTACGATTGGCAAATTCCAGTTCACTACCAGATGTTTTATATACATACGCAGCATTCTGCATGAGTATATACAATTTTGAGATAGCAGAAAAATGCTTGATTGAAGCTAAAGATTTATTAGTAAGAACCAATGATAAGCGTAACACATTTCATTTAGCTGTCATATACTCAAATCTCACTAAACTATACCTTGATTGGAAGCGAGTGGATGAGGCTGTCAATAACGGAGAATTGGCTATTAAATATTTAAAACGGAGTGAAATATTCGTATGGGGAGCGACTCTTAATTCGTTTTATGCTCAACAATACAATTTAAATGCTGCATCGTACGCTCAAAGATATGAATATGACAAAGCAGAGGAACTATATTCTCTGGCTATTAATTATATATCTAAAGAAAATGATAGCGATCCAAAAGTATTATTTCTAAAGTTGATGATAGCGTATAATAGAGGGGCTATATTGATGAATAAGAAAGAATATGCTCGTGCTGCATTGTGCTATGAGCCCATGTTGTGGCAGAGTATGCTATTATATGAAATGGATAAAACTTCAGAGCATTTAGCATTAAAAGCAGATATCCACATAGCTTTAGCTAAGGCCCAATCTCATATAGCTAATTTTGATGAAGCAGAACATAATGCCATAGAAGGTGTGACTTTCTTTAATGAATTATGCAAGCTAAGTGAGGCAAGGTATTCTTTCGATAGATTATTTGCAGTGCAAACATTGGCTGATGTATATGATGAAGCAAATAGAAACGAATTAGCAGAGAAATATTATTTGCAAGCAATTGGTCAGGCTCGCACATTAGTAGAATCGGGTAAATATATTGCAAAAACACGCTTGCACGAGATACTTACAAATTTAGCAGGTCTTTACAATAAAACTGAGAATTATCAACGCGCCATCGATATTTGTACAGAGGTGCTAGAGATTTGTGAAGAGTTGTCTGTTTTGGATGAGGAGTATTTCAGTTTAGAGACCATTAAGGGTTTAAATAATATTGCAATATCTTTTTATAATATAGGCAATATAATGGATGCTTTTCAGGCCAATCAAAGAGCTTTGGGAATATGTGAGAATTTATTAGAATCTGGGTGCAATCCAGAAGTGGTGGTGTATTGGCAGATGAAAATTGAGCATGATATGAATATAATGGTAGCAGATTAATGAGGTAATGATGCAAAAGTGGCTTTTTTTTGCATCATTACCATTAATTGTAAAGTATCAATAGATACGCTACAATTTTTCTTTTCGTAGACAAATCTTAATCTGTATCTTCGTGGCATGAAAGAAGATATACGAAAAATAC
>JABLTQ010053301.1_pt1 | contig 19816 bp, 20 predicted proteins | sample 7160101 | NCBI WGS metagenome assembly JABLTQ01 (sample SAMN14651228, study PRJNA627086) | human gut metagenome | isolation source: feces | host: Homo sapiens
AAAGCTCACAAATTGGGCAGTTAAAGAGTTCTGCTGTCTGATACAAGAGGATAAATTGAATTGATAGAACTCACCTATATTTTAAATTGTTTAAGTCAACTCGTAATGGATTCTTTATAGGATTTATATATGTAGTATTAGGTATGCAAATAGCTTGTACTGGTAGAATTGTTCGTAATGGCATATTATTAGGAGGACTTTTTCTGGGAATACTTTTGAGCTTCTTCTATTCTTCTATAGGTTCTGTTTTGATTACATATTTTTTATTTCAATTGATTTTAAAAATGCCAATGAAGTTTCTTCGTGAGAAATATTGTATTCATTTGAGGATTATGAGTACTATTATTTATTTGGTACATATGTATTGGGTTGTATTGTGGGGATATGTATTACAGGAAAATGGTTATAAAGTATATATATTGTCTCTATTCTCATCTATATTGTTGAGTCTGATACTGTTGAAGTATAAGGATAGATATTGGTTTAGAAGTTGTTTCTGATATTTACTTAATGTGTGATATGGCTCAACGACAAATAGATGTTTCTGTGATTGTCCCTGTATACAATGTAGAACGGCATATAGAAAAATGCATTCGTTCTTTGTTTGAGCAAACATTAGATTCTATTGAATATATATTTGTGAATGATTGCTCCAATGATAGTTCGATGCAAGTGCTATTATCCGTTATAAAGGACTATCCTGATCGTGCAAAAGATATTCAGATAGTTGAATTAGAGCAAAACCGTGGAGTTGCGGTTGCAAGGAATGTTGGGCTGTTGCATGCAAAAGGTGAGTATGTGATATTCTGTGATAGTGATGATTGGATGGACAATGAAATGCTTAATACAATGTACACTGTAGCAGAAAAGAGAACAGCTGATGTTGTAATGTGCGATTTTTATATGGTACAGGATACGGGCTTGATACTTTATCGGACTCCGAAGTATTGCATGAATAAAGTTGAATTTATTAGACAGTATCTGCGTTATACTTGGACTACAATTTGGAACTTGTTAATAAGAAAAAAGTTATTGCAAGATGGTGGATTACAGTTTCCTGTTGGTTACACGTACTGCGAAGATTTTAATTTTGCAGTGAAGGTATTTGACACAGCTAAGGTAATAGTAACTATAGATAGGCCATTCTATTTTTACAATAGATTGAATATGAATTCAGTCATGCGTAGTTCTAACCCTAGGATGATGCATGATGAAATAATGATGTATCTTGATGTTATTTCTTGGTTTGAAAAAAGGAATACTTTTTCTCTATATGAAAAACAAATGAGCTGGAGGATATTGAAAAGTAAGCAAGAGTGGTTGCTAACAACTACTACTTACACAAGATTTCTTGCTTTGTTCCCCAATAGCCATTGCCATATATGGTCATGCCCCTATTTGAATGTTAAACTTAAAGTTATGGCATGGTGCTTGACACATCGTCTGAAATGTATCTCAGAATTGTTATTGAAATTAAGAAATCTGAAGAAGTACAGCTTAAATTAGATAGTATAATGGAATATACTGTAGTGATTCGTACGTTAGGTACAGCTGGCAATAAATACCAAACACTTCTTGATTCTTTGGCAAAGCAAACTATCCAGCCTTCCCGTATTGTAGTGTACATTGCCGAAGGCTATAAACTTCCAAAAGAATCAATAGGAAGAGAAGAATATATTTATGTACCCAAGGGGATGGTAGCACAGCGTGCATTGTCCTATAATGAGGTGGAGAGTGAATACATCTTGTTTTTGGATGATGACGTATATTTGCCAGAGAATGCTGTGGAAGGCTTATATGACCATTTGGTACGGAATAAGGCTGATGTAATTGCAGCCGATGTATTCCCTAATGCAGAACGCCCGTTCCTAAAAAGACTAATGATGGCAATATCCGGACGGATGATAGCCAGAAAGGATGATGGTAAGTGGGGATATAAAGTGATGCGTAACGCCGGATATTCTTATAATCGTAATCCTAAGCCGGGTGTGTATTGGTCTCAGACAAATGCCGGTCCTTGCTTCTTTTGTTCGAAGGAGAACTTTCTGAAAATCCGTTTTGAAGAAGAAAGATGGGTGGATGAAATGAAATATGCACTAGGTGAAGATCAGGTTATGTATTATAAGGCATATCTACTGGGACTAAAGCAACTTACATGGTTTCATAGTGGTATTCGACATTTGGATGCAGGATCAGCCTTGTATGATGAGAATAAAACGCAGCGGGTAATTTATGCGGATTTTTATTTTAAGGTTGTTTTTTGGCATCGTTTTATAGTTCTCCCGGAAAAGTCTATTCTGTTTAGAATATGGGATATTGTATGTATAGCTTATACACTTCTTTTTACCTTCTTGATTTCATTATTGAAGTTGAATTTTACAGTATTCAAATTGAAATTAAATGCTGTTCGAGAGGGGATAAAATTTATTCAGAGTGATTATTACCGTAGTATTCCTAAAATCAAGAAGATAATATGAATGTTGTACCTATAGCATTTGCTTTTGATAATAATCTGGTGCTTCCTGCTTGTGTTTGTATTTCATCATTGATGGAGAATGCGAATCAGGAGACATTTTATGATATCTTTATCTTGCATTCTGTCCATGAGAATTTGGATAAAAGTAAGCTGGGTTTATTATCTGAATATTATTCTAATTGTAGGATAAACTATCGGGAGGTTGATGAAACATTTGATAATGCGTTTGAAATTCGTGGTATTACGACTGCGGCATATTACCGTCTGCTAATTCCGGAACTAATACCTGAATATGATAAAGTTATTTATGCAGATGCAGATATTATATTCCGAATGGACTTGTTTGAGCTATACCGAATGAATCTGGATGGATATTTGCTCGCAGCGACCAAGGACCTTGGAATCAATTTGAGTATAGACGGAAAGAATTATATAGCATCTACTCCAGGACTGTGCCAAGGACAGTATTTACAATCTGGTTTTATTATGATGAATACGAAGTTGATGCGTAAGGCTGGAATGGTAAATCAGTTCAAGACATTGGCGCAGCGGAAGTATAGATATCAGGATCAGGATATATTGAATATAGCATGTTGTGGTAAGGTTTGTTACTTGCAGCCGTATTATAATATGACAGATTATTCTTATTATTATTTCTTATATGAGTTCGAACAAGTGAAAGAGTCTTATAGGAATTGCGATAAGGAGTATGGACTAAACTTTGGGAATATTCATTTTAATGGTCATAAGCCTTGGAAAAAATATTGCGTGAACTTTGATATTTGGTGGGAGTATTATCGGAAGTCTCCGTACTTTGATGAAAAGTTCTATTTTGATTTCTTTTATAGCAAACTGAATGAGTTGGACCAGCTCACGTTGTGGAAAAGAATAAAGATTTTGATACGTTACTTTATTTATGGAAAAAAGTAAGGTCAGTGTTATAATTCCTGTCTACAATGTAGCATCGTATATTGGGCGTTGCGCTCGTTCATTGTTTGGGCAGACTTTAAGGGAGATGGAGTTCATTTTTGTCGATGATTCTTCTCCTGATAGAAGCATTCAGATTGTGAGAGAGGTCTTGAAGGAGTTTCCACATCGAGTGCACTAAGTCAAGTTTCTTAGGCATGAACAGAATAAAGGATTGCCATCGGCTAGAAATACCGGGATAGAAGTTGCAACGGGGGAATATATTTGTCATTGTGATAGTGATGATTGGGTCGAGCCTGATATGTATGAACGTTTATACGATGAGGCTAAATCAACTCACAGCGATATTTGTTGGTGTGATTTTTATATGCATAAAAAGGAGTCTGTTGAATATTGTAGTGCGATAGATATCCCTTTAGATAAATTGCAGTTGCTTAGGATATATATCATGAGTGGTTGGACAGTCATTTGGAATATGCTTGTTAAAAGAGATTTGTATCAGAACTGGCAGATTCGTGGATATGAGGGCTTAAGCTTTTGTGAGGATTACGGTTTATCGGTCCGTTTGCTATCTTATGCGTCTAAGGTGGCTCATTTGCCCAAAGCTTTATACCATTATAATAGGACGAATGTCAATTCTATGGTTGCAACATCCCTGAATATAGAGAAGATACGTAAGATGACTGACGATCAGGTTGGAATATATTGTCGGATAAATGAATTTTTCAGAGAAAGAGGACTTTATGAGGACTTGAAAGATGTTTTATCATACAGGATGCTGTGTGGAAAACGTGGATGGCTAATGGATAAAGAGAAGTGGAGAGAATATCGTGAATTATACCCTGAAACAAATGCATATATATGGAGCAATCCTTTATGTAGCAGGAAGGATAAAATTTGTCAGACTATCATCATGAGACCTTTTTTATCTTTCTTATTGCCTGTCATACAATCCTTAATTCAAATCGTAAAATGGAAAAGATAACTACATTTATCATAAACCTGGAAGAAGATAGAGCTAGAAAAGAGCATATGCAAAATATGCTTATGACAATGTCCGATATGTTTGCTTATTCTTTTGTTTCTGCTGTCAATGGTTGCAGGATGACTGAGCACGAAATTGGAGGACGATTCGATACAGCTTTAGCTTATAAACGATATGGGCGTCCATTAAATCGTGGAGAGGTAGGCTGTACGTTGAGCCATTATCAATGCTATGAAAAAATAGCAAAATTGCCTCAGAATTATGCTTTGGTTTTGGAGGACGATATAACGATTCTGGGAGATATGAAAGAAATAGCGAATCTTATACCTTATATAAATAGGGACGAGCCTGCAATCATTTTTCTTTCCGGTGATTACTGGTATTATCGTATTCGTAAGATAAGCGGACATTTACAATTGGCTTCTGTGTATGACGCAGTGGGAGCATATGCTTATTTGATCAATTCAGCTGCAGCAAAAAGGATATTGGAGAAGAACGAGTTGCCGGCTTGTGTCGCTGATCATTGGTCTTTATACAGAAGACAAGGAATCCGGTTATATGCAGTCTATCCCTATATGGTAGATGCAAACATAGAGTCGTTCTCTTCTTCTATCAATCAAGCTTATTTTGGAGAAATCCGCCACAATATGCCTTGGAAATATCGTATTGACTCCTATAGGCTTAGTTTGGTAAAGAGAATATTACTTCAAGCTGGAAAGTTCGTTTCGAAGATAAGAAAATGATTTCCGTCATCATTCCAATTTATAAAGTTGAAGAATTCATTGTGCGTTGTGTCAATTCTTTGATGCAACAGACGATGGAAGAGGTAGAGTTCATCTTCGTCAATGATGCGACCCCGGATGATAGCATGGTGCTGTTGCAATTGGCCTTGAATAATTTTCCCGAACGCAAGGCGCAGGTTCATATATTGAACCATGAGGTAAACCAGGGGTTGCCGGCAGCACGCAATACCGGATTGAGAGTTGCAACGGGTGAATACATCTATCATTGTGACAGCGATGACTATTTGGAGCCTGATGCGCTGGAGACCATGTACAGGGCGGCGAAAGCAAATGATGCAGATATAGTATGGTGTGACTGGTTCTTGTCTTTTGAGCACAACGAGCGTTATATGAAGCAACCTGCTTATCCGACGGCTTATGAGGCACTGAGAGGTATCTTGAACGGTCGGATGAAATATAACGTTTGGAATAAACTGGTCAGACGTGAACTTTATACGCAGAATGACATTTGGTTCCCTTCCGGATATGGCATGGGTGAAGACATGACGATGATTCGTCTGTTCGCATGTGCCGGTCAGGTGGCTTATGTACCTCGGGCATTTTATCATTATGTGAAATTGAACCGTGAGGCATTTACCAATACGATGTCTGAAAGGCATCTGAGTGCGGTGCTGCATAATACGGCGGAAACGGTCACTTTCTTGCAGGAAAGATATGGTAGTACGTTGGATGGGGAGATCGGGACTTTCAAGCTCACAGTGAAATATCCTTTTCTGATAGGTGATGATTGGAGTCAGTATCGTTTATGGAAGAATTGTTTCCCGGAAGCCAATCCGTTCATTTCACGGTTCAGACAACTCTCGTTAAGGAGTTGGCTGTTACAACTTGCAGCATTGCACGGGCACTATTGGTTACTTTGGCTACACTACAAGTTAGTATATAAATTGATGTATGGCATAATATACAAGTGATGATACGAAGCATATTAACTCTTTTGGTGATAATTGTTACCAGCCTCTATTTCTTTCCTTTCTCATTTAAGATATTGCCTGATGTGAATACAAAGATGATGCTGGCAGTAGTGGGGTTGATGGTTTATATGATGCGTTTGGGACGGGGACGAAATGCTTCAATAAACAAGGACATGTTCTTTCTGTCAATCGGGGCCGCTATGGTTTCATTGATAGGACTGTTCTCGATAACTTATAATAATACACCTGATTATGCTTATGCCGGATATTTGGTTTCCATGTGGGTCTGGTTGGGAGGCGCTTATGCCGTCGTGATGTTGATGAAATGTGTGCATGGGGATGTGACGGTCAAGCTGGTGTGTAACTATTTGATAGCAGTCTGTGTCTCTCAATGTATATTGGCTTTATTTTTCGACTTGTATACTCCAGCCAAAGAGGTTATTGATACATATATCGAGCAAGGACAGGATTTCTTGAACGAACAGCGTGTGAAACGCTTGTATGGTATCGGTGCTTCCTTGGACGTAGCCGGTTCACGTTTCTCGGCGGTATTGGTGATGATTATGGTTGTATTACTGCATCACAATATAGACAGAAGATATTATTGGATTTATGTGCTGGCTTTTCTGATAATTGCAGTTGCAGGCAGTATGATTGCACGTACGACCTATGTGGGCACTTTGATAGCCTTGTTGTATGCTTTGTACATGACTAAGATACATACGCTCCATCTTTCTACCGACGGAAGGCGATTCTGGATATGGCTGTCTGTCTTTGTGGTGATAGCTATTCCTTTGGCGGTTTGGGCCTACTATAACATTTCCGAGGTTCACAAGAATCTGCGTTTTGCTTTTGAAGGCTTCTTTAATCTGGTGGAAAATGGAGAGTGGCTGATTGCTTCCAATGAGAAACTGGAGACGATGTATGTATTTCCCGAGACAGTAAAGACCTGGTTGATTGGTGATGGCTATTTTTCCAATCCTCGTGATGTTGACCCCCTGTTTATCGGTGAGGTCGTTGGAGGCTATTACATGGGAACAGATGTCGGTTATTTACGTTTCATATTCTATTTCGGTCTTGTCGGTTTGTTGGCAATCAGTGCGGTTATCGTGAAGTCCGCTTTGATTTGTTCGCACAAGTTTCGGACAGACAGGGCCTTGTTCCTGCTGTTGCTACTGGTTAACTTTATTGTATGGTTCAAGGTCGCAACAGACATTTTCCTGGTCTTCGCTTTATTCCTGATGATAGATAAAGATAAGGAAGAAGACGTAAAACCATGCCCCAGTAAGTAGTAAAATGAAAATCCTGTATTGCATAGCCGGGACTTGCCATGCCGGAGGAATGGAGCGTGTGCTGACAAACAAAGCCAATTATCTGGTTGCACATGGCATGGATGTGGTGATTGTAACGACCGACCAACGGGGATTGCCCTCCTTTTTCGAGTTGGACCCGCGAATCCGGTGCATAGACTTGCATGTAAACTATGAAGAGAACAACGGGAAATCGTTTCTGAATAAGCTCGTACATTATCCGTTAAAGCAGTATAAGCACAAGAGGCGTTTGAAGCAGCTATTGTTTCGGGAGCATCCGGATGTGACCATTTCAATGTTTTGTAATGACGCGCATTTTATTCCCGGTATTAAGGATGGAAGTGCAAAGTTGCTGGAAATCCACTTTTCCAAATTCAAGCGTATGCAATATGGACGTAAGGGATTGTGGCGATTGGCTGATTGGTGGCGTAGCAAACAGGATGAGAAGACCGTCCAGCGGTTCGACAAATTTATCGTGTTGACTGAAGAAGACCGTGGCTATTGGGGAGCTCTGTCAAATATCAGGGTGATACCCAATGCACTTACTTTTTCGACCTCGCAAGTTTCATCGCTGGAGAACAAAAAGGTTGTAGCCATTGGGCGATATACTCATCAGAAAGGATTTGAGCGTTTGATAGATGCTTGGAATATGCTGGCACCACAATTCCCGGACTGGAAGTTGGATATTGTGGGCGATGGGGAAGAACGGAGCGGCTTGCAACGGCAAATCCAGCTATATGGACTGGAACAACAGATTGCCTTGGTGAGTCCGACTCGGAATATTGAGAGAGTCTATCAGGAAGCTTCCTTGTTTGTTCTTTCCTCCCGCTATGAAGGCTTGCCGATGGTATTGTTGGAAGCGCAGGCTTTCGGTTTACCTGTTGTGTCGTTTACCTGTAAATGCGGTCCCAAAGACATTGTAGAGGAGGGCGTAACCGGTTATTTGGTGGAGGAAGGAGACATTCAGGGATTGGCTCGGCAGATGGCGGTGTTGATGGGGAATGAATCCTTACGGAAACAGATGGGACGAAAAGCCAAAGAGGCTTCTTTCCGTTATAGTGAAGAGACGGTCATGAAACAGTGGCTTGACATGTTCCGGTGTTGTAGTCTGAAGAAATGAAAACCATTGTTGTTTCGGCTGTGAATATTCGCAAAGGTGGTACGCTTACCATTCTGCGGAATTGCCTGGCCTATCTTTCCACACTGGTGCAGTCCTCTGAGCAATACAGAGTGATAGCTTTGGTCCATAAAAAGGAACTGGCATGTTATCAGGGAATTGAATATATAGAGAAACCAAGGACAGTCAAAGGGTGGGGCAGGCGTCTGTGGTGTGAGTATGTTACGATGTACCGTATTTCCAAGCAGATAGCTCCCGTGTATTTATGGTTGTCGCTTCATGATACGACTCCTCGTGTCAAGGCTGAAAGACAAGCTGTCTATTGTCAGACCTCTTTCCCGTTCCTGAAATGGAAATGGCAAGACTTCAGATTCGATTATAAGATTGTCCTGTTTGCGTGGTTTACCAAGTTTGCCTATCGGGTAAACATCAAGCGTAATACTTGTCTGATTGTTCAGGCTGAATGGTTGCGTCAAGGATTTGCCAGGATGTTTGGATTGCCGGTTGATTCTTTTGTCGTAGCTCCCCCTGAAAGGCGGCAGGTCCCGAAGATAGCTTGCACACGCAGCAGCAAACGGTATACGTTCATTTGTGTGGCGACTGCAGATTGCCACAAGAATTTTGAAACGCTTTGCCGTGCCGCGGCAAGGCTGGAGCAGGAGATAGGCACAGATAGATTCGAGGTGGTGCTGACCCTGTCCGGGACGGAAAACAAATACGCCCGTTGGCTTTATGAGAAATGGGGTTGTCTGGAGTCTGTACAGTTTGCCGGATTCATGAATCAGCAGAAACTCTATGCTACCTACGAACAGGCTGATTGCCTCGTCTTTCCCTCCAGAGTAGAAACATGGGGACTGCCAATCAGTGAGTTCGCCGGGTTTGGAAAGCCCATGTTGCTGGCAGACCTCCCGTATGCCCATGAGACTGCCGCGGGAAGCCGGCAGACTGCCTTCTTCGATGTGGAGGATGCAGAAGCCTTAAAGGAATACATGAAGCGATTGGTGTTGAATGATGCTTCCTTTTTGACCGTTGTACCTCAACAGGCGGTTGCTTCTCCTACCGCATCTTCGTGGAAAGAATTGTTTGATTTGCTATTGCAATGACGGACAGCTTGCCTACCCTGACCCTCCACCAAAAATACGCCCAAGCCGTCACCCTCTATACCTCCACCGAGCGCTCGCTGAAGGACATTGCGGGGGAGTGTGGCGTCTCGGCTACGGCGCTGGGTGCCTACCTGAGGCGGTACCGGCGCGAGCTGGTGCTGCGTCGCAACGGCATGGAGGAGGACGGATGCATCAAGGCGGCAGGACGTCAGACGGCTCCTGCACATGCCAAATACAAGGAAGCTGTGGCGGCGTGCGACATGATGGAATACATCGACCTGAACGTCTCGCAGGTGGCGCGGAAGTTCCGCGTGGACGGCACGGCACTTGCCAATTTCATGAGAACCCATTATCCGGACATTCCCGTCAGGCGTGAAGCACTGCGCCGCAAACTGGGCATCAACGACAACATCCGGCGCGGGGCACGCCCGGAATGTTCGGAACAATATGCAGGAGCGGTCGAGCTGTACCGCACCTCCGAGCTGACCCTCGATGAGGTGGCGGAGCTGTGCCGGGTGTCGGTCAGCGGACTGGGACAGCACCTGCGCTACTACCACCGTGACATTGTGGACCGGAAACGTTGCGAACGCGAACAGGCGTTGGCGCGACGTCCGAAGCAGGCGGGCCGTCTGGTGGGCAACGGCAGCCGCCACCTGCCTCTCCCCGCGACGGTAGAGCGTTATGCCGGTGCGCTGGACCTCTACCGCGAGACGGCTCTCACGCTGAAGGAGATTGCCCGCCGCACGGGTGTCACCGTCGAAGGCTTCCGTGCCTACCTCAACCAGTGGCATCCCGGACTGCAACGGACCGTGAGCGCCCCGTCGGTCAAGTATGGTGCTGCCGTCGGAAGCCTGAAAGCCGCTCCGCGCCCCATTGCCCACGTGGCGAAGGAGTTCGGGCTGCAGGCGGAAGCCTTCCGTCAGTACCTACACAAGCACGAGCCGGAGCTTGCCCGTCAGCTGGCAACGACCCGCACGACGGACGGCAGACGGGTGGCACACGGAAGCCGGGAGAAGTATGCCGAGGCGGTGCACCTCTATCGCACCACTCCCGAAGACCTGAAGTCCATCGCCCGACGCCTGGGACTGACCTACAACAGCGTCGGGGGATACATCCGCCGGAACCATCCCGAGGTGATTGAAGCCCACAAGCGGCTGTTGGCCGGCAACTAAATCAGAAGAGATGAAAGCATTAAGAGTATTACAATTGGGAAAGTTCTATCCCGTCAGAGGCGGGGTGGAGAAGGTCATGTACGACCTCATGCTGGGACTGTCCGCCGAAGGCATCGACTGCGACATGCTGTGTGCGGCGGGCGAGGGCAGGGGCGGCGTGACGCAGCTCAATCCGCATGCCCGGCTGACGGCGTGTCCTGCCTGGGCGAAGGTGGCTGCCACCATGATTTCCCCCTCGCTGGTCGTGACCTTGCGGAAGGTCTGCCGCGACTATGATATCATCCACGTGCACCATCCCGACCCGATGGCGTGCCTGGCGCTGTTCCTCTCGGGCTACCGCGGCAAGGTGGTCCTCCATTGGCACAGCGACATCCAGAAACAGAAGCTCCTGTTGCGCTTCTACCGTCCGTTGCAGGACTGGCTGGTGCGCCGCGCCGACTGCATCGTGGGCACGACGCCCGTCTACCTCGCCGAGTCGCCTTTCCTGAAGGAGGTGCAGGCGAAGACCCGCTGCATCCCCATCGGCATCGACCCGATGTGTCCCGATGCGGAAGCCGTGGAGACCCTACGGGCTGCCTATCCGGGCAGGAAGATTGTCTTCTCCCTCGGCAGGCTGGTGCCTTACAAGGGTTACCGTCACCTGGTCGAGGCGGCGCGTTTCCTCGACGACAGCTACGTGGTGCTCATCGGTGGCACGGGCAGCCTGCACGACGAACTGCAGGCACAGATTGACAACCTCGGGCTGCACGGACGGGTGAAGCTGCTGGGCCACGTGAGCGATGCCGACCTGCCTGCCTGCTACGGTGCGTGCCGGGTGTTCTGCCTGAGCAGCGTGCAGAAGACGGAAGCCTTCGGCATCGTGCAGATTGAAGCCATGTCGTGCGGACGTCCCGTGGTGGCGACCCGCATCCCCGGCTCGGGGGTGTCGTGGGTCAATGCCGAAGGGGTGTCGGGCATCAACGTGGAGCCTTGCCGCCCGAAGGAACTTGCAGCGGCTATCCGTGCCGTCTGCGACGACGAAGAGACTTACAGCCGTTACGCCGGGGGAGCGAAGCGGCGCTATGAAGAGACATTCACAAAGAAACAGATGATAGAATCATGCGTAAAAATGTATTTCGACCTATGAATGATGCTAAAGCAAATGCCGTGTCGTTGGTAGAGATAAGCACGGCGAAAGAGTCCGGTTGTTATGAAGATGCCATGTCGCCTGCCGCGTGTTGCGTGAAGCGGCTGTTCGACGTGGTGGGCAGCGCCCTGGGAATGATTGTGTTCTCGCCTGCCTTCCTTGCCATCTATGCAGCCATCAAGAGCGAGGACCGCGGTCCTGCCATCTTCCGTCAGGAGCGGGTGGGCTATCGCGGACGGACGTTCACCCTCTACAAGTTCCGTTCGATGCGGGTGACGTCGGAGGAGGATGGCAAGCCTGCCTTGTGTCAGAAGGACGATGAACGGCTCACCCGGGTGGGACGCTTCCTGCGGGAGCATCACCTCGACGAGCTGCCCCAGCTGTGGAACGTCTTCAAGGGGGAGATGAGCTTCGTGGGTCCCCGACCCGAACGTCCGTACTTCGTGGAGAAAATCAAGGCGGTCAACCCCGACTACGAGTTGCTCTACCGGCTGCGTCCGGGACTCTTCTCCGAGGCGACGCTCTACAACGGCTACACCGACACGATGGAGAAGATGCTCCGCCGCCTGCGGATGGACCTGCACTACCTCGCCACCCGCTCGCTGTGGCTCGATGCAAAGATTATCTTCCTCACCGTGACGTCTATCCTGGGAGGAAAGAAGTTCTGATTCCTGTTAACTCATTTACAACTATGCGTCCGAAACAAAACCTGCAACTCCGCCGCATCGGCAGCCAGTACATGATTGTCGACAGCCGGACGGAACAAGTCAACCTCTCGCACGTCTTCCGCATGAACCGGACGGCGGCGGACATTTGGCAGCAGATGAACGAAGGCTGCTCCACTCCCGAAGCCCTGGCGGAGTGGTTGTGCGACAACTACGAAGTCGACCGGGAAACGGCTCTTGCCGATGTGAAACGATTGTTGGACAGCTGGACTGGCTTCGGCCTGCTGGTCGAGGAGGGAGGGGAGGCGGATGCCCGATAAGGACTTTGCCGCCCTGCTCGTCCTCCTGCGTGCCGGGCTGTGGGAGCGTGAGCCGGACCGTTGGGAAGGCTTCCCCCTGTCAGCCGGTGCCTGGGAGCGTGTCTACACCCTGTCGCGCCGCCAGACCGTGGCGGGCATCGTGTTTCGCGGGCTCCAGTTCCTGCCCGACGAGCTGCTGCCCCCGTCGGCGCTTCTCATGCGCTGGGTGGTGACGGCAGACCGCATCGAGGAACGCAACCGCCTGATGAACCGGGTGCTCGGCAACCTCTACACGCTCTATGTGTCGCGGGAGCTGAACCCCATCCTCCAGAAGGGTCAGGGCGTGGCGCAGTTCTATGCCAGTCCGCTGTTGCGCGAGAGTGGCGACATCGACTTCTACTTTACCAATCCCGTCTCCTTCCGCCTGGCGCGTCTCTGCATGCAGGCACGCGGCATCGGGGTGGAGGAGACGCCCGACCGCAGCCTGAGCTACGTGTGGCAGGGCGTGGAGGTGGAGCATCACACCCGCCTGTTCGACCTTCACAACCCGTTCCTGCGGACGAAGGCGGCACGGCTGGAAGAGCGTTGGGGCTACTGCTCCCGGCAGCTGTCGGCGGACGTCCCGGTGGACATCACCGTGCCGGCTTCCTTCCTCAACCTGCTGCTGCTCAACCTGCACATCCTCAAGCATGCCTTGGGCTGGGGCATCGGGCTGCGGCAGCTCTGCGACATGGCGCGTGCCTGCCACTGCCTGCACGGCGAGGTGGATGCCCGTGAGATGGAGGCGGCATGCCGTTCCCTGGGACTGACGCGCTGGACACCGCTCCTGCACGCCTTCCTGGTGGAACACCTGGGACTGGAACCCGGCTGCCTGCCTTACCCGGCACAGGCTCCGTCGGCTGAACCCTTGCTCGACATCGTGCGGCGGGGCGGCAACTTCGGGCTGTTCCTGGAGGGGCGGAGTGGCGCCGGCAGGTCGTGGCTGCAACGGAAGTGGCAGACGTCCCGCTCCTTCCTGCGCAATGTCCGCTTTGCCCGGACGTATGCGCCGAGGGAGGCGTTCTGGCTGTTCACCGGCCTGTTGCGGAACAACCTGCGTTCCACGAAAACTGATAACTGATTACCTGAACAGAATCTTATGCTTCCATCTGTGATGACCTGTTGCGTGGCAGGATTCCGACTGACGGTCTACCTGCCTGCCGGCTGCGATGCCGACACCCTGTTGCCCTCGTTCCGTCCGTTCCGCTGTCAGGCGGAAGAGGAGGCGGGCGAAGAACTGTTCCGGTTCGAGGCGCTGGCTTCGCCGGTCCCTTTCCCCGAGGGGCGGCTGGCGGACGAGACGCTGAACGACATGGGCTGTGTCCGTCTCTATGATTGCGTGGACACCTACCGGGTGGACATCCTCTCCGTCGGCGGAAGCGTGGTGCACCGTCTGCTGGCAGCGCGCGATTTCTCCCGGGCGACGGCTTGTCTGGACTGGCGCGAGCCGGATGCCGGACAGGTGCTCTCGTCGATGCTCCGCATTGTCTTCTCGCAGGCCATCCTGCTCCACGGGGGTGTGTCCATCCATGCCTCGGCAGTCTGTCACGACGGACGGGCTTACCTCTTCATGGGCAAGAGCGGCACGGGCAAGAGCACACACTCCGCCTTGTGGCTGAAGCATATCCCCGGCTGCACCTTGCTCAACGACGACAATCCGGCGGTGCGCCTGGTGGGCGACGGGGCGGTGGCATACGGCACACCGTGGAGCGGCAAGACTCCGTGCTACCGGAATCTCTCATACCCCATCGGCGGCATGGTCCGCCTGTCGCAGGCGCCGGCGAACCGGTTCGTACGCCGCCGGGAGGTGGATGCCTTCGTCGTCCTCTATCCGGGCTGTTCGGTCATCACCGACGACGAGCGGCTGAACGGTGCCTTGTGCGACACCCTCGCCCGTCTCACCGAGCGGGTGACGGTCGGCACGCTGGAGTGTCTGCCTGACGAAGCGGCTGCAACGCTGTGCTGGCAGAACCTGTACGCGATTAACCCCGGGCATGTACAGACCAAAGTATAATACTTAGGCACCCTAAGTATAATACTTAGCCTACCTAAGTATTATACTTTGGTCCGTCCATGCGGCGTTTGAACGCGATACGGACGGCACTTGAACGTGATACGAACGGCACTTGAAACGCTATTCATCAAAATCAATAATAAAAACACAATGAACAAACCGAAACTCTGGGCAAGCCTCAGTCTGCTTGCCGTGTTACTCTTGACTTCCTGCGCATCGCGCAAGAGCTTTGTTTACTTGCAGGACATGCAGATGGGCGAGAAGTATCCTTATGATGCCGGCTATGAAGCCGTGGTCCACCGCGACGACCGTCTGAGCATCACCGTCAGCTGCAAGAACCCGGAACTTGCCATCCCGTTCAACATCTACGGGGGGACGTTCCATGTGGGCGCCGACGGCAACGTGACGGCTGACGCTGCCACACGGGTGAACGAGAAGGGCTACCGCGTGGATGTGGAGGGAAACATCGACTTCCCCATCCTGGGTAAACTGCATGTCGAAGGACTGAAGGTCAGCGAGGTGACGAACCTCATCAAGACCCGCCTCATCGAAGGTGACTACATGAAGGACCCCCTGGTGTCCATCGAGTTCCTCAACTTCAAATATACCGTGCTCGGCGCGGTGGCAAACAACGGGACGTTCACCGTCGACGGCGACCGCGTCACCCTGCTGGAGGCGATAGCCAAGGCGGGCGACCTCGATGCGAAGGCGCGCACGAACCGGGTGGCGGTCATCCGCGAGTCGAACGGCGAACGGCAGATGTTCATGCACGACCTGCGCAGCAAGGACCTCTTCGACTCCCCCTGCTTCTACCTGCAACAGAACGACATCGTCTACGTCGAGCCGAAGTACCGGAAGAAGGACAACGAGGAGCGCGGATGGCAAATCGGCACGACCATGCTCTCTGCAGTCACGGCTGCCTGCTCGATCATCTGGGCAACGAAATAGTTTCTTGTCACCTGATACATACCCATGCAAACAACCAGTAACAACAACCGAAACGAACAGGGCATCAATGTGGTGGACCTGCTCGTGTATTTCGCTTCCAAGTGGAAGTGGTTCCTGATTTCCGTGTTGGTCTGCGGCGGACTGGCGTGGCTCAGCTATGCCCGCTCGCCGCTGGTCTACTTCCGTTCGGCGACGGTCATCATCAAGGACCCCTCGAACAAGACCTCGACTGCCGGACTCGACCGCTACGACAACTTCATCAACAAGGTCAACGTGGCGAACGAGATTCTCCAGTTCCGCTCGAAGAAGCTCATGCGTGAAGTGGTGCAGCGCGTCCATGCTGACGTGGACTACCTGATACAGGACGGCCTGCGCTACAATGAACTCTACACCCAGTCGCCCGTGCGGCTGAGCTTTCCCGACGCGATGCCCGAACAGGGGCTGGCACTGACGGTTCAGCCGAAGAGCGAACGGTCGGTCACCCTCTCGCGCTTCTCGTGGATGGAGGCTGACAGTACCTGCACCGTGGCGATGGGCGACACCGTCAGGGTGCACGGGCAACGGCTCGTCGTGACCCCGACGAACTACTATGCCGCCTCGTGGACCGATGTGCCCATCCGCGTGCAGAAGCGTCCGCTGGAGTCGGTCGTGAACCGCTACAAGGGGGCGCTGGGCATCCAGCAGGAAGAGGAGGAGTCGTCCATCCTCACCCTGGCGCTGAAGGACAGCTCGCCCGTCCGGGCGGAGGATGTGCTCAACATGCTCATCACCGTCTACAACGAGGAGGCAATCAAGGACAAGAACCAGGTGGCGGTCAACACGGCGAACTTCATCAACGAGCGCCTCATCATCATCGAGCGTGAGCTGGGCGGCGTGGAGTCGGACCTGGAGTCGTTCAAGCGCAGCAACCAGATTGTGGACATCTCGTCCGCCGCCGGCATGTACATGACCGAGTCGCAGAAGTACAACGCCGACGCGCTGGAACTGGAGACGCAGCTCCGGCTGGCGAACTTCATCAAGGACTACCTGACCGACCCCTCGAAGGAGACCGACCTCATCCCCTCGAACACGGGACTGAGCGACATGAACATCGAGAGCCAGATCAACCTCTACAACACGGCGAAGCTCAAGCGCGACCGCCTCATCAGCGACAGCAGCGAGAAGAACCCCGTGGTGGAGGAGCTGAACAACTCGCTCCGTGCCATGAAGCAGACCATCATCCGTGCGGTGGACAACATGATTGTCAGCCTCAACGTGAAGCGCAACGACGCGCAGAACCGTGAGATGCGTGCCCAAAGCCGCGTGACGTCCATCCCGACGAAGGAGCGCCAGATGCTCTCCATCGAACGTCAGCAGAAAATCAAGGAGTCGCTCTACCTCTTCCTGCTCAACCGACGGGAGGAGAACGCCCTCTCTCAGGCGATGGCGGACAACAACGCCCGCATCATCGACAGTGCCGAGGGTGGCGACAGCCCCATCTCGCCGCGCCGCAACCGCATCCTGCTCCTGGGCTTGCTCGTGGGCATTGCCCTGCCGGGCGTGGGCTGCCTGCTGGTGCTCTTCCTCGACACCCGGGTTCACGGACGGAAGGACATCGAGAAGGCGGTGAGCGTGCCGTTCCTCGGCGAGATTCCGCTCGACAAGGAGGCGGCAAGGCAGCACGGACGCACGGCGAAGGCTTCCGTGGGTCAGGACGACAGCATTGTCTCCGAGGCATTCCGTATCCTGCGCACGAACATGGCGTTCATGTCGCGCAAGGACCGTCCGACGCAGGTCATCACCTTCACCTCGTTCAATGAGGGAGCAGGCAAGACGTTCATCTCGTGCAACCTGGCAATGAGCTTCGTCTATGCCCGCAAGCGGGTGGTGGTCATCGACCTCGACATCCGCAAGGGGACGCTGAGCCGTCACCTGGGCGAGCACCGGACGGGTGTGACCAACTACCTTGCCGACACGACGGTGACGGTCGACGACATCATCCGCAAGGGCGAGCACTTCGACATCATCGCCTCCGGTCCCGTGGCGCCGAACCCGGCAGAGTTGCTGTTGGACAGCCGTCTCGACACCCTGATAGCCGAGCTGCGCACGCGCTATGACTACATCATCGTCGACAATGTCCCCGTGGGCATCGTAGCGGACGCGACCATTGCCAACCGCATAGCCGACCTGACTGTCTTCGTCGTGCGTTCGGGACGTCTCGACCGCCGTCAGTTGCCCGACATCGAGAGCCTCTACGAGGACAAGAAGCTCCACAACATGGCACTCGTGCTCAACGGCGTCGACCCGCACCGCCACGGCTATGGCTACGGGTATGGCTATGGATATGGGTACGGGCGGTATGGATACGGCAACAAGAAGCACGGTCGCAACTGAACACGAAGAAAGAACAACGAAATAAGCATGTTAAACAATTAAAATGGAGACAGTGTAACGAAACAGACAGGAAGGACAGGAATGAATGTTTGGGTATGTTCCGGCGATAGTCGGGACTCCCGCAGAGAGAATCACTCGATTAAAAACAATAATAGAGATGGAACAAAGAAGTAATAATATGAAAAAGAAAGATTATTGTGCTCCACAGACTACGAAAGTGGATGTGGAGTTGGAAAACGGCTTTATGGCTGCATCCAAAGAAAAGGTAGTCCAAGATAATGAGAACACTTCTGTCAGCATCGAAGAGCAGACCGACGGTGGCTCTTTCGAATTGGACACTTGGGAATAATAATGAATAACTAAAAAGGTAATACGTATGAAAAAGATTCTTTATGTCTTGAATACAGTGTTGATTGCCGGACTTTTCACAGGCTGTTCCGACGATGACATTGTAAGTGACGGTGGGGCGAGACCTACCACCGGCGCAAAAGTGAACTTCACATTGAGCGATGCTTCCACACGCTTGGCATACGATGATGAGAATGACCTCCAGATCAATTGGACAGGAGGGGAGAAAGTGCGTATCTATTGTGCTGAGGCTGAAGATGTGAAAGATGCTGAATATACTGTGGTCGGATCGACTGTGGATGGTCAGGAACATACCGGAAAGCTTCAATACAATGAGAACGGTCTGGCTTGGGGTGGTGACCAGGAGCATCACTTCTTTGCTGTTTATCCGGCAGATAAAGAGACTGTGACTGTGAATAATGGTATTGCTACTTTCCAAATCAACCAAAATCAGGTATGTACTTTCCCGGCCGAAGCAACGAATGGTAATTATAAAGGTAATCCGGATATGACTAATGCTTACATGGTTGCTTCCAAGAGTACAGGTTTGACGGATAATGTTGAATTGTCTTTCCGTCCGATTATGACGACTTTGGAGATTACGGTGCGTAGTACAGGTGGAAATAATGAAAGCGGTATTACTGTTTCCGGTCTTACAATCTTCAATGATAATTGGAAAAGAGATGCTACATTCCAATATGATATTAACAATAAGTCGATTGTCAATAATACTGCTACAACTCAGCAATCTATTTATGTAGAGGTTCATCAAGAAGGTGCTGAGGAAGGAGAAGAAGGCTTTATAGACCTGGCAGCTAATGAGTCCATTACTTTTACGGTCTTTTTACCGCCTATGGACATCAATGCACAAAATCAAATTTTGGTACGTCCGAATGTGTCGAATACATCAGGAACAGGTGCTTATGAAATGTCTATTCATGTAGGTGGTCAACAGACCGAACAGGGAACTTTGGGGTATGCTGCTAGTAGTAAGGGGGAACTTACTCTTCCTGTATGGCCTAGTGATGAAGTAATCGGTAATAATTGGATTACTCCTTTGGATGGAAGTATATACGTACAACAATTAAGTCTTCAAGTTCATTTAATTTTTCGCCCGTACCTGTCAATTTGATAGGTCTTCCTGTGCAGTAAGAAACGCTTAACGCTGAACCGCCTCTGCTGTCACCGTCAAGTTTTGTG
>JABLTQ010068946.1_pt1 | contig 19774 bp, 16 predicted proteins | sample 7160101 | NCBI WGS metagenome assembly JABLTQ01 (sample SAMN14651228, study PRJNA627086) | human gut metagenome | isolation source: feces | host: Homo sapiens
ACAACACCAATAATAAAAGGCACTAAATATGGAATATATCAAAATAATACAAATGGAAAATTATATTTTTATGATGGAACAGTAGTAGGTTCAAATAGCTATCAAGCGATATATGGAAAAATAACAGATATGGAAGCGGGATATGATGTGATTACTAAAGAAGATACAGAAGCAAAAACATTAACAGCAACATTAGATAGATTACCAGTAGCACAAATAGGTGAAAATCAGTATTATAGTTTATATGATGCAATGCAGGCAGTAGAAGGAACAGAAGAAACAACAATAACATTATTAAGAGACTTTAATATAACAACAACAGGGCAGTCAGCACAAATAGAAGAAGGAAAAAATGTGGTAATAGATTTAAATGGATATAATGTAATATCAACATTAGAAAACACTATTATAAATAAAGGAAATCTAAAGATAACAGATAATAATACAGAAAAACAAGGAACAATGACAATTAACTTACAGGGAAAAAGTTCTAATGAATATTCAGAGGGAATAGTAAATGAAAGCGTTGGAAAAATTGAAGTAAATAATAATGTAACAATAATAGGAAAGGGAACACTTGCAAAAACAATAGATAACAAAGGAATAATGACAACAAATAATGCAGTATTAAATTGTGTAGGTACATGGAGAGCTAATTTAAGACTAATTTCAAATACAGGAACATTAAATTTAAATGATTCAAAATTAATACATCAATATGATGAATATACATATGAAATTTATAATGAAACAGGAACAGTAAATATAAATAATATAATAACGCAGGGAAGTAGAGAAGCTATTATAAATACATATGAGGGAGAAGTGAATGTAACAGGAACAGTTATAAGAACAGGAGCAGAACCATTAGTAAGTTTAAAACAAAAGTCAAGTACAAGTAAAGGAACAACATTAAATATAATAAATGCAACAATAACAGGAGGAGAAGTAAATTACCTAATAAATGGAGAAAAAGGAAATGTAAAAATAAGTAATAGCAATATAACATCAAAATCAGGAGTAATAAGCATATCTAATAGTGGAGTAATAATAGAAGGAAGTACATTTACATGTGAAAGTCAAATAATTAGTCATAATGGTAAAGAGGGAAACTTAGAAATAAAAGACTCAAATATTATTTACAATGGTACATGGACATATGGTAATTCGATTAGATTTCAATCAACAGGAAGCTTAACAATAACAGGAGAAAGTAATATAACAAGTACAGGAGAAAAAGCAATTGAATTAACATCAACAGGAAATACATCTATAAAAGGAGAAGTTAATGTTGAAGGAGCAAAATATGGTATATATAACAGTTCAACAGGAACAATAACATTAGGAGAAAATGATGGTGAAGTAGATAGAACATATCCATGTATAACAGGAGGAGAATATGGAATATATCAAAGCAATTCAAATGGAAAATTCAATTTTTATGATGGACAAGTAAAAGGAAAAACAGGAACAATATATGGAACAATAACAGAAATAGCATCAGGATATGAAATAAGTAAAACAAATGGAGACTACTACACAGACATTCTAGTAAAAAGTGGTGTAGAGGTATCAGTAGCAAAAATAGGAGAAGTTACATATACATCAATACAAGATGCAATAGCAGCATGCCCAGAAGGAACACAAAAAACAATAACAATAGAAAACAATATTATTGCAACAAGTACAATAACAATACCACAAGGCAAAGATATAATATTAGACTTAAACGGATTCACAATTATAGGAGAAAATGTGGATAATGTTATAGAAAATAATGGAACATTAACAATATTAGATGGATTAAACAGAGGTGGAAAAATAGAAAACACATCAGGAACAGCAATAGGAGGAAATGGAACATTAACTGTAGATAGTTCAGCTACTATTGTAAATGGAAATTAATTGTTATCAGTTGTCATCGGTTTCGGATTTAAATTGCAAAATTAAAGTAAAAAATAGAATAAGAAAAAAACATCTTATTCTATTTTTTACTTTGAATGTTTTAAAAGATTGTTTCTTAATAATAATTTGGCAATTTAAACCCGGAACCAATGACACCAATTACAACTTTTTTCTTGACAATTTTTTCTAATAATATATAATAGATTTGGTTAAACTAAAGAAAGTAAATAATATATAATTTAATGAATATATATATTATAAAAGGAGGTACATTTATGGCTAACAACATTAGTCAAGAAGAAAAAAGAATAAAGGAAATGATTGACGATTTAGTTGAAAGAGCAAAAAAGGCAGCAAAAGAATATTTGAAGTTAGATCAAAAAACAGTAAATAAAGTAATAAAAGCGATGTCTCTTGCAGGTCTAGAACATCATATGGAACTTGCAAAAATGGCTGTAGAAGAAACTGGAAGAGGAATATATGAAGATAAAATAACAAAGAATATGTTTGCAACAGAATATGTTTATCATAGTATTAAGTATGAAAAAACAGTTGGTGTTATTAACGAAAATGATGAAGAAGATTATATAGAAATTGCAGAGCCTGTAGGAATAATTGCAGGAGTAACACCTGTAACAAATCCTACTTCTACAACAATGTTTAAATCAATAATTGCGGCAAAGACAAGAAATGTTATCATATTTGGATTTCATCCATCTGCACAAAAGTGTAGTAGTGAAGCTGCAAGAATAGTAAGAGATGCAGCAGTTGCTGCTGGTGCACCAGAAGATTGCGTTTTATGGATTGAAGAGCCATCAATTACAGCAACTAGATTATTAATGAATCATCCTGATGTTAATTTGATTTTGGCAACAGGTGGAACAGGAATGGTAAAATCTGCATATTCATGTGGCAAGCCAGCATTAGGAGTAGGACCAGGAAATGTACCATGTTATATAGATAAAACAGCTAAATTAGAAACTTCTGTAAATGATTTAGTTATGTCAAAAGCGTTTGATAATGGAATGATTTGCGCTTCTGAGCAAGCAGTTTTAGTTGATAAAGAAATTTATAAAAAATTTGAAGAATTAATGAGGAATTCAGGATGTTATTTTGTAAATCCTGAAGAAAAAGAAAAATTAAAAAATAGTATGTTTGAATACACAGATGAATATGGATATAAATTAAAATCTCATGTTCCTGGTCAATCTCCATATGTTATTGCAAAAGAGGCAGGATTTGAAGTGCCAGAAGAAACTAAAGTTTTAGTTGTATATGAAGAAGGAATAGGAAGCGATTATCCATTTTCTAAAGAAAAGTTAAGTCCAGTTTTAACTTATTATATCGTAGAAAACGAAGAAGAAGGAATAAATAAAGCAGAAAGATTATTAGAATTTGGTGGACTTGGTCATTCTGCTGTTATACACAGCGAAAACGAAGAAACAATTTTAAAATTCTCTGAAAAAATGAAAGCAGGAAGAATTATTGTTAATTCTCCATCAACTCATGGAGCAATTGGTGATATATATAATACAAATATGCCATCATTAACACTTGGATGTGGTTCATTCGGTGGAAATTCAACAACAGCAAATGTATCATCAGTAAATTTAATAAATATAAAAAGAGTTGCGAAAAGGAGAGTTAATATGCAATGGTTTAAAATTCCAGAAAAAATATATTTTGAAGCTGGTTCAATACAGTATTTAGAGAAAATGCCAAACATTGAAAGAGCATTTATTGTAACAGACGAAGGAATGGTAAAATTAGGATATGTTGATAAAGTTTTATATCATTTAAGAAATAGAAGACAATATGTTCATTCACAAATATTTAGTGATGTAGAATCAGATCCGTCTTTTGATACTATAATGAAAGGTGTTAAAGCAATGGAAAGCTTTAAACCAGATGCAATTATAGCAATTGGTGGAGGTAGTGCAATGGATGCGGCAAAAGGAATGTGGCTATTTTATGAGCATCCAGAAGCAGATGCAGAAGGATTAAAATTGAAGTTTATGGATATACGTAAACGTACTTATAAATTCCCAGAGCTTGGAACAAAATGTAAAATGGTAGCAATACCAACTACATCTGGAACAGGTTCAGAAGTAACATCATTTGCAGTTATTACAGATAAAGAAAAAAATAAAAAATATCCATTGGCAGATTATGAACTAACACCAGATGTTGCAATAGTAGATCCTGATTTGGTAATGAGCCTTCCAAAGTCTATTACATCAGACACAGGAATGGACGTTTTAACACATGCATTAGAAGCATATGTATCAAATATGGCATCAGATTATACAGATGGTTTAGCAGAAAAAGCGGCGGAATTAGTAATGAAGTATTTAGAAGCAGCATATGATGATGGAACAAATAAATTAGCAAGAGAAAAAATGCACAACAGTAGTACAATAGCAGGAATGGCATTTACAAATGCATTTTTAGGTGTTAATCACTCACTAGCACATAAGATAGGTGCAGAATTTCATTTGCCACATGGTAGAATAAATGCAATATTATTACCATATGTTATAAGATATAATAGTTCTAAACCAACTAAATTTGTATCTTTTCCAAAATACGAATATTTTATAGCAGATGAAAAATATTATGAAATGGCTAAAAAAGTAGGGTTAAAAGCAGATACAAAAGAAGAAGGAATAAATAGTTTAATTAAGAGAATTCAAGAAATGAATGAACACTTAAATATTCCAAAATCTTTTAAGGAAGCAGGAATTGATGAAAAAGAATTTCTATCTAAAGTAGATATACTTGCAGAAAGAAGCTTTGAAGATCAATGTACAACAGCAAATCCAAGAGTACCATTAGTTACAGAGTTGAAACGAATTTTACTAGACAGTTATTATGGAAAAGAAGTATAAATAAATTTTAATTATTAAAATAAATGGAGTTATTCAAATTGTTTATTACAATAGAACAATTTTAAATAACTCTATTTTTATTATTTTTATATTAAAATAATAAAATTCAATTGACTAAATATATAATAGGTGTTAAAATCACTATACATAAAATTAAGAAGGTGATACTATTGAAAAGAAGACAAGAATTTGCAAAAAGATTAAAAATATTAGGAAAAAAAGATGGAGAAGCTATAGTACAAAGAGGAGTAAAAAAAGCTGAGAGAATAATTGAAGAAACAGAAGATGATGAAATCAAAACGGCATTAAATGTATTAAATGAATATATTATAAATCATATAAAAAAATTACCTGCACAAGAACAAAAAAAGGCAATAGATGAATTGATTGATAAAATTTTAAATAGTGATAATATAGAACATAATGAAGAAGTTGCAATTGGTGTTATAAATAATATGTTAAAAGAAAAAGAAGTGCCAAATAAATATGTAATAGATTCTGCAAAAGAGCTAGATGACTCAACACTTACTAAACTAAACGAAGAAAATGAAATACCAATAAATGATAGAAGAGAATTAATAAAAGCAATAGATGATGATGAAAAAAGAAAAGAACAATTAGAAAAGTTAAAAAAAGAAGAAGAAAAAAGAAAAAAGAAAATAATACAAAAAGAAAGAAAAGTTTTACAAAAAGTTTATAATGAAAGTGGAAAAGAAACACCTGATAATGAATTAGTTATGAAAATTGAAACAGCAATCTCAAAAACACCGCATTTATCTAAAGAAGAGATAGAACAAATGAAAGCTAAAATATTAGCTAAACAAATAGCATATAACTATAAAATGTTTGGATCTGTTAAATTAAAACTATTATCAGAAATAATGAGTGCTAAAGAAATGAAACAAACAGGGATTATTGATTTAGTAGAAGAAGAAAACATAAAATTAAGCAATGATAAAGAAAAAGAGTTTAAAGAAAAAAGTGATTTAGAAAGAAGATTAAATAAAGAAATACAAGAAGAATATGCAAAATATAATGAAAAAGATGAAATGGAAAAAGTAATAAATATGTTAAAAGCTTTTCCAAAAGAAGACAGAATAAAAATAATAGAAGAAATAAAAGATTTTGTTTCCAATAAAGCAAAACAAATAAATGCTAAAGAAGTAGAGGAAGAAGAAAGATAAATAGAAATATAATAAAAAACAACTTAGATTTAGAAGGATGTTAAAAAATAAAATGTACATCTAAATCTAAGTTGTTTTATTGTTTTTCAAAATTACTATGTTTCAATAATTTTTAGTATATAAGAAAGTGATTTAAAAGTCACAATTTTTAGGTGTTCTTGGGAATGGAATTACATCACGTATATTCTGCATACCTGTTAAATACATAATGGCTCTTTCAAAACCAAGACCAAATCCTGCATGATTACAACTTCCATATTTACGTAAATCTAAATACCAATCATATTCATTTATAGGCATATTTAGTTTTTTCATTCTGTTTAATAATTTGTCATAGTTTTCTTCTCTTTGACTACCACCAATAATTTCTCCAATTCCTGGAACTAGTAAATCAGTTGCAGCAACAGTTTTTCCATCATCATTCTGTTTCATATAAAAAGCTTTTATATCTTTAGGGTAATTAGTTACAAATACAGGTTTCTTAAAGATTTTCTCACATAGATATCTTTCATGTTCTGTTTGTAAATCAACGCCCCAAGAAACTTTATATTCAAATTCGTCATTATGTTTTTCTAATTCTTTTATAGCATCTGTATAAGTAACTCTTGCAAAGTCTGAAGTTATTACATGATTTAGTCTTTCTAATAATCCTTTATCAATAAATTGATTAAAAAATTGCATTTCTTCAGGACAATTATCTAATACATATTTAAAAATGTATTTAATCATATCTTCTGCCAAATCCATATCATCAGTTAAATCAGCAAAACATATTTCAGGTTCAACCATCCAAAATTCTGCTGCGTGTTTTACAGTGTTAGAATTTTCAGCACGGAATGTTGGACCAAAAGTATAAACATTACAAAAAGCTTCTGCATATGTTTCAGCATTTAATTGACCACTAACTGTTAAATGAGCAGGTTTCCCGAAAAAGTCTTTAGAAAAATCCACATTATTTTCTTCTGTTTTTGGAATATTGTTCAAATCAAATGAATTAACATTAAACATTTCTCCTGCACCCTCAGCATCGCTACCAGTAAGAATAGGAGTATTTACATATACAAATCCTCTTTCTTGAAAAAATTTGTGGATAGCATATGCTAAAACACTTCTTACACGAAAAACACTATTAAAAGTATTTGTTCTTGGTCTAAGATGAGAGATTGTCCTCAAATATTCAAAAGAATGTCTCTTTTTTTGTAAAGGATATGAATTATCAGATAAGTTTTCAATTTGAATAGATTCGGCTTGTATTTCAAATGGTTGTTTTGCATTTTGTGTTTCAACTAAAAGACCTGTAACTTTAATTGATGAACTTATTGTTAATTTAGAGATTTCTTCAAAATTTTCTAATGTGTCTGTATATACTATTTGAACATTGTTAAAAAATGTACCATCATTTATTTCTATAAACCCAAAAGATTTTGAACCTCTTACAGTTTTTACCCATCCTTCAAATGTTATTTTTTGATTTAAGTATTTATTAGTTTCTTTATATAAATTTTTTACAGTTATACTTTTCATAAATTACCTCCAATTTTTTGTATGAGAATATTATATGCCAATATTATGGAATTTTCAATAGTTAAATTTTTTGAAGGATATAAATGCAAAAAACAAAAGAACAGTAAGAAAAGAAAACAGGAAAAAAGTTGTATCTTATATTTTTTACAAAAAATCACTTTTTTTATTTAGATAACATAATATATATCAAAATAAAAAGTGAAAGGTGGTAGGCTAAATGTCTGAGTACATAATAAAAGGAGGTAGAAAAATATCAGGAGAAGTAACAATATCTGGTTCAAAAAATGCAGCATTACCAATAATTGCAGCAAGTATTTTAAATAAAGGAAAAACTACATTATATAATGTACCTAATATACATGACACACAAATGATGTTTGAAATATTAAATAAAATAGGAGGAAAAGTAACCCAAAAAAATAATAAGATCATTATAGAAACCAGCAAAATAAATAAATATGAAATACCAGAAGAACTAATGAGACAGATGCGTTCTTCAGTTATATTTGCAGGAAGCCTAGTTGGCAGATATAAAAAAGCTACATTTTCATATCCAGGAGGATGTGATATTGGAACAAGACCTATTGATCTACATTTAAAGGCATTTGAAAAATTAGGAATAAATATTCAAAAAAACTATGGAAATATTAGCTGTATTTGTGATAAAATAACAGGAGAAAAAATAGACCTTGATTTTCCAAGTGTAGGAGCAACAGAAAACGCAATACTTGCAAGTTGCTTAGGAGAAGGAAAAACAATTATAACTAATGCTGCTAGAGAACCAGAAATTATTGATTTACAAAATTTTTTAAACAAAATGGGAGCAAAGATAAAAGGAGCAGGTTCTAATAAAATAGAAATAAATGGAGTAAAACAATTAAAAGATGTTAGTTATAATATTATGCCAGATAGAATAGAAACAGGTACTTTTCTTTGCATTGCGGCAATGACAGGAGGAAGTTTAAAATTAAAAAATGCAGATGCAACACATATAACACCTGTTATTGATAAACTTGAAGAATCAGGTTGTAAAATAGAAACATATAAAAATACAATACAAATAGAAGGACCTAAAAAGTTAAAAGCAGTTGATATAAAAACTATGCCATATCCAGGTTTTCCTACTGATATGCAATCAATATTTGCTACAACAATGACAGTAGCAAAAGGAACTTCAGTTATTGTAGAAAATATATTTGAAAACAGATATAAATACACTCAAGAATTAGTAAGAATGGGAGCAAAAATAAAGGTAGAAGGAAAAACAGCTGTTATTAAAGGTGTAAGAAAATTATATGGGGCAAATGTTAAAGCAACAGATTTAAGAGGAGGAGCTTCTGTAGTTATGGCAGGCATTGCTGCTAAAGGAATAACAAAAGTAGAAAATATAGAATATATTTTAAGAGGATATGAAAAATTTGATAAAAAGTTACAAAATATAGGTGTTGATATTTTAAAAAGATAAAATTTTGAGCTTGATTATAAATATGTTATTAAAAATCAAATACCAAACCTAATCAAGCTCTTGATATATATAACATAAAATATTATTAATATAAATATGTTGGAGGGATGATCCTATGGCTAAGAGATTAAAACAAAAAAATGACAGTATTCAAAGTAGAAAAAAACGGACAAGCTAAAAGGAAAAAGATAGAAGAAAAAAATAAAATTAAAAATATTAAAGAAAGAGAAAAAAGAATAAAACAAAAAAAGAAAAATGATGAATTTGATTTGGAAAATGAAATAGTAATTCAAATGACAAATAGAAATAATATGGAAAAAGAACAAAAAAGAATTAAAGAATTGGACAAACAGGCAGAAAGAAGAAATAAAAGAAATAAAAAAGTAAAAAACATATTAAAAATCATTTTATTACTAGGTGTAATAATAGGTGGAACTATATTTTCTATGACATCTCCAATTTTTAATATTAAAGAAATTCAAGTTACCAATAATAATATAACACCAAGTGATACTATAATTAGCTTATCAGAATTAAAATTAGATGAAAACATATTTAAATTTAATAAATATAATGTAAAAAATAAAATAAAAGAAAATGCTTATATTGAAGATGTAAAAATACATAGAAAAATCCCAAATGTTGTTCAAATAGAAATAACTCAAAGACAACCTAAATACAGTATTGACTTTATGGGAAAATATGCCTATATTAATAGCCAAGGATATATTTTAGAAGTAGCAGACACAAATAATGGATTACCAATAATACAAGGAATATCTACAAATGAAGAAGAAATAGTACCTAATAGTAGATTAAATGAAGATGATTTAACTTCCTTAGAAAATATAATAAAAATTATGGATATAGCTAAGGAAAATAATTTAGACACAAAAGTCACTAGTATTGACATAACAAATAAAAATCAATATAGTATATATATACAAGAAGAGAAAAAAAGAATACATTTAGGTGAAAACACAAATTTAGGAAATAAAATGTTGTATGCAATATCAATAATGGAAAAGGAAAAGGGAATAGAAGGAGATATATATGTTAATGGAGACTTAAATAATAAGTTTCAACCATATTTTAGAGAAAAAGTATAAGCAGAGGTGAGAAATATGAACAAAAAAGTAATTAGCATAGTTTTGGGATTAATGTGTTTTGCATTAACTTTAGGAATATGTATACAAATAAGAACAGTAAAAGATTCTAATTCAACAGTGAGTCAAAACTATGAAGAAAATAACTTAAGAGCAGAAGTGCTAAAATATAAAGAGAAATATGAAAGAAAGACTAAAGAATTAGAAGATGCAGAGAAGAAACTAGAAACAGAAAGACAAAGTTCAACACAAAATAATGAAGATTTAGAGAAAAAAGAAGAAGAAATAAAACAAGGTAATAAAATGATAGGATTAACAGAAGTTACTGGACCAGGAGTAATAGTTACACTTAGTGATAGCAAAAAAGACTCAAACAGTGTATTAAATCCAAACAGTTTATTAGTACATGATGCTGATGTGTTAAGTGTTATAAATGAATTAAAAAATGCTGGAGCAGAAGCAATTTCTATTAATGAGCAAAGATTAATTCCAACAAGTAGTATTTCTTGTGGAGGGAATATTATAGATATTAATGGAGAAAAAGTTGGAGCACCATTTGTAATTAAAGCTATTGGGTTACCAGAACAATTATCAGCTTTATCAAGACAAGGTGGGTATTTAGAAATACTAAAAAATGCAAGTATAGGAGTAGAATTGAAAAAATCTAATAATATCACAATACCAAAATATACAGGTATTATAGAGTATAACTATGCAAAGGCAGTAAAATAAAGATAGGAGGAAAACATGAAAAAGAACATAAAAAAAGGTAAAATAACAATGACAATAACAATGGTAATAGCGTGTTTTGCACTAGCTTTGGTAATGTCTATGCAATTTAAAATTGCAAGTGAAACAGACATTACATCAATAGAAAATATGAGAGAAGCAGAGTTAAGGACAGAACTTGCAAATTGGAAGTCAAAATATGAAGAAGTAGAAAAAAAATATGAAGAAACATCAAGTAAAATTGATGAATATAAACAAAATAAAGAATCAAATGAAGATACAGAAAAGTTAGTTGACGATGAATTACAACAAGTAAATATGCAACTAGGAAAAGTAGATGTGCAAGGAGAAGGAATAGAAGTAACATTAAGAGAAACAGACAATGAAGAAATTAGTAGAATTACTGCAGATGACTTAATATTAATTGTAAATGCTTTAAAAGTGTCAGGAGCAGAAGCAATATCTATTAATGATGAAAGAATAATAAATATGTCAGATATGGTTGATATTAATCAATCTTTTATAAAAATAAATGGACAAAGGATTGTAGCACCATATATAATAAAAGCTATAGGTAACCAATCTTATTTAGAAAGTAGTTTAATATCAAATGGTGGACCTGTAGATGAAATGAAAAAAATAGGACAAGATGTATCTATTACAAAATCAAATAAAGTAATAGTACCAAAATATAATAAAGAAATAAAAATTAAATATATGAATTAAAAATAGTTAATAAGAGGAGGAAAAAATATGATTTTTATAGCTATATTAATAGGATGTATTGCGGGAGTATTAATAGGAATGAATGCACCTATAATTTCATATACATATTCAAGTTATCTAGCAATTGCTATAATTGCTGCTTTGGATTCTGTATTTGGAGGAATAACTTCAGTAATAAATAAAAATTTTAATTTAAAAATATTTGTAACAGGCTTTTTTGGTAATGCAATACTTGCAATATTACTAACAATATTAGGACAAAAATTAAATATTGATATATATTTAGCAGCAATTGTAGTATTTGTAGGAAGAATGTTCGTAAACTTAGCTATTATAAGAAGGTACTATGTTGATAAATGGTCAACAATAATAAAAATGAAGAAAGGCAAAGCAAAAAAAGAACAAAGTTAATAATATGATTACACAAAAGCAGGAATAAAAGCCTGCTTTAAATTATTTAAAAAGACAATATTACAGAAGTATTACGAAAATATTACAAAAATATAACAAATTCTATTGACATTTTTTTTAAAATGTAATATATATACACTTAGAAAAAATATACAAAAAAATGGAGGAATTAACTTGGCGATAGGTGATATCATAGTAGGTATTGACATAGGAACAAGTAAAGTTTGCACAGTTGTTGGAGAAGTAAACAACTTTGGACAAATTGAAATCATAAGCAATACCTCATATAAATGTAGTGGACTAAAGAAAGGGAAAATAATAGACGAAGAAGAAATATGCCTATGTGTAGCTAAAACAATTAAAGATGCTGAAGATGAAACAAACTTAAAAATAAATTCAGCATATGTAACTATTCCTGGAAAACATGTAACAATAGTTCAAAATAGTATTACAAAAGAAGTAAAAGATAGATATTCAGGGATATCAGTAAAAGATGTTCAAAATGCAATTATGCAAGTAAAAGATATAGAAATTCCTGACGAGAAAACTTTAATAGATATAGTTCCAGATAAAATAATTCTAGATAATGGAACAGTTGTTACAGATCCAGTAGGAAACTTAAGCTCCAACTTTACAATGAGTGCACAAGTGATTTTAGCAGATAAAGGATATGTTAGACAATTAAATAGCATATTTAAAAGAGCTGGGTTAGAAATAGATGGAATAGTACCAATTACATTAGCAGAAAGAAATTTAGTTTTAGATAAAAACGAATTACATGATAATGTAATGCTACTAGATATAGGTGCAGGAAATACAGATATAGGAGTATTTGAAGGCTCAACATTTGTTTATACAAATTCTATTCCAGTAGGAGGAGATAATATAACAAATGACATAGCTTTAGTACTAAATATTTCACAAGAAGAAGCAGATAAACTAAAAAGACAATACGGATTAGCTTTAAAATCATTTATAGATAATGATAATGATATAATTCTAAACACATCAAAAGATGACAAAAAAAATAGAATTATAAAAAGTTCAGAATTAATAGAAATAATAGAAGCTAGAATCGAAGAAATTTTTTCAATTGTAAATAAAGACATAACAAATCAAGGAATAAAAAACAAAATAAATAATGTTGTATTAACTGGACAAGGAATAGTAAATATAAATAAAAGTGATGTAGCAGGAAAGATCAACTTAAATATACCTGTAAAAATATCAACAGGTAGAGCAGTTAGTACAGTAAAACCTAACTATAGAACAAGTTATGCACTAGTCAGATATATAGCAGCAAGACCTTTTGCAAAAACTGTTTCAAGTGATATAGATACACAAAATGATGAAAGTATTATAAGCACAATTTTTGAAAGAATTAAAGAATTTTTCTATTCATAAAACTATTAAAGTTATTAAATTTTAAAAAAATATATATTAAATAAGGGAGGAAGAACTAAATGATGGAATATAATGATGATAGCAACATGACAATGATGGATGGAACAGCTACCATTAAAGTTATAGGTGTTGGAGGAGCAGGAAATAATGCTGTTAACAGAATGATAGATGCAGGAATAAAAGGTGTAGACTTTATTGCTGTAAATACAGATAGACAAGCTCTTCAAACTTCAAAAGCAAGCACAAAAATACAAATAGGAGAAAAAATAACTAGAGGATTAGGAGCAGGAGCAAACCCTGATATTGGAGCTCAATCAGCAGAAGAAAGCAAAGCAGAAGTAGCAGAAGTATTAAGAGGAGCAGATATGGTATTTGTTACAGCCGGAATGGGTGGAGGAACAGGTACAGGAGCTGCACCAATAGTAGCACAAGCTGCAAAAGAAATGGGAATATTAACAATAGGTGTTGTTACAAAACCATTTACTTTTGAAGGAAAGAAAAGACTTTCACAAGCAGAACGTGGAATTGAAAGCTTAAAAGGAAAAGTAGATACATTAGTTGTAATACCAAATGATAAATTACTACAAATAATTGATAGAAAAACATCTATTATTGAAGCTTTCAAAATGGCAGATGATATTTTAAGACAAGGTGTTCAAGGAATATCAGACTTAATTGCAATACCAGGACTTGTAAACTTAGACTTTGCAGACGTAAAAACAATAATGTTAAACCAAGGAATGGCACATATGGGTGTTGGTAAAGCATCTGGAGAAAACAGAGCAGAAGATGCTGCAAAAGAAGCTATCCAAAGTCCATTATTAGAAACATCAATAGAAGGAGCAAAAGGAGTAATTATTAACATTACTGGTGGAGAAGATTTAGGATTACACGAAGTTAATACAGCAGCAGAACTTGTTCAACGCAGTGTAGACCCAGAAGCAAACATTATATTTGGTACAGTTACAGATCCAAATATGACAGACGAAATACAAATTACTGTAATTGCAACAGGATTTGAAAAAAATGAAAATATAACAAGTATTGGAGTAGATAATATAGTTTCAAAAACATGGGAGAAGAAAATTAATTCTATACCATCTAGCTCAGAAGCTAGTTCATCACAAAATGATTTAGATATACCTTCTTTCCTAAGAAAAAATAAAAATAAAAATATGTAAGATCAAATTATATATAAATGAAAAAGAAATAATCGAAAATAATCGATTATTTCTTTTTTTCTGCAATAAGATATGACAACATTTTCAAAACAATAGTAGTAAAATATTTGCACAGGTGATAGCATGACAATTTATATAGATGTGGTATTTATTGAAAATTTAATAATGAATTATATTATCTTATTTGCAACAAGTATTATTATAAAAGTAAAAGTAAAACATATAAGACTAATATTGGCAAGTAGTTTAGGTGCGATATATTCTATAATTGCATATATGTCAATATTAGAAATGTATTCAAGTGTTATTTTAAAAATAATATTATCAGTAATAATTGTATATATCGCATATAATCCACAAAATGTTAAAAATATGTGGAAATATCTAGTGATTTTTTATATGACATCATTTGTTTTTGGAGGAGCGGCATTTGCATTAATTTATATAGTAAAACCACAAGATATTTTAATGAAAAATGGTCTGTTTTTAGGAACATATCCTTTAAAAACAATTATATTAGGTACAATTGTGGCGTTTGTAGTAATTGTTACATCTTTTAAATTAGTAAAATCTAAAATATCAAAGAAAGATATGTTTTGCACAATAAAAATAAATATTAATAAAGTAGAAATTGAAACTAAAGCAATGATTGATACAGGTAATTTGCTAAAAGAACCAATTTCAAATACACCTGTAATTGTTGTAGAACATACACTTTTATATGATTGCATGCCAAAAGAAATTTTGAATAATTTAGAAAACATTTTAGGAGGTGATTTTGAAAATATATCTGAAGAAGTAAAAAATAAATATATATCAAAATTAAAAGTAATACCATTTTCTTCATTAGGAAAACAAAATGGAATGCTCATTGGAATTAAACCAGAAGAGGTAACTGTTATTAATGATGAAAATGAAAACAAAATTAATAATGTAATTATAGGCATATATAATAAATCACTAACGAAAAGAGGAGAATACAGAGCTTTAATTGGAATAGAACTATTATAAAACATCAGAAAGGAGTGATTTTATGAAAATAGTAGATTTATTAAAAAACAGTATTAATACAATTTGCGCAAAATATATAAATGAAAAAAACGAGATAGAATATCTTCCTATTTTTTACATAGCAGGAAGTCAAACTTTGCCACCGCCATTAGCTCCGGAAGAAGAAGCTGAGTTAATAGAACAATTATCAAAAGAAAATAATTTACAAGTAAGGCAAAAATTGGTAGAAAGAAATCTTAGACTTGTAGTATATATAGCTAAAAAATTTGAAAACACACGGAATAGGAATAGAAGACTTGATATCCATAGGAACCATTGGATTAATGAAAGGAGTTAATACATTTAATTCAGATAAAAAAATCAAATTAGCAACATATGCATCAAGATGTATTGAAAATGAAATATTAATGTTTTTAAGAAAAAATAATAAAATAAAAGGAGAAGTTTCAATAGATGAACCATTAAATAAAGATGGAGATGGAAATGAATTATTGTTATCAGACATTTTGGGGACTGAACCGGATATAACGTCAAGAAACTTAGAAGATGAAGTTGATAAAACTTTATTAAGAGCTTCAATAACAAAACTAAATCCAAGAGAGAAAAATATAATGGAAATGAGATTTGGATTTAAAACAGGAAAAGAAAAGACTCAAAAAGAAGTTGCAGACGAATTGCGGAATTTCACAAAGTTATATTTCTAGATTAGAGAAAAAGATAATAGGAAAAATGAAAAAAGAAATTAGTAGCAAAATAGGCTAATAAAGTTAAAGCATAAAAAAACCAAATTTGGAAATACTTTAATAAAGTGTTTCTAAAGGAGGTTTTTTATTTGATAAATAAGGTAGAAATATGTGGAGTAAACACATCAAAATTACCATTATTAAGTAGAGAAGAAAAACAAGAATTATTTATAAAAATAAAAGAAGGCGATGAAGAAGCAAGAAATACATTTATAAATGGAAATCTAAGACTAGTTTTAAGTGTTATACAAAGATTTTATGGAAGAGGAGAAAGTGCAGATGACCTTTTTCAAGTAGGATGTGTTGGATTAATAAAAGCTATTGATAATTTTGATTTAAGTCAAAATGTTCAATTTAGTACTTATGCAGTGCCAATGATAATAGGAGAAGTTAAAAGATACTTAAGAGACAATAATAGTATTAGAGTGAGCAGATCTATAAGGGATTTAGCTTATAAAGCAATACAATTTAAGGAAAAATACACAAAAGAAAAGGGCAAAGAACCAAGTATAGAAGAAATAGCTAAAGGATTGGGAGTAGAAAAAGAAGAAGTAGCATTTAGCTTTAATGCTATACAAGATCCAATATCTTTGCAAGAACCTGTATATAATGATGGCTCAGAAAGCATATTCGTAATAGAACAAGTAAAAGATAATAAAAATACAGATGAATTATGGGCAGAAAAAATGACAATAAATGTTGCACTTGAAAAATTAAATACAAAAGAAAAAGCAATAATTATGAAAAGATTTTTTGATGGAAGAACACAAATGGAGGTTGCAGAAGAAATAGGAATATCTCAAGCACAGGTTTCTAGATTAGAAAAAAGTGCAATAGAGCATATAAAAAGGTTATATAAATAAAATCAAATAATATAATACAGAAAATTAATATTTTAAATTAAAAGCTTGCCAAATAAAAACAGTTATAGTATTATATGAAATATAAAAAGGGGGAGAAAATATGAAATTATCAAAGAAAAAAATGACTATAATTGTTACTGCAGTAATCGTAGTTGCTTTAATTGCTATAATGTTTACATTGTATTTTGCAACAGATATGTTTAAAACACCAAAGCAATTATTTTTTAAATATTTAGGAAAAGAGATGGATTTTGACGGATATGAACAAGTATTAAAAGGTTTGGAAACAGATAAAAATAAGTCATATGTGTCAAATACTAATTTAAAAGTAAATGTAGAATCAATAGACAATGAAGAAATTTATGACACAATTAATAAAATGGAACTTAATTTAGAACAATCAGTAAATGCAAAAGAAAATAAAGAATGTGATAAATTAAATTTAAAATATGATAATAAGGATTTTGCAGGATTAGAATTTGTACAAAATGAAGATTTATATGCATTAAAATCAGAATATCTTAACGGAGATAATTATGTTGCAATTGAAAATAAAGACTTAAAAAACTTTTTAAGAAAAATGGAAGTTAATGATGATATAATCGAAAATTTTCCTGATCAAATAACCAAATTAGATTTATATGAATTGTTATATATTGATAAAAAAGATCAAAAAGAAATAATAAAAACATATAAAAAATTCATAGATGAAAATATATCTAATGATAAGTTTAAAGTAAATAACAAAGTGGATATAACAATAAATGGTGAAAACAAAAAAGCAACACAATATATTTTAACATTAAATGAAAAAGAAGTTGCCAATATAGCTATTAATTTTATGAATACACTAAAACAAGATGACACTACATTAGACTTAATTGTAGATAAATATAATAAATGCATGGAAAATACAATAAGTGGAATAAGTATGTATCAAACAAAAAGTCAATTAAGCAGTTATGGACTAAGCTCAGCAGAAGAAGAAAAAACATTAACAAAAGAAAAGTTAAAAGAAGACATAGAAAAGATAGTAAAAGAAATTGAAGATGAAAGAGAAAATTCTAAAGAAGATTTAAACATAAATATATCATTATACAAAATAAATGGAAAAATATGCACAATAGAAATGACAAAAGAAGAGGAATCTATAAAAATAGATGAATATGAAAAAGATGATAGAAATTATATAGAGATGTCAGTATCTCACAATGAATATTCATATGCTAGAGGAAAGAAACAAGAAACAAAAGTAGAAGACAAAGTAGTAGTAGATTATACAATGAAAACACAAAATGATGAAACTAATCTAGAAGGAAATATTAAAGTATTAGAAGATTCAGAAGAACAAGAAAACTTTAAATTTAATATTAATCAAAAAGGAAAAATGTATAATGGAAACAATGAAACAAATATTGAAATCTCTTCTACTATAGAAGAAAATACAATAAAAATAAACTTAAATAGCAAAAAAGAATATAAAGATGTTGATATAATTACATTATCTGATAATAAAGATAATATAAAAATATTAAATGAAATGCAAAAAGAAGAAGTAACAAAATTATTTGAGGAGATAAGTAAAAACTTCCAAACAAAATTAAATGAAAAAATTAGTGAGTTGGGGTTAAAAAATTCAAGTCTAACATCAGATATAGAAAATGAATTAGAAGATGATTTAGATATAGAAACAGATATAGAAGATGAAGATAATTTAGACACAGGTGACGAAGAAGATGATTCTGAAGAATATGTAGACGATGAAGAAGACTTAAGTGTAGATTCAGAAATGAATGAAGGATTTACTTTTTAAATATTAAAAAGAATAAACCATCTAAAAAGGTGGTTTATTTTTTTATGAATAAGAATATAATATATAAAAAACATATGGAGGATAAAATGCAAGATAAAGGATTAGATTTTAAACATAAAGAAGTTGTTAATATTTCAAATGGAAAAAGATTAGGATATGTTCAAGATGTTTGTGCAGATTTAGATACAGGAACTATAACACATATAATAGTTCCTGGAAGCAATAAATTAATAAATATCTTTTCGCAAAATAATGATATTGTAATACCATGGAAAAACATAAAATGTATAGGCGACGATTTGATATTAGTGGAAATATAAAAGATTCATATAACATAAATATAAATCATATAATGTAAATAGTGGTATATTATATATAATATTATATAAAAAATATTCAAAAAACTATTGACATAATAAGTTTATAATGATATTATATATAAGCATTAAACATATATTAATTTATAAAATATAAATTTTATAAAAAAGTTTTAAAAAATATGTTGACACAGATTAAAAAAGGTGGTATTATAAAAAAGTACCTTGCAACAGACGAAGAAAAATAAATAAAAGAGAATTAGTAATAAAACTTAATATAAATACAATTCAAAGCACATTACTAGTTTTTATTTTGTCTAAATTTCAAAAAAATTAAAAAAATGTCGAAAAGTGTTGACAAACAAAAAAAGGTATAGTATAATACAAAAGTTCCACACAAACAGGAACAAAAAAGTACATTGAAAAGTAAACAATAAAATCCTTTAGAGAATAAACCGAAGCGGTATAATCTTTTAACCTAAAGATTAGTACCGAACAAGTAAA
>JABLTQ010091738.1_pt1 | contig 19749 bp, 14 predicted proteins | sample 7160101 | NCBI WGS metagenome assembly JABLTQ01 (sample SAMN14651228, study PRJNA627086) | human gut metagenome | isolation source: feces | host: Homo sapiens
AGCTCCGCGTCCTCCTCGGGGAGGCTGATGGGGTTCATGGCAATGGAGACGACCTGGCCGCCTACGGCGCGCCGGTCATGCTCTTCTCGGGCGGCGAGCCCCTGGTGCGCAAGGACCTGGTGGAACTGGCCAGCCACGCCACCTCCAAAGGCATGCGCGCCGTCATCTCCACCAACGGCACCCTCATCACCAAGGAAAAGGCCCGTGAACTCAAGGGCGTGGGCCTCTCCTACGTGGGCATCTCCCTGGACGGCATGGAAGAGGTGCACGACCGCTTCCGCGGCGTGCCCGGTGCCTTCCGCAAGGCCCTGGAAGGCGTGGCCAACTGCCAGGCCGAAGGCCTGAAGGTGGGCCTGCGCTTCACCATCAACAAACGTAACGTGGGCGAGATCCCCGGCATCTTCCGTCTGCTGGCCGATCTGGAAGTGCCCCGCGCCTGTTTCTACCACCTGGTGTACTCGGGCCGCGGCTCCGAGCTCATCAAGGAAGACCTGGACCACGCCGAGACCCGTCAGGTGCTGGACCTCATCATGGACGAGACCCGCGCCCTGTTCGACGCCGGCAAGCCCAAGGAGATCCTGACCGTGGACAACCACGCCGACGGTCCCTATGTGTGGATGCGCATGAAGCGTGAGGATCCCAAGCGCGCCGAAGAGATCTTCGAACTTTTGCAGTACAACGAAGGCAACAACTCCGGTCGCGGCATCGGCTGCATCTCCTGGGACGGCAAGGTGCATGCCGACCAGTTCTGGCGCAACCACACCTTCGGCAACGTGCTGGAGCGCCCCTTCTCCGAGATCTGGGACGACCCCGACATCGAGCTGCTGCACAAGCTCAAGGACAAGAAGGCCCATGTGGGCGGCCGCTGCGCCAAGTGCCGCTTCCTGAACATCTGCGGCGGCAACTTCCGCGCCCGCGCCGAAGCCTACTACGGCGACGAGTGGGCCCAGGACCCCGCCTGCTACCTCACTGACGAAGAGATCGGCCTGTAGGCCCCTTTCCCCAGAGACAAAAACGCCCCGGCATCCCAGGATGCCGGGGCGTTTTTGTTGCGACCTCGCAAAAAAGCAGCCTCCTGCCGCCGGTGCCGGAAGCCCCCGCCTTGCATGCCTGCAATCACAGTGGTGACCGGCGGCTTTTCCCTTGTGGCGTTTTGCGCTATGGTGGCCTTCTCATCGGAAGGCCCCGTCCCCTGCCGCCCGGCGGCATCAGGGCGCAGGCATTTCCGCGCGCCAATCCTTCCTGCGGCCCCGGCGGGCCGGGGACGGACTGTCGCTGTCCTCCCCAAACACAACCGCGGCATCGCCGCATCGAGGTAGAACCATGTCCCAATCCTTCCATCGCGGCAGACGTTTGCGCTGGACCCCCGAGATCCGCAGCATGGTGCGCGAGACCCCGCCCCTGCTGGCCGAAGACCTCATCATGCCCTACTTTGTGGTGGAGACCGAAGACCAGTCCTTCCGCAAGGAAATCGGCGCCATGCCCGGCCAGTACCAGCTTTCGCTGGCCGAGCTGGAAAAGCAGGTGGAAAAGGCCGTGGATGACGGCCTGAAGTCCGTTATCCTCTTCGGCATCCCGGCCGTGAAGGACGAAAAGGCCAGCGGCGCCTACGCCGAAGACGGTATCGTACAGGAAGCCGTGCGCCGCCTCAAGCATCGCTGGCCCTCGCTCTACGTCATCACCGACGTGTGCCTGTGCGAATACATGAGCCACGGTCACTGCGGCATCCTGACCCCCGGCGGTGCGGTGCTCAACGACCCCACCCTGGAACTGCTGGCCAAGACCGCCGTGAGCCATGCCGCCGCCGGTGCCGACATGGTGGCCCCCTCCGACATGATGGACGGCCGCGTGGCCGCCATCCGTCATGCCCTGGACGAATCCGGCCTGGTCATGGTGCCCATCATGTCCTACGCCGTGAAGTACGCCTCGGCCTTCTACGGTCCCTTCCGTGAGGCCGCCGAATCCGCTCCGGCCTGCGGCGACCGCAAGAGCTACCAGATGGATCCCGGCAACGCCCGTGAAGCCATCATCGAGGCCCTGGCCGACCTGGACGAAGGCGCCGACTGCCTCATCGTCAAGCCCGCCGGCCCCTACATGGACATCATCCGCCAGGTGCGCGACGCCGTGAACGTGCCCCTGTGCGCCTATCAGGTCAGCGGCGAATACAGCATGATCCGCGCCGCCGGCCTCAATGGCTGGATCAACGAGGAAGCCGTGATGCTGGAAAGCCTGCTGGGCATGAAGCGCGCCGGCGCCAAGATGATCATCACCTATTTCACCGAGACCCTGCTCAAGCAAAGGCTGGTGCGCTGATGCATGACGCAAAGCACATGCCGGGCCATCCCGGCGGCATGGGGGGACACCCCGGCGGCCATCCCGGGGGCGCGGGTGCCCATCCCGGCGGTCATCCGGGCGGAGCGCCCGGGCACAAGATGGTGCGCACCCTTGAGGACGGCACGCCCGCCTGCAAGCTCATCGCCTGGGAAGTGACCCGCTCCTGCAACCTGGCCTGCAAGCACTGCCGCGCCGAGGCCCACCCGGAACCCTATCCGGGCGAGTTCTCCACCGAAGAGGCCAAGGCCCTTATCGACACTTTCCCCCAGGTGGGCAACCCCATCATCATCTTCACCGGCGGCGATCCCATGATGCGCCCCGATGTCTATGAACTGGTGGCCTATGCCCATGCCAAGGGGCTGACCTGCGCCTTCTCGCCCAACGGCACCCTGATCACGCCCGAGCTGGCCCGCAAGATCAAGGAGGCCGGCGTCAACCGCTGCTCCATCTCCATCGACGGCGCCGACGCCGCCAGCCACGACGAGTTCCGCGGCGTGCCCGGGGCCTTCGACGCCTCCATGCGCGGCATCGAATACCTCAAGCAGGCCGGGGTGCCCTTCCAGATCAACACCACGGTCACGCGCAACAACCTGCGCAGCTTCAAGGACATCTTCCATCTGTGCGAGCGCATCGGCGCGGCCGCCTGGCACATCTTCCTGCTGGTGCCCATGGGCCGGGCCTCTGGCCTGGCCGACCAGGTCATCAGCGCCGAGGAATACGAGGACGTGCTGCACTGGCTCTACGACTTCCGCAAGACCACCAGCATGCACCTCAAGGCCACCTGCGCGCCGCACTACTACCGCATCATGCGCCAGCGCGCCCATGAGGAAGGCGTTGCCGTCACGCCCGAGACCTTCGGCATGGACGCCATGACCCGCGGCTGTCTGGGCGGCACGGGCTTCTGCTTCATCAGCCATACCGGCCAGGTGCAGCCCTGCGGCTATCTGGAACTGGACTGCGGCAACGTCCGTGAGACGCCCTTCCCCGAGATCTGGCGCAACAGCAAGTACTTCCGCCAGTTCCGCGACCAGAAGTGCTACGAGGGCAAGTGCGGCGTGTGCGAGTTCCACAAGGTCTGTGGCGGCTGCCGCGCCCGCGCCTGGAGCATGAACGGCAACCATATGGCCGAAGAGCCCCTGTGTACCTATCAGCCCAAGCGCGCCACGGGCGCAAAGTGAGCGAGCATGACGGACGCCCCTGAATACTGCGGTCCCCACACCGCACAGGAAGCCCTGGACGAGACCGACCGCCGCCTGCTGGACATCATCCAGACGGCCTTCCCCCTGACGCCCCGCCCCTATGCCGACCTGGGCACGCTGCTGGGCATCCCCGAGGAAGAAGCCCTGGAGCGCGTGCGCAGCCTGCGCGAGCGGCGCATCATCCGCCGCCTGGGCGCCAACTTCCAGTCCAACAAGCTGGGATTCGTCTCCACCCTCTGCGCGGCCAAGGTGCCCGATGACAGGATGGACGACTTCGTGCGCGAAGTGAACGCCCGTCCCGGCATCACGCACAACTACCTGCGCGAGCACAACTACAACGTCTGGTTCACGCTCATCAGCCCCTCGCGGGAAGACGAGCGCGCCACGCTGGACGACATCACGGCCCGTACGGGCATCCCCATCCTCAACCTGCCCGCCACGCGTTTGTTCAAGATCCGCGTGGACTTCCGCATGCAGGACTGAGACCCGTTCCCGACGCTGGGGGGAGGCCGCAAGGCCTCCCCTTTTTTGTCTGATCCTGCCGCCGCTGCCCGTGGCGCTCCGCCACCGCTCCCCAGGGGGCCCTTGCTCCCCCTTGAGCTCCGCCGGGGCCTGTGCTAACACCTCAGCATCAGTTGTTGAAAATTCGTTTCATCTTACGGCCATGCGGATTTCCAGCCCCGTACCGCTCCGGGACGGCCTGGAGGTCCGCCTGCTTTTCTTCTCTTTTTCTTTCGCGATCCTGTCCTAAAATGTCACAGAATTGTCACAACCATGCAGCAGTATTCCGGGAACAGCTACGCGCACAAGGAGAGCGGCATGACCTCCCAGATAGTCCTCAAATATCCCGAGCAACCCTGCTCGCCCGAAGACATGCAGGACCTTTCCTGCCCCAACCTTTTCCTCAACCGGGAAATCAACTGGCTGGATTTCAACGCCAAGGTCCTGGACGAGGCCCTCTCGCCCCAGCAGCCCTTGCTGGAACAGCTCAAATTCCTTGCCATTTTTTATAACAATCTTGATGAGTTCTTCATGGTCCGCGTGGCCAACATCCTGCGCCAGTACCGCAACGGCGCGCCCAACGGTTCGGCCGACCGCATCACGCCGGCCAAGCAGCTGGCCGAGATCCGCCGCCGTACCCTGCTGCTGACCTCACGCGCGCAGAGCCACTGGCTCAAGAACCTGGCCCCGCAGCTGGTGGACAGGGGCGTGCATATCGTGCGCTACACCGACCTTTCGGAAAAACAGCGCCGCTTCCTGGACGGCTATTTCCGCAACGAGATCTATCCCGTGCTCACGCCCCAGGCCATCGACCCCGGGCACCCCTTCCCCACCATCTCCACCACCTGCCTGAATTTTATCATCCATCTGCGCAACCGCGACAACGAATCGCGCTTCGTGCGCCTGAAGTGCCCCAACAACCTTTCGCGCTTCATCTTCATCCCGCGCAACAAGGAGGCCAAGACCTACGCCTCCCTGGGCTTCGACCCCAACGTCCGCGGCGACGACATCGTGCTGCTGGAAGACCTCATGGCCCAGTATCTGGAGCTGCTCTTCCCCGGCCATACGGTGGTCAGCTCCGCCCTGTTCCGCATCACCCGCAACACCGACCTGGAGATCGAAGAGGACGAGGCCGACGACCTGCTGGAAGCCGTGCGCGACCTGGTGGAACAACGCCGCTTCGGCGACGTGGTGCGGCTGGAGATCGCCCACAAGGCCTCGCGCGAGCTGGTGGACTTCCTGGCCCGGCGCCTGCGCCTGCAACCTTTCCAGATCTACCGCATCAAGGGGCCCATGGGCTTTTCCGAGTTCATGACCCTCTATAATGTGGACCGCCCCCAGCTCAAGACGCCCGCCATCCAGGGGCACATCTCGCGCCTGTTCCAGGAAGGCGACATGTTCGGCCACCTGCGCAAGCGGGACGTGGTGCTCTTCCACCCCTACGACAGCTTCAAGGCCGTGCTGGACTTCATCCGCCGCGCCTGCGAGGATCCCAACGTCCTGGCCATCAAGCAGACCCTGTACCGCGCGGGCAACGACTCGCCCATCGTGCGCGCCCTCATCGAGGCCCGGCGCCGCGGCAAGCAGGTGGTGGCCGTGGTGGAGCTCAAGGCCCGTTTCGACGAGGAACGCAACATCACCTGGGCCGAAGAGCTGGAAAAGGAAGGCGTCAACGTGGTCTACGGCTTCATCGGCCTGAAGGTGCACGCCAAGCTCTGCCTGGTGGTGCGCCGCGAAGCCGGCCACATCACGCGCTATGTCCACATCGGCACGGGCAACTACAATGCCTCCACGGCCAAGATCTACACGGACATGGGCCTCATCACCTCCAATGAGGACATCTGCGCCGACGTCACCGACCTGTTCAACGTCATGACCGGCTATGCGGACCGCGATTTGTACCGCAAGCTGCTGGTCTCGCCCCAGGCCATGCGCGGCCCGCTCATGGAGATGATCCGCCGCGAGATCGAACTGCACAAGCGCTACGGCAACGGCGAGATCATCTTCAAATGCAACCAGCTGGTGGACGCGGGCATCATCCGCGCCCTGTACCGGGCCTCCATGGCCGGTGTGCGCGTGCGTTTGCAGGTGCGCGGCATCTGCTGTCTGCGCCCCGGCCTGCCGGGCATCAGCGAAAACATCACGGTCACCAGCATCGTGGGGCGCTTCCTGGAGCATTCGCGCATCTACTGGTTCCATGCCAACGGCGAAGACATCATGTACATCGGCAGCGCGGACCTCATGCCGCGCAACCTCGACCACCGCATCGAGGTCCTGGCCCCCATCCTCGATCCCGAGCTGCGCCGCAAGATCCGCGAGGACATCCTCGAAGTCCACCTGGCGGACAACGTCCAGACCTGGCAGTTGCAGGCCGACGCCACCTACACCCGGCTCAAGCCCGCCAGCAAGGAAGCTGCCGTCAACGCGCAGGAACGCATGATCACCCAACACATCACCAGGGACGATATCTGATCCCAAGGAGCTTTCATCATGGCTACCAAAAAACGCCCCGCCGGCAAGCCCGGCAGCAGCACCAGCCGCAGCCGGCAGCAGCGCCAGGGGCAGGCCGCTACCCCCGCCGCCGCTGCTCCCCGTAACGACAGCGCCGGCCCCCTCCAGCCTTCCCTGCCCGGGGACGCTGCGCCGCAGCCCGCTCCCGAAGCCGCCGAAGCGCCTTCCGTGACGGCAGCCGTCGCGGAAGTGCCCGCCCCGGAACAGGCGAAGGAAAGCACGGCCGCTGCCCCCGAAGTGCAGGCAAGCTGCCCTGAAGAAGCGGTGAAGGAAGAAGCGGTCCCCGCCGAAGAGCCCGTGACGGCGCAGGAAGCTCCGGCGCAGGACGCCGGAGCGGTGCAGGACGCCGACGCCCCCCGGAAGAAAGCCAGGAAAAAGGAAGAAAAGAAGGCCAGGACGGGCAAGAAGCGCGTCAAGGTCGCCGGTCCCGAAACGGCCGATGCCGCCCACGACTGGACGCCCCTGCCCTGCGAGGCCCTGCTGGAGCATCTGCTGCCGGGCAGCCCCGAGCTGGAGGCCACCCGCCGTCACGGCCAGCATGTGGCCCATCTGGCGGAACAGCTCTTCGACCAGCTCCAGCCCCTGCACGGTCTGGACAGCCGCTGGCTCTACCGCCTGCGCATCGCCTGCTGCCTGCATGACATCGGTTTCGCTTCCGGGCGCAAGGGCCACCACAAAAAGGGCATGCGCATCGTGGAGCAGGACACCAGCCTGGCCCTGCTGCCCGAAGACCGCTCCCTGGTGGCCCAGCTCGTCCGGTATCACCGCAAGGCCTGGCCCGCCATGCGCCACCGTCGTTTCGCCGCCCTGGGCAAGAAGGACCGCGAGGCCCTGAACAAGGCCGCGGCCCTCATCCGCATGGCCGATGCTCTGGATTACCGCCACATGGAAGCCGTGCGCGACGTGGCCATCGACCTCCAGCCCGGCAAGGTGGTGCTGACCCTGAGCGGCGCCCAGGACTGCGCCCCCGAGCAGGACCGCCTGCTGGTCAAGGGCGATCTGTTCATGCACATCTTTGGCGTGGAGCTGGAGTGCGTATGTCCCATCCTGTAGCCCCGGATCAGGCGGGGCCTGACGGGGAACGCGTCATCGGCATCATCGACCTGGGCAGCAACTCGCTGCGCCTGATGCTGGTGCGCATCCTGCCCGACGGCTCGCACACGGTCCTCAACCAGGTCAAGAACATGGTGCGCCTGGGCGAAGGCGCCTTCGAAACGGGCCATCTGCGTGAAGAGAGCATGGCCCGGACCATCAACGTCCTGCGCGGCATGGCCGAGATGTGCGCCGTCTACGGCGCCTCGGAGGTCATCGCCATCGCCACGGCCGCCGTGCGCGACGCGGCCAACGGCCCGGACTTCATGCGCCGGGTCAAAGAGAAGACCGGCATCGACTTCCGCGTGGTCTCCGGCCGCGAAGAGGCCCGCCTCATCTATCTGGGCGTCTCCAGCGGTCTGGCCCACACCGGGAGCCTGCGCCTGTTCATCGACATCGGTGGCGGCAGCACCGAGCTGGTGGTGGGCAATTCCGAGGAATACCGCAACCTCGATTCCCTCAAGATGGGCTGCGTGCGCCTGTCCAACCTTTTCTTCGACAAGGACTCCGGCACCATCTCGGCCAAGCGCTACGCCGCCCTGCAGAACTACATCCGCAACAATGCCCTGCGCTCGTTCCAGCGCATAGCGGACTTCGTCATCGAAGAAGCCGTGGCCAGCTCCGGTACGGCCCAGAACCTGGCCGAGATCGCCGCCGCCCTGGATGCCGAGGACGCCGCGCGCACGGGCCGGGCCCCGCAGGAGTCCCGCGAGGTGCTCAGCTACGGCGGCCTGCGCCGGGCCGTCAAGGAGCTGTGCGGCCGCACCCTCAAGGAACGCCGCAGCGTGCCCGGCATCAATCCCAACCGTGCCGACGTCATCGTGGCCGGTGCGGCCATCCTCCAGACCATCATGGAGGACCAGGGCTTCGACAGCGTGCGCATCAGCAACCGCAACCTGCAGAACGGCATCCTGGTGGATTACCTCTCCACCCGCATGCCCCACGCCGACGGCAGCTTCCATCCCGTGCGCAAGGAGAGTGTGCTGCATCTGGCGCGGCGCTGCCGCTTCGAGGAGCGCCACTCCCGCCATGTGTCGCGCCTGGCCCTGGACCTGTTCGACAGTGCCAAGGCCATGGGCCTGCACAACTCCGGCGACCTGGCCCGCGAGCTGCTGCACTATGCGGCCCTGCTGCACGACATCGGCATCTTCATCTCCTTCTCGCGCCACAATGCCCACAGTCACTACCTGATCCGCAACACCGAACTGCTGGGCTTCACCCGCCGCGAAGTGGACATCATGGCCGCCCTGACCTACTTCCACCGCAAGCGCCCCTCCAAGAGGGTGCCGCTCTTCATGGAATTCGACCAGGAGACCCGCGAGGAGATCCGCCTGCTCTCCCTCTTCCTGCTGCTGGCCGAGCGCATGGACAAGAGCCATCGCCAGATCGTGCGCACCGTCCGCTTCGAGGCCCGCAAGGAAGGCGGCCTGCAACTCTCGCTGCGCGCCCCCGAGGAATGCCCCATCGAACTGGATCTGGTGCGCGGCAGCGCCAAACTGGTGCGCAAGGTCTTCCGGCAGGAGATCCCCGTGGAGGTGGTCAGCAGCTTCCGCCGCTGATCCTGCACACCTCGCCCGCACAGGATGCCAGGGGCCCCGCACGACGCGGGGCCCTTTTTTTCACAGGAGCGGACGACGGCCGTCACAGCTCCGCCATGCATCGGGGCACAGGCCGGTGTATCCTGCCGGGAACGATACCTTTCCCGGAGGTCTTGGCCATGGACGACACCCAGCATTCCCTGCAACGCAAACTGGAACAGGAACGGCGGCATCTGGCCTGCCTGTGCGCAGGATTCGCCCTGCCCCACGGCCACGGCGACGAGGCGGACAACGCCCGTGACGAGATGGCGGAACTGCTGGCCTGGAGCCACGCCAACCTGTGCGCGGAGCGCATCCGTGCCCTGGAAGGCCTGCTGGGCGACCTGCGTTGCAGCGGCCGCCGCCTGTGCATGGACTGTGGCGAAGAGATCCCCCTGTCCCGTCTGCTGGCCGTGCCCGGGGCCTGCCGCTGCCGTGACTGCCAGCAGCTGGCGGAAGAAGAAAGCGACTTTTGCGACCGGCGTCCGCCCCTGCTGCCGGCAAGGCCGTTGCCGCCGGCTGCCCCGCTGCGCTGACGATTGTGCCTGACGGGACAGCATCCTGCCCGCACGCGGCGGGCCTGTAGCCCTGCCGTACCTGCAACAGGGAAGCAACCCGTTCGAATACCTTGGTTTCTTGTTTGCAGTTCCGTGATCGTCCCTTCCGTGAGCTTGCGGACGGGCTTACGGCCATCCGTAAAATCTCAAAAAATATTTCAAAACAGGCTGACTGGCTTTGTCATTGTGTCGCGTGCCCCGCCCCACTGTAGCAACGGCCTGCCCTGCCCCTTTGCCACGGCCTTTCACTTCGCCTTCTCTCCTGCCACCTCATGCCATGACTGTTATTTACGCAAGATATACATAAATTTTGTTTTATTATAAAAATATATCGGTAGAAGAGTACGTTATTTATGAAAAAATGCACATATTTTTGAATATATGTGCTTGCTCTATATCATAAAACAAAATCATATTATCCAATATTGTGAATTATAGTTTTTTATTTTTCCTGCATACAAAACACGAATGGTATGCTATCTTGAAAATAACAGGAGTATGTTGCGATTTGTAAAAGCATGTAACAAAACAATGAGGGGAAAACGATGGCCAGCTGTGAACGACACGAACCGTCCTTTGTCCGGAAAAGCCTTTCCGCCCTGCCCGGTATCCTTCTGCTGACAGGCGTCGCCGTATTCTCGTGGTTCATAACACCGCGTCTCATCGCCCTGCATCCCTTCATGAAGTCCCTCAACCTGAGCGATTTCATCATAGCCATCATCCTGGGCATGCTCATCTGCAATACTGTCGGCGTGCCCGCCGTCTTCCGGGACGGCCTGCGCTTTTCCACCACCCTGACCAAGACCGGCATCGTGGTCATGGGCTGTAAATATTCCTTCGCCGGCCTCATCAAGACCGGCTCGGAAGCCATCATCATCATTTCCGTCTTCCTGTTCACCTCGGCCATCATCCTGATGTGGCTCTCCCGCCGCCTCAGCATGTCGCCGTCGCTGGGGGCCTGCCTGGCCGCCGGCCTGTCCATCTGCGGCGTCTCGGCCTGTGTGGCCATCGCCCCGGCCGTCAGGGCCAAGAACGAAGACATCGCCTACACCATCGCCGTGGTGCTCATGTTCGGCCTTCTGGCGCTCTTCGTCTTCCCCTTCATCGGCCACTGGCTCGACCTCAGCCCCAACCAGTTCGGGGCCTTCGCCGGTGTGGGCATCGTCAACTCGGCCCAGGTGCTGGCAGCGGGCTTTGCCTTCAGCAACGATGCGGGCGTCGTGGCCGGTGTGTACAATATCGGCCGCGTCATCTGCCTGCCCCTGGTGGTGCTGATGCTGGCCATCATGGTGGCCGCCGAGGATGCCAAGGTGCATTCCCAGCTGGCCAATACCAGCAAGATGCGCATCATCCTCGACAAGTTCCCGGTCTTCGTGCTGGGCTTCCTGGCCGTGGTGCTGCTGAACACCTTTGGCTTCATGAGCAAGGAAGAAGCCAAGATGGCCAGCAATTTCATGAACTGGTGTTTCCTGCTGGGCTTCTCCAGCATCGGCCTCACCACCCACCTCAGCGACATCAAGGCCGCGGGCCTTTCCGGCGCGCTCATCGGCTTCTGTGTGGCCTCGGTCAAGGCCGGCCTGGCCTTGCTGGTGGTCCTCTGCTTCCTGCAATAAAGGACAGCCGTCGCGGGGGCCTGGTCGCGGTGCCGGTGCCCGCAAGCCCCCGCCGGCGGACAGACTGGCGGGCTGCCGTCCGGCCCTGACCGTGCCGAAGATCCGCTTCGGCCCGGCGCCTGACCGGCAAGCGGCATCATCCCCGGACGGGGGAATATCCTGATGCCGCCTGACAGAAAAACCACAAGGAACATGCCGTGGCCTGGACAGGCCCCGACATCCCGGAGGACATCATGTGGAACAAGATCTCCAAGAGCAGACAACAGGACATCATCGTCATCACCTGCGGCATCCTGCTTATCCTGCTGGCCAAGGTACTGGCATGATCTGCTGCCTGGCCTCCGCCGCCTGCCCGCTGCGCGACATGGCCGCCCCGCTGGGCGCCTGCTCCGGGAAGGAGGTTCTCCACGCCGTCTATGATGCCGGTATCGACCTCGGCCATTACGGAGAAGTGGATCAGCTGGCGCCCGCCGGTGCCATGGCGGAATTCACGGCCTATGTGCGCCGCCAGAGCGAGGAGGAAGCGGAAGCCGCCTTCGCGCCGTTGCGGCGGGCCGCCCGCGGGCAGGGCGTGGAAGTGCGTCTGCATGTGGTCTACGGCCCGGCTGCCGTGCGCGACCTGCTGCACCGATGGCAGCAAGAAGGCCCCGTGCGGATCTTTGGCGGGGAAGACATGTCCCCTGCCTGACTCGCGGCCGCCTGCGCGGCCTGCGGCAAAACACCTGCCAGGGACAGACAGGAGCGGGAAGGAGGCGGACGTCTCCTTCCCGCTTTCGTCCCTGAAGGGGAGACGTGGCAGGGGACAGGCGGCAACGGCGGCACAAGGGGTCGGGGGCTCCTGCGTTGCCGGACATACGGCACCGGCGCGCTGCTCCGGAACGCTGCCAGCACAGACGGGGACGGCCGGCATGTGACCATCGGGAGGGCACCGCGCAAAGCCGGCACCAGACGCCCATGAACCGGGACGAAGACAGGACAGCGGAAAACAGGGAAGGGAGGGGGAAGGCCGGAGCATCCCGACGGACACGGCACCCTGACCGTGCGGGCGCCCGACCGGCCAAAGCCCATAACGAAAAAGGCTTGCAGCAGAAGCTGCAAGCCTTTGTATTCCCTGGTGCCGAGGGACAGAATTGAACTGCCGACACGGGGATTTTCAGTCCCCTGCTCTACCAACTGAGCTACCTCGGCGTGAGGTGATGTTGTTCGTCATAACAAAAATGCTTGTACAGATTTCCCCCCGACTTGGCAAGCATTTTTTTTCGTTTTTGGGCAAAACTTGAAATTTTTTTGTCCTGCCTCCATACTGTCCCTGTCAGGACAGGAAGTATCCCCATTTTTTTCAGTCTGTTGCAGGCACATCGTTATCGTGCGCCCTGTCCGCGCCCCTTATCCCCACAGGATCCCCATGGCCTTCCGCCCCTCTCTGCCTCCCTTCATCCTGGAGTCCGCGGCCCTGCGCAGCCAGGGTACCTGGACGCTCATGGCCCAGGCCCTGCTCACGGGTCTCGTCTCCGGCGGGGTCATCGGCCTGTTCCGCTGGCTCTATACCATCATCAACGGCGCCGTCCGTGCCCATGTGGCCGGGCAGGATCCCTTCGCACCGGCCGCTCTGGCCCTGATGGCCGCCGGGCTGCTGCTCATGGCCCTGACGGCCGGGCTGCTCCTGCGCTACGAGCCCCTCATCGGCGGCAGCGGCATCCCGCAGGTGGAGCTCATCGCGGCCGGCAAGCTGCCGCCCATGCGCTGGGCACGGGTGCTCTGGTGCAAGTTCGTGGCCACTCTGGCCGCGCTCAGTGCCGGCCTGTCCGTGGGGCGCGAGGGTCCCTGCATCATGATGGGCGCCACCGTAGGCGCGGGCGTGGGCTATGTGTGGCACGACCGCTGCCGCGCCAACCGGCCCCGCTATCTGGTGGGCGGCGGCGTGGCGGGCATGACCGCCGCATTCGGCGCGCCTGTGGCCGGCATGTTCTTCGCCTTCGAGGAGATGAAGACCCCGCTCACCCTGCCCATGCTGCTCTTCACCAGCCTTTCGGCCCTGTCCGCCTGGTTCATGGTGGACGTGGTGCTGGACTTCGGCCTGGTCTTCCCCTTCGCCCGGCTGCCCGGCCTGCACTGGAGCCAGTACTGGTTGCCCCTGCTGACCGGCATGGCCTGCGGCCTGCTGGGGGCCGTGTACAATGCGGGCATGATCCGCCTGCTGCTCTGGCAGGACAGGGCCCGCTGGCTGCCCGGCCCCGTACGCATCGCCTTTCCCTTCGCCTGCTGCGGCGTGCTGCTCTTCCTCTGGCCGGAGATCATGGGCAACATGGGCCTGACCACCCTGCAACTGGAAGACCTGCGCCTGCCCGCCCTCACCCTGGCCCTGCTGCTGGCGGGCAAGATCGCCTTTTCCTGCGTGAGCTTCGCTTCGGGAGTGTCCGGCGGCATCCTCATGCCCATCCTGCTGGCGGGCAGCATGGCCGGTGCCCTGCTGGCCGCGCCCCTGCGCGATGCCGGTCTGGTGGCCCCGGAACAGACGGCCACCCTGCTGGTGCTGGGCATGGCGGGCCTGTTCTCCGCCTCGGTGCGCACGCCCCTCACCGGGGCCGCCCTGGTCATGGAGATGTGCGGCGGCTTCCATCTGGCCCCGGCCGTGCTGCTGGCGGCCTTCGCCGCGGCCTTCACGGCCAATGCCTTGCATTCGACGCCTGTTTACGACAGTCTCAAGGAACGTATCCTGGAACAGCGCCGCCGGCGCCGGACCGCTGCTTCCCCCATCGAGGAGAGATCATGACCCGCCTGCTCCCCTGCCTCGTCCTGCTGCTGTGCGGCCTTGCGGCCTGCGCTCCCCGCAACGTCCCCGACAAGGCCGGCTATACGCCCGTGGCCGCGCCCTGGACATGCGCCACCTATCTGGACAGCGGCGAGAACGCCCTGACGGCCGTACTGATGCTGGACGGCTGGGCCGCCGCCCGGACGCAGCAGGTGCGCCTCGACAAGGCCGGGCTCGACGCCCTGCTGGATCATCTGGAAGCCTGGTGCCCCACCCATCGCGGGGACCAGCTGGCCGACGTCATCCTGGCCTGGCGCCGCCAGCACCCCGACAGGGGCAGGATGCTGCCCGCCGTGAGCTGTGCCGCCTGGTATGCCCCGGCCACACGGCCCATCACGGGCAACGAACAGCAGCTGGCCCTTTCCCTCTGGCTCGCGGGCCATGCCCTGGGGCGGGCCGGTCTGGAGGTGCCCCTGCAGGACCAGCAGCGCCTTGACCGCATCTTCGCCCTGTTCGACAGCGGCGAGAGCCCCCTGCACCAGTACTGCCGCCGCGATCCCCAAGCCCTCGTGCTCCACGGGCTCACGGCCGCAGGTCTGGAAAAGGCGGCGCGCCCCGCCGGTGCGGCGAAGGCGGACGCACCCAAAAATTACAAATAACATTTTGATATAATTATAAAAATAAAATAGTGCTTGCAAATATGGTTCAGGTTGCGTAAACAACTGTCCCAAATAAAATTCTACAAGGCGAGGCCGTATGACTCGTAAAGACCGTACCGAAGGCATCTACAGCCGCCGTGAAGTGCTCGACGAAAGCGAACGCCGTCAATATTGCCTGATCCAGCTCAAGGACCTGCTCTCCTACGCCTACCGCTACTCCGAAGATGTCAAGAAACGCTTCGACCGTGCGCAGTTCAACGTGGAGAAGTTCAAGACCCTGTCCGATATCAAGCACATCCCCATCCTCAAGAAAAAGGAACTCATCTTCCTGCAGTCCATGGGCCCGCGTCTGGGCGGCCTGCTGACCAAGGACATCGGGGATCTGAAGCGCATCTTCCTCTCCCCCGGCCCCATCTTCGACCCCGAAGACCGTGGCGAAGACTACTGGGGCTACACCGAAGCCTTCTATTCCGTGGGCTTCCGTCCCGGTGACGCCGTGCAGAACACCTTCAACTATCAGCTGACCCCGGCCGGCCTGATGTTCGAAGAGCCCCTGCGCAACCTGGGCTGCGCGGTCATCCCCGCCGGCCCCACCGATGCCTCCACCCAGCTGGACATCATGCAGAAGCTGCGCGTCTCCGGCTATGTGGGCACGCCCAGCTTCCTCATGCACCTGGCCCAGAAGGCCGAGGAAAAGGGCCTGAACCTGCGCAAGGACCTCTTCCTCGAAGTGGCCTTCGTCACCGGTGAGCGCCTGTCCGAAAAGATGCGCTCCCAGATGGAGAAGAAGTACGACCTCATCATGCGCCAGGGCTACGGCACCGCCGACGTGGGCTGCATCGGCTACGAATGCTTCCACAAGACCGGCCTGCACATCGCCAACCGCTGCTATGTGGAGATCTGCCATCCCGATACCGGCATCCCGCTGAAGGATGGCGAAGTGGGCGAGATCGTGGTCACGGCCTTCAACAAGACCTATCCGCTCATCCGTCTGGCCACGGGCGACCTGTCGTACATCGACCGCAGCCCCTGCGCCTGCGGCCGTACCAGCCCGCGCCTGGGCAACATCGTGGGTCGCGTGGACACCACCGCCCGCATCATGGGCATGTTCGTCTACCCGCATCAGGTGGAACAGGTCATGAGCCGCTTCGAGGAAGTGAAGCGCTGGCAGATCGAAGTCACCAACCCCGGCGGCATCGACGAAATGACCCTGTTCATCGAGACCAGCGGCTTCAAGCGCGAGGAAGAGCTGCTCCACCAGTTCCGCGAAAAGATCAAGCTGCGTCCCGAACTCAAGATCCTGGCGCCGGGCAGCCTGCCCCCGCAGATCCGTCCCATCGAGGACAAGCGCCACTGGGATTGATCCCGTCATGGAGGCCCGGCCCCTGCGCCGGGCCTTTTTGCCCTGTACCGGTCGCTGCCCGGCTGTCCCGCAAGGAGAATCGTCATGGAAATGTCGCCGCAACTGGCCCGTCTGGTGGCCTGGCTGGAAGAGATGCACGCCCGCGTCATGCAGGCCGAACAGGCGGCCCTGGCCGTCATGGGCGATACGCCCGCCTATACGGCCCACATGCAGGAAAAAGCCCGCCTGCTGGCCTCGCTGGAAGAGGAGGGCGAAACCTATCTCGAAGAGCTGCCCGAACAGCTCCAGGACCAGGCCGGGCACCGTCTGCACCGTTTTTCGGCCAGCGCCCGCAACGCGCTGCGCATCGGCTCCATCTTCTACATGTCCGCCCTGCTCTATCCCGAAGACCACAAGCCCGGCCAGCCCGACGACTTGCAGGTCTTCATCCGCCGCCTGCGCGACGAGGGCGAGCACTATACCCTGCATGCGCAGGACTAGCGGAACCGACCTTTCGGAAGAAGGGGCCCCTGCCAGCGCCGGAAGGGGCTCCTTCCTCCGTGCCCCATCCTCCCCCCAACGTGCTTTAGACCGGAAGGATGATGATCCCGGCGGCGCTCCGGCCCTCCCCTGATGCCGGTCTCCCGGTGCTGCCCCGGAGGTCTCCCGACGGAAGATTTTGGGAAGGGCGCGGCAAGGCCGCATCCTTCCCTCCGGTGAAGGCCTCCGGCCACAGACAGCCGGAGCACCAGACCCTGAACCGACGTAAGGAGTTACCATGAACAAACGTATCCTGGGCGGCCTGCTCTGCGCCGCCATGCTCTGCGCCGCTCCCGCCCTGGCCATGCCCGGCATGGGCGAAGGCAAGGCACCTGTGGACAAGTTCCCCATGATGGACGCCAACAAGGACGGCAGCGTCAGCAAGGAAGAATTCAAGAAGTTCTTCCCCCAGATGCAGGACGGCGCCTTTGCCGCCATCGACAAGAACAAGGATGGCGCCATCAGCCATGAAGAATGGCAGGGCTTCAGCAAAAGCCACGCCATGGGCCGTGCCGGTCACCCCGACGCCCAGATGCCTCCCGCCAATGAGGCCGCGCCCAAGGCCATGCCGCTGGTCACGCCGCCTTCCAAGTAACCGTCAGGGGAGCGTCCTTGCCGGGGCGCTCCCCCTCCCACGGCACTGCGGTGCCGCCCTTTCGACCTTTCACCCCATCCGTGTGGCGCCCCAAGGCCGCCAAAGGAAAACCATGCCCTTCTTCCCCAAGCCCCGGCGCCGCCCCGCGCCCGCCGACGCCGGCATCAGCACCACCGACGCCGCGCCCCGTCCTTTCCGCCCGCATCCGGCCACAGGCACGCAGCCTGCCGGCCGTCCCCGCTTCCTGCGCGGGGAACGTAACGAATCTCCTTTCCGGGACGACCGTCCGCGTCGTGAAGACCGGCCCCGCGACGGGCGCCGCCCTGCCGGGGACTTCCCCCGTGCCGGGCGTCCTGCGGAGCGCCGCGATGCCCGCCCCGGCTCCCGGCCCCGCAACGAGGCGCTCCAGGACCCGTGGGTGGACGGCCAGCCCCGCTTCCTGCCCATGAGCCGCGCCGAGATGCAGGCCCTGGGCTGGAAGGAACTGGACGTGCTGCTGGTCAACGGCGACGCCTATGTGGACCACCCGGCTTTCGGGCCCGTGCTGCTGGGCCGCTGGCTGGTGGCCCACGGCTTCCGCGTGGGCATCGTGGCCCAGCCCCGCTGGCAGTCGCCCGACGATCTGCTGGTCATGGGCCGTCCCCGGCTTTTCGTGGGCGTCAGCGCGGGCGCGCTGGACTCCATGCTGGCCCACTACACGGCCTTCCGCAAAAAACGCCACGATGATGCCTACACCCCCGGCGGCAAGGCCGGTGCGCGTCCCAACCGAGCCTGTCTGGTCTATGCCAACCTGGCCCGTCAGGCCTTCCCCGGCCTGCCGGTGATCCTGGGCGGCATCGAGGCCTCGCTGCGCCGCACCACCCATTACGATTTCTGGACCGACAGCCTGCGCCGCTCCATCCTGCTGGACGCCAAGGCCGACCTGCTCATCTACGGCATGGGCGAACTGGCCATGCTGGAATGCGCCCGTCGCCTGGCCGAAGGCAAGAGCCTGCACGGCATCGACGGTACGGCCTGGCTGGCCCGGGTGGACGAGCACAACGTCCCCGTGGATCTGCCCGAAGAATGGCTCGACCTGCCGCGCATGCAGCTGCCCTCCCACGAGGCCGTGCAGGCCGAAGCCACGGAACTGCTGCGCCTGACCCAGATGCTGGAGCAGCAGGTGCACCGCCAGAACGCCTGGGCCCAGCAGATGGTAGGCGACCGCGCCCTGGTGCTGGCGCCCCCGGCCCGGCCCCTGACCACGGAAGAGATGGACCAAATCTACGCCCTGCCCTACGCCCGCTCGGCCCATCCCCGCTACCGCGAGCCCATCCCGGCCGACGAGATGCTGCGCACCAGCATCACCAGCCATCGCGGCTGTGGCGGCGGCTGTTCCTTCTGCTCTCTGGCCCTGCATCAGGGACGCCGCATCAGCTCCCGCAGTCAGGGATCCATCCTGGCCGAGGCCCGCAAGCTGGTGGCCCAGTCCCGTCGCGGCCAGGTGGCCATTTCCGACGTGGGCGGCCCCACGGCCAACATGTGGCAGGCCCATTGCGCCCTGGATGACGCCACGGCCGCCAAGGCGGAACCCGGTGCGCGGCCTTCGTCCCGCTGCCGCCGCAGCAGCTGCTGTTACCCCACGGTCTGCAAGTCCTTCATCACCCCGCAGATGCAGCATGTGGGCCTGCTGCGCGAGGTGGCGGCCCTGCCCGGCGTGCGGCAGGTGCGCGTGGCCAGCGGCGTGCGCGCCGACCTGGCCCTCAACGATCCTGAGGCCCTGGCGGCCTACACCGGCGAATTCACCGGCGGCCAGCTCAAGGTGGCCCCGGAACACTGCGCCGCCCGCGTGCTGGACCTGATGCGCAAGCCGGGCATGGAAGTCTTCGAGGCATTCCTCCAGAGCTTCGTGGAGCAGAGCCGTCTGGCCGGACGCGAGCAGTATGTGGTGCCCTACATGATGAGCGCCTTCCCAGGCTGTACGGACGAGGACATGCACGAGCTGGCCCGCTGGCTGCAACAGCGCCACTGGAGCCCGCAGCAGACCCAGTGCTTCATCCCCACGCCGGGCAGCATCGCCACGGCCATGTATTACTGCGGCCGCAACGAGGACGGGGAAGAGATCTATGTTGCCCGCAGCGACTCCGACCGCCTGCGCCAGCACCGCATTCTGATGCCCGATTTCGGCCGCATGCCCGAACACGGCAGCCATGCCGGCACGGAGGATGCAGGCGAAGGCCATCCCCGCGGTCCCCGCCGGGAAAACACCACCGAGCGCTGGCGCGACGAACGCCGCAGCGCTGACGGCCTGGCTCCCCGGCACGAAGGCCGCCGCGACTTCCGGGAAGACCGCAAGCCGCCCTTCTCCGCGGCTGCTGCGGACGACGACGGCCAGCCTTTCCTCAAGGATGGCTTCCGTCCCCGGAACTTCCACGACCGCGACGGCAGCGAAGGCCAGGACGAACGGAAACGCCGTGCGCCCTTTGCCCGCTTCAATG
>JABLTQ010128898.1_pt1 | contig 19715 bp, 20 predicted proteins | sample 7160101 | NCBI WGS metagenome assembly JABLTQ01 (sample SAMN14651228, study PRJNA627086) | human gut metagenome | isolation source: feces | host: Homo sapiens
AAGGAGTTCATATGAGACTTGTTTTGTGATTTCTTTCCTTATAAATCACAAAACTGGCAGCGCCATTAGGCGATGCCTTCCTGATTAAAATCAAAAATTTTAATCAGGAAATAGTATCAGACAGTTAACAGGAACGGTGGGATAATGAACTGCACCCCCTTGCCTCTCCCTATGGGAGAGGTGGCTGAGCGAAGCGAAGACGGAGAGGGTATACCAGGGTGCAGTACCCTCTCAGTCACCTTCGGTGACAGCTCCCCCAAAGGGGGAGCCAAGGGGCTGCCTCCGTTCGCTGTTTTTCGACCGCCTATTTAAGGCGTGGCCGCCGCCCTTCCACCGGGATTTGCCCGTCTCCCTTGCAATTATCCGTGGACTTTGCTATACTGATGGCAAACAAAGAAGGAGTATATTCTATGGGTGGTTTCTTTTCTCTGGATTCCAAATTCATGCAAGCCATGAGCCGGGTCGCCGACCTTATCATACTGAATGTGATCTACCTCGTGACATGCCTGCCCGTGATCACCATCGGCGCGGCCGGCACGGCGATGTACACCGTGTGCTTCCGCCTGGGCACCGACCGGGAGGGAAGTCTGGTGAAGGGCTACTTCCGGGCGTTCCGGGACGAGTTCCGGCAGGCGACGCTGATCTGGCTGTTCCTGCTGCTGTTCGGCGCGGCCTCCTGCGTCAACATCATCCTGTTCCTCAGCATGGACGGCTGGATGCACTATCTGTTTTTCCTGTTCGTGCTGTTTCTGGTGATCGTGGTGATGATGGCGAGCTACGCCTTCCCGCTGCTGAGTCAGTTCCGGAACGACAGCAAATCCGTAATCAAAAACGCGCTGATCTTCAGCGTGGCGTACCTGCCCCGGACGGCACTGATCGTGGTGATCAACGTGTTTCCGTGGGCGCTGCTGCTGACGAACCTGTATATGTTCTTACAGGTGGGCTTTATCTGGGTAGTCGTCTATTTTGCCGCCGCAGCTTACATCAACACCCGCCTGCTGAAAAAAGTATTTGCTCCCTACATGGAGCCTGATGAGGAAGAAAAATGATCGTGCGGAAAACCGCTTTGGAGGAAGCCCGGAGAGTCAACGAGCTGTTCGCCATCTGCTTTGAAATGCCCTACACCAACTGTCCCGCCAACCCGGAGAAGGACGACGCCACCCACTGGGCGGCCTTCAACGAGGACGGGGAAATGATGAGTACCTTCACCGTCTCCGATTTCACCGTGCAGTTTGACGGCAGCCCCTGCAAAATGGGAGGCATCGGGGGCGTCGCGACCCTGCCCCAGTACCGTCGCCGGGGCGGTATCCGGGCGTGCTTCCGGGAAGCGCTGCCGGATATGTACGGTTCCGGGTATGATTTTTCCTATCTTTACCCCTTCTCCACCGCCTACTACCGGAAATTCGGCTACGAAAACTGCGTGCAGAAATACGGCTGGACGGTGGACCTGTCCCTGCTGAACCCGCCGAAGGAGGGCGGCAGCTTCCGCCTTGCGGAAAAAGGCTGCCCCATGACCGCCGAGATCCGCGCGCTGGACGCCATCTGGGAGTCCCACTATAATATGATGGTACTGCACGGCGATGAGGACTACGGCTGGACGCGGAAGTGTGACCCCGCGGTGAAGCAGGACTTCACCTACGTCTGCTTCGACGCCGCCGGGAAGCCCAACGCCTACACGACGTTCCGGCTTGCCAACGAGCCGGACGGGCGGAATCTGGTTTGCAGCCGGTTCTGCTTCGCGGACAAGGGCGGCTTCGATGAGCTGATGCGGCTATATAAGAGCCTGTCCTCCGACCACCGGTTTGTGAAATTCTCCACCCCCGCCGACCCGGCCATGCAGTATTTTATGCCGGAGTGGTCGCTGGGTGCGGTCAGCTGGAGCATGCAGAGCGCGGGCATGGTTCGGGTCGTGAATGTGAAGTCCGTACTGGAAAAGGCGCGGTACATCGGCAGCGGCACCGTCTGTGTGGCAGTTCAGGACAGCCAGATCCCGGAAAACAACGACAGCTTTACCGTCACATTCGCAGACGGCAGAGCAGCGAGCGTAACGCGGGGCGGAGAGGCCGACGCAGTGATGACCGTCCCCACCTTCTCGGCGCTGATCGCGGGCGTCTGGGACTTTGCGGAAGCCCGTGGGGCACTTCCGGGACTGGAAGTCAAACGGGAGAATCCCTGCCTGAATCAGGTATTTTTCCGCAAGCCCCTGATGATTGCCGACTATTTTTAATATTGTATAACCTCCCGAACGGTTTCGGTTCGGGAGGTTCAATTTGCGGAGGAAATGCTATGGAGATCAGGCAGCTGGACAAGGAAGTCTACGCGGGCAAAAAATTCACCGCCCAGTATCAGACAAACGGCTATTACGACATTCGCGCTACCGGGCAGGGCTTTGAGATAAAGTATACGCCCTTTGAAGCACCCACAGAAAAGGGCTTTGACGATGTTTTCTTCGGCGAGTGGCTGGAAGACCCGGTCGCCTTCGGCGCATTTGAGGACGGGAAGCTGGCAGGCTTCGTCGAGGGTGCCCCGGAAAGTTGGAACAACCGCTTCCGCATCAGCAACATCTGCGTGTTCGACAATGCCCAGCGCAGCAAGGGCGTCGGAACCGCGCTGATGAACACCATTCTGAAAGCGGCGGAAGCCACCGGCGCGCGGATGATCGTTCTGGAGACTCAGACCTGCAACGAAAGCGCCGTTGCATTCTACAAAAAGAACGGATTTGACATCATCGGCTTCGACCTGTATTCCTATTCCAACACCGACCCCGAAAACCACGAGGTGCGGATTGAAATGGGAAAGAAGCTATAATAGGCGAAAAAACGCCCCAGCCGATTGGCTGGGGCGTTTTGATAAAGACAGAATTACTTCTGAGCACCGGCGATCTGTGCGGCGACTTCAGCGGCGAAGTCGTCAGCCTTCTTCTCGATGCCCTCACCCTTGACGTAGTGAACGGCGTCAACGAAGGTGACCTTGCCGCCCAGCTTCTTGGCGGCGTCGGCAATGTAGCCGGCCACATCGCCCTTATAGAGGTCGGAGCGGACGAATTCCTGCTGCAGCAGGCAGCTTTCCTTGTAGAAAGCGGCCATCTTGCCGGCAGCGATCTTTTCCTTCACAGCGGCGGGCTTGGAAGCCATCTTGGGGTCGTTGTCCATCAGAGCGACCTGCACGGCCAGCTCCTTGTCCACGTCGGCCTGAGGCACCTGAGACTTGTCCCAGTACTTGGGGCTCATAGCGGCGATCTGCATGGCCACGTTCTTGCCGATCTCGGTGGCGTCAATGCCGCCCTCCACGGCCAAATTCACCAGAACGCCGTGGGTGCCGCCCGCGTGAACGTAGGCAACGGAGGTGTTGTCGGCAAAACGGGCAAAGCGGCGGATCTGCATGTTCTCGCCGATGGACATGACCTTCTCCTGCATGATCTCGGTGACGGTCAGGTTGGAGCCCGGATATTTGCAGGCCTTGAGAGCGTCCACATCAGCGGGGTTCTCGGTGGCGACGACGGTAGCCAGATTCTTTACCAGATCCATAAAAGCGTCGGTCTTGGCGGCAAAGTCGGTTTCGGAGTTGACCTCGATGACGACGCCGATGCCGTTTACGACGGCAGCATAGGCAACGCCCTCGGCGGCGACGCGGTCGGCCTTCTTGGCGGCCTTGGCAAGGCCCTTCTCACGCAGCCAGTCCACGGCGGCGTCCATATCACCGTCGGTGGCCTGAAGAGCCTTCTTGCAGTCCATCATGCCGACGTTGGTCATTTCACGGAGCTTCTTAACGTCCAGTGCGGTAAAAGCCATTTTCGTATCCTCCTAAGTGCTTATTTATTCAGCGGCGGTCTCGGCGGGCGCTTCGGCAGGAGCCTCGGCGGCGTCCTCACCCTGACGGCCCTCGATGGCGGCGCTCGCCATGGCGGAGGCGATCAGACGGATGGCGCGGATGGCATCATCGTTGCCGGGAATGACGTAATCGATCTCATCGGGATCGCAGTTGGTGTCCACGATGGCCACGATGGGGATGTTCAGCTTGCGGGCCTCGGCGATGGCGTTGCGCTCCTTGCGGGGGTCAACAATGAACAGCGCGGCGGGCAGCTTCTTCATTTCCTTCACGCCGCCCAGATACTTCTCCAGCTTCTCGATCTCGGCCTGATGCTTGATGACTTCCTTCTTGGGCAGCATGGCGAAGGTACCGTCCTCTTCCATCTTGCGCAGCTGTGCCAGACGGTCGATACGGGTACGCATGGTGCGGAAGTTGGTCAGCATACCGCCCAGCCAGCGGGCGTTGACGTAGTAACCGCCGCAGCGGGTGGCCTCTTCCTTGATGGCATCCTGCGCCTGCTTCTTGGTGCCGACGAACAGCACGTTGCCGCCGTTGGCGGACAGGTCAAGGACGAAGGAGTAAGCCTCTTCCAGCTTCTTTACGGTCTTCTGCAGGTCGATGATGTAGATCCCGTTGCGCTCGGTGTAGATGTAGGGCGCCATTTTGGGGTTCCAGCGGCGGGTCTGGTGACCGAAGTGTACACCGGCCTCCAGCAGTTGCTTCATAGATACGACAGCCATTTTACAATTTCTCCTTTTGTTTTTCCTCCACCCCGATCATCCCGGCAGCCCGTCCTTCCGGACACGGGGGCGGCCGATCCCCGGGTGTGTGGTTTTGAAATGTCACGGGTCAAAGCCCATGCTGAGTCATTATATAGGATGGAACGCGTAATTGCAAGCATTATTTCCCAAAAAACGCAAAAAAATTCCGGCGCGGGGAAAAGAATTGCGCCGGGGCTGCGCTATCTTGGCAGCCCCGGCTTTCCTCTCGGCACCCGGCAGTCGTCGGGCTTCGCCTCCACCAGCACGATGTCCGGGCCGATGCGCTTGATGCAGTTCCATGGAATGATAAAATCGTCCCGCCGCCCGAAGCCCCCCGGAAACCGCGCGGGGCATGGGACGACGATGGCGCAGACGTTCCCGCTGGGAATTTCCACCTGCACGTCCGTAACAAATCCCAGCCGTCGCCCGTCGCTGACGCAGATGACTTCCTTGCATTGCAGCTGGGTGAATCGCATAGACATAATCCCACCCTCCTCTGGAAAAGCCTATGCACCGGAAAGAAGGAGTATGACTGTTCTACGAAACGCTGACGGATTTGCGCATGGCGCCAATGGCGCCCTTTTCCAGCCGGGACACCTGCGCCTGGGAGATACCCAGAGCGGAGGCCACCTCCATCTGGGTCTTCCCGTCGTAAAACCGCAGAGAGAGAATCTGCTTTTCCCGGTCGTTCAGGGCGCGGAAGGCGTTTTGCAGGGTGATATGCTCCATCCAGCCGTCCTCGGTGTTTTTGGTGTCCCGCACCTGATCCATCACCGTCAGCGGGTCGCCGCCGTCGGAATAGACCGGGTCATACAGACTCGCAGGGGCGCACACTGCATCCAGCGCCCGGCTGACCTCCTCCAGAGGGATTTCCAGCTCCTTGGAAATTTCCTCCAGCGTCGGCTCTCGCCCCAGGCGGGTGATCAGGGCTTCCTTACACTGAAGCACCCGGTAGGCCACATCCCGGATGGAACGGGAGACCCGGATGACACTGTTGTCCCGCAGATACCGCCGCACCTCTCCCGCGATCATGGGAACGCCGTAGGTGGAAAAGCGCACCTGCTTGTCCGGGTCAAAATTGGAGATGGCCTTGATAAGGCCGATGCACCCCACCTGAAACAGATCGTCGGGGTTTTCGCCCCGCTTGTCAAAGCGCTGTATGACACTGAGAACCAGCCGCAGATTTCCTTCAATGAGTTTTTCCCGGGCGTCTTCGTCGCCCGCCTGCGCCCGGCGGAGCAGGGCGTCCATTTCCACCTGAGACAAAACGTGAAGTCTCGATGTGTTGACGCCGCATATCTCTACTTTTCCCTGCATGGCAGCCTCCTGTGTGGTGATACTGGGAAATGGAGCTTCCATTCCCGTTCCTCTCCAGTATTCCCCGGAAGCGCCAAATCATTCTTTGGCGGTTTTTCACAAATTTTTCACAGTTGAGAGAAAGCGCCAATGGCTTTCGACAGCATTTTTTTACAGGAAGACAACTTTTCCCCGATGTTTTTCCGGTAACGGCTTCCTTCCGACGGTGACGTAACACGTCCCGTTTTTGGGCGGAGAACGGAATATGCATGGATATATGCAGACTTTTCCACAAGAAAAGCAAAAAAAGAAAAGAGCAAAAAATCCTGTTGATAACTCAGAGTTTTCCACAATCTCCACAGGTTTTTCCACAGGGGTTTTCCACAGGCGGGGCATGCTGTGGATATGCAGTTTTGGTTCACATAAAAAGATCCGACACGCTTCGACGGATTTCCCACTTTTCCGCGGGTCGTGGATTTTACCATGAACATTTTTTTGTGCAAAAATTAGGGCTTGACAATTCTCCGCGCAGGCCCCGGCGTCCGCCCACCGGGGCGGGATGGCCGGGGAGAAGCTTCTTACGCCCGGAACGGCAAAAAATTTTGAAAAAAGGGTTGATTTTATCGCGTCAAGGCGTTATAATGCGTATCTGTATGGAAAACGAACAGAAGGAGGTGGAATCCATGCCCAATATCAAGTCCTCTAAGAAGGATGTCATTTCTTCCAAGATCGCTTACGAGAAGAACAAGGCTGACAAGTCCGAGCTGAAGACCAACCTGAAGAAGTTCGACGCCGCCCTGGTGTCCGGTGACAAGGCTGCCGCCGACGCTGCTTACAAGACCGCCGTCAAGGCCGTCGATCAGGCTGTCAACAAGGGTCTCCTGCACAAGAACAACGCTGCCCGGAAGAAGAGCAGCATGACTCTGAAGCTGAACAAGCTGGCCTGATTTCTCTGAAAATATCTCCTTCCGAGCAGTGCTTGGAGGGAGTTTTTTCATTTTGTAAGGGGAAACTCTGAACAAATCGCCGATCTGTTCAGAACCGCCCGTAATGTGCTATAGATTTTCCCGGGAGGTGTAACCATGGCAAAACTGTCTGACCCCGTCACGATGCTCAAGGGCGTGGGGGAGGTGCGGGCAAAGCAGCTTGCCCAGCTGAATATTTTCACCCTCCGGGATCTCATCTGCCATTTCCCCAGAGGGTACGAGGACCGGACGAAGCTGGTTCCCATCGAAAAGCTGGAGCCGGATGTCCCCGCCTGTTTTCGCGCCATGGTGATGAACACTCCCCGCACCAGCCACATCCGCAAGGGGCTGGACCTGACCAAGGTGCAGGTGGCGGATTCCACCGGGCGGCTGAACGTGACGTTTTTCAACAGCCGCTTCGCCGCCCAGCAGCTGGAATATGGCCGGGAGTACATTTTCTACGGCGCGGTGAGCGGGGATTTCATCGGCTACAGCATGACGAACCCCGTGTTCGAGGCGCCGGAGTCCCAGCCCGTGACCACCCGGCGCATTCTGCCCATTTATCCCCTGACCGCGGGACTGACCAACGCGGCGCTGCTCCGGCTGGTGCAGCAGGCGCTGGCGGTGTGCGACCCGCCGGAGGAGATACTGCCCGCCGAGGTGCGGGAGAAATACGGCATTCTGCCTGCCGAGCGGGCATATTTTGCCATCCACGAGCCGAATTCCATGGCGGAGGCGGAGCTGGCGAAAAAGCGGATGATCTTCGAGGAATTCTTCGTATTCTCCGCGGGACTCGCCCTGATGCGCGCCGCCCGGAAGGAAAAAAAGACGGAACCCTATACGGATTTCGACATGGCGCCCTTTTATGACAGCCTGCCCTTTACCCTCACCGGTGCCCAGAGCCGGGCGGTGGGGGAAATTCTGGAGGATTTCCGTCGGGGCATTCCCATGAACCGGCTGGTGCAGGGAGACGTGGGCAGCGGCAAGACCATGGTGGCGGCGGCCGCCGCCTACTGCGCCGCGAGAAATGGCGCTCAGACCGCTTTGATGGCGCCGACGGAGATCCTTGCCGAGCAGCATTTCGCCTCTCTGAGCGCCCTGTTCGTCCCTCTGGGGGTATCCGTGGCACTGCTCACCGGCTCCATGACGGGAAAGCAGAAAAAGGACGTGCGGGAGTGCATCGCCGCCGGGGAAGTTCAAGTGGTGATCGGCACCCACGCGCTGCTGTCGGAGTCTACCCGGTTTGACAATCTGGGACTGGTCATCACCGACGAACAGCACCGCTTCGGCGTGGGACAGCGCAGCCGTCTTTCCGCCAAGGGGGAGGACCCCCACCTGCTGGTGATGTCGGCGACGCCTATCCCCCGGACGCTGGCGCTGATCCTCTACGGCGATCTGGATGTATCCATTCTGGACGAGCTGCCCCCGGGACGGGAGCCGGTGGACACCTTTCTGGTGGGGGAGAGCTACCGTCCCCGGATCAACGCCTTTATCCGCAAGCAGGTGGCGGAGGGACATCAGTGCTTCGTGGTCTGCCCGGCGGTGGAAGAAAACGAGGAGCTAGGCATCAAGGCCGCCTCCGTCTGGGCGGAGACCTTGCAGCAGACGGTTTTCCCCGACCTGCGCATCGCTCTGCTCCACGGACAGATGAAGGGTGCGGAAAAGGAAGCGGCCATGGCGTCCTTCGCCCGTGGGGAAGCGGATGTCATGGTGGCGACCACGGTCATCGAGGTAGGCGTGGACGTTCCCAACGCCACGCTGATGGTCATTGAGGACGCCGACCGGTTCGGTCTGAGCCAGCTGCACCAGCTCCGCGGCCGGGTAGGCCGGGGCAAGGCAAAAAGCTACTGCATCCTCACCACCCACAACCGCAACCCGGAGACGCTCCAGCGCCTGAAAGCCCTGTGTAAAACCACCGATGGCTTCAAGATTGCTGAGGAAGACCTGCGTCTGCGCGGTCCCGGAGATTTCTTCGGCTCCCGGCAGTCTGGCCTGCCCGCATTCCGGGTGGCGGACTTAGGCTGCGACCTTGCCGCCATGAAGGACGCCCAGCAGGCGTCGGCGGACTGGATCGACGCCTACGGCGCGTCGGACACCCCGGAAGCAAACGCCCTTAGAGAGCGGATCGGCGACCTGTTCGCCCGCTCCGAGGGTACGATGAATTGAACGAACAAAGCAGGACACACTTTTGTGTCCTGCTTTTTTCTGGATTATTCAGTCTGCGTGACATTGCTTTTTCGCTTTTGCATTTACGCCTGCTTCGCACTGTCCAGGGACTTGCCGAAGACGAAAAACCGCTGATAGAGAAACTCCGTGGAGAAATTCAGCAGCATATTCACAATTGTTACCAGGTATTCGTTCCACGCCAGACTACCGGCCAGATAATTGCCCAGAAGGGTGGACAGAGGCGTGAAGACCGCATAATAGGCGGCAACCTTTGCCATGGCTACGGGCACGTTGGCGGCGGATTGGAAGGTAAATTTCCGGTTCAGGGTAAAGTTCCAGAGTACGCTCAGGCACAGGGCAATCAGGTAGCAGGGCCAGTATGGGAAATGGGTAAATTCATTCAGCAGGGCGAAGCTTCCCATTTCGATGAGACCGGCGCTGATGGAGAAAAAGGTGAATTTCAGGACACGGACGAATTCTTTCATGAGTACCTCCAAAATCATTCCATATGGTCTTTGCGGCGGAAGCGGAAAAGCTTGCCCATTAACGAATTTTTTCTTGCCTGCTTTACTCCTCGCCGGATGCCAATTTTTGCCGCCGGCACAGCCGGTGGTTAAGTTTGATCAAGCAATTAGGGCAACACCGCATAAATCGGCAAGGAGGCATAGCAGAAGATTTTGTGCCAGATCAAAGTTACAAAGCCGGAGGAATACTGTATGTATTTCCCAGCTTTGTAACTGCGGAGCCGGTGCAAAAGACTCGCTGTGACCCGCAGACGCATTTGTGCGGTGTTGCCTTAATTATACTGTAAAAAGGGAGAAAAGTAAAGGCAATCAGGGGAAATTACAAAAAACCATTTTGAGTATTTTCTGAATCCTATTCATGGACACAAAAGGCGTTGATACTAAAATCTCCACAGGGGCTGAGGAAAAGTGCGCCTTATGTTCCAGGATGAGGCAGGCTTCGGCCGCATCAACCATCCCAAGTACTGCTGGTGCAAAAAAGGCATCCGACCATGCGTTCCATGTCACCATATTCGGGAATACCGGTATGCCTACGGTGCGATGGAGCTGCATGGCACAAATCGGGAACACTGGAAGTGCCTGATACTATTTCCTGATTAAAATCAAAGATTTTAATCAGGAAATAGTATTAAAGCGTTTAATTAGGTTTTAGTATTAGTATGAATCAAAGCCACCGGCACGGTGCATCCGTCAAGGGAAAACAGGCAGATGTATCGTGCTGGTGTTTTTTGGGGGCAAAAATCTCTCCCGGGGCAGCCACAAAGCTGCCCCGGGAGGTTTTCATTATTTCTGAACGGTCAGCGTGAATCTGGCCTGAATGGGTTTTGCGTCTGCGGCGGCATTTTCCGGAGTAACGTCCAGAATCACCGTGTACCTGCCGGGTTTCAGGGAAGCGAACGCCTTCGCCGGGAATCTGACAACTCCCCCGCTGACTTCTATCCCTCCGGCAGCTTCCACCGCGTTCCGGAGAGCGGCGGTGCTTCTGGAATTCAGGGTGATCTCTCCGAATTCTGCCGTCGCCGGGCTGGTGATGCTCAGCACCTGCACCTGCGGCGCGGTCTGGGACTGATACACCGTCCGGTTCGAGAGCTTCGCCAGTCTCAGGACGCTCTGGGTAACCCGGATGCTCAGGGTGCTGCCCGTAACCTCCTGACCGCAGAAGGTCAGAACCGGGGTCACCTTGTAGGTCGTTCTGGTGGAATACGTGCAGCCCTTTGCCATGGTCAGGTGCACAACGCCGTCAACCACCTCAGCCGCGAACAGCTCCGCGTCCGCGCCTTCCAGCCGGATATCCGTAACGGTGCCCTGCGCGTTGGTCAGCCTAGGCGTATAGACGATCTCACTTCCTTGCCAATGCTCGTTACGCTCCCTGGTATTGTCACACTGGTCAAACCAAGACAGTCGTAGAAGGCACTGTCGTCGATGACGGCTACGCCATCCGGAATCGTTATGCTAGTCAAACCGCTGCAGGCCTCGAAGGCAGATTTCCCGATACTGGTCACACTTTCCGGAATCACCACGCCGGTCAAGCGACGGCAACCATAGAAAGCTGAGGTGCCAATTTCTGTTACGCCATCCGGAATTGTTACGCTGGCCAAGCCGATGCAGCCGTAGAAAGCTGAAACGCCAATTTCTGTCACTCCGGATTCTATCACAACCGCGGTTATTTCTCCCCAATATCTACTCCAAGGAGCCGTCGTGTGGTCAGTTCCATCATTGGATTCCTTTTCTTTTGAAAAATCTGCAATATCCCCGCTGCCGGAAATGGTCAGCGTGCCATCCCCCGTAAGTACCTAGGTCACGTTTATTCCGCACTCGCCGGAAGCGATCACGTCCCCGTCATCCGCGAACAGGGCAATGTCCTCCACGGTTTCCTCGGTTGCTTCCTCAGTCTCCTCTGTGGCCTCCGTGGGCGCAGAGGTTTCCTCGGTAGGCGCGGTCGTTTCCTCCGTGGGCGCAGTCGTCTCCTCGGCAGGCGCTTCAGTGGGTGCCTTCGTCTCCACGACGACCTCGGTCGGGGCAGTGGTCTCCTCCGTTCCCTCGGTGTCCGCAAAAACCGGTGTCACCAGCTGGAACGTCACGGCGACTGCCATCAGCAAAGCCAGTAATTTCTTCATGATGCAACCTTCTTCCTTTATTTTCGGCCGGTACAGCATCCCAAAAACAGGCCGCCGTACTCAGTCCCACAATGCTGCTATCAGCACACCACTTAACCGCGCAAATTGCAAGGGATACAGGTAAAAATAGTACAATTCTACCGTTTTCTCCCAGTTCCGCCGCCAGTGGCAAACCGAATAATTTCTGCCCCGGCCTGTACAGACCGGGGCAGCTGCATTTTCATAATATCTACTTCAGAAGATGATTCCGGTCAATGGCACTGCCGGCAAAAGCGCACTGGATCAGCTGCCCCAGCACAAAGATGCAAAGGCACCAGAACGGGAACGTATAGCGAAGGAAGCATGCGCACACGACATAGGGAATCGCTACCAGAACCAGCATCCACAGGCTGTACTTCCACTCCTTGCCCATCAGGATCAGCGCGTTGACGGCATTCTGCCACGGGGTGAGCCTGACGAGGGCGCACAGCGGAAACCAGTAGCTTTTCAGCAGGAAAGACAGGACGCCAAGGCAGACAAGCGCGGCGATCGCGGCCTCCCGAAGCCCCAGAAACAGGAAAAACAGGGGGATAGAAACAGGCGCCAGCGTCAGAACCAGCCAAATCAGCAGCTTTTCAAAGAAGTTCTCCCGGAATCCGGCAAAATACTCGCCCCACATATGGAGCACCGGCATGTCCCGCCAGTAGAGCATCAGCACCCTCGCCATGCCGGAAAAGGCCGCGGGGATGGTGACGACGGGAATACACAGAAGGACTGTGACGACATTCAGCTCCAGCAACTGAATGGCTCTGCTTACCACCAGCCGCTCAAAACGCGCAGGGGCGCCGGGTGCTTCCGGCGCTTCTTCGCGGCGTTTTCCGTTTCCGTTCCATAGTCTGTCATACAGCGACATATGCTTATCCCTTTACGGCTCCGGCGGTCAGGCCGGCGATCATGTGTTTCTGGAGGAAGATGAACAGCAGGACGATGGGCAGCGAACCGATCACGGCAAACGCCATCATGCCGCCGTAATTATAGCAGTACTCCCCCAGAAACGTTTCCGCAATGCCCACAGGCAGCGTTTTCATCGAGGCATCCTGCATGATAATGAGGGACATCATATAGTCATCCCATGCGTTCAGGAACGTATAGATGCATACAGCGACAATGCCGGGCTTCACCAGCGGGAACAGGATCTCCACCAGCGTGCGCATTTTCCCGGCTCCGTCGATGCGGGCGGATTCGTCCAGACTTTTGGGCACGGTGTCAAAGAAGGACTTTACCAGCGTGACCGCCAGCGGCAGGGCGAAGGTCGTGTCGGAAAGGATCAGGCCGGGGTAGCTGCTCAGCAGCCCCAGCTTTGTATAAAAAATGTACAGCGACGCCAGAATCACCACGATGGGGAACATCTGAACCGACATGACCGCGCTGAGCAGTGCGGATTTGCCCCGGAACCGGTAGCGGGAAAAAGCATATCCCGCGGGAACCGACAGCACCAGCGTCGTCAGCACGGTTCCGACCGCAACGATGACGCTGTTGCGGAAATAGGCCACATATTTTGGCGTCTCGGCGATCTGGATGTAGTTGTCCAGCGTGATATCCACGGGAACAAAGTGAGGGGGCAGAACGGTCAGGTAGTGGGTCGGCATCAGGGAGCAGATCACCATCCAGTAGATTGGGAACAGCAAAAGGATGATCGTCAGCAGCAGCGCCCCGTATTTCAGCACACTCGGGAGTTTTTTGCGGATCTTCATATCTTGCGGCACCTCCTTACAGGGTATCTGCGTGGTTCTCGTTTGCCTTGTTGCTGATGAACGTCAGCACAAACAGGAATACCATCCAGATTACGCCGATGGCTGCGCTCTCGCCGAAGTTATAGGACTGGAACGCCGCCTTATAGGCAGCGATGGAAAGCGTCGTGGTCGCGTCCACGGGGCCGCCGCCGGTCATATTGTTGATGATGGTAAACTGCTGAAAATTCTGCGTGATCGCCAGCCAGACAGATGTGAACAGAACGGGACGGATGGATGGCAGCACAATGTGCCAGAACCGCTGGAACGGGTTGCCGCCATCGATACAGGCCGCTTCCAGCAGGGAACTGTCCACAGACTGAAGACCGGCCAGAATCATCACGGTCATATATGGCAGCTGCTTCCATACGCAGGCCGCCACTATGGAGATCATCGCCAGCGTGGCGTCCATGGTCCAGGAAAGGTTCATGCCATCTATGATCCCCACCTTCATCAGCAGATAGTTGATGACGCCGTACTGCTGCTGTAAGATCCATCTCCAGACCAGCGCGACGACGACGGAGGGGATCGTCCACGGGATCAGCATCATGCCCCGGAAAACAGCCCTGCCGCGGATCTTGCTGTTCAGCAGAAGGGCAACGCCCATTCCCAGAATCAGCTGGATGCTGACCGTAAAGAAAACAAACACCAGAGTATGGAAAAAATAGGTGAAAAATTCACCTTTTTTGAACAGGGCAATATAGTTTTTTAGCCCCGCCCAGGTCGGAGACATCAGGTTGCGCAGGCTGCAGTCGCAGAAGCTTGTCCAGATGCCCCGGAGGATGGGGATGGCAATGACGCAGGACAGAACGACCAGTGCCGGGGAGATAAAGCCCACGGCCACAGCCTGATCTGATTTCAGCCGGGTCACGATGGATGGTTTTTGCATGGAATTGTTACGTCCCATATGCAGCTCCTTTCTTGCGGGCACCCTGAAAACGCCTTTTCCCGTTTGAGAAGGGTCCCCGCATAAAAGGTTGTCCGGCAGGGTTCCTACCGGACAACCCAAGTTATGTCCAAGCATCCATTACTACTGCAATGGAACGGCGGGTATTACTGGCCGTACAGCTCTTTGACCTCGGCATCCAGATCCGCAAGGACAGTGGCGGCATCCGCGCCGGTCGCGAGCCGGGCGACGGCGTCGGTGATGGCTTCGTCAGCATCCGCAAAGCCCATATCCATAGCGGGCAGGGAGCGGCACTGCTTCATGGCCTCAACGTAAGCTGCGGTGAATTCGCTTTCCACGTTGGCAAAAACGTGATCCATAACGGAGGTACGGGAGCTCATCTTGCCCTTGCCGTAGTCGAACATGATCTGAATGGTATCCTCGCCGCCAAGGAACTCAGCAACGACGCCGGCGGCCTCCATGTTCTTGCAGGACTTGAACACAACCAGAACAACGTCGGAAACATAGCCAACGGACTGACCGGCAGTGGCACCGGGGATGGGGAACGCGCCGATCTCATCCAGGAAGGCTTCGCCCTTGGAGCTGGCCTGCACGAAGGAAGCGGTCTGAGATTCCAGATCCCAGAAGAACGCGAGGTTCCCGGAAGCAAACAGATTGCGCATTTCCTTGAAGCTCAGGCCGACGGGAGACTGACCGGAGGTGTACAGCTCCTGAATTTCGGTGAAAGCCTTCAGGTTGGCGTCGCTGTTCAGGACGATCTTGCCGTCCGCATCGATGAATTCACCGCCCCGGGCCCACATCCACGGGAAGATGTTGTAGCCTTCGGCAACTTCCAGACCGGAGTTGACCAGACCGAGACCGTAGATCTTGTTGCCGTTCTCGTCATTGCCCAGCGCGGCGACCTTGGCGGAAGCCTCCAGCAGCTCATCAAAGGTGGTGGGGACACTCACACCGGCCTTCTCGAGCAGGGTCTTGTTATAGAACATGGCGTAGGGCTGGCCGAAGTAAGGCAGCGCGACCAGAGAGCCGTCAGCGGTGGTATAGCTGCTCAGGGAAGCCTCGCCGTAGTCGGCCAGAGCCTCTTCGCTGATGTAGGGCTTGATGTCCGCCAGACAATCCAGCTCCATCAGCTGGGGCAGCCACTCAGCCTTGACCATGGCCACGTCGGGGGTGTTCCCGGCGGAAGCCTGAAGCAACAGGGTGCTCAGCGTATCGGCATAGGAATTGCCTACAGGGTTGATTGTGATGGTGTCGCCATACTGCTTGTGGAATTCTTCATAAATCGCGGTATAGCAGTCCGTCCAGCCGGAGTCCACGTTGGACCAGCTGTCAAAATTAATGGTAACCTTTTCTCCGGAAGCGGCGGGGGCGTTTCCGGCAGGCGCTTTTGTCTCCGTATTTCCCGCAGCGTTCTTCGAGCCGCAGGCCGCCATGGACAGAATCATCATGACAACGAGCAACAGAGCGAGCATTTTCTTCATTTTTGTTTCCTCCTGTTTTCTGATATGAGCATTTGTGCCAATTATCGCCGCACCCTAAACTCAATTTTAGTATAATGTGGAGTGAATTTCTATTCAATGTGGAAAAAGCGAGGCAAAACGGGAAAAAGTAAGTGTTGTAAAACAGGAAGATATATGATATAATTTAAGATTAGTGCAGAAGTTGTCGTTTTTTCTCAAACGATCGGCAAGCCATCCGGAAAACGGCACTTACCTGCCAAGCAGAAAAGCCCTGATAAAATCGTTTCGACCGAACAGCGATTTTATCAGGGCTTCTTTAGTTCCTGATTCCGGACGTAAGAATCCGGCAGATGTTTTCCCGGGCTGCCCGCATTGCCGGTACCGTAAACGGGGCACGGGCCTCGAAACTGATATGCCCTTCGTAGGCACCGTCCGCCAGCTGTTTTGTCAGGGCGGCCAGCTCCGTCGACACACCGGCAAACGGCAGGAGCCGGTCCCTCTCCGCAATGTGGACGTGCTCTATCTCGTTTCCGTATACGGCAAGCTCGTCTGGAGACTCTCCATTACAGATCATGTGATACAGGTCTGCCATCACCCCTACATAAGGATGCGCCGCCTGCCGGCAGATATCTGCCGCTTCCGGCAGGGTATTCACCGCATTGCAGACCTGCCTGCGGAGTCCCTCCAGCAGCAGCCGGATCTGGTATTTTTGAAAGGCGGGAGCCACTGTCCCGCGAACCAGCTCCACAATTTCCGCCCGCCTGTCCTGACAGCTGCCGTAGGCAGTCCATGCGGAAACGCTGGCAAACACAACTTTCCGTATCCCCAGCCGGGAAGCACGGCATAAGGCGTGTTCCAGATAGGCGGAAATTTCCCCCGGGTTTGCTTGCCCGCCCAGCAGGGGCATCTGATCCGGGAACAGGTTGCAGGCGGCCGGACTGCGAAGCCCGCTGCTACGGATGACATCCGCGAGCCGTTCAAATTCCCCGTCGGAAAGGGCCGCCACATGGCACAGAGGCAGCTCGACGTATTGAAAGCCCGCTTCCGCGATCACCGGGATCCGACACATACCCACCGGGTCATTGTCCGGCGTCTCAAGGAAGTTGGTACACACTCCGAATTCTAAAGGCATTTTTTTATTATATCCCCTGTCAGCTTCTCGTGTCAATGTTATTTTTCAGAATTGGCCAATTACAAATTGTGACCTTGTGAATCCCCGGGAAATGAAGAATGATATATACTGTCAGATAGAATACAGGGATGTCAGCAGCTGCTCGAATTCCGCCCGGTTGGAGACCCCTGCGTCCCGGAAGATCCTGCTCCGGCGGTAGCGGATCGCGCTGCCGCTCATAAAGAGCATCTCCTCCATCTGTTCATAGCTCTTTCCCTGCAATATTGCCATGATGATCTTCTGATCGATCTCGTCCCGGTTAGACAGGCAGTTTTCAAAGCGGATCAGGGAATTGATGGTAGGGTTCGTGAAGAAATTGTTTCCGCTCTCGAAGGTGGAAACGCACTGGCTTCCGGCCTGAGGAAGCGCCTCCTTCAGCGACAGGTTTCCCGTGCTTTCCCTTGGAATGATACAGGCCGGGATCGACACGCTGATACGGCTGCACTTGCTCTCCCTCCGGATAAGATGCTCCCTGACGTAGTAGGTTTCCTTTCCGATCTCCCGGAAGTCCATGCTGATGGTCGTGATGGACGGTTCAAACTTCTGACTGATCCGCATATTGCTTGCGCCGGTAACAAAGAGCGTTTCCGGTATCCGGATGTCCCGCTCCCGGCACGCCCGCGTCAGGCAGATGGCGATGGTGTCGTTGGGGCAGATCACCGCGTTGTAGTCCTCGTACTTCTGAAAGAACGCGTTCAGGCTTTCATCCAGCTGGTTTTCCCAGAGGAAAATGCTCTGCGGGGAAATCGGATACCCGAAGCGGTCCGCGGCGGCGACGGCCGCATCCAGAAACGCCATATCGTTTCTGGACGAGGACCAGAACCCTGCCAGAGCGATCCGCTTCCGGTCATAGGACAGCAGATACCTTACCATCTGGGTCATGGCCAGCGCCGAATCCGACGCCACGGAGCAGATGTCGGAGCCAAAGTGGGCGCCGTCCACGCCGGAAAGAATAACCGGGATTCCCGCCTGCCGCAGCTGCTGAACCGCGGAAGTAAGATTTTTCAGGGAGCTGTTCGTCACGATGACCGGAATGCCCGGCTCCAGCCGCAGCTGGCCGATGGTGCCCATGCTGTGGATATGGATTGGAGAATTGTTCCGGTCTTTTGCCGCGGCGTCCCGGAATCCGGCAATGATCTCCTGAAACCAGTTGGATGAATGGTAAAAGGGGTCGCAGAGGATGACAGGCTCAGGCACAGACATATGGTGATCACCGTCCTTCTGACTGGTATTGCAAAAGTATACCAAATTCTCAAATAGAATGCAAGATTATAAAATTCCGGAAAAGAGGCCGGAAAAAAGCAAAAGATAGCCTTGACAAACATGAAAAGGCGCACACAGGGAGGATATTTATGGGAACACAGAAACTGAAAGCCGCTGTTATCAGCGCCGGAATGATCGCGAATTCCGGGCATATTCCCGCGTACAAGGCGTTTTCGCAGGACGTCAGTCTGGAGGCCGTGTGCGACCTGAACGCGTCGGCCGCAAGGGACACTGCCCTGCGTCATGATATTCCCCGCTGGTACTCTGATGTGGCGGCTATGCTGGAGGAAGTCCATCCCGATCTGGTATCCGTCTGCACGCCCAATTCCACGCACAAGGGACTGGTTGCGCAGGCGTTGAAGGCCGGCGCGAATGTGATCTGTGAAAAACCGCTGACCCTGCATTACGCCGATACAGTCGAGCTTTACGCACTGGCCGAAAAGCTGGGCAAGCAGCTGGTGGTGTGCCAGACGTCCCGCTTCCAGCGCGCCTACTTTGCCGCGCGGGATTACATTGCGGACGGGGTTCTTGGAAATATTTACTACGCGGAAATTGACCGAATCCGGCGCAGAGGGGTCCCCTCATGGGGCACCTTCCACCGGAAAGCCGCCAGCGGCGGCGGCGCGTTGGCCGACATCGGCATCCATGCGCTGGACGCGATGCTCTGGATGCTGGGATCTCCGCAGGTCTCAGCGGTCAGCGGCTTTACCAGCGACCGGATCATCCATTCCGAGCGGGGCGTTATCTACGACCTGAAAGAAAGCGGCGCATTCAGCGGCGTACATACCGCGCGCAGATTCGATCCGGCGGAATGCGACGTCGAGGAGTTTGCTTCTGGAAGTCTCCGCACGGATGCGGGCATCAGCCTGAATTTCAAGGTGGCGTGGGCAGCCAATCTTTCCGACCGAAACAACATGATGATCCTCGGCGACAAATCCGGTCTCACCCTGCCGGAGCTGAAGCTCTACGGGACGTTCGGCGAGAATCAGACCGATTTCAGCCCCCGGCTGTTCGGTCTGGGCGAGTACGATGACAGGCCGTTTGCCGGGCATTATTACCTGATCCGTCATGTGATTGGGGTCCTGAACGGCACAGAATCCCTGATGATTACCCCCCAACAGGTCATAAATACCGCGGCCACACTGGAAATGTTCTATCGCTCCAGCGAGCTCGGCAGAGAAGTCCGGCGCAACGAGATCATGTAGATCGGTCCATGTGGGCGGATGCCCCTTCCGTTGATGCAGATGCAATGGAAAACGCGCAGCCGGTACCGGGGTAGTATTGAGGAGCACCCAGAAGGGGCGGCAGAACACCGGCCGGAGAATTAACGAAATAAAGTGGTACAGCCCACCGGTCAAATGGCCGGTGGGCTGTAATATTGGAAAGATATCGTTCCTGCGCGATAGGGTATCATACTGAACTCCAATTAAAATCTTTAAAAAAGATTTTAATTGCCTGAAGGGCATGGAGTTCATATGAGACTTGTTTTGTGATTTCTTTCCTTAT
>JABLTQ010046741.1_pt1 | contig 19561 bp, 16 predicted proteins | sample 7160101 | NCBI WGS metagenome assembly JABLTQ01 (sample SAMN14651228, study PRJNA627086) | human gut metagenome | isolation source: feces | host: Homo sapiens
AAAATTGTAATTATGTGTCTGCTAAGTAAAAATCAATGTCTACAAACTTTCGGTGCGCAAAATGCGCACCGACTAAAATTATAGCTATGATTAACCGTAAGTACGTTTTTATACTACCATTCTTATTCGTTATTGCTTGTTCCAAGCCCAAAAATACGAACAGCATCAAAGATGTGCAACAAACTGAAGTCCTAGTACACACTGACACTATCGACAATCCCCCCCCCAAGAGACAGAAAGGAAGACAACAGTAGCAAAAAGGGGGTTAAAGGCTATTATGACATACCTTACGACAAGAAGGCACGTAGCATTAAAGTCGGCGATTTGTTTAAGAATATCAGATATGTGCGCCTAGAAACTAAATATGAATCATTGTTAAATGAGAACATTGAAAAAATAGAAAACAAGAATGGCATTATTTACATCAAGGATAGCAAATCATCCGGACCGGAAGTGATTTTATTTGATTATAAGGGAAAGCATTTAAGAAATATAGACAGATATGGCGAAGGTCCTGAAGAATATATTAATGGGGTAAATATAGCAATTAATGACAAAGGACATGTTTCTTTTGCTGACCGCACAGGAAAAGGACGGATTGTAACTTACAATTCGGAAGGAAAATTCCTGTCACGCATCAATTTATCGGGAATAGACTTGAAAGACCTTACCTATTTGAATAACAGTATACTTTTACTCAGAAGTGAACATGGATGGCGAACCAAACATGAGTTTCAGTCCATCAATATACATACTAAAAAAGTGGTGAAAAATATGAATTTGGTAAAGTATCGGCCCTATCATATGTGGTTTGACGAAGGATTTACCTCCTATCAGGGAAAAGTCCTTATTGCAGGCTATCAAAGCAATGTTATATTGGAGGCTACGGAAGATACCGTCAAAGTAAAATACACATTGAATATTGGCAACAAAATGCCACCATCTGATTTTTGGGAAAAACAACCTTCATACGAAGTTACTAAAAGAGAAGAAAAATCGAATGAATTTATCGGACATGTGCCATTTTTTGCGGAGAACAACCAGTATATGCTTATCAGTTTTATGGGTAGTTTGGGACAAGACAATCTGCAAAGTTTAGCCTTGGTAGAGAAATCGACGGGCAAATCAAAAACATTCAAACGAATTTTATTGGCTGAAAATGTCATGATTGAACCTGTGGAATTTTATTGGCAAAGTAACGGAGAGATAATCATCCCTGTCTGGTCGGAGAAGATAATAGAGAGTGGTAACAAAGATTTTCTAACTCTATTTCCATCTTTAAAAGAAGATGACAATCCGATATTACTATTCGGCGAATTGAAATAGACAATATAAGAATGATGAAATGCTTCCCCCACTACCTCCAGTACGATGCGATGGATTGCGGTCCTACCTGTCTGCGAATGATTGCCAAATATTATGGTAAGAACTATTCGTTGCAGACATTACGTGAACGTTCCTTCATCACTCGTGAAGGAGTATCAATGCTTGGCATCTGTGATGCGGCAGAAAGTATAGGATTCCGTACATTGGGTGTACGTTTATCCTTGAAACAATTACATGAAGATATGCCTCTTCCATGTGTACTTCATTGGAACTAGAACCATTTTGTGGTATTGCATGATATCCGAAAAAAACGGGATGGCTATCATTATTATATTTCAGATCCGGCTTCTCAACTCGTAACTTATACAGAAAAAGAGATGCGCCAATGTTGGTTAGTAACGAAAACTAATGGTGAGGAAAAGGGGGCTGCACTGGCTTTGGAACCGTCACCTCAATTCTATGAAGAAAAAGACGAAGCGGACAAACAGGAAACGAGAAGTCTGTTGTTTTTTGTTAAATATTTATTTCCTTATAGAAAAGAATTCGTACAACTACTATTGGGTATGTTGGTAGGCACATTGCTACAGTTGGTATTTCCATTTCTTACACAGTCGTTGGTAGATGTGGGTATACGTGATGGCAATCTTTCTTTCATTACTTTAATATTGATAGCACAACTTGTGGTATCTGTGTCGCAGTTGTCGGTGGAGTTTATACGAAGCTGGATATTGCTACATGTAAATACGCGCATCAATATATCGCTTATATCGGATTTTCTTATCAAGCTGATGAAGTTGCCTCTACGTTTTTTTGATACAAAAATGGTGGGTGACATTATGCAACGCATAGGCGATCATAACCGTATTGAATCTTTCCTTACAGGGTCATCTATCAGTACATTATTTTCATTTATCAATTTCTTTGTGTTTGCAATCATATTGGCGTACTACAATCTGCTGATATTGGGTATTTTCCTGTTGGGGAATGCATTGTATGTTGCATGGGTATTAGTGTTCATGAAGTATCGCAGGGAACTGGACATTCGCCGCTTTGCACAGGCTTCAAGCGAACAGAGCAGTCTGATACAACTGGTCACGGGGATGCAGGAAATCAAACTGAACAATTGTGAACGGCAGAAGCGGTGGCAGTGGGAACGCATACAAGTGAGGTTGTTTAGAATTAGTATGAAAGGGATGGCATTGGGACAGGTTCAGCAGGTAGGTTCGGTATTCTTCAATCAAACCACGAATGTCCTGATTTCGTTCATCGCCGCTAAGTCGGTGGTGGAAGGACAGATGACATTGGGGATGATGATGTCGCTCACTTATATCATCGGTCAACTGAATGCTCCAGTAAGTGCCTTCATTGGTTTTGCCAGACAATTACAAGATGCGAAAATAAGTTTGGAACGTCTGAATGAGATTCATGGGAGGGAGGATGAAGAATTGCATATAGAAGCAAAGTTGTCCGTCTTACCTGAACAGAAGGATATTACGGTAAATCATCTTTCATTTAGTTATGATGGAGCTGATAGGGATTATGTACTCGACAATGTGTGTCTGACAATTCCAGAAAAGAAGATAACTGCCATAGTGGGTGCGAGTGGCAGTGGAAAAACCACGTTACTAAAATTGATATTAGGCTTTTATGAGTCTAACAAGGGTGATATTCGTATGGGGGACACACCTATAGGAATGATAAATCCACATTTATGGAGAGCCAAGAGTGGAGCTGTAATGCAGGAAAGTTTCATTTTTTCTGATACAATTGCAAATAACATTGCTGTTAATACAGACAATATTGATATCGAACGGTTGCGTCATGCAGTAATGGTAGCAAATATCCGTGAGTTCATAGACTCGCTTCCTTTAGGCTATAATACAAAAATAGGTATGGAAGGAAATGGTGTTAGCCAAGGACAACGCCAACGGTTACTTATTGCCCGGGCAGTCTATAAAAATCCCGAATATCTTTTCTTTGATGAAGCGACAAATGCTTTGGATGCTAACAATGAAAAAGAAATCATGGAGCATTTGAATGAATTTTATAAAGGAAAGACAGTGGTAGTTGTGGCACATCGACTGAGTACAGTACGGAATGCGGACAAGATTGTGGTATTGGATAAAGGGAAAGTTGTGGAAGAAGGAACCCATAAGGAATTGACAGAAAAGAAAGGGCTTTATTATCAATTAGTAAAAAATCAACTGGAATTGGGTAATTGATATGGAAGAAAAACAATATAAAGATATAGAACTGCGTAGTGAGGAGGTACAAGAAGTTATGAATAAAGTACCTCCTATGATATTGAGATGTGGCATCGGAATATTGGCAACTATTATATTGGTGTTGTTGATAGGTAGTGCATTATTTCAATATCCAGAAACAATTGAAGCGGAATTGACACTTACAACTCGGAATCCACCAGTTTACATTAAAAGTCAGCATGGAGGAAGAATTGAAAAATTGTATATTACAAATGGGATACAAGTAAAAAAAGGTGATGTACTGGCGGTAATAGAGAATTTGGCAGATACAGAAGACATGTTACGTTTGAGACAGTGTTTGGCTAATTGGCAAGATACAGGTGCAAGGGTCGAAAAATTAGATATGATTTTTTTTCACCAATTACCAAGATTAGGAAGCGTCCAAGGGGTATATTCCACTTGCTTGTTGTCTTGGAACAATTATCTTCAACATATGAATGATAACAGAATCTATGAAACAGAATTGACCAATGCTATAACTCAATTGTTGATAGCTGTCAATGAATGGGAAAAAGCATATTTGTTGGTTTCGCCAGTGAATGGAAATGTTGCTTTCATGCAATTATGGGAAAGAAGCCAATATGTGATTGCTGACGAAACTCTTTTTGTTGTCGTTTCAGAATATGATTCCCTATATAAAGGAAAAGCATTGGTTCCTATGCAGGGCGCAGGTAAAATAAAAATAGGACAACGAGCTATTGTTAGGTTAACAGGATTTTCTGAACAAGAGTATGGATTTGCAGAAGGAAAAGTAGTATCACTTTCTCCTGTTCCCGATGAAGAAGGTAATTACGTGATGGAAATAGGATTTTCTGATATGCCTTTATTCAAAAAAGGAAAAGGTTTGCCTTTAATGAAAGTTATATCAGGGACTGTAAAAGTTATTATAAAAGAGAGTAGTTTTTTGGAACGATTATTTATATAAACTGATATGAGAAAACACATGCTTTGGTGTCTGGCATTGATGATGTCAACTGCCTGTTCGGATAACAAGACAGAAAACATGGAGAAGGAAGGAGTGGAAACTGTACTTTCCCAACAAGTAAATGAAGTGACCGTGATGAAACTTACCAAAGGGAATTTCAACCACGAACTGGTGAGTAACGGGAAAATAGTGGCAAAGGATTATGCTGACCTCTATTTCCGTACGTCCGAAGTGTGGCGAAGGTTTATGTGAGGAACGGCACATTCGTACGCAAGGAACAGAAGTTAACTGAACTGGATATGTTCAAACTGAACAACACTCTGGCGCAGAACAAGAATGCATTGGCACAGGTCAACCTGGAAATGCAGGATGTGCTGATCGGTCAGGGATATGCATCCGACAATCTGAATGCCGTGCCGGCCGATGTGTTGAAACTGGCCAAGGTGAAGAGTGACTACAAACTGGCCAAGGCGCAATACGAAGCCTCTCTGTATGATGTGGAACAGGCTACACTGACCGCTCCTTTTGATGGAGTGGTAGCCAACCTCTTCGACAAGCAATATAACATACCCAAGAACGATAAAACGTTTTGTCGGGTCATCCGTACATCGGCCATGGAAGTGGATTTCACCGTACTGGAAAACGAATTGCCTCTAATCAAGGTATACGATTAGGTGGAAGTGACTCCGTATGCGTCGGCGGTGGGTACTCGTACCGGTAGCATCAGCGAAATAACCCGTTGGTGGACGAGAACGGTATGGTACGTGTGAAAGCGCAAGTAAACGGTGGTGACAAATTCTTTGACGGGATGAATGTACGCATCAGCGTGAAGCGTTCCGTGCCTAACCAGATAGTTGTACCAAAAACAGCTATTGTACTTCGTTCAGGCAAACAGGTAATGTCTACGGTAAAGGATAATATTGCCATGTGGAATTATGTAACTACCGGATTGGAGAACCTCACAGAATATACGCTCACAAATTGGGAAGCAAGCGGTTTGCAGGAAGCCATCATCTTCTTTACCACTAGCATTCTGTTCAATTCGTTAAAGCAACCATTGGCCATTATCTTTGTGATACCTATATCATATATCGGTGTGTTTTTAACCTTCTACTTGTTCGGATTGAACTTCGATCAAGGGGGATTTGCTTCATTTGTCCTCTTATGCGGGATTACGGTCAATGTCAGCATCTATATCATGAACGAATACAATGATGTTCGTCGTCGTTTTCCGAAACTGATACCAGTCCGTGCTTATGTTAAGTCATGGAATGCTAAGATTATTCCTATCTTTCTAACGATAGTTTCGACCATCTTTAGGATTCATTCCGTTCATAGTAGGTACGGGAAAAGAAGCCTTCTGGTTTCCGTTGGCAGCAGGTACGATTGGCGGTTTGATTATGTCTATTATAGGAATTTTCATATTTTTGCCTATATTTACGCAGAAAATATAAAATAATGATATTTGTATCGTTTAATTTTTATTATATATGAAAAGATGAAGCAAATCAGAAAAGCAGTGATTATGCAATTGTTAAATAAATGCTTAATAATACTAAAAAATACAATTATAAAGTTAAAAAAAATGATGCTGCATGATGAGCACGAAGTAATGAATGCGAGTGAAATGAAACAAATTGTTGGTGGACAAGTTATCGGTTCATCTACATGTGGAATGAACAACGATAAATGTTCTGGTGGATGTCCTATTCAATATGTGGAGGGTAATTGGGTTCAAGGCAAATGTACGAGATACAAAATAACTTCTCCCATAGGTGGCGGATATGCTTGCGCTTGCATTTAAATAATAAGTAAACAAATAGGGTGTCCAGTTCTATGTTCTCAATTTTGATATTGATTCAACAGTTCAATCTATTGATTATGAATTAGAGCAATGTTGTTTTGAAGCGAATTTACTCTAAAAAAATCATAATTCTCTTTGCAACATTCCTCATTATTATACGGTTATCAATATTTTGGGTAGAATACGAATGTTTTTTTGCACAAAAAACCGAAACATCAAACCGGAATCTTAGTAAACAAAATAAATAGACTTATGGATTTAAGAAAGATTGCATATACACTATCACTATTTACTCTCTTTTTTTCATCCTGCTCCAAGCAAGATGGGATAAATGATAAAGTGATTCAGGTAGATATATCTACCAGCCAGCCATTAAATATGGCAGATATAGTGAAACACATTTCTATCATCCCGCTGGAAACGAATGATTCTTGTTTAATAAAACGGATTGTATCCATGCAGGTACAAAACGGTAAAATATTCATAAACAATGATCGGAATGAAATTATGATATTCGATGAAAAAGGGAAGTATATCCATAGCACACAGCATCTCCTTGAACAGGGTCCTAATGACTATGTTGGGGTATCCAGTATGTATATAGATGAAAATAGCCACATCGGCATCTATGAGCCGTTTTCTCCTCGAATAAGAGAATATGATAATTCCCTGAAACTGGTGCATTCTTATCATATAAATATACCAGACTCCACCCGTTCAGCGAGGGAAATGCGTTCCTATGCCAAACTGACGGAAGATATCTATGTCATCAATGATCCCAAGGATGTTTATTTCTATTCGGTGAAACAAGAAAAAATTCTGAAGACCATACATGATGAATATCCTGACTTAATAGGGATTACCTCACATTTCAGATTGGCAAATTACAATAATGCATTATTCTATTCCTATTCTTATCCTTGCGATACGCTTTATGAGGTAGATAAAAGTACTCTGTCCCTACATCCGGTTGCCATCTATGATTTTAATGAGGGAAGTGTCAATATAAAGGAAATCCCTCAAGATATGCCGATGGATTATTACATGTACTATCTCATGAAAACAGATAAGATTATAGTATTGGATAAATTTCATTTGCATGATACAGATATTGGTTATTTTATGAAAGAACAGAATTCCTATTTTGCTTATAAAAAGAAAAACGGGAAAGTGACAGTATATCAACAGGAAAAAGAATACACATTTCCCATTCCGTCAGCTATTGAGGATAATAAGTTCTATTACGCTGCATTGCCGCATAAAGTGAATACGTTTATAGACAAAACTTTGATGGATAAACAAGACATTGAACGTATTGAGAATTTTAAGGATGACGACAATCAAGTTGTCGTTTGTTATGAACTTAAATGAGAATGTCGGAGGTATTATTATGAAATTAAGGAAAATGATGCACCACAACGAATACAGTAACAACAGAATGATTATGGGAACAAACATTACGAAACAGCGCCTTGAATCGTTGGACGTATTGCGCGGATTCGACCTCTTTTGTCTGGTAGCCTTGGAAGGCATTATGCATCCATTGGCCCATGCCATCGATGCCCCTTGGTTTGATTCCTTCATGTGGAATTTTACCCACATGGATTGGGAAGGACTGTCGCCTTGGGACCTAGTGATGCCCCTGTTTATGTTCATGAGCGGTGTATCCATTCCGTTCGCCTTGTCGCACTATCGGAAAGAAGCAGTAAAAGGACAAGCATATAGACGTATATTGAAACGAGTCATCTTGTTATGGATATTCGGTATGATGTGCCAAGGAAACCTCCTTGCCTTGAATCCGGAACGTATCTATCTATATACCAACACCCTTCAATCCATAGCCGTGGGTTATCTAGTGGCATCCCTACTGTTCCTGAATACAAAAGTCAAGACCCAAATAGGCATTGCCGCCGGATTGCTGTTTACCTTTTGGGGATGCATGGAGTTCATCAGTGTGGACGGATACGGTTACGGCAACTATACTCCGGACGGGAATTTGGCCGAATGGATAGACCGCACTTTATTAGGAAGATTCAGAGATGCAGCCACCGTACAGGACGGGCAAGTAGTCTTCGCACCTTGGTACCGTTATACATGGATATTGAGCAGTCTGAACTTTGCCGTCACCACTTTAACCGGTTTGTTTGCCGGATATATCCTGAAAGACAAAACACGACAATCGGTACGAAAGTTCTATCTATTGGCGGTTATTGGTGTGTTATTGGTTGCCACCGGATGGTTATGGAGCTTTCAGATGCCGGTCATCAAGAAACTGTGGACCAGTTCCATGGTGCTTCAAACCAGCGGATGGTGCTTTTTGCTAATGGCTGTATTCTTTTGGACTATCGACCACAAAGGCTGGTGTAAGCATACGAAATGGCTGAAGGTGTACGGCATGAACTCGATTGCAGCTTACATGCTGGCATCGTGTATCAGTTTCAACTGCATCGGTTATTCATTGTTCCACGGATTGGAACAATTCTTAGGTGACTATTACCAAGCATGGATAGCCGTAGTGAATGCTGTCATTATTTATGGCATTTTATGGATGATGTATCAAAAGAAAATATTCTTAAAAGTTTAGTATAAACCTTTTAAATTATAAATTATGACATTAATCAAATCTATTTCCGGTATTCGCGGAACAATCGGAGGCCAAGCAGGTGGAGGTCTCAATCCGCTGGATATTGTTAAGTTCACTTCAGCATATGCAACGCTGATTCGTAAGACAACTACCAACAAGAGCAATAAGATTGTAGTTGGCCGTGATGCACGCATCTCTGGCGAAATGGTGAAGAACGTAGTTTGCGGTACCTTGATGGGTATGGGTTTTGATGTAGTGAACATCGGGTTGGCATCAACTCCGACTACAGAATTGGCTGTGACTATGGAAGGTGCTTGCGGTGGTATCATATTGACTGCCAGCCACAATCCTCGTCAATGGAATGCTTTGAAGCTGCTGAACGAAAACGGTGAGTTCTTGAATGCAGAAGAAGGTCAGGAAGTGCTCCGCATCGCTGCTGCTGAAGAATTCGACTTTGCCGACATCGACAACTTGGGCAACTATCGCGAAGACAACACTTACGATGACAAGCACATCGAAGCTGTCTTGTCATTGAAGTTAGTGGACGTGGAAGCTATCCGCAACGCCAAGTTCAAGGTGGCTATCGACTGCGTGAATTCGGTAGGTGGTGTAATCCTTCCTAAGCTGTTGGAACGCTTAGGTGTGGAAAAAGTAGAAAAACTTTATTGCGACCCGACTGGTGACTTCCAGCACAATCCGGAACCATTGGAAAAGAACCTTGGTGACATCATGGGCTTAATGGCTAAGGGTGGTTACGATGTAGCTTTCGTGGTTGACCCGGACGTTGATCGTTTGGCTATGATTTGCGAAGATGGTAAGATGTACGGTGAAGAATATACTTTAGTAACAATAGCCGATTATGTACTGAAGCACACTCCAGGCAACACTGTTTCTAACTTGAGCTCTACACGTGCTCTCCGCGACGTAACTCGCAAGTACGGTTGCGAATACAGCGCTTCTGCTGTAGGTGAAGTGAATGTAGTGGCTAAGATTCGTGCTACTAACGCTGTAATCGGCGGTGAAGGCAATGGAGGTGTCATCTATCCGGAAAGCCACTGGGGTCGTGATGCTTTGGTAGGTATTGCTTTGTTCTTGAGTCACTTGGCACACGAAGGTAAGACCGTAAGCGAGCTCCGTGCAATTTATCCTCCTTATTTCATTGCGAAGAATCGCATCGACTTGACTCCTGAAACTGATGTGGATGCTATCCTTGCTAAGGTGAAGGAAATGTACAAGGACGAAGAAGTGAGCGATGTCGACGGTGTGAAGATTGACTTCCCCGATAAGTGGGTTCACCTCCGCAAGAGTAATACCGAACCGATTATTCGTGTATATTCTGAAGCTTCAACCATGGAAGCAGCCGATGAAATCGGACAAAAGATAATGAATGCAGTTTATAGCTTGGTAAAATAATTTATTAATTAATGAGACCCAGTTCTATGTTCTCACTTTAGAGATTAATTCAATAATTTAATCTATTGATTATGAATTAGAAGATTTTTTGATATGGTTTTAATTCTTAAAAAAACATCGTGTTTTTTCTTTACATATCATATATATTATATGGCTATCAGTGTTTTGAGAAATATATGATTGTTATTTTAAGAAAAAAGCTAGAACATCAGACTGGATACCCTATTTATTAATCTTAAAGACTAATTTAAATATGAAATTGAAAAAAATCTTAGCTGTGGCATTGCTGGCAATGTCAGCTATGGGATTCCAAATTGTCAATGCACAGTCGTTGTCACCTTCTAGCAAATGGCATTGGGACAAAGGTACTATCGTGATTAACACTCCGGAACGTCCTGCTGGTCAGGAACACGTTTTGGGTTTGACAGCCGCTCCTATCAAGACTGTACGTGTAGGTTTTGTAGGCTTGGGTATGCGCGGTCCGTCAGCTGTAATCCGTTTCTGCCAAATTCCTGGGGTAGAAATCGTTGCGCTCTGCGACTATGAAGAAAAGCGTGCCGAAGCACAGCAGCGTCATCTCCGCAACGCAGGTTTGGCTCCGGCTACCATCTATTATGGAGAAAAGGGATATGAAGAACTCTGCAAGCGTCCGGACGTGGACTTGATTTACATCGCAACAGACTGGAACCACCACTTCCCTGTAGCCAAGTGTGCAATGGAAAACGGCAAGCATGCGGCCATCGAAGTCCCTTCGGCCATGAACCTTGAACAATGCTGGAACTTGATTGACTTGTCTGAAAAGACCCGTCTCCATTGCTTCATCCTTGAAAACTGCTGCTACGATGACTATGAAATGAAGTCGTTGTTAATGGCTCAGGACGGTGTGTTCGGTGAAGTGATCCGTGCGGAAGGCGCCTACATCCACGAATTGTCTGAATTTTGGAAGTATTATTGGAAAGACCCGAATGACAATGACAAGGACAACCTTCATTGGCGTATGAAGTACAACATGGAAAACCGTGGCGACCTCTATGCCACTCACGGCCTTGGCCCTGTGGCACAATGTATGGACATTCACCGTGGCGACCGCTTCACTACCTTGATTGCCATGGATACAGAAAGCTTCGCAGGTAAGGAATGGGTTAAAAAGAACACAGGCAAGGAACCGGAAGAATTCCGTAACGGTGACCACACTACCACCTTAATGCGTACAGCCAAAGGTAAGGTAGTGGAAATCCAGCATAACGTGATGACTCCGCAACCATACAACCGTCTGTTCAAACTCACCGGCACCAAAGGCTATGCCACCAAGTATCCGACAGAGGAATTTGCCATTGCAGGCGATGCACTTACAGGTACAGACGCTCCGAAGATGGACAACATCAACGCCCACGGTTTCTTGAACGCGGAACAGAAGAAGGCATTGATGGAAAAATATCGTCACCCGATTTTGGAGAAGTATGCAGAAAAGGGACGCCACTTGGGACATGGTGGTATGGACTATGTGATGGACTCCCGCCTGGTTTACTGTCTGCAACATGGCTTGCCACTCGACATGGATGTGTATGATATGGCAGAATGGTGTGCTTTAGGCGAACTTGGCGCTATCTCAATGGACAACAACTGTGCTGCCGTCACATTCCCTGACTTTACCCGCGGATACTGGAACGAAGTGAAGGGTTATACCCACGCTTATGCCACACCGGCACAGGAAGCGGAACAGGAAGCATATGCGGACGCTTACACTGCCGCCCAAAAGGAAGCTGTTGCCAAGTTGAAACTTTGGGAACTTTACGATGCCGCCAAAAACGCAGAAGGAAAGACTAAGACCGGTGCAACCAAGAAATACGAAAAAGCAGCCGCCAGACTTGACAGTCAAATTGAAAAGATTTTAAAGGTTAAAAAGTAATCTGTTGAAAATGAAAAAGATATTTCAATTGGCAATCATGGCGTGTACGGCATTGTCCGTACATGCCACCGACTATACCCGTGGGCTTTCCATCTGGTTCGACACCCCCAACACGTTAGTCAATAAAGCCGTCTGGTTCGGCAATACCCCGGATATGTGGAAAGGCGAAAACAAACCGGAATCGGCCGGTGATACCGCGACCAATCCGGATGCAGGTTGGGAATCGCAATCGCTCCCTATCGGTAATGGCAGCTTGGGCGCCAACATCATGGGTTCGGTAGAGGCGGAACGTATCACCTTCAATGAAAAGACCTTATGGCGTGGCGGTCCGAACACCTCGGCGGGAGCGACAGCTTACTGGAACGTGAACAAGCCTTCAGCCCATATCCTGGATGAAATCCGTCAGGCTTTCACCGACGGTGATGAAAAAAAGGCGATGCTACTGACGCAAAAGAACTTCAACAGCGAAGTACCTTACGAATCGTGGAAAGAGAAGCCATTCCGTTTCGGAAACTTTACCACTATGGGAGAATTTTATATAGAGACAGGGCTTAGTACCATTGGCATGAGCGGCTACAAGCGTATCCTGTCTTTGGATTCAGCCTTGGCTGTCGTACAATTTAATAAAGACGGGGTGGCTTATGAACGTAATTACTTCATTTCTTACCCGAACAATGTGATGGCCATCCGCTTCAAGGCAAACAAGCCGGGCAGGCAAAACCTGGTCTTCAGCTATGAGCCGAATCCGGTTTCTACCGGAAAGATGGAAATTGACGGCAACAACGGGTTGGTCTATACCGCACGTTTGGACAACAACCAGATGAAATATGTCATCCGTATCCATGCAACAGCCAAGGGAGGTACACTTTCCAACCAAAACGGCAAGCTGAGTGTAGACGGTGCGGACGAAGTAGTATTTCTGGTAACAGCCGATACCGACTATCAAATTAACTTCAGTCCGGATTTCAATGACCCGAAGGCATACGTGGGCGTGAATCCATCAGAGACTACGGCTACATGGATGAAGGATGCGGCGGCATTGGGTTACGATGCTTTGTTTGACGCACACTATAAGGATTACGCTTCCCTGTTTAACCGTGTATCCCTGTCATTGAACGGTGGCGGAAAAACAGACAACATTCCGACCCCACAACGCTTGAAGAATTACCGTAAGGGAAAGCCCGATTTCTATCTGGAAGAATTGTACTACCAATTCGGACGTTACCTGCTGATTGCAAGCTCGCGTCCGGGAAACCTGCCTGCAAACCTGCAAGGTATCTGGCACAATAACGTAGACGGACCATGGCGGGTGGACTACCACAACAACATCAACGTACAGATGAACTATTGGCCGGCAGGTTCCACCAACCTGGCAGAATGTACCTTGCCTTTGATTGACTTCATCCGGACATTGGTGAAGCCGGGTGAAAAGACCGCACAAGCTTACTTCGGCGCCAGAGGTTGGACCGCTTCCATCTCGGGCAACATCTTCGGCTTTACGACTCCACTAGAAAGTGAGGATATGTCGTGGAACTTCAATCCGATGGCCGGTCCATGGTTGGCTACCCATGTATGGGACTATTACGACTATACCCGTGACAAGCAGTTCTTGAAGGAAACCGGTTATGGCCTTATCAAGAGCAGCGCCCAATTTGCCGTGGACTATCTCTGGAAGAAGCCGGACGGAACGTATACAGCGGCTCCATCCACTTCACCGGAGCATGGTCCAATAGACCAAGGGGCCACTTTCGTTCATGCCGTTATCCGCGAAATCCTTTTGAACGCCATTGATGCGTCGAAAGTATTGGGCGTAGACAAGAAGGAACGCAGGCAATGGGAAGAAGTGTTGGAAAATCTCGCTCCATATCAAATAGGCCGTTACGGTCAGTTGATGGAATGGTCGAAGGATATTGATGACCCGAAAGACGAGCACCGCCATGTAAACCACTTGTTCGGCTTGCATCCGGGACACACCCTTTCGCCTATCACTACGCCTGAACTCGCCAAGGCCTCGAAGGTGGTCTTGGAACATAGAGGTGATGGAGCTACAGGCTGGAGTATGGGATGGAAACTCAATCAATGGGCACGACTCCATGACGGAAATCATGCTTACAAACTTTACGGGAACCTTCTGAAGAACGGAACACTGGATAACCTTTGGGACACACACCCTCCTTTCCAGATAGACGGTAACTTTGGTGGTACAGCCGGTGTTACCGAAATGCTGATGCAGAGTCACATGGGATTCATCCATCTACTCCCGGCCCTTCCTGATGCTTGGAAAGACGGTGAAGTGAAGGGACTCTGTGCAAAAGGTAACTTTGAAGTGAATATCCGTTGGAAAAACGGAGAATTGGAAGAGGTGGTTATTCTCTCCAAAAATGGAGGCATTTGCGAAATTAAATATAAGCATTCAAGCATTAAGTTAAAGACAACAAAAGGCAAAACATATTGCTTGACCAATAAGAACGGCGAATTAGTATTGTTTGATTGTTAATTAATTCAAGTTTCGCAAGTTCAACTTGCAAGTTTTAATTTGTAAATATGATTCATTTCTTCCGATCTGTTGATAATAGCCTCATAGATGTCCTCATCGTTCAATCCGAAGAGTGTGCTATTGCTATGACCATTTCTTGAAGAACGCCCCAAAAACGATCAATAACGGACAGTTCCAAAGAATCTTTGGACACAGCTTCAAAGAGTTTCCCATTGTCTTATATGCTGTAAATCTCTTTGTAACAGAGAGAATGTTATACTGCAATGCAATCAGGGAAGTGGCGGCAATCTGCAAAGCAAAGCTACAGGATGCAACGGTTCTGTACATGGGAATATACTCTTCCGATGTTCTCGGTACGCCTCCCGGTTTTGGGATAGTCCGTATCATCCACAATCAGACAGGCGTTATTGTAGCCGATTTACAGATAACCGATAAAAGAGTGAAATTTACTAATCAACCTATATCATGAAAAAACAATTCTTATCACTGACCTTGTTCCTGTTCACAATGGCGGCAGGAAGCAACGCCCAGAGCAGACAAGGATATACCTACAGTGTACCGTCTGCCCCTTGGGAAGAATCATTCGGCAACCACCGCGCGGTGTTGCAGGTAGACCAACCGGACGAAGTGACCGCACTGGAGTTTGAATGGCGGCGCCCGGACAAGGACGTAGACCGGAAACGCTATCTGATAATCCATGCCGAAACCGGAGACACGGTGCCCAACATCAAACGACTGGAGGTGACGGACGATCATTGCAGACTGCTCTTCGGACCCGTTACCCAAAAGGGTACGTACTACTTCTATTATTTGCCCTATCAGGTGCAGCCGGGTGGAGGATTCTATGGCAGGGGCTACTATCCGCCTGAGAAAGCACCGCAACCGGAATGGGCCGCACAAGCCGCAAACCGCAAGAAGGTGCGCACCGCCAAGATAACGAAGGTGGAGGCACGCACGCAGTTCGACAGCTTCTACCCCATGGAGGTGACCAGCACGGCGGACGAACTTAAGAAATATACCGCCGGACAGAAGGAGGCTTTCTACTTGTTCCCCGAAGACCGGAAATATCCCATCCGCATGCGTGAGGACATCCCAGCCAAGTGGCTGGACATCAAGCAGGGAGCCGGATTCACGGGTACAGCCGCCCCCAACGAGTATTATACGTTCCAAATAGGTCTGTGGGCGACCGCAACGGACGTGAAGCAGATAAGCTACCAGGCTTCCGACCTGAGATGCGGTGCGGAAGTGCTGCCGGCAGCGGCCATCACCTGCTTCAACACCGAAGGGGTGGACCCCTACGGAAAGGCTTTCTGCAAGGAGGTGAACGTGGCGCAGGGAAAAGTACAGGCTTTGTGGTTCGGAGTGGACATCCCGCAACAGGCACGGCCGGGAAAGTACACGGGCAGCATCGAGATAAAGGACGGCAGCGGCCGGATGAGCCGGGTGCCCGTAACCATCCGGATAGAAGGCAACGCTTTGGCTGACCGGGGGGACAGCGAGCCGTGGAGGCACAGCCGCCTGAGATGGCTCAACTCTACACTGGGACTGGCCGACACACCGACATTGCCCTATACGGACCTGACGCTGGAAGGCAATCGGATAAACTGTCTGGGACGGAGCGTGGAAGTGGACGAGACTTCTTTCCTGCCCGCACAAATCACCTCGTGGGGCAACGAAATGCTGGCACGCCCCATGCAGTTGATTATAGAAACCGCGGAAGGAATAAAAAGACTGTCCGCCACTCCGACGGTGGATGAAAGCACGGGCGGACACGTGGCAGGCACTTGGCAGGCAGCGGACGACGAATTGAGCGTGACGGCCCGGGGCATCATGGAGTTTGACGGATGGATGAACTATACCTATACGCTGACACCCAAGAAGGACCTCACGGTAAAGGATGTCCGGCTGGAGATGGCGATGAAGAACGAGGTGGCCTCTTATTTCTTGGGCGCGGGACTGCCCGGACAGGACATGCCGCAAACCTACGAAGGCAAATGGGACGCACCGGAGAAGACCGTGAACCACTTCGGTGTGTCGCTCACCACGGACAAACAGCAGCAATGGCTATGGCCTTTCGACAGTTTCTGGATGGGGAACGCCCATGCCGGCATACACTGCGAACTGCGCGGAACCACCTACAGCGGCCCGCTGCTGAACTCCTACCGTCCGGCTTATCCGGACAGCTGGAACAACCGGGGTAAGGGCGGCTTTCGGATAAATCAAGGAACGGACGCCACCACCGTGACCTGCTACAGCGGTGAACGCCTGCTGAAAGCCGGCAGCCCCATTGACTATGAGTTTGCCCTGCTCGTCACACCGGTGAAACCGATAGACCTGAAAGGACAGTTCACCAACCGCTATTACCACAACGGCAGCAAGCCCGTTCCCACGGACGAGGATGTGAAGGCCGGTGTGCGGATTATCAACATCCACCACGCCAATGAATACAATCCGTTCATCAACTATCCGTTCCTCACCGTGGACAAGATGAAGGACTTCACCCGGAAATGGCACGAGAAAGGATGCAAGGTGAAACTGTATTACACCTTGCGTGAGCTGACCAGCGCCGTGACCGAGATATGGGCCATCCGCAGCCTGGGTGACGAGATTCTGCGGGACGGAAACGGCGGCGGATTCCCCTGGTGTCGGGAACATCTGGTGACGGGATACACGCCACAGTGGTACCAGCACTTTGACCATACGGACGATACGGGCATCGTGGCCGACGCTGCTATCCTGACTTCCGAATCGAACTCACGCTGGTATAATTATTACGTGGAAGGACTGCGCTGGATGGTGGAGAATATGGACATCGACGGCATCTACCTAGACGATGTGTCCTACGACCGCCGCATCCTGAAACGTATGCGCCGCGCCATGGAAAGCGTGAAGCCGGGATGCATCATCGACCTCCACTCCAATACCGGATTCTCCAAAGGCCCGGCTAATCAGTATGCCGATTTCTTCCCCTATATAGATAAGGTGTGGTTCGGCGAGAGCTTCCTCTATGACAAGATGACCCCCGCCAACTGGCTGGTAGAGTCCTCGGGCATTCCGTTCGGACTGACCGGCGACATGCTCTACCGCGGCGGAAATAAGTGGCTGGGCATGCAGTATGGCATGACGGTGCGCCACCCCTGGGAAACGGAAGGCGTCATCTGCGACCCACGTATCGTATGGAAGGTGTGGGACGACTTCGGCATAGCCGATGCAGCGATACTGGGATTCTGGGAGAAACAGCCTGCCGTCACCGCATCCGATGCAGCCGTCAAGGTAACGGCCTACCGCAAGGCCGGCAAGGTGCTGCTGTCCATAGGTAACTATTCAGACGAAGTGAAGAACGTGCGACTGTCCTTCGACTGGAAGCAGCTGGGACTGGAGGCCGGCAAGGTGCAGCTGATCGCTCCGTATGTGGAAGACTTCCAGCCTGCCAACCAATGGGGAACGGACGGAGAAATAACCGTACAGCCCCACAAGGGATGGCTGATTTATGTACAGGAAAAGGAATAAGGACACGGTGACAACGACCGGGTCTGCATAGACTTCTTTATCCGTCCGGCCTCGCACCCTGTTGTGCGAAGCCGGATTTTTTTTGACTGATAGGCATTCCGCTAGCACTGCTCTTTCATTTAAGTTATAAATAGTTTCCATGAGGGCATAAAAAAGCATAAGTTTTTCTGTATATTGCAGAAAAAGAACATTTTTAAAGTGATCAAACAATATAATACTCAGCCCTATGCCATTGCAAAAAGTAACAGATTTTCTTTTAGAAATCAGTGCATTCTTTAAAAATAATGATGCGCATAAAGCAAAGTATTCCATTATGGATGTGATTAAATGGTTAAAAATGTCAGAAATGTCCCTTTTCGGGATGAGAAGCAAACGCAATAATGTGTATTCTTTGTTGCAGGTATTCCAAACGTTACTTCTGTATCCATGTTTCATGATTCGTAATCCTTATAATTATGGAGGTTCTTCCTTAAAGCCGCCTAATGGACTGTAAGAAAGATGTATTCTATCGCTTTATGAACAATCCAGGCATTGACTAGCGAAAGCTTCTTTATCACCTTAATCTTCAGTTGTGGTCGAAAATCAGAGTACGCTCCGAGCATAAATCTGAAAACGCCTGTCTGATTGTGGATGATACGGATTATCCCAAAAACGGGAGGCGTACCGAGAACATCGGAAGAGTATATTCCCATGTACAGAACCGTTGCATCCTTGGGTTCAAGACTCTGTTTCTTGCCATCACAGACGGTAAGTCCCAACAGATTCTTGACTTTGTCATTCTTGGGGAGAAAGACAAAAACGGAAACTTTGGTATGTTCATCAAGGAACTCAAAGAACGCTTCACAAAAAAACGTAAGGAAAAGGAATCCTTGCAGGAGCGTATCAAAGAATATTCTATGAAAAAGACGGAGCTTATGATTGACATGATTAGAAGAGCCATCAAAAGAGGCGTCAAGTTCAGATATGTTCTGGCTGATAGTTGGTTCGCCAATAAGAAAATTATCCGTTTCATTCATTCCCGTCACATTAAGTGTGATATGCTCATAAACGGACTGCATTTACGTGTCATTCCTTATCTTCAATTCATTATATATGCTTCTTTAGTTTTAGTGATACCAATAATTTTCCTTCAAATTTCCCGCCCCAGTGCCGGACTTCCTTGTAGGATAGTTCGTGGGAAGTATATCTTTGTCAATATGCTATAACTTTTCTTTCAGAACTGCATTTGTTACCGTTCTTTTTACTCTTATTATACTTCCGGCTCTTTTCTCTCTGAACGCTCAAATACTTCATCAGCAGATTTGCAAGGTTGGGAGATTGCGGCGGCTG
>JABLTQ010012070.1_pt1 | contig 19419 bp, 18 predicted proteins | sample 7160101 | NCBI WGS metagenome assembly JABLTQ01 (sample SAMN14651228, study PRJNA627086) | human gut metagenome | isolation source: feces | host: Homo sapiens
CACTTGGAGGCGGCTCTGGACGACGCCTCTATTGCCGGCTGACTTCACTCAGCCGGAGCCTGCAAACAATTTTGCGCATAAATCTTGACGGGACCAAAGTTACAGCCCGGTTCAAATAAACAACGGATGCCGCAAGCACTACAAAAGCTACGAGGAGCGCAATCCATAACTTCTTTTTCTTCATACTGTTCACCTCCAAGAATCAGGTCGGTTTCTTTTGCTTTGTCGCCGGGCAGAAGGATTGTTCAAATCACTTATAACTATCTAATATAATTATACCATGCAAAGCGCGAACTTTTCAATTCCTAATCTGCCACAATAGCTTTCAGCATAGCGACAAAGCCTGATTCATCGGCGGTAAAGGATTCAACATACAGCTCACAGCCGTTCAGTTCAAAAACAGCGTAGTAGCAGGTTTCGGACGTGTCCTTGTAGCGGTAGAGATACATCGCCGTTCCACCAATTTTGGATTTTGATGCGCCGCTCTGATACCAACTGTTCAGGTATTCTCCGGCGCGGGTATTCTTGCCGATGCAAATAAGAACCTCCTGCGTTCCGTCCTCCGACGCATAGGCAAACCAGTTCAAATCGAATGTACCGTCAAAGTAAAAACCGTGCGGGCGCAACTCTCCCTGCTCCGCAAATGTTCCGATGGCGGTCAAACGGTCGGCAAGGTCGATTCCGTAGTATTCAAACATTTCCTCGCTGCTTTTCCTGATGAGCGTATCTTCGCTCAAATTGGGAAGCAGCATCTGCGGCAGCTCTGCGACCTCATTCACATTGATAACGTCCGCAGTCTTGTCAACAACGGCACTGCCCGGATTGGTCGGGTTATCAACAACGGTGCCGTTCGGATTGTTAGGGCTTGTGATGCCATGCTGACCCAGAAAGTTTGGCAAAACATAGATTGCAGCGGCAAGCATGACAACAAGGCAGGCAGCCATATAGCCGCCTTTCAACCAACTGTGCGATTTTCGCTTGCTCGCATAGTTTGCGGCTTCCTCATAATATTTGTCAGAGACCTCGTTCATCGCTTCAAAAAATTGTCTTGTGTTCATACGAATACCTTCCTTTCCATCAAGTGTTTCTTCATCTTCCGGCGGATACGGGCAAGTCGGACAGATACGTTTTTTTCGGATAAACCTACACGGTTTGCTATCTCTGCATAGGTATCAAAATAAGCATAGCGGCGCATGAAAATGATGCGATTCTCCACACTTAGCGTATCAAGAAAAGCGTCGATGATGGCGGCTAACTCCTTTGCTTCAATTTCCGCTTCCACCGTGTTTTGGGCGGGCAGATAGGCTTCCATCTCCTGCATGGCAACTTCACAGACGCTTTTCCGCTTTGCAGCCTCGTTTCGGTAAAGGAGCTTCAATGAAATGTTCCGAACGATTTTGCAGATATACGCCTGCAAGGATTGCGGCTTTGTCGGTGGTATTGTGTTCCATGCGCCTAAATAAGCGTCGTTGACGCATTCCTCCGCATCATATCTGTTATTTACGATGTTGTATGAGAGCTTGTGACATACCTTGCCATATTTCGTATCCAGCTCTTGGATTGCCTGCTGGTCACGCTCAAAAAACATCTCAATGATTCTTGTATCTTCCATCATCCGCACCGCCTCCTTTCCGGCTTCACTATATAAGTACGGTTTTAGGGCGAAAAAACTACAGGTTGCGCGTGGTTTTTTCAAAAATTATAGCAGGTTTTTGTGAACGCTTCTACCCATGCCGTTTACGCTGTTTTTCTTCGCCGCTTCACTTGCTACCCTCCGGCGTTCCTCGCTGTATGGGGCGGTCAGACGGAAAGAGAACCGCCCCTTTTTGCGCCCCTGTTACGCAATAGGGGCATTTTTCGGGTGTTTTCCCGGCTCTTGACCGTCAGACGCGGATAAACGCGAGCGGTCGGCAAGCACCAGTTTGAGCAGCTTGTCGCGGCATGTTTCTGTGCTGCTGTGATTGAAAAACAACTCCGCTACAATGATCTGCCCGTTCCTCCGGGTCGTGATGATACTGTCGGGGGTCTGTTCTGCCATAGGCGGCTCTTTTCCTTTTTGGCTTCTTCGATTTCCTCCCGCATTTGCCGGATTTCCTGCTCGGTCGGTTCTGCAAGCTGTGTCACTTCATTCTCAAACTTGCCGATATAATTGAAATATATGCTGATGTGCTGGATTGCGTATCTCGCCCTTTTCTGGTCGCGCTCATGCTTGCCAATTCAAACAGTGCTTTCCGCTCCTACAAGGGCATAAGAAGAGCCCCGACCAAATTGGTCGGGGCTCCTGGGCGATTATGGATCACTGAATGGCATCCTTCAGAGCCTTACCGGCCTTGAATGCCGGGGTCTTGGATGCGGGGATCTCAATCGTAGCACCGGTGGCTGGATTCTTGCCGGTGCGGGCAGCGCGCTCTTTGACCTCAAAGGAGCCAAAGCCAACCAACTGCACTTTATCTCCGTTCTTCATAGCACTCTGAATCGTATCCAGAATGGCGTTGAGCGCGATTTCACTGTCTTTCTTGGTAAGTCCGCTGGTTTCAGCTACGGCATTGATCAATTCGGTTTTATTCATGATAACTCTCCTCGGTTGTTTTTCTCATGCTGCCTTTGCGGCACCTATACCTAATACAGAATGAATATTCAAATTGCCGACGATCAGTATACACGCTTTTTGCCGAAACGTCCAGCAAAAAAAGAATTGAATGTCACATTAGCCGGCAACCTCTGCTTGTTCAAGTCTCTCAACGGCTTCTTCATAGGTGTATACCGGCAGAAACCTCGTCCCTTCGCAGACCGCCGAGAACACGGGTGGATGACCTCCTGCATCGCAGGCGAACACCCCTTCTGCCTCTACGGCGGCATTCAGTCGCTCCAAGTACATATAGAGGTTCCCGGAACGATCCATCCTATATTCCGGTGCAGAGCCAATCTGATGCTGCCCCATATAAAGCCGCGTTTCTTCCGGCAGGGGCATCAACAGCTTACACGTGGCTGCCCGCGATAGTCTTTCCACCATCGGAGCAAAGAGGCTGCTTTGCTCTCCAAACATGGAGCCGCGTGCGTGTACGCGCTCCTTATACGGGAAGTGACAGGTGTTTTGCCAAAACATAGCGGTTAGCCTGCGGACATTCTCGCACATGGCATAGGTGTCGATCATCTCATGGGGACGGTGTTCATTGAAATAACCTGCGCTGATATTGACAGCCGCAGTTTTCAAGTGCGGTGCGACCACAGAGATGTCGCTGAACGAGCCGGAGTTCTCCTTGAAACCGAAGCTGCAAACGAACTCCATGAAGTCAGGGTTATCGCAGTGATAGAATACGGCGTCATTTCTGCCGCGCCGATCCAATTCAACGATATAGTTGACCTCCGGACGCAGATTGCTGTTGGTAAATTTCCTTGCACCCACACCGCCGAGCTCCTCGTCTTCGCAAAACAAGATATGACAATGGCACTCGCGCATCAGCATCAGGATCATATACACACCGGCACGGTCATCACCGCCGATCCCGTAGGGCGACATCAGGTAGCGTCCATCCTCGGAGCAGCAGATGATATCCGGCCGATGGGTATGAACTGTGTCCAGATGGGAGACCAGCAACACGGGGACAGTACCTTCTGCATAAAGAAATCCGCTTTTGCAGACGGGTTCATAGTCGTGCGCGCGCAGTTGCTGCACAAGATGCTCTTTCAGCTCGCGCTGGGTCATCTTCAAGATGCTTTCAAAATGGGATATACTCATTCCCATAGCTTCGCAAATATTCATTATGCTCCTCCTCACGCCACCGCCACGGTAGCTTTTTCACAAAGCGTATGTCCCATAGCACGACAGGCGGAGGCCATGCTGCACGATGCGCAACCGGAGGTCAACTGCTGGTAGCAGTCCTGACAGACCTCCACCAAGGTGCCGCGCCGGTTATAAGCTGGATACATAGCGCCTAAAGTGGGGCGGCCGCAGGCGGCGCAAATATGCAGGCACGTCTTGCAGTAAAAACCATCTTCAAGATAGATTCCTTGACCACGCGCTACCGTCTGCCCGCATTTACGGCAGACGGCCACCTCTTTGCAAGAACACTTGATGGCACCATTGCTCCGCAGCTCATTACCGCAGCAGACACACTTGGCCGCAGCTCCGATGGTCAACTCCGTGTCCTTTCTATGTCCCTGCAGAACCGAGAGATTACCGTGATAATTATAGTCCGGATAATGTAAGCTGCCTCGGTAGGTCGAGAGATGGGCGTTCAAGTCAGGACGTTTTGTTTTCAGATACCAGAGGTTTGGTTCCGTCAGGCATCGGGAAATAGCCTTCTGCACCAGATGGCGGAACAGCTTGGACACTTCCAGCGCGTTTCCTGTATCGGCAGGATAAAGCCGGGACTGGAACAGGGTGCCGTTTTCATAGAAAAACATCTGCCGGTATCGGCGTATGGCTTTGCGGTATTCCCCAGAAACGTCGGCATCTACGGCATAAAATACCATGCTGACTCTATCGTTCATATAGGAAAGACAACCCGCCTGGTATCCTCCGTCGCTAAGGCGATGGCAGGACACCCATGTGTTGGATTTGCTGGACATCTCCAAAAAGTCACAGGGATGTACGGAGAGAACTCCGATCTCCTGCATGGTCAACGGGTTCAGAGCGTCGGCAAGCTGTGCAAAAACGGCGTTGTACCGGGTGTGCCTATCGACGCCGTATTTCTTGCAAAGTTTTCCAATAATGCGGCTGGCCTTCTGATCTTTAGCACAGCGTATCCCGCCGCGCTGGCGTAGGATCTCCAGATTTTCTTCAGAAACGGTGCAGCTATAACCTGACACGGCTGCATGCAGTGCTGTGCGGAAATCCTCCAGCTGCTCACCGCTGAGCATCTCAGAGGCGATGTCCAGCAGCGTGAAGGCCGTTTCATCTACCATATCAGGATGAATAGAGAGGGCCTGATTACAGTCGAAGATGATAGCCTGTTCATCCTCGTTCCAATTGGGATGACGCCGCAGCAGTGAAAGCAGATCCGCTTTCGCTGTCTGCCAGGCTGTCAGATTAGCCATAACACCCTCTTCCGAAAAACTCTTTTCGTATTTGTACATAACCTCATAAAACTCGTTTTTCAGCTCTGTGAGCTCTTTCACTTCATTCACACCTTTCTTGCATTTTAGAGTGGAGGGGTAGAGAGCACTGCGCTCTCTACCCCTTTTGCGACTAACGCCTGCGCCTCATTCTCCGATCATCTGGAAAAACTCGCCCGGCGACAGTACACGGATTCCCAAGGCACGTGCCTTATCCAGCTTACTGCCGGCGTTTTCACCACAGATCAGATAGTCGGTCTTTTTTGTTACAGAACTGCCGGCCACAGCACCCAACGATTCGATCTTCGCGTTGATGCCGCTGCGGGTATAAGGCTCGACCTTTCCGGTCACAACCAACGTGCAGCCCACGAACGGGTTGTCCTCCATTGAGTGCGTTTCGGTAGTTACGGTTTGGATCGTCACCATTTCTTGTAATTCCTCCCAAAGAATACGATTCTCTTCTTGTGCAAACCATTGATGAATGTTTTGGTGCAGTGTTTCTCCAAAATCGGGAAGCTGTGAGAAATCGAAATCATTTTCCACGGCTTCTTCGAAAACGGAAGGCGAGCTGCCAAACTGCTTCGCCAGCACTTTACTGGCGTGATTACCTATCATCGGGATGTCCATGGCAATCAGGTACCTCTCAAATGTGGTATTTCTGCTGCGCTGTATGGCACCCCACAGATTATCCCACGATTTCTCGCCAAATCCGTCCATGCAGATGATCTCCTGCATATAGTGATCCAGGCGATAGACGTCTGTGAAACTGTGTAGCCAGCCGCGAGCAATCAAACGCTCCAGTGTGGCCTCGGATAAGCCCTCAATATCCATAGCTTTTTTACTGGCAAAATGCACGAACCGCCGAAGCTTTCGCATGGCGCAGTCTGGGTTATCACAGAAGAGTGCCTTTTTCCCTCCGTCTGTAATATGAAACCGCGTTTCTGCACCGCAGCAGGGGCAGTGCTTCGGCGTTACAGCATCCAGATCAAAATGCCCACGCTCCAGATTCTCCTCAATATGAGGAATGATCATGTTTCGCTTGGACACCAACACACGGCAGCCGGGCATCAGTTCAAGCCCTTCAATGAAAGACAAGTTGTGCAGGCTGGCACGCGATACGGTGCATCCATCGATCACTACACTGTCGAGTACCGCCACCGGCGCGATCTCACCGGTGCGCGAAGGTGTCCATTCGATATCCCGCAGGACGCTTTGGTATAACTCGTCCTCAAATTTGAAGGCGAGTCCATCCTTGAAGTGGTGACCGGTGCGCCCGCAGGTTCTGGAGTAGTCCACCTCATCGTAGGTCAGGACAAGACCATCGATGGGGAGATCGCTCTTTTCTGCGGCCTTGCGCATTTGGGCTATGAGCTGTTCATATTGTGCCTTGTCGCCATTCTGCAACTGTACGGCATGAATGATGCCGAACCCAAACTCAGTGAGTTTCAGAAGCCGCGCATGTTTTCCGTTTGCCCAGTCCGTGTACTCCTCGAATCCCTCCAAAACCGAGAAGGGAAGAAATGACACATGGCGCTGGGCGCAGATCGCTGCGTCAAAAGCCCTTATGGAACCGGCTGCCAGATTGCGGCTGTTCTTATACGGATTGCCTGCGCTGTCCGTGATGGATTTCAGACTCTCAAAATCGCTGTTGTGGATGAAGCTCTCGCCGACAACCACCAATCGATCTTCATAGGGGATGCGTTCGGGAATGCCGGAGATCGCCTTTGCGTTGTGTGTGATATTCTCGCCGATATACCCATCTCCGCGCGTTGAGAGGCGGATAAGCTGACCGTTTTCATAGATCAACTCTGTGGTCAGACCATCCAGCTTCAGTGACAGATCAACTGTACGCCCTGCCTGAAATGTGATCAGGTCCTCAATGCTCTTGGTCTTATCCAGCGATAGCAGGGGAATGTCGTGTGCGACCTTTGGTAAAGCTGACACGACAGGATACCCAACCGTCTGTGTGGGCGAATTCGCCATGCAGACACCGGTACGCTCCTCCAACGCCAGTAATTCATCGTACATATAGTCGTACACATCATCTGCTACGCTGGGGGCATTGAGGTTGTAGTATTCGTGCCGGTATTGGTTGAGTTGTGCGACCAGCTTTTTCATAGTGCTCATTTCTACTGCATTAGCCATTATGTTCATTCCTTTCGTTGGTACTATCACCGAAATTCAGCTTTCGGATCATGGCAAGAATAGCGTTATCGTCATTCCACGGTGCAGACCATGGCTGCGGGGAAATGGTGTCACAACGCACGAAGACCCGGCCCTCCGAAATTTGCAAGGATACATCTGCGCGTTTTGCGCAGACGATGGCAAGATTCCCTAATTGCTTCATACTGTCCAACTCCTTTTTTAAGCTGCGGTCTTATCTGCGGCACACAGCACCTGTCGTTTCCATCGTTCAATAAAAGCCTTGATTTTTGCCGGAGGGTCTTCGTTATCGAAGCCCCTTGTCTGCACAACCTGTCCGTCTCTGACCTCTACGGTACAAAGCGACTTGTCCGGTTCGGCTACCTTTCGCACAAATAAAATGACGCATTCACGCTGCGCGACCCGCTTAACATACCTGCCGACACAGTGGCGAAGAGCAGTGCCCTCGTCTATCAGTTCTTTCGAGGAATGGGGAGGGATCACCATAAGGTCTTTCCCCTTATATTGGTATAGCCTCTGCCATTCCTCAAAGCTGTCTGCAATAGCTTTTTCCTGCTCCGCTGTACGTTTGACATCCCGTGCCTCAACCACATGATCATGCGCGGATTTGAGATTACGCGGGAACAGTATAAAGCTGCTCTCTACGTTATATTGCATCTCCTTACACATACGAAGATAGTCACGATAATCGGCAAGAAGATTTGCCATGCTGTAGTACCGTATATATTCGGGAGTCTTTGTGGATGCAATGCGTATCTCGTATTGTGCGTCCGCATAGCGCATCAACTTGTGCATAGTCATATGAGAAAGCAACTCAGCCAAGACCGAAACGTCCTGTATGGCATTATTTGCGCACCACTTCATCATAGAAGCATCAGGCCTTTTCCCGGCGTTAATAAACCATTGGATAACGTTAAGCTGTGCAATGCCGGGATCAACTTCCTGCAGCAGTGGTAGCCAGGAACGGTCGAGCTTCAGGACATCTTGCAGGTTCTTCCCCTCGCAGTTTACCGTTTTGCCTATCATAAAATGATAAGGTCCATATACGATGTCTGAGACCAGTCTGAACAGCTTTGCCTTGACCAAGTATTCGATCACCGGCCACTGTACGTATGCGTTCAGGTACGGGATGGCATCCATGGTGGCAGCGATTCGGGCAAATCTTTCTAATTGTGAATACTGCCACGGGGTGTTCCGTAAGAGTTCTGCAAGATTCCTAAAGTATAGATGTCCTGCTGTGTCCCCTTCAAAACTATCGCGCCACGAGAGGAAATGCGGGCGATACCCACATTTCCAGGGCGTCAGATCATCCTTGTAGGCGGACGCAAGATAATAGGGCGACGTACTGCAATGACCATCTGAACAAAGTGAAATAAAATGACGTGCATTTTCATATACGGAAAAGTAAACCGGCGTATCCGCATCGGTAAAAGTGCGGTATGCTTTTACGATCCGCAGCAACATCTCGCCATTTTTTGCCTTTTGCAGCACTTGAACCGTTTCGCGGTCAAAAATACGTCCACGCCTTCCTCTGCACTTGAATGTGATCTTCTTTTTGCAGCGAGGGCAGAGGCCGGAGGTGTTGTGCTTAGCTGCCGCAATACGGACCTCGTGCCGGCAAGCGGTACAATATGCATGCCCCGGCGCTTTCCGTTGGTAATCATAGAAGATATACTGCGGCATGACTTCGCGGTGGATAAAACCTTTAAGGTCTCGGGGCAGCACTGGCACATATTTCATCCGTTCTATGATCGCACGCTGCTTTTTCCTCTTACGCTCCAGAGCCTTGCGACGAGAAATCGACCATTGCAGACAAATTAACGCCGAAATGGCACTGTGCTCGCATTTGCAAAAATGGGCTGCGCGAGCCTCGTCCTGCTGCCGATAGAAAGCGCATTTGGTGTCAAAACGGCATACTCGATTCAAATAATCAAATGGTGAGCATTGCCATGTTACACTGGCGTTTTCTCTAAGGGAAAGAGTGGCAAAATCATACCGGCCTTGGAAAACGACCCAGCGGGGCTTGATACTGCCCGCCAGAATGTTCTCTCTCTGATAGATATAGAGCATCAGAATGCGCTGCCCGGCAACATTCCGCACTGCCGTGCGGATAATATAGGGGCAGCTCTCTACATGAAGCACGCCTTCATTCAGATTGAATTCCAGTTCCGGCATGGCAAGCTTGCGGCAGGCGCGCTTGTCTATTTTCCGCGTCATGCGCTCACCCCCAGGTTATCGAAAGAGATCTGTTCGTCCAAGGGTGTAGCTTCCGTTGGCGTGTCGGCTGGTTTTTCCTCCGCTTTGGCGGCGGGCTTCTCCGCTTTTTTCTTCTCCGCCTTTTTCGTCGTGCTGCTCCTGCCGCCGTAATACGGTTTAGGAACAAACTTTTCTTCTTGACCACGATCCTCCTTTGCGTTCATATCTTTGAAGTAATCCTCCGCCCATTGGTAGCAAAGCCCGTCCGGCACATCGGTGCCATAGCCTTCAGCTGAGGGCTTAACGTCATTGTCCTCCATCTCCTGCTTGGCAAACTCAAATGCCCTGCGTTTGATATAACGGAAGCAGTTGACCATGTTCTTACGGGGGTGCATGACATTCCGGGCAAAAGACACATCCTCAAGGCAAAGCGTCTGGATATACTCGGTGACGCACTGCTTCATGTTGCGGCGTGTCAGTCGCTCGGAATCGTCGCCCACACGCTTCATAGAGGCGGCCATCACTTCGTCATCGCTCATCGCCACCGCGTTTTCCCATGCGGCCTGTTCAGCTTCCTCCTTGGCTCGCTGCCTGGCCTCCCACTCGGCTTTCCGCTTTGCCTCAGCCTGCTCATGCTCCTGCCGCTTACGATCCTCTTCCGCCTTTTTATCTGCTTTCGGATTGGAAGGTGAAGGGGAAGCATCTGCGTTTTGCTGCATCTGGGAGAGCAGAGCCTTCGCCTGCTCCTCCTCAGCCTGCTGCCGGTCGTCTGCCCGTCTGGACGCCAACTCTGCGGCATCCTGTATCGCCGGGCTTCGATCCTGTACATTATCCCGCAAGTCTGCGGCCATTTCTGAATATACTCCCATAAGGCTCCTCCATTTCAAAATAAAACGGCATTGGGCGGGTGATAGAAACACCTGCCCTATGCCGTTCGTTTATGGTGGAACAGCTCAGTGCCGTTCCCACTTATCTTTTGCCAGCTTTGGCGAGAACTTTACCGGCAGGAATTTATCATTTCCATCACAGAAAAAGTATCTGCGCCCGTTTTCGTCAAAGAATTCGATCACCGTGGAGGGTGAAACGCTGCGTCCATGATAGTCCGCAGGCAGCTCGCCGCTGTATCGCGCCGCCACCAGTTTCAGGCGGGTGGCGTCGTCCTGCTGCACTTCACACACCAGAGTTCCTTCATAGACCAGCGCGTACTCCGAGGCGGGCGGCTGTTCATAGCCGGCCTTCTGCAAAGCCCTGATCCCGCCAAAGGCGAAATCCGCGGCCTTGCCCTCAGATACATCCGGCTGGTAGATACGGAAATACTGCTGCGCTCGCAGGGATAAAAGATACTGCTCCAGTGCCGCGTCACCATCCCGCAAAAAGCGGGCGTACTCCTGTTCACTCAGACCCAGGTGATCGTGGAGCGTACTGCTGCCGGTGTTCCTCTCGTGCCATGCGGCGATCTCCTCACTGATGGCGTCAAAGGAACAGAGCCCGCAGACAAACCGCGTTCTGAAATTTATCTGAGAAACATCTCTTTGCTCTTTTTTCTGCCGCATGGCAAGCTGCCAGTCATCAATGCCTTTATAATTCGGATCCCACGTCAGACGGCGGCACTCCAACCCATGGCTGCGTGCCATGAGATAGATTTTCGACGCGCCCTTGCTGACAGCTGCGTTGTGATACTTGTCCATGTCCTCGGCTTCAATGATGACCTCTGTGCCATTGGCAGATAGCAGCGCAAACAGCATATCCAGCTTGTTGACGTTGTTGGCGCCTGCCGTGGCTGCAAAGGAGCGATCCATCAGAAAGTGGGCCACGTCCGCTTTCAGCAGCCCTTCCGTCACATAGACAACCCGCGCAAACGGATCGCCCACGAAATGGACAGGACTGCCGGAGGATACTCCGCGTTTCTTGGAAGCGGAGGATAGCCATAGGTACTTTGTCCCGCTCTTGTCAGGGTCGCTCTCCTGATCTCGGATAGGCGTATCCAACCGGATCTGTGCGCCGCGTATCATCCCATCAATGCCTTTGGCGGGGATAATGATCCCTGCCGTGACGGAATTGAAGTTGACCGTCCATTTGTCATCCTTACCTACATAGAAGCCGGGAACGCCCTCCACCTTACAGCCTCGGCTGCGCAGCTTTTGCGCCAGTGACCGGCACAGGTAGAAGGGCGGGGTACTTTTGTACCCCAGCCGCTCTATCTGTTCGTCGGTCAGCCCGCGCACCTCATGGAGATGCTTGCGGTGTTGAGGCGTAAGCGTCAACAGCTCCAGCAGCATGGAAAATGTCTGGTGGATCTCCTGCGGTGAGGCAAGGACGGATTGCTCGATCGCCGCCTGTTCCGGCAGCACCTTTGCGGTGTACTCCGGCGCCGCAAGGCCGTTTTGCAGCGTGTCGCAGATCTCACGGTAGGCTTCGGAATTGCTGATCCCGTATACCTTTCCGTAGAGAGACAGCATACCGCCGCTTTCGTTGCAGTAGTTGCAGCGCCAGAGGTTTTTAGCAAAGTTGATATTCATCTTCCCCCGCTTATCACCGCAGATCGGGCAGTCGGCATATACGCTGTCCGCCTGTCTGCGCCGGATGTGCAGATGCAGCAGCTCAGCCACATCCATGATATTGAACGGGAACTCCTGTGGCTGCGCCACCGCGCCACCTCCTTACCATCATCTTGAACGATTCGTATGTCAGCTGGCATTTGCCAGACGCTGGAGCTTGTCCAGCATCAGCTTGGCGCCGGCCCGCAGGATATTGTCATCCCCGGAATAGCCCTTCACATACCACTTGAGGCTGGCTGGCCGCCGCTCGGCGACTTGCTTGAGCGTCTGTCCGCTGCATGTGCCGATGGGCACGATGATTTCCTCGGCCTCCGCTTCGGTCATCAGAGTGCAGATGGTATCCACATCCATGTCCTTGGTATAACTGACGGCACTTGGCTCGTCATATACGAAGGGCAGTTCCGTTTCTACCGCAGGCTCTACAACGGCCTCCGCAGGCTGTTCCGCAGAGACTTCCACCGGCACCGTGTCAGGTACGGCTTTTTCTGCATGGTGAACCACTTCCTGTTCAGGCTGCTGTACGACCACAGGCTCAATGTCGGCCCGTACCGCAGCAGGTTCCGTTCTGACTTGTTCCGCTGCCGCTTGAGGTGCAGGGGCAGGCTCGCTCCGCATAACAGGCGTGATCGGCTCTGCGTAAGGCGTATCCGCCTTGGGCATCGGTGCGAACTGGACGCCAAAACCGGCGTTGGTCAGCGCCATATCCAGGGCGTTATGCTCCGCAGCCTGAATATACAGACCGGCAGGCGCGTTTTCCTGTGTCATGGTGGCAATGTAGCTGCTGGCGGGGTCAGCATCATCCTTGTCGAAGAATACCTTCGCCTCGATGATCGCCAACTGATCCGTGATGCGCAGCGGCGTCAGCCGCGTGCGTCCGGCGGGATATTTCAGCCGGAACCAGAGCTTTTTATATCGCAGCTCCAGTTCGTGTCCGTTGGCGGTCTTTTTCAAGAATCGCAACGGATCGAAGCCTGCGACACGGTTCAGCTCAGACACGACGGGGACAGCATTGAACAAAGTGGATTCGGGTGTATTCATTTCAAAAGCTCCTTTCTAAATAAAAACATGAGACAGAGCGTAGTTTTAACGCGCTTGCCTCATTTTTACAAAATATTCACAGTGATACTCAAGCACTGCGCTGCTGCACTTTGAACGTATTGGTATAGAGTGAGATTCTATGTCCTAACTGCGTGTTGCGTTTTCCGGTATCGTCTTTATGAACCGCCATGTAGAGCATGCCGATCTGACCCACCAGAATGACCTTTGACTTGGCGCGGGTGATAGCCGTGTATACAAGGCTTCGCGTCAGCATCCGGGCATGGCTCCTCAGCAAAGGGAATAGTACCACATCAAACTCGCTGCCCTGCGCCTTATGGACGGTGGTGGCATAGGCAAGCTCCACATGACCCATTTCCTCCATGGAGTACTCCACGACCCTCGTGGGCGAAAACTGGATCGATATGCGCATACCGTCCCGCTCATCGTGACGGAAGCTGCGGATAAAACCAATATCGCCATTGGACGCCTTTATACTGTTCTTGTTCTGCATCACCTTATCACCTACCCGAAAATAGAGGCTGCCCACCTTCAGATCGGCTTTCTCCGTCTGCGGGTTCACCAGCTCTCGGATCGCCTCGTTGAGTTGGTCAACGGAGGCCGCGCCGGTGGAGCGGAAGGGCGATAGAATCTGCACGCGGTCTACACCGTATTGCTTCACCTGTGCCAGATAGAGATTCCGCAGGTGTTCGGCGGCTTCCTCCTGGTTGGCGCATTTGCAGACAGTAAAATCGTTGCCGTAGAAAAAGCCGGTGTCATTGTTGTTGATCTTCTGCGCGTTATAGGCGATAAGGCTGTCCTTCTTCTGACGGAATATCTCATTGAGCACCGTCACAGGGATCAGCCCGCAGTCGATCAACTCACGGAACACATCACCGGCTCCAACGCTTTGCAGCTGGTCTGCATCGCCTACCAGCAGCACCTTCGTGTTCGGCCCAATACGGGAGAAGAACTGCCGCGCCAGCCACATATCCATCATGGACGATTCATCCACGATGATAAGGCCAGCATCCAGCATATCTTCTTCACCTTTCCGGAAGCCGCCATCCTCACCAAACAGTCCCAGCAGGCTGTGCAGCGTGCTGGCATTGTTTACGCCGGTACTCTCCGCCATGCGGCGGCTTGCCCGGCCGGTGGGGGCTGCCAGCAGGATATTCTCCGATGGCTTCAGCAGCTTGAACACCTCAATGACCGCTTTCAGGACGGTGGTCTTACCAGTGCCGGGTGAGCCGGTAATGACGGACAGATCACTGCGGAATACCATGTGAACAGCCTCCGTCTGCCGTAGAGAGAGCTCGACCCCCAACTGACGCCGTACCCTTGTCAGCAAGTCCTGCACATCCACCCGTTCTACCGGGCGGCAGAGCAGCCTTGCGATGCTGCGGGCGGTTTCGTCCTCCTGCGCGAAGGTCTTGACCAGATAATAGTTGCCGTTGCTGTTAATGATCTTGCCTTGCAGCAGCATGTCGTCGATCACAGCCTCCAGATCAGCTGCCTTTACCCGCATCTGAGGAACGGGGATCATGCTGTTCAGCAGAGCCATGGACTCCTTGCGAAGCTGCTCTGCATCCAGATACAGATGACCGCCATCTCCCTTTGCACCCTCCAGCGCGGCAAATACCGCACCGCGGATACGCATGGGTGAGTTCAGCGGCCAATTGTTCTTCCGCATGATCGCGTCCACGCGCTTGAAGCCAAATCCGGATATCTGACAGAGTTCGAAGGGGTTATCCCGCAGAATATCCACGCTGTGTGCGCCGAAATGGTCATAAATCTTCGTGGCGGTGGTGGGGGTGATCTGAAAGGGGGCCAACAGCAGCATCAGATCACGAAGTGTTCGGCTCTCGTTATAGGAGGCAATGATCTCCTCCAGCTTTGCCTTGCTGACGCCCCGTATCTCCAGAAGCCTCTCCGGTTCATTCTCCAGCACATGCAGTGTATCTGCGCCAAACCGGTCTACGATCAGCTCGGCGGTTTTGCCGCCAATGCCCTTGATAAGCCGCGAGGAAAGATACCCCTTGATCCCTTCGCGGGTCTGAGGTACGACCTCCTCGCATTTCGTCACATGCAGCTGAAAGCCGTTTTTACCCTCTTTCCACTCACCGTCCAGTATCATGCTGACCTGATCGGTGCGCGGCAGCTCATAGCCCACAGCGGCAAAATGGATCATATTGTCCCGATGCCGGTACGCGCTGCGAGCCTTTTCGGGAATTGATCGGTCTGAGGTCTTTACGCTGATCACGCTGTACTTGTTGACAGGGTTATAGAAGATCGTCCGTTCATAGATGCCTGTATAAGCCAACTCATGCAGCCTCCTCTCGTCGTTTTTTCACATAGAAGCGCCGGCTTTCCGAAACAGTGACGTACTGCTCGTAGATGTCCGGGTGCTGCGCCTGCAAACGCTGCAGGTTGTCCTTACTGATGCCGGATTTACGCACAGGCTTATAGCTGATACTGTAAGCCGCTTCACGCCCCTGGCAGACAGCCGTGCAGCTTCGTCCCATTTCTGCGACGATACGGCCTTGCAGCCGCCGCATTTCCGCTTCAATGTGCTCATAGTTTCGTTTCTCCGCGTTTCGCTGGGTCTGAAGCTCCAGATACCGGGGGATCAGCAGTGCCATATTCCCCTCCAGTATCAGCTCCGGCGCCGATGGGTCAGCCGGCCCGAAATGACGCCTGGCGCTGTTGAGGATCAGATCGCCGTCCTCCGTATAGGGTGGGGGCATGCCGGTGAGGATGTGGTTCTCCCAGAAATCCTGCTCCAGCGCGATCAGCTCCGCCTCATAGTCCCGGTCACGGTCGATATGCCGGATGATGACTTCGTCTTCATTGTTGCCGTACAGGCAGCAGTAGAAGACCTCATCAATGTTCATCACGGCCATATAGTGCCGCCCCTGAGCCTCATAGTTGAGGGGAACGATCTCCTGCCCATCCTCGGACCACCAGTGATCCTTTGCATTATAGTTGGTGGTTTTTATTTCGAGGATCGCGGTTCGCCCTCCGGGAAGCTCTACAAAGTAGTCAATATCCGCCAGCATAAATGTATGCACCGGATGATAAAACATCTTCTTGATCTGGTAGATGCGATACCCCGTTTTCACATGGAATATCTCTGCTACCAGATCCTCCAGCAGATGCCCCATCTTCTTGGCTACCCAGTTGCTCTCCGAGTCGTCAAATGGCACGATCTTCAGCTTGTCATAGTAGAGATCCCGTGCCGTAGCAAACGGTGAGATTCCTAATATGGCGGCTGCATCGCTGCCGCCGATCCCCCTGCGCCGGTATTCCAGCCAGTCTTTCTCAGGAAGACCCTCCGTGCTGACCAGGACTGACGGCGCATAAGACTCGCTTGCGACTGCCATGGCTATACCCTCCGCTGCCCCGTCTGATGGGGTACAACGCGGGTATAGCTGCGGCGGTATTTTGCCGCCTTCCGCTCCGTTTTCCTGAGTTTCTGCCTGCGCCGGTCTCCTTCTCGATACCGATACAAGCGTTTGCCGGGATAATTCCTTCTGCTCATGTGGATGCCACCTTTCAAATATATTCCAAAGCCTTACGGCATTTGGGCAAATAAAAAAAGCGAGAATGACATCCTGATCCTCTCGGATACTTGCGCCTGCCGATGGCATGGCCGGTGTCATTCTCGCTGCAGGGGAAAATGTCCCCTCAAAAAACAAAAAAGTCAACAGCCCACTGCTCTGCGGCATAGTGGTGTTGTTGACTAAAATACAAGCTTAACAACGTGTGCGGTTCAGAAACACTCTGAAATGCCTGTATAGGCGTTGCACAAAAAACAATTACATGGTGATAGTACCACAATATATTGTGGTAGTCAAGAAACAATATCCACTCATATAGAGAATTTGAAAAAAATATTCCTTCGCATGTTAAATTTACGGTGCCTGATTTCTTTTTATTTAGTGTAAGGCTAAGCCAGTCAGAAGATGACTGGTTCTATTACATGCACCTTGAAAACTGAACAGCCCCACCGGAGGTTATACAGGAGCGGCGGATAGTGTGCGAGAACATAAGGGAGCGCACCCACCGCATAAGTGCCGCACAGCGGCAGCCTGCTAATACGCGGTCAAAGGGAGCGCAGGAAATGGGCCGGCAGGTGGCGCAAAAAGCGATAAGGAGATGTGATATGGATCACTACAAAGATATAGAAGAAATCCCCATGATATTTGGCCCGCGCGAATTGTCAAAGATTTTGGGCATTTCTAAAAATAAGACTTATGAGGTCGTAAACAGGTATGATTTTCCTAAAATCCGAGTTGGCAGAAGAATCATCATCAGCAAAAAACACTTTTTGGAGTGGATGGACGCCAACTTTGGTAAAGAACGCAACAATACATAAAAGGCACTTTTGTTATTTGCTTTGATTCCTGTTGAGTTTTCCTTCGGAAAGTCGTATAGATATTATGTGTGGAAAAACCTAAAGGTTTATATCCCACATGGTACGATTTGTATGCCTGTACGACAGTAAGGAGGATCAATAAAAGTATGGGCAAAAAGAAAGCAAATGGAGAAGGATCCATTACAAAACGCAAAGATGCCCGCTACATGGGACGCTATACAGTGGAAAGCAAACGAAAAGCGGTCTATGGCGATTCTTTCGAGGAGGTGAGGCAGAAACTCAACGAGATACTGAACGAGATTGCAAAAGGTGCCTACGTAGAACCCAATAAATACAGCGTGGAAAAATGGCTGCGAGAATGGTTAGAGTTATATGCCCTGCCAACGGTGAAGCGGTCAACATACATCTCCTATGAAGGATATGTACGGATACACCTTGTCCCGGAGATAGGGCAAATAAAGCTGACATCTTTGAGCACCAGGGATCTCCAGAAGTTCTTTAAGGAAAAAGCCGGTACAGAAGAGAAGAAGGGGTTAGCTCCGAAGACGTTGCGGAATATTTACAATATGCTTCATTCGGCATTAGACCAAGCAGTTGCTGACCACAAGATTCTTAGAAATCCGACTTTGAATGTCAAATTGCCAAAGGTCAAGTCCAAAGAAATGCGCGTTCTAACCGTGGAAGAGCAGGCGGTATTACAGGACGCTGTAAGCCGTGTTGATGAATTGCATGCCTATGGGATAACCTTTGCAGTCAGTACCGGGGTTCGTTTGGGTGAACTGCTTGCCTTGCGCTGGAAAGATGTAAATGAAAAAGAACACTACATCTACGTCAGGCGGACACTTGGCAGACTGCAGAAGGTTGATGAAAAAGGGCATCTCGTTAAAAAAGAAAAAGGAACTCCATCAACGGAAATCGTTGTGCGTTCGCCTAAATCTGAGTTGTCCATGCGAAAGATACCATTGTTCGATGAGTTGTGGGACGACTTGATGGCATACAAAGAAAAGCAGAACGCTCTAAAGGATGCACTGGGATCAGAGTATCAGGATCAGGGCTATATTTTTGCCACGCCACTGGGCCATCACAACGATCCGAAAGTCTACCAAACGCTTTTTAAGCGCATAGTAGCCGCTGCCGGAATCGAGTCTGCGAACTTCCATGCGCTGCGTCATACGTTTGCGACACGAGCGTTGGAGTCAGGTATGGACATTAAGGTCTTGTCTGCATTACTGGGTCATGCGCAGGCATCAACTACGCTTAATCTCTATGGACATGTCCTTCCGGATCATAAGAAGATCAGCATGGAGAAAATGCGAGGCAACTATATGAGCTGCAGTATAAGCGGCAGTTCTGATGATACTTCCGCAGATGCACCGCAGACTCAAGACCCGACCATTAGCACCATAGAGGATGCCCGGCATAATCAAGAGCCGACCATCAGCATCGCTGCGGAGGATATCCAAGGACTGGAACTGAGTGGTGACACCAATGCAGCTATGCCCCAAATTCGCGATTTAGCCATTGACACCAACGCAAACGAGAAACAAGCGCAAGCAAGCTGATTTTGACACCAACGCGTTGGAGTCAAAGCAAAAGCCATCCACGCCAGAATTGAAAAATAACATCAAATGAGCAGCTTATTTTTTCAGTATGACTTGCCAGCAAAACTGGTGTCATTTGGTGTCAGGGAAACGGTTGGTGTCAATCGTTGGTGTCAAGAGCATGAAAGAGTATCAGAAAACCACACTTTCGCAACATCAAATATCCGAAAGCCCGAACAATGCAGGACGCTGACACATTGGTGTCGGTTGGTGTCACAGCAAAATGAGCAAAGAGATTTAAGGGTGCGGTTAAAACAAAAAGAACCGCAAACCCTTTGAAATCAATGGGTTTGCGGTTCCTGTTTGGTTGCGGAGGCAGGACTTGAACCTGCGACCTCCGGGTTATGAGCCCGACGAGCTACCAACTGCTCTACTCCGCGATATTGTACTGTACCGGGTGGTGCCGGTGACCGGACTCGAACCGGTACGG
>JABLTQ010109960.1_pt1 | contig 19313 bp, 17 predicted proteins | sample 7160101 | NCBI WGS metagenome assembly JABLTQ01 (sample SAMN14651228, study PRJNA627086) | human gut metagenome | isolation source: feces | host: Homo sapiens
AAGGGACGCTGTCCCTTGACCCTGCAAGGGGCAATTGCCCCTTGACCCCTTTTCGCGATTGAGTTGGTCGCGCTTTCATGCTCCTCCGCGTGCAGCTTTTGGGGGCTTCGCCTAAGCCCTTGTTTGCTCCCCACAACTTTCCGTGAAGAACCCCTTTTCCCTCACTGGAACAAGGACATAATCTCCTGCGGCGACAGTCCGCCCACCATGGATTCCCCCGGCTTAATCAGCTGGTCAAACAGCGCTTTCTTCCGCTGCCCCAGCGCAACCACCTGCTCCTCAATCGAAGCATGTGTTACCAGACGAATCACCTCCACCTTACGCGTCTGCCCGATGCGGTACGCGCGGTCGGTTGCCTGATCTTCCGCCGCCGGGTTCCACCACGGGTCGTAGTGAATCACCATGTCCGCGCCCGTCAGGTTCAGACCCGTACCGCCCGCCTTGAGCGAAATCAGGAAAATCTGTCCCTGCCCCGCGTTGAACTGCTCCGCCATCTCTACGCGGCGCTGTGCGGGCGTGTCGCCATCCAGGTACATCGTTTCATAACCCGCATCATCCAGCTCGCGGCGAAGGATTTTGAGCATCGACGTAAACGCGCTGAACAGCAGCACACGCCGCCCCTTCGCAATCGCTTCCGGCAGCATATCCAGCAGCATATCCAGCTTGCCGGATGTGCCCGTATAGTCGTCCAAAACCAGCGACGGATGACAGCAGATTTCGCGCAGCTGGGTAATCGCCGCAAGCACCTCCGTGCGCCCACGCTCGAAGCCCTTTTCCTTGACGATGGAGTCCACGCGCTGACGCAGCCGCATCATCGTCGCCTCGTATACCTTCGCCTGTTCCGGGCTCATCTGCGCCGTGAACACGGATTCAATCTTGTCCGGCAGTTCCGTCAGCACTTCCTTCTTCAGGCGGCGCATGAGGAACGGGCTGATGCGCCGGCGCAGATCCTCCGCGTCCGTTCCATCCTGATAGCGGCGCAGGAAAGCGCTGTAACTGAGCAGATACCCCGGCAGGACGAAGTTGAAGATGCTCCACAGTTCGCCCACGCCGTTTTCCAGCGGCGTACCCGTCAGGGCAAAGCGCGTCTGCGCCTGCAATTGGCGAACCGCCTGCGCGCCCTTGCTGCCCGCGTTTTTGATGTGCTGCGCTTCATCTAAGATAGCGAAGCGGAACTCAATCGTCGTCAGCTGCTCGATGTCCTGCCGAATCAGCGGGTAGGACGTAATCAGCACATCCACGTCGTGCGCTTCCTTGACGTGGCGAATCTGGCTGGCGCGCTGTGCCGCCGAACCGCCCAGCACCATCACCGACAAATCCGGCGCAAAGCGGCCAAGTTCGCTCAGCCAGTTATATGTCAGCGTCGTCGGCGCGACAACAAGGCTGACCTGCCCTTCCTGCCGCGTCGCCATCAGCAGCGCAATCACCTGCACGGTTTTGCCCAAGCCCATGTCGTCCGCCAAGACACCGCCCATATGCAGCCGGTCAAGCGCCAGCAGCCACTGGAAGCCGCGTTCCTGATACGGGCGCAGGCTCAAGCCGTCGGGCAGCTTCACGTCCTGCACCTTGCCGGGGTCGGTCAGCAGGCGAACGGTTTCCTGCGTTTTTTCATCCACCTCGATGGGCAGTCCAAGGCTCTCCAGCAGGCTTTGCAGATAGCACGCGCGGTACGCCTGCAGACGGATGGTGTCGTCCCCCATCGCGACCGACTCCGCGCCCTCCGCCTGCGCCGCCTCGAAGATGGAATCCGCCAGCGGCAGCCACTCGTCCATCGCGGACAAATCAAGGAACGAGCCGTCTTTCAGGCGGAAATAGCGGCGGCGGCGCGCCAAAGCTTCCATAATTGCGAGGATTTCCTGCGCGGGTTCGTCGTCCTGGGTAAATTTCAGCTCCAGTGTCGAGCCGTTCAAGCGCATTTTGCCCGCAAATTTCGGCTTGCGCGGCGTCATGCGCTTGAAGTCGTTGGACAGGTACACTTCCGCCAGTTCCTGCAAATGCTGCAAGCCTTCGCTGACGAAGTTGAAAATGGCTTCCTGCCCCGTCAGGTACACATGCCCTTTGCTGACGATGAAGCCCGCCGCCCCCAGCGCATCCAGTACCTTGCGTTCCGCTGCCGCGTCGCGCAGGAGCAGTTTTTCGCCGCGCGGGAGATTCTCCGGCAGGGGCGTTTCGTCAAACGGGTCAATGGTGCGATCGCCGTAGCGGAACTGTGCCCGCGCCACCACATCGCGTCCATTGGCAGAACGGTCAAGATACACACGCGCCACCAGCGGCAGTTGAATCAGCTGACGGCGCAGCTCATCGGAGATTTCCACCAGCCCGGTCAGTTTCAGAAACGGCACGAGTTCACCCATCACACGCGCCGCCTCGCGCACGGGATAGTCGAAGCTGCACTGCACGCCCAACTGCTCCTGATACAGCACGCGCAGCACGCCGCGCTGCTGCTCCTCCACCGCCACGACGTTCTCCCCCACCAGTGCGAAGGAACAGGACGGCAGCAGCGGACGGAATTCCTTGGGGAACATGGCAACGACCGTCAAGCCGTGCAAGTCGCTGGAAACGCGGAACTGCAAGGGGATTTTCCTTGCGCGCACAGGCTTGACCGCAACCGTCTTTTCCCCGACCTTCAGGCGAAACGGCGTGTTCATCAGCTCGCGCAGGATTTCCTCCGCGAACGGCTCCGGCAGCGCCAAATCACGCTGTTCCGCGCCGCGCAGGAGCGCGCCAGCTTCTTTCTGTGCCAGACACAGCGCGCGCAGAATCTTCAAAATCCGCTCCTGCACCGTGCCGAAGCGCATCCATTCCGGGTGAAACACGAAGCCCTTGCCGTACTCCACAGGCGTCTGCGTGTCAATGGCATCAATCATCTGTGGAATCGACTTGACCACATACAGGCGTTCTTCACCAATCAGCAGGCAAATGCGGATACGGGGCGTAATCTGGTCGCGCACGGGTTCGAGGGTCAGGCGAACCTCCATGTGGATGGTGCCCTCCTCCGGCAGCGCGCGATCCATTGCCGCCATCAGCTTCGGACCGGCCGCTTCCGCCTTGCGGCGCACCATATCGCCCATTGCGCCTTCATCCTGACACTTGATCATTGCCGCCACCACATGCCGGCACGCGCCAGCTTCCTCGTAAATCGGGCAGCTGCAGCGGCTTTCGCCGTCGTCGGTGAATACCACATCGTACATTTCGCCATCCGCGACCTTGCAGCTCAGGCGCTTTGCGCTCTTCTCCACAATATGCACTGCGCCGCTGTGATACAGCCGCTCGCCGTAACGGGTTTCCGTTTCGCCCGCCAGAACGCGCAGGGTGTAGGGGACTTGGGTCATGCTTGAATCACACTCACACTTTCTGAAAGCCCAAAGGCAAAAAAATCCTTCAAGCCAAAATTGCAACCCTTATTCTTTCTACGTTTTCGGCGAAATTCCTGCTTTCAGGCGGAAGGTTTTTCATCTTTTTTTGACGCTGGATGCATCCGGTTGACTTTCCGCACTTTTTTCCATCCTCGGCGTATGATGAAGGCAGAACCCTCCTGCCGTTTGTTCGGTGCTGCAATTTTCCATTTGGAAGGATGTGTTTTTGATGATTTTATCCCCCCTGTCCGCCGCTATTCTCGCGACACTGCTCATGTATCTGCTGACGGCGCTGGGTGCGGCGCTCGTATTCCCGCTCCGGCGATTTCACCCAAGCGTGATGAACCTGCTGATGGCGCTCGGTGCGGGCATCATGCTCGCCGCGTCGTACTTTTCGCTCCTTGCGCCCGCGCTGATGTCCGCGCATTCCCTCCGGCAAAGTCCGCTCCTGATGTGCAGCGGCGGATTTTTGCTCGGCGGGCTGCTCGTGCTGTTGGCGGACGCGCTGCTTTCACGCCGGATGCGCCGAACGCCACTGTCCGACGTGCGCCGCAGAACCGTTCTGCTGATTGGCAGCATCACCCTGCACAACATTCCCGAAGGCCTGGCGGTCGGCTGCGCGTTCGGTGCTTTGGCGTCCCCCGGCGGGGCGGCGTGGCGCAGCGCGTGGATGCTTGCCATCGGCATTGCGCTGCAAAACTTCCCCGAAGGGGCGGCGGTCAGTCTGCCGCTCCGCCGCGACGGTTATTCCTGCCGCCGTTCGTTTTTCTTCGGACAGCTATCCGGCGCAGTCGAGCCGCTTGCGGGGATTCTGGGCGCACTGCTGGCGATTCGCGTCCGCGCCGCCCTGCCGCTGCTGCTTTCGCTCTCCGGCGGCGCCATGGTGACGGTCATCTTGGCGGAGCTTCTGCCGGAATGCCAAAAATGCCCGCGGCAGCGTCTGATGGTTCTCGCGACGCTGGCGGGCTTTGTCCTCATGATGGCACTGGATACAATGGGGATTGGGTGATAACGCATTAACTATGTTCAAGCACCCACGTCAATAGTTCTTCATAGCCAATCGTACCATCGGCTACATGGAGAATTACCTCTATCAGTTCTTCCTGCGTATAAAACAGCTCAATGCCGCTTTTTTTAAGGAGAATAAGCATGAGTTGCGTTCCTATCCGTTTATTTCCATCAATAAACGGATGATTCTTCACAAAACCAAAGCACAGTCTGGCAGCTTTTTGATACACCGATGGAAACAACTCAATCTGGTCATACGTCATAAAGGGACTTGCCAGCGCAGATTCCAGCAAGCCTTCATCCCGTACACCATACGAGCCGCCGGTTTTCTCAATCATCTGCTTATGCAGTGCAATGACGTTTTTCGCTGTCAGCCTAATCATTTGGCGAGCGCCTCATACGCAACCCGGTTTTTTTCAATAAGCTGTTCGCCAAGCGCAAGCAATTCTTCGTCAGATGCTTCCTGATATTCCTCTGCACGGCTGAAATCAATTACCAAGTAGCGCGGCGCATTATTCTTCAAAATAACCGCCGAACCTTTCTCGTCAACCAGCCGCGCAACGCGCGAAAAGTCACGGCTTGCATCAGCAATAGATACCATCGTTTCAGACTGAATCATCATTGCTTCCACCTCCTGCTTTATATTATATCACACTTTGAAAGAACAATCAACGATTATTCGCTCTGCTTCCTCTCCACATACTCTTCCAGGCACTCCCCCGTCTCCCGCATCTCCATTGACGCATCCACCCCAACGTAGCGGAAGTGCCACGGCTCATTCGTGATGCCGGTGATGGCGGTCTTGTCCGCCGGGTAGCGCAGGATGAATCCCCACTCCCAGCAGTGTTCTTCCAGCCATTTTGCCTGTTTCGTGCCGCCGAAGGAAGTTCCCGGCACGGTGATGTCGAACGCCAGCCCGGTGTGATGCTCGCTGCATCCGGGTTCTGCGACGAGTTTGCGCGCCGCACTCCGCGCCTGTGCGCCAGTCATGCCCTGCTGACGATAGCTGTACACCTTGTCGTCGAACAGCTTCTGCTGATAGGCGACGCTCCGGTATCCCGCGCTGATCTGCCATGATGTCAGCCCTTCCGACTGCGCCTGCATAAGCATTGCCAGCAGCGCATCCACCGCAATCTGCTCGCCCTCGATTTCGCTGCCCTTGATGCTCACGATGCTGCTGTCACAGTAGTCACGCATGTTGACCAGCTGCTGCGGCTGATAATCATCAGGCAAAGGAGAATCCCGGTTGACCAGCAGCGGAAGCCCATCCGCCGTGAAGCCAACCGGGATTGTGTTTTCCGCCTCCGCCGTCAGGAGGATCATATCGTCCGCCGCGGGAGCTTCGGTGACTTGCGCGGCTTGGGTGGGCGCGGGCGTCGGCGTGGCATACGGCTGCGCGCTGTCAGAATAGAGCAGCTCGCGCGTGTCTTCCCCGACGATGCCGTCCGCCGTCAGTCCATGCTGGCGCTGGAACAGCTGCACCGCCTCTTTCGTCGCCGGGCCGAACTGTCCATCGACGCTGCCGGTCAAATAGCCCAGCGCCTGCAAGCGCTCCTGCAATTGCCAGACGGCTTCCCCCTGCGCGCCGGAACGCAGCACCGGCACGGGCGTGGGCAGGGATGGGTCAATCGTGACCTGCATGACGTTGCCGTACCCCGGCACAGGCGTCGGCGTGCGGCTCTGCTCCACCTGCACATCGCCATAGAGCCGGATTTCGCGCACGGCGAACACGATGACCGCGACCGCCAGTACGGCAAGCGCAATCATGGCAATCAGCCGTTTTGTCGTCATTCCTCCGCTGGATTTCTGCTGCACGCTTGTCCCCTGCCTTTCTTCTTTCCTGACCACAGTATACGCTATTTTGGGCGTTTATGCAAGAGGGGGGCGGAAAATGGGGGAAAGTGGTTCATGATGTATCAATACTATATTTTTATAATCAATATATTTAATATTTTATTTTCATTGTGTTTACACATTGTTCAAACATTTGTGCTACACTATACTCATATTGTTTTTTTGAACAACTGTATTGTTGCTTTCCAATTTCCAGAACGGGCAAATCCGATTGAAAGGAGGGATGCAAACCCGTTCCGCGCCGCCGTCTCTGGAAATAGTATTACATCATAGAAAGGACGACACGCATGAAAAAGTTTTTTTCTTTGTTCTTGGCTGTACTGCTGATTTTCTCCTGCTGGACGGCGGCGACCGCCGAATCCACCGACGCCGTTTCCGGCGCGCCGCTGGACAACGACATTGAGATTGTCTACAAGGAGCATTTCGACAATATGGTGACGCGCTATGCGGACGAGCTGACCGAGGCTGAACTACTGGTCAGCGCCGACGTGTACGACGCCATCGGCATGATTCGCTTCGATTCCGAGGACAGTCTGGCGGCACGTCAGCGCATCTACGGCATTGCGTCGGCGGACGACCTTCATGCCATCCTGACAGGCTATTTTGACCCGAACGATGCCGCTTACACGGCGGATACGGCGCTGGATGCGCGCTTGCAGGCGATTCTCGCGGCGTGCGGGCTGAATCCGGAGGACTACGACATCAGCGTCATCCGCAATCTGAGCGGGATGCCCGAACCCATCACGGGGACGAACTGGTACTGCACGCTCATCCGCAAGGGCGTCGAGGTAGCGGAGGACGAAACAAACCCGTATGACATGGTGATTGTGCTGTACGGCGACGAGATGACGGTGGGCGCATTTGTGCTGAATCCGGAGGTTTAACAAGGGCTAAAAAGACGGCAGGTGTGAGAAATTCTCTGCACCTGCCGTTTATTTTTGTTTTGGGATGGTCGGTCGCGCCAATGGGCGCGACAATATGCAAGTTGTGAATAGAGCAAGTTGGGGGCGCTCCTGAGGGAGCGCAAAGTTACTGGCAGGGACGCTTCGCTGCCTGCGCCTTTGTTGAGCGCATTTGGCATACTGGTCGCCCGTGAAACGGTTGGGGCGTTGCCCCAAACCCCACAAGGGGCGCCGCCCCTTGACCCTGCAAGGGACATTGTCCCTTGACCCTTTTTTGGCTGCCCGGCTTGGTCGCGCTTCCCTTACTTGTCTATTCCCTGCGCTTTGAGGCGCTCTTGGCGCTGGTTCAGGCGGCGCGCCCTCTGCCCCATCGCTTCCACCTGCTCCATGAACGCTTTCACTTCTTCCTCACTCATGCCCTCAAACAGCGCATCCGCCAGGTCATCCGCCATCCGCCGTATCGCCGTGCGGTACTGCATCGCTTTCTCCGTCAGATACACCCGCCGAATCCGTCGGTCGAACGTATCCACTTCCCGCCGCACAAGCCCTTTCTTCTCCAAGCCCTGCAGACTGCGGGTCGTCGCGGCGCGATCCACCGTGTACGCCTCCGCCATCTCGTCCTGCGTGCGCCCGTCCTGCTCGTACAGCAGCGCCAGATACAGCACGTCCGACGAGGTCAGCTTCTCGTCCAGCAATTCCCGGTTCAGAAACAGGTTCATCTGCCGAAACAGCACAATCACGGATTTATCCACGCGCATGGATTGTTCCTCCTCTTCGTTGTCACAACCCATTGTAGCGCATTTTTATTGACGTGTCAACAATGCAAAAGGAATTTCCGTCATTTTTTCTTGTTCCACAGCGCAAATCCGGCGGCACACATCGCCAGCATGAAGCAGCCGCTGCTGTATATGGACAAGCCAAACACCTGCGGGCCGTTTCCTGCAACCGCGCCGCCGAAGATGAGCAGCCCCAGCGACAGCAGCATCAGGCAGAGCTTGCGCACCATGGCAATAACGAGCTTGCGGACGTCCTCACCCGCGTGATGCTCAACGCCGAGATTCGCCTCGCCCTTCAAGCCTGTGCGCAGGATATCCGCCAGCAGCGCGGGGATTTCCAGCGACTTCCGGCTGCTCTCGTAGATGGCGCGGGCATCCTGCGTCAGGAGCGCACGCCAGTCCACGTTGTCAAACATCTGGTCGCCGATGCGCGCAGTAATGACATTCATGATGTTCAATTCGGGGCTGAGGTCAGCGACGACGCCCTCAATTGTCGCCAGACCGCGCGCAAGCATCGTCAGGCTGCTGGGCATGGCGATGCCGTTCGTCTTCATGACGCTGGTCATGTCCTCGAACACTTCCGCCAAGTCCATCGTGCCCAAATCCGCCGAGCCGTACTTATCCAGCATGGCCTCAATGTCGCGGTAGAGCTGCTTTTTGTCCGCCGTGCCGTGGAATTCGCCCAGCCCCAGCACCGCATCGCGCACAAGGGCGATATCGCCGCGCGCCACGCCGACAATCGCGTTGCCGATGAGCTTGCGTTCCTTTTCGTTCAAGCTGCCCATCATGCCCATGTCGAGCCAGACGATTTTACCGTCGCGGATGCGGATGTTGCCCGGATGCGGGTCAGCGTGGAAGAAGCCGTCCTCCATAATCTGCCGGACGTAGTTGTCCGCCAGCTTCGCGCCGATTTCCGCGAGGTCGTAGCCGGCTTCCACCAGCTTGTCGTGTTCGTCGATGCCCATGCCGTCGATGCGCTCCATCACCAGCACGTTCGTTGTGGTGTACGCGCGGTAGAGAATCGGCGACGTGACGAACACGACGTCCTGATTCAGCGCGTGGAAGCGCTCCAGATTCGCTGCTTCGGTCTGGAAATTCATTTCTTCCTGCGCAACGACCCACATTTCGTCCAGCACCTGATTGAAGTCCACCAGATTGCCGGCGGGGGTGTACTTCAGCACCTTGCACGCCTGTTTGAGCAGGATGATGTCGCGGCTCATGACCTCGTGGATGCCCTCGCGCTGCACCTTGACGACGACGCTCTCCCCGCTTTTGAGGATGGCGGCGTGCGCCTGCGCGATGGACGCACTGCCCAGCGCTTTCTCGTCAAACGACGCGAACACTTCCTCCATCGGGCAGCCGTAGGAGGTTTCCACCACGCGCCGCACCTGCTCAAAGGGCATGGGCGACACGTTCGAGCGCAGCTTTTTCAGCGCCTCGCAGTAGTCCCGCGGCAGAATATCCGACCGCATGGAGAGGATTTGCCCCAGCTTGATGAACGTCGGGCCAAGATCCTCGATGATGGCGCAGAGTTTTTCCGGCGTGATGCCGTGCAGGATGTCATGCTTGCGCACCACGTCCACAATTTCGCGCAGGCGCTGGCGATTCTGGGCGATTGTCCGCTCCCGCTCCGCCTGATTCGCGCCGCGGCGGTTCTCGTTTTTCGGCGGATTGTCACTTTCGGGCTTTTCCGCCGCTTCGGTAGGGATTTCCGGCGTAACCGGCTGCTGTTCCTTCTCTGTCATATGCTGTCTGCCCTCAGTTCTCGTTCGGTTCGTCGGATGCTGCCGATGCCGCCGTCTTTTTCGTCGCCTCGCGCGCCGCAATGTGGGCTTTCAGCGCCTCCAGCTGCTCGTCGGAGAGCGAATCCACCGCCGAAATCACATCATCTGGCGGCGTGACAATCGTCACATTCTCGCGGATGGCATCCTTAATATTGTGCTTGAGTTCCTCGTTGAGCACCTTGCCCTGTTCAATGGTCAGTTCGCCTTTTTTGACCAGTTCATTCAGCACATCCGCACCCTTTTCCTTCGTCACCGCCGCGACCCCGACGCCCGCCAGAATCAGCTTCCGCAAATTTTCGCCCAAATCCAACATAGTCAGCGCTCCCTTCATTTCGCCGAAATCGGCGGATTGCTTGCATTTTGATTTTCGCGGCAGACAGCTGCCGTTTCTATGTTGATTCGCCGCGAAGGGGGCGCATTCCTGCATGGCGGGGGATTTTTCCGCCTGACAATTTGGGGGATTTGTTTAGGGATTGAAAATGCGCCGCTCTGTTCGAACGTCATATTGCCCACGTTTTTCTTCCTTCCCCCTTGCACAAATCCCCCGCGTGATGTACAATAAAGCCGAAGCGTGATTCACGCAAGAGTAGGAGGAGGAAACACTATGGCGATTACCACCCGCGCGTTCGGCACGACCCAAGACGGCCAGAACGTGACGATGTATACCTTGACGAACCAGTCCGGCGCGTCCGTGTCCATGCTTGACCTCGGCGCGATTGTGACCAATATCCTCGTGCCGGACAAGAACGGCAAGCTGGCGGACGTTGCCCTCGGCTTCGATACGCTGGCGCATTATGAGGGCGGCCACGGCGCGATGGGCGATACCATCGGGCGCTTCGCGAACCGCATCGGCGGCGGCTGCTTCACCCTTGACGGCACGGAATATCACCTCTACCAGAACGACGGCGAAAACACCCTGCATGGCGGCAAAATCGGCTTCCAGAAGAAGGTCTGGCAGGCGACGCCCGTCGCGGGGGATACGGTGGATTCCGTCAAGTTCCACTACGTTTCCGCCGATATGGAGGAGAACTTCCCCGGCAATCTGACGGCGGATGTGACCATCTCGTGGGACGACGACTGCAACCTGACGTTCCACTATCAGGCGACGACCGACAAGGCGACCGTCATCAACATGACGAATCACACCTATTTCAACCTCGCCGGCTATGACCACGGCACGGTGCGCGACCACGCCATCTACATCGACAGCGACGTGGTGACGGCGGTGGACAGCGGCCTGATTCCGACGGGCGGCTACATGCCTGTCAGCCAAACGCCGCTTGACCTGCGCGAGGAGATGCTCATCGGCGACGGGCTTGACTGCATGAACGAGTGCGTGCCGATGCGCTACGCCAAGGGCTACGACTGCAACTACGTCCTGCGCAAGGGCAGCGCAATGGGGCTGTGCGCGTGCGTGCACCACGAGGAATCCGGCCGCACGATGGAGGTCATCACCGACCAGCCCGGCGTGCAGTTCTACACCGCCTGCACCACCGATTACGCGGATGGCAAGGGCGGAATGCACTATCTGCCCTACTCCGGTCTGTGCCTGGAAACGCAGCACTACCCGGACTCCCCGAATCACCCGAATTTCCCGACGACGACGCTGCGTCCCGGCGAAATCTACGACACGACGACCATCTACGCCTTCCGCGTCGATGCGTAATCCAAAGTGAACTGATTGCGGAGCGGCTTTTGCGGCTGCTCCGTTTTTTTGCACCCCAAACTGCCTTTTCGCATAGGCTGAATCGGGGTGAAAACATGACCATCGACGAATTTCTGACGAATGTACGGCGGATTCAGGCGGCTGATCCGCGCTACCGATTGGGGCGCGACGGCTCGGACGGCTACTGCGACTGCATCGGGCTGGTCATCGGCGCGATTCGCCGCAGCGGCGGACAGTGGCGCGGCATCCACGGCACAAACTGGACGGCGCGCAACGCCATGCACGACTTGAATCCCCTGCGCGGCGCGGGGCAGCTCCGGCGCGGCGAACTCGTCTTTCGCGCGCATGAACCGGGCGCAAAGGGATACGCCCTACCGAGCCGATACGCCTCCTCCGCTGACCGCCGCGACTACTACCACGTCGGCGTCGTCATGCAGACGAACCCGCTGCGGATTCTGCACTGCTCCGGCGGCGGCGTGAAAGCGGACACAAGCGCGAGCCGCTGGCAGTTTCACGGGATGCTGACGATGTTCGCGGGGCGAATGGGGCTGATGCAAATCGGCGATTCCGGCGACGCGGTGAAAGGGCTGCAAAGCGCGCTGATGGCGGCGGGCTTCCCCCTGCCCCTGCACGGCGCGGACGGCGATTTCGGCGCGGAAACCGAACAGGCGCTCCGCCAATTCCAGCAGAAAAGCGGTTTGAGCGCATCTGGCGCGGCAGACGCGGAAACGCTGGCGGCGCTTCGGCTTTTGAACGGATAAACAAGCAGGGCAGTCCGCTTTTTATGCCGACCGCCCTGTGTTTTGATGCAATTTTGCTGATTATGCCAGCTTGTCCGCCGCCGCACGGCACGCCGCCAGCGCGTCGTCATCCGGCGCATCCTGACAAATCACCGTATCGACGATATTCAGCCCCGCGTTATCACGCTTCCAGATGTCCATCCACTCGCCGCCGCCCCAGCCGTAGCTGCCGAACAGCACCACCTTCTTGCTGCCCAGCACGGGCGCAACCGCGTTCCACATCGGCTCGAACTCGTCCTCTTCCAGCTGCTCCGCGCCCATCGCGCTGCATCCGAAAGCGAACGCATCGTAGTTCGCCGCTTTTTCGGGGGAGAACTCGCTCGCGGCGAAGAGATCCGCGTGCGCCTGATTCGCAATGGCCTCCGCCATCTGCTGCGTGTTGCCCGTGCCCGACCAGTAAATAACCGCAATCTTGCTCATGAGAAAAACTTCCTTTCAATGTCGTCCTATTTTCAAGCGAGGATGAGCAGATGGCTCAGGCGGATGCAGAAAATAGGAAATTATGCGCGGACGGTCAGCCGTTCAAGCGGCCATCCGGCGCGGAAAAGCGTCTGGTATGCCGCGCGGCACGCCTTGTAGCGCTGGAAAACGCGCATTGCTTCGCACTCGTTCGTGTATGCCTTCCAGCATCCGCTGCATCGGCAGCCGCGCCCGCCGTCGCGCATGAACGCGATGACGTCGCTCAAGGGGTAGCCGAGGAAAACACCGATTTCGTGCGGGAAGCAGGGCGATTCCGCCAAGCGCTGCCGCAGGAACGCCAATGCGCCATCGGGTGATGTGTCCCCGTAGCCCATTGCCCGCAGAAACGCCTGAACATCCGCCTGTGCAAGCAGCGCCGCGAGCGCCTCCTGCCGATAGACGTACACCAGCGCGCGCTCCTGCTGCACTCGCAGGATGGTCAGCGACACGCCGCGCGATTCAAGCGCTGCCTGCACACGCCGGAACTCCGCGCGAAAGCCCGTCGCATCCGCGCAGGACGAGGTGAACAGGCTGCCGACCTTCATATTCGCCAGCGTCGGGGAGCCGTGGTCAATCAGCGCGCGTTCCAGCATGATGGTGTCCTCCTGCGTGTTAGTTTTGGCTAACACGGATATTTTACAGGATAATGGGTGGTTTGTCAAGCGGAAAAGTTAGTGAAAGCTAACTTTTTGACGAAAAAGTGCGCGATGGGCGGAATTCGCGACATTGAGCGGAAAAGGAAAACGAAAAAGCAACGAAAAAGCTGCCTCCGATGCGTTCAGAGGCAGCCTGCTTATTTTTTGGGGATTACACCGTCTCGCACGCATCCGCGTAGAACGCGTTCATCGCGTCCTCCGTCGGGAAGTTCGCGACGTACATCATGTTGCCCATCGCGCCCGACAAGGCGTCCGGCACACGGCCGACCATCTTCATCTGCGCGGCGTACTTCGTCATCAGCTGCTCGTGCGACAGACGGAAGTGCTTGCCGTCGCGGCGACCCGCAAACGCGCAGAAGGCGTGCTCGCCCTGCGGCATCAGCGTGCTGTCATAGGCAATCATGTCCGCCCAAATTTTGTACACGTCGGTCGAGTTGGCAAAATTCATCATGTCCGGCGAGAAACCGCCGCACGGCCGCATGTTGACCTCCAGCGCAACCACGTCGCCCTTCTTGCCCATCGACGGCTGATCCTCGGTCAGGCGGAAGAACTCGAAGTGCACGAACCGGCTGCGCACGCCAAAGGACTTCACCGTCGCGCGCCCCACCTTGCGGACATCATCGTGCAAGTCCTTGACGATGTAGTACACGGAGTTGTCGTCGTTGTTCACAATGTCCATGATAGAGACGGGACTGACGTTGCCCGTCTCGAAAATCGGCTCGCCCTTGCTGTTGATTATGGCGTCGTAGCTGTTGACTTCGGCGTGGATAAACTCCTCCATGATGTAGGAAACTTCCAGCTCTTTGACGATGAGGAAGTGGCGGAGGTCATCGTCGCTGGACAGCTTGTAGGTGTGGGACGCGCCCACGCCGTTATCCGGCTTGACAATGACGGGGTAGCCGACTTCGCTGATGAACGCTTTGCAGCCGTCGAAATGATCCACCATATGGTAGCGCGCCGTCGCGATGCCGGCCTTCTGATAGTATTCCTTCATCTTGGACTTGAACTTGATGCGCGGCATATCGCTGACTTGGAAGCCGCTGGTGATGTGGAAATCGGTACGGAGCATGGCATCGCGCTCCAGCCAGTATTCGTTGTTGCTCTCCAGCCAGTCGATACGGCCGTATTTGCTGATGAAGAACGCGACGGCGCGGTACACCTCGTCGTAATTCTCCAAGCTGCCGACCTTGTAGTATTCGTGCAGGGCGCTCTTGAGTTCGGGCAGGAGGGTATCATAGGGCTGATCGCCGATGCCGAGGACGCGCAGCCCGTTATTGCGCAGCTGACGGCAGAACTGCCAGTAGTTGACGGGGAAATTCGGGGAAATGAAAACGAAATTTTTCATGGTTTGATTCATCCTTTTGTTTTTACTGAACCGAAGGTTCATTGGATAAACACGCGGGCATTGCCTGAAAGTGTTACCAACTCAATCGCGAAATGGGTGTCGCGAGGGTCGAAGACCCTTCGTGGGTGCAGGGCAAATGAAACGGGACGAAGTCCCCCTGCCGGAGTCCAGAGGCAGAGCCTCTGGCGCCTCCCCTCATAAAATGTGCGGGACATGATAAGCCACTTGCTGGTACCACCAGTCCCAGTCGTGCTTCACATCGTAGCCCCAAATGTCGAACCAGACGTGAATGTCCTTCTGCGCACAGATGTCGCGCAGGCGGAATGTGCTCTCCGGCACTTCCCACGCGCCCTGCCCGACGACGACCACCGCCTTGTGGTCGTTGTACAGGCGGATAAACGGGTGGTCGGGCGAAATTCCGGCGAGATAATCCACCGGGGAATTGGCGTACACCAGCTCATCCATGTAGCCGGGGAAGCCGTATTCGCTGGTGTAAATGCCGCTGAGCGCCAGCAGACCGTCGAACGTCTCCGGGAAGCGGAAATACAGGTTTGCCGCGTGCGTCGCGCCCAGGGAGCAGCCGAACGCAATGATGCCCGGCGTGCCGTCCCAGCCATTGCGGTCGTTCGTCATGGACTGGATGAACGGCGCAACCTCGCGCACGATGTAGTTCATCCACGCTTCATGGCGGCGGATGCGGTCGTGCGGGTCGTAGGTTGCGGAATACGTCTCCTTATCCAGCGTGTCGATGGAAAAGACCATGCACTGCCCGGATTCAATCCACGGCGCCCATGCGTCGGTCATGCGGTAATTCTCGAAGTCGAAAAAGCGCCCGTCTTGGCAGGGGATGAACAGCACTGGGCGGCCGGCGTGGCCGTACACCTTGATTTCCATCTCTCGCCCGACGGAGGGGCTGTACCATTTTGTGTAATATGTCTGCATGGGCTGCGCCTCCTATTATTCGCGATTGTAGAACAGAATGTGCATGAAGAAGGGAATCTGCTCTTCCCAGCAGGCTTCGCAGTGGTCGCCGTTGGGGACGATGCGGCTCGTCAGCAGCACCTGCTTTTCCAGCAGACGGCTTGTTACGGCGGCGTACTGCTTGCGCATGTTGTCGTGGTGCGCCATCTCGCGCGAACCGTAGTCCATATAAATCACGGTGTCCGGGGCAAATTGCGCGTCGCGAATCAGGCGGTCAAGGCTGCGCGTGGCAAACCAGATGCTCGGCGAAAGGCACGCCGCGCGCGAATACACGTCGTTAAACGCAGTCACCGCGTACAGGCTCATCAGCCCGCCCATGCTCGACCCCGCAATCCACGTCGTTTCGCGCCCCGGCAGCGTCGGGTACTTTTCGTCAATCATGCCTTTCAGCGTATGCGCGAACCAGTCCATCGTCGTGCGCCCGCGCCCGCGGATGTAGCCGAGCTTCGGGTCTTCAAACGTGAAGGGGGAATATTCGCTCAGCCGCCCGTTATTCGGCGAATGGTTGCAGTCCACCGCGACGACAATCAGCGGCGTGTTTGTCGATTCAAGATATTCCTTCATCCCCCAGCACTTCCCGTAGGTCGCGTCGGAATCGAAGAAAACGTTATGTCCGTCGAACATGTACAGCACAGGATAGCGCGCTTCGGGGTTCTCCTGCGCTTCGTCGGGGACGTACACATAGACGGTGCGGCCTTCGCGCCCGCTCAGCTTCGGGATGGGGGTTGTCCATTTTTCAATCATGATGCTTATTCCTCGGTGTTGGTGTTGGGAAATGAAATTTTCCCAACGATAGTGTAGCACAGTGCGAAACAGAACTCAACCGTTTACACCGGAAAAAACAAAAAAAGGGCATTTTCGGCGGACGCAAGCGGGGCAACAGGCAGTTGCTTGCGCAGGAAAAGCGAATGTGATATAGTAAAGGCGAGGTGATAATACTGATGGAAGCCAAAGACATGCTTCTGAAACTGCGGACAGAACGCGGACTGTCGCAAGATGCACTCGCGGAGAAGCTGTTTGTGACGCGCCAAGCCGTGTCCCGCTGGGAAAGGGGCGATACCCTGCCGAACACGGAGACACTCAAGCTGCTCTCGAAGCTCTACGACGTCTCGATTAACACGCTGCTCGGTTCTCCGCGGACGCTGATTTGCCAGTGCTGCGGCATGCCGCTCGACGACACGACCATCAGCCGCGAGCCCGGCGGCGCATTCAACGAGGACTACTGCAAGTGGTGTTATACGGATGGGAAATTTGCGTACAGTTCGGTGGAAGAGCTGCTGGCGTTTCTGGTGCCGCACATGTCAAATGATGCGTGGCAGCCGGAGCAGGTACGCGCGTATTTGGCGGACATGCTGCCAAAGCTGAAGCACTGGGCGAAATGAATTAGGCAGATGAAGGCAGCAGGGCGGCGCGTTCTGCTGCTTTTTCGTGCTGCGCGGGATGGTCGGTCGCGCCCATTTGGCGCGACAATGTGCAGCAAGGTGGAAAGAGCAGCTTGGGGGGCGCTCCTGCGGGAGCGCAAAGTTACTGGCAGGGACGCTTCGCTGCCTGCGCCTTTGTTGGCGGCTTCTTTGGAATTGAGCGCCCGAAAAACAATTGGGGCGTTGCCCCAAACCCCACAAGGGAGCTCCGCCCCTTGACCCCGCAAGGGGCAGACGAAAAGGGACGAAGTCCCCCCCGTGACCCCTCCGCGCGATTCAGTTGGTCGCTTCGTCATACTATGCCCGCGTGTTTATCGCTTTTCCCGCGTGTTTATTCCTTTTAACCGCCCCTGCCCCTTGACATCCGTGAAAAAATAGACTATTCTATGGGGTGGGCTCGGACACCCGTCCCAGCCTACCAGATTCTCCCCGGTACTGTATTTTTTAAGGAGGATTTTTGAACAATGAAAAAGCCGGTTGTTCTCGTCGTCATGGACGGCGTAGGCGAAACCCCTGAAGAACTGGGCAACATGGTCAAAAAGGCCACGACCCCGACCCTCAACGAACTCAAGGAAACCTGCCCGTGGCAGATCATCAAGGCGCACGGCACGGCAGTCGGTCTGCCCTCCGATGATGATATGGGCAACTCCGAAGTCGGCCACAACGCGCTCGGCTGCGGTCAGATTTACTCGCAGGGTGCCAAGCTCGTCAACGAATCCATCGAATCCGGCAAGATTTACACCTCGGATGCGTGGAAGAACCTCGTCAGCGACCTGAAGGACAATGGCGCAACCCTGCACTTCATCGGTCTGCTGTCCGACGGCAACGTGCACTCCAACATTTCGCACCTGATTGCGATGCTGAAGGAAGCCAAGAAGGAGGGCGTAAAGCACGTCCGCTGCCACATTCTGCTGGACGGCCGCGACGTGCCCGCCACCTCCGCGCTGGAGTATGTGCAGGAGCTGGAAGACGTTCTCGCATCCCTGAATGACGCGGATTTCGACGGCAAGATCGCTTCCGGCGGCGGCCGCATGACCATCACCATGGACCGCTATCAGGCGAACTGGCCGATGGTCAAGGCGGGCTGGGACACGCATGTGCATGGCATCGGTCGTCAGTTTGCGACCGCGAAGGAAGCCATTGAGACCTTCCGCGCGGAAACCGGCGTGATTGACCAAGACCTGCCGGCATTCGTGATTGCGGAGAATGGCAAGCCCGTTGGCAAGATGGAGGACGGCGACAGCGTTATCCTCTTCAACTTCCGCGGCGACCGCGCGCAGGAAATTTCGATGGCGTTCGACGGCGACAGCTCGTTCGACAAGTTCGACCGCGGCGAAATGCCCAAGGTGAAGTACGCTGGTATGCTCCAGTATGATGGCGACCTGTGCATCCCGAAGTCCTTCCTCGTCAACCCGCCGGAAATCCGCAACACGCTGACTGAGCTGCTTGTCGCCAACGGCGTCAATGAGTTTGCCTGCTCCGAAACGCAGAAGTTTGGCCATGTGACGTACTTCTGGAACGGCAACCGCTCCGAAAAGTTCTCCGAGGAGCTGGAAACGTGGGTGGAAGTGCCCTCCGACGTGCGTTCCTTCGACGAATGCCCGTGGATGAAGGCGACCGAAATCACCGACCTGGTGGTGGACGCCATCAAGAGCGGCAAGTACGGCTTCATCCGCTGCAACTACCCCAACGGCGACATGGTTGGCCACACCGGCAACCTGCTGGCGACCGAAATCGCGGTGGAATCCGTTGACCTGTGCCTTGCGCGCGTGAAGAAGGCGTGCGACGAGTACGGCGCGATTCTCTGCGTGACGGCTGACCACGGCAATGCCGACCAGATGCTGGAGAAGAACAAGAAGGGCAAGATCAGCGTCCGCACGGCGCACAGCCTGAACCCCGTCCCCTTCATCGTGTACGACAAGGACGAGCGTCACGAACTGAAGGATGGTCACGGCTTCGGTCTGGCGAACGTCGCCCCGACGGTGGCGGGTCTGCTGGGCATCAAGCCGTTCGATTCCTGGGAAGAATCCATGCTGAAGTAAGCAAAAATCAGGGGAAGCTGCATAAGCGGCTTCTCCTTTTTCGTGCAATAAAAATGCGCTGGAACGCGATTTTTTTCCGCGTCCAGCGCATTTTGCTTGCTTTACTTTTTGGTTCTTCACGGAATCTTGGGGGAAGAGCAGCTTGGGTGCGCTCCTGCGGGAGCGCAAAGTTACTGGCAGGGACGCTTCGCTGCCTGCACCTTTGTTGAGCGCGTTTGGCATACTGGTCGCCCGTGGAACTGTTGGGGCGTTGCCCCAAACCC
>JABLTQ010039083.1_pt1 | contig 19300 bp, 27 predicted proteins | sample 7160101 | NCBI WGS metagenome assembly JABLTQ01 (sample SAMN14651228, study PRJNA627086) | human gut metagenome | isolation source: feces | host: Homo sapiens
CAGCCTGCGCTGGCCGACGCCGGAAGGCAAAGACCCCGGCGATGCCTTCCGCCTTGGTGTGGACATCCGGGAGTGGGTCGGCTCCTGCCTGCCTGACAGCATTGCCCTGCCTGAGCGCATGGAGCCCCACAGGAGCAGCATAGCACAGGATGGCGACCCTGAACAGCATGATGAGGATGATGGGCAGGTGGACACTTCTATCGCTGGCAAGATGGATGTGGGGGGCGGGGTGGCCCCGGGATCTTGCCCTGAACTTGAAGGAAAAAGCCCATCGCAGCGTACCAGGAGTGGATGTGTCGAGGGCTTCACGGATTTCATCTGGGCCGATGCGAGCATGTTTTCCGCGGCCGTCCTGCGCCAGATTCAGGCCGCTCTGCCGCCGGGGATGGAACTCGGACTGGTGCCCGCCAGCGTATGTCGCTGCTGGCTCCAGTGGCGGCGGCTCCCGGTGGTCTATGCCCGCTACCGCCGCAGATGGCTGTGGGATGCCGCTTTCCGGTCGGCCCAACCGGACGTGTGTGACGATTTTGAGGGCAAGGTGACGTCCTCGCCGGAGATCATGCAGTGGCTGCACGACCACTGGGCTGAGGAAGTCACGTCCGAAAACCTTTTTGACCTCTGGGGGGTCACGAATGGATCTGACGCAACGGAATGAAGAACTGGCTGCCATCAGCCGGGAGATGTTCGGGGAGGGGATGCTGCTGCAGGCGGTGGAGCCTGCCAGGCTGTGCCTGCTCAAGGACAACGCCCGCTTTTTCAAGCGCGAGACCTTCCGGCAGCTGCGGGACAACATCGCATCGGACAAGCGCCTGTCCAGCGTGCCCCTGTGCTACCGGCATGAGGACGGCCGGCTGGAGGTGCTGTCCGGCAATCACCGCGTCAAGGCCAGCATGGAGGCCAAGATCCCCGTGATCCTCGTGCTGGTCATCACGGAGACCCTGGACAAGAGCCGCCGCATCGCCATCCAGCTCGCGCACAACGCGCTGGTGGGGGAGGATGACCAGAGCATCCTGGCCAACCTCTGGTCGCAGATAGAGACCATTGAGGACAAGCTCTACAGCGGTCTGGACAGCGAGATCACGAAGGAGCTGGGCGAGGTGGAGCTGGTCAACTTCGCCACGCCGCAGGTCCCGGCCCACATGGTCACGTTCATGTTCACGGATGGGGAAAAGGAGCAGCTGTCGGAGATCCTGGATATGCTGGCCGGTGCGGCCCAAAAATCGTCCGCCGTGCATGTCTTTTCCGGGACGCAGTACGAGGCCTTCACCAGGCTGCTCGCGGACGTGAAGGACGCGGAGAAGATCCGCGACAGCTCGCTGGCCATGCTGCGCCTGCTGGAGATCGGCGCGGAGTACCTTGAGCGGCAGGCCCTTGCCGCTGCCGACCAGGAGGGGAAGGAGGCGCGTCATGGATAGCGCAGGCAAGTCGGCCACGCGGCCCCGGACATCAGCGGCGGAACTCTGTTTTCTGGGCAGGGAGGCGGACTGGCTGGCGGACAAGCTGGTCTACCAGAAGCCCAACGGAAAATATGTCGGCGCTCCCTGCGCGGATGATTTCGGCTACCGCCAGTTCCCGACGCGGGAAGAAGCCGTGGCCTCATGGCGGGAGGCCGCCAGAAAAGCAGTGAGGTGGGAATAATGAGCTTTCTCGGTTCCATCGCCGGGCCATTGCGCCGGGTGCTGGCCGCCTATGCGGATGAGATCACCGTTCCCGTGCTGCTGCCCTGTGCGGGCAATTTCACCGTGGGCGCGGCCCTGCGATCCGGCGGCTACATGGGGCGGATAACCGGCTGTGACATCACGCTCTACACGTCGGCCCTTGGCGCCTACCTCGCCGGGGAAAGACTGCCCGTGGTCGAGCGCACGGACTGCCCGGAGCATCTGCGCGGCCTTCTGGATTGCAGCGATCCCGCCCGGCTGGCGGCGTCGGTAGCCATCATGCTCGACCTGCGGCAGGTCTGGAAGGCCCAGAACGTCTGGCACCGGCGGGTGCTGGCCAACTGGCGCCGGAACTGGCCCGCGCTCATGGACAAGACCCTGGCCAAGCTGGAGGCCTACCGCGCCCACCTCACGCAGGGGGAGGGCTTCGGCTACGTCCCGCAGGATGCCGTGGCCTTCCTGCGGGATCATGGCCCCGATCATGCGGTCTTCATCGCGCCGCCCACCTTCGGCAGCCGCGACTACATCAACCAGGAGCGGATGCTGGCGGCCTCGGCCTCGTGGCCTGCCCCGGAGTATGGGGAGATCAGCTTCAAGGACGTGCCCATCTATGAGCAGATCACGTCCTTCCGCGAGTGGATGATCATCATGGAGCGCCCCCTGCCGGAGATCGAGAAGATCCTGGGCGAACCTGTGGCGGTGGTCCACAAGGGGCGCAAGAGCATCACCTACGCCTACGCGGGACACAGCCGGCGCCGCATCGTAACCCGCGGCTACCTGCCGTCGCGCTCCCCAGGCCCGATCTTTCCCGGCGACCGCGTCCTGACCGGTACGGAAAAGCCCGGTCTCGTGCTGCTGGACAAGAAGCAGACCGTGCGCATGAACGAGCTGTTCATGTCCGTCCGGGTGGACTACTTCCTCGCGGACGTGGCCCTGTCCATCGGCCTTTGCCTGGACGGCAGGATCATCGGCAAGCTGGATTTCAACCTGACCAAACACCAGTGGGCGCTGCCGGAGCCCGGTCACCAGATTTATCAGCGCTCGGATCTGGCCGTGCCCAGCGTGGAGACGCGGCTGGCCAAGCTGGTGCTGATGATGTGCCAGTCGCATGAGGTCAAGCAGCTCATCGACGCCACTTTCCAGGATGACGTGCGCTATGCCGTGACCACGGCCTTCTCCATGCATCCGGTGAGCATGAAATACCGTGGCGTCTACAAACTGCACAAGCGTCTGGAAGGGGAGAAGGGCGAGGGCTTCCGGCTCAATTACTACGGGGAGCTGGGCCTGTGGAGCCTCGATGAGGCCTATGCCCTCTGGTGGAAAAAATTCCACAACTAGCCGTTTTTGCAGGCTTTTTACTTGCGCCGGGGTGCCATTATGGTATTGTTTAAGTATGCGAAATGCTTACCAAAACACACTGGAGACCGCCATGAAGACATCCCGCCGTGCGTTCCTTGCCCGCCTGATGCGCGAAGCGTGGGCCCTGGCCAGACTGGGGGCCAGCCGCTTCGGAGGGAGTGCCGTGCTGTATTTTGCCATAGCCCTGCGCCTCGTCTGGCGGGACAGCCGTCCCCGTACTGTCTGGCACAAGGGGATAGGCAACCGCTTCCTGCTCCCCGGCATGCCCGTGCCGGAAGGGCTGGAAAAGGCAGGACAGCTCCTGCTGCCCGGTATCGCAAAATAAAAAGGGGCGGCAATGCCACTTGCCGCCCCCGATAGTAGCGGAGCCTTCTCAGCCACCATCATGCACAAAGGACAGGTTGGCAGGCCCGCTGGCAAAAGTCAAGGAGCCTGCCATGAAGACTGCCCAAAAGGGCATTCGCGCCATCAAGAAAGCCTGCCGGGAAATGGCGCACGAGATGATGCTGCTGGAATACCAGAAGTATGACGACATCTGGTGGAACCGCATCCGCATCACGCCGGAGCTGATCCGGCAGGGGGGCAAGGAGATCGTGCAGGAGATCAACCTCAAGATGCCCAACCTGCTCTCCCGCAGCCCTCTGGTCGATACGGTGGATCTGGTGGCCGAAAAGTTCGGCTTCGAGAGCATCAGCGACCTGCTGGATTACCTGCTGGACTACAAGCCCAGAGGCCCGGTGGAGGAACGCTACTACGAACAATTTCTGGCCGAAGCGCTGGAGGGTGGGGCAGCTGCGGCTGCCCCGCAGGAAGAACCTGTCCCCCCGATGATCGAGGTGGACGAAGTCCCGTTCTAGGAGAGAACGATGATTTGTACCTCTTATTTTTCGAGCAAGGCCCCGCGCGAGCGCAAGGTCTGCATCGCCAAGTGGCCGCCGCGCTACTGGACAGGGCCGCGTGCCCGCCTGTTCGCGCCGGAAGACCCCAGGGCGGTCAACTGGCGGGCGGCCTACCGCAAAAACCTTGAGAGCCGCTTCCCCACGCCGGAAAGCCTTGAACGCTATCTGGGCAGCGTCCTTGCGCTGACCCCGGAGCCCATCCTGTGCTGCTACGAGGCCGACGCCTCGCAGTGCCACCGGCGAATCCTGGCCGGCTACCTCAAGGAAATGCTGGGGCTGGACGTGCCGGAATGGCAGGAATCGGCGCTGGAGCAGGGGAGCCTGCTCTAAAAAAGGTGGGGATGACAGGTGGCCGCCTGTCATCCCCTGGCTTGGAGGGGATAGGGCCCCGACCAAGAACACCGGAAGCCTATCCCCTCCGTTTGCAAAAATCAAACGGAGGCAGCCGTGGCTCATCACGGACGGGAATGAAGCCCCGCGATCCGGTACGGACGCGGGCATGTGGAGACAGTATGCCGAACGATGTGGAGGAACTGCTCGCCAGAAGCGCCAGCACGGACATCCAGGTCCTGCTGACCGCCAAGGAGAACGCCAAGCGGGCCGCGCTCGATGATCCTTCACAGGCGGCCCTCGCCGCACTGGATCGCGCCTCCAAGATGCTGGAGAGTGCGATGGAGGCAACCAAGAACCTCAAAAATTGGCAGGCAGTCCTGGATCATGTGGCCGATAACGGCCGCAAACTCAGCAAGACCAAGCTGTACAGCGACATTAACCGGGGCCTTTTGCGCAAGCAGCCCGACGGCACGTTCCGCCTGCGCGACGTGCAGCGCTACATGGCCAGCCTGCCTACGGCCGGGACGCCGGATGCCCTTGTCCGCAAGGCTGCTGACAGGCAGCGCCGCAAGGAGGAAGCGGACATCCGTAAGGCAGAGGCCGCAGCCGAGCGGGAAGAGTTCGACCTGCAGGTCAAGAAAGGCCGCTACATCCGCCGGGATCAGGTCTATGCGGAGCTGGCCGCACGGGCGGTGACGCTCTCTTCCGGGCTCAAGACGGCCTTTGAATCCCAGAACCTCGATCTGGTGGCGCTGGTGGACGGTAATCCCAAAAAAGCCGCCGCGCTGGTGGAGGCCCTGGAGCGCATCTGTGATGACGCGCTCAATGAGTACAGCCGGGAGATGGAATTTGAAGTTGTGCTTGAAGATCTGGAGCAGGCTGCCGAGGAGGTGACAGATGAACAGGAGTAAGAAGGGGGGCACGCCCCAGGGAGGGGCCCGCTGCCCGTACTGCAAGACGTTCTACAGGCATGGCTCGATGGCCCGTGCCTGCCAGAAGACGTTCAAGTGCCGATACCATAATGCCCCCGGAGGGCTGCGCAAGGAATTCATGGATGCCCAGCTCAGGACGAGCATCTGTGTCTGGTTCCTTGTGATAGCGCTGAAAAACAGTTCCGAGCGTCGTCTGCGCGCTCGCGCTATGTCGCTGGATGCCTGCATGGAGCCGCTGTACAGGGACTTGCGGCGCTTTTTTGCCTACAGCGACACCGCGTTCGGCGCGGCCACCAGGCCGATCACGCGCCTGCTCTACAGCCTGTGGCCCTCTCGTCAGCCTGTGGACATCACGCATGTGACGGCGGTGTTCAGCGCGCTCGTCAGCGATCTGCGTTTCCGGCTTGGCCCCTTCTGGGCGAAATGCCCCCCGGAGATGCGGGCGCCGCGTCTTTGGGTCGGTATCGAACGCCAGATGGACGGCATTTACGACTACTGTGACCCTGACGGGACTGAGGATTATCCTCATGTGGAGGAAGTGCAGCCCCTCTATGACAGGCTCCATGCCGCCATCTGGCCGTCGAGGCCTGCCCCGGAGATGCGCCTGTATCTCTCCGGGGAGCGGTTCTGGATCTCCGCCCGGACCAAGGCCGAGGCCCGCGAGATCCTGCGCGTTGAGACGGGCCTCGTAGGGCTGCCGGTGAAGGGCATCGCCCTGGGCGAGCGGCTGTCCGATGGACGCACTGCCGGCGAGCTGCTTTCTCTGGCCGGTGGCAAGCCGGGCATCATCGCTCTGGCCCAGTGACGGGGGTGTGATGAAAGGCCAGCTTGAGCTGATGCCTCTGCCGCAGCCGGAGCCGGTGCGGCGGGTACGTCTGACGACGGACCTGCCGCACTGGCTCCCTCCCGCCGTGGCCCATGCTGCCGCCGACTATCTGCGGCAGCATGGCGGCAGTATCAGCATCCGTTTCTCCAAGGGCGAAAAGAAGGTCCTGCGCCGTCGCCGTCCCATCCCTGTCAGCCAGTGGGCGGAGCGCCATCGCGTGGTGGAGATGTCCAGCATCCCCGGCAAGTGGAAGAACATCTTTACCCCCTACCTTGTGGGCATCATGGACGCCGCCGGGACGCCGGGGGTGGAGACGGTCATCATCTGCAAGAGCCCTCAGACGGGCGGCTCGGAATCCGGCCACAATCTGGTGGGCTGGTGCATCGACCGCAGCCCCGGGCCGGTGATGTATGTGTTCCCCGACGAGATCACGGCCCGCGAGAATGCCAAGGACCGTATCATCCCCATGATCGAGACCTCGCCGCGCCTGCGCGAGTACATGACCGGCTACGGGGACGATGCCTCCAGCCTGCGCATCAATCTGGCGCACATGCCCATCTATCTGGGCTGGTCGGGTTCAGTGTCGCGTCTGGGCAACAAGCCCATCCGCACCCTGATCCTGGACGAGCTGGACAAGTACAAGAACCCCAAAAACGAGGCCTCGTCGGAATCGCTGGCCGAAAAGCGCACAACCACATGGCGGCGGCGCGGGCGCTGCCATATCCTCAAGATCTCCACCCCGACCACGGAGGACGGCCCCATCTGGGTAGCTTTCACCCGCGAGGCCGGGGCGCGTTTCGATTTCTGGGTGCGCTGCCCGCACTGCGGCCTCTATCAGCTCATGGCCTTCGACCGCATCAGCTGGCCGGACAAGGACACGGATCGGGAGCCGACCGCCGAGGACGTGCTGGCCCGAAGGCTGGCCACCTACCCCTGCGAGCATTGCGGGACTGTCTGGGATGACGGCGACCGCGACCGGGCCGTGCGCCGGGGGAAATGGCGCGAGCGGACCAGCGGTCTTGAGCTGTCGGCCCATCTGGCCGCCCATCGGCCCACCAAGCTGGGCTTCCATATCCCGGCGTGGCTGTCTTACTTCGTCAGCTTGTCCGAAGTGGCCGCTGCGGCCCTCAAGTACAAGGAGAGCGGCAAGCTGGACGACCTCAAGAACCTCCAGAACCAGTACAAGGCCGAGCCGTGGAAGGAGGAACATGTGGATCGTTCCGAGGACGCCATCCTCGCCCTGTGCGACGACAGGCCGCGCGGCGCGGTGCCCGGCCCGGTGGACGGCAGGGATCGCGTCTGCGTCCTGCTGGCCGGGGTGGATACCCAGGGCGGCAGTGCGGAGAAGGGGTATTTCCGCTATGTGATCCGCGCCATCGGCTACGGCGAGGAAGAAGAATCGTGGCTGGTGCAGGCGGGCACGGCCCCCACTTTCTCCGCGCTCAACGACCTGCTGTGGGGATCTGTCTACCGCGACCCGCAGGGCCGGGAGTACTGCGTCCGGGCTTGCATGATCGACGCCATGGGCGGCCGCACCAAGGAGGTCTATGCCTGGGCCATCCGGCACCGGGGGCGCGTGTTCCCGTGGCAGGGCGTGCGCAGCATGACCCAGCCCTATACGCCAGCGCCGCAGGAATATTTCCCGGACGTGCGCGGCAACAAGGTCAGGATACCCGGCGGCCTCATGCTCTGGCGCTGCGACACGACGTTCTACAAGTCCGACCTGAGCCACAAGCTGGGCATCGCTCCGGACGACCCCGGAGCTTTCCACCTGCACAGCGGGGAGGGGGGCATCCTGGAGCAGTACGCCCGCGAGATGTGCGCCGAGGTCTGGGACGACGAAAAAATGGCCTGGCTCAATCCGCACCACAGGCCCAACCACTACTGGGACTGCGAGACCATGATCCAGGCGCTGGCGCACATCCTCAACGTGCGGCAGCTCAAGCGCCCGGAGGAAAAAAGAGAGACCCGCGCCGTACCGGTGCGGCAGGCGGAGAAGCTGCGCGGCTCACGACTGGCCGGCAGGTTCGGGAGGTAGCGATGAAGGAAAGGCTGAACTGGCGTGAGGCCTGCGAGGTTCTGGGGTGCAGCAAAAGCACGCTCTACCGGCTGGTGGCCAACGGGCAGCTGCGGGCTTTTGGTGTGGGCAGCCGTGGCCGCTGGTACTCCCGCACGGAATGCGAGCGCTTTGTGCTGGACAGGTGCAAATCTGTTGGAGGACGATGGCCGTTGTGGAGGGCCGCAAGCCGCGAGAGTGCTTGACACCCATCCTCTTGCAGCATACGGCAAATTTATAACATAGCTACATGATTGATAATGAGGAATACGCGCATGGATATCCTCCTTTCGGTAAAGCCAAAGTACGTTCAGTATATCAGAGCAGGGAAAAAACGTGTCGAATTGCGGAAGTCATTCCCTGTCAACAAAGAGATATCACGCATCTATATCTACGAATCATCCCCCGTAAAAAAAATTTGTGGATATATTGAGCCAAAGACGATCAGCAAACTTCCGGTTCCTGAACTCTGGGAAAAAACGAAGTCGCTTTCCTGTGTGGAGGAAAGCGACTTCAACAAGTATTACCAAGGAAAGGAAACCGGGGTAGGGATCTTTTTTGATGCGTTTATCCCCTTGCCCCTGACATCGCTCGATATCGTCCTGCGAAATGCGCCGCAGAGTTACGCCAATTTGACCTCTGCGCAATCGAGCGTTCTTGAGAAGCTGCAGGCATCTGCGGGATCGTAAAGAAGTATTCCCGCAGATGCTGATGGTACAGGCCGTCGCTTACCCCGCAGGAGAGGAAGCCCCGGCGCTCTATCAAAAACATGAATTCTCCCAGCCTGGATTCCGGGATGGTGATGAGCGGGGCCTTTCCTTGGAAACTGTCCAGACTCATGGAAAGCAGCTTCGAGGCGATATGCTGGTGCCGGAATTCCGGGTTGACCCAGAAGGTGCACAGCTTGTTCTCTGCCTCATGGTGCTTCAGGATATTGACCCCCACGATCTTGTGCTGAAATCGTGCCAGGATGAGGCTGCGCATCCCTTCGGTCAGCTCCAGCACGACCTTGTTGAGCCAGTCGCTGAAGCCGGGATAGTACGACGCCGGAACGGTCAGCTCGGCCCGCAGGGCGTGGATCAAGCTGCCGAGGTCAGCTGTCCAAAAGGCTGGCTGGATTCTTTCGTATGTGATGTTCATGGTATCACCCAAAGATAAGATCTTTACACCATATGAGAAATCGATCTGCATATGTGGCTAGGAGCGAAGGGATCATCCCTAGAATAAAGAATAAGAATAAAGCTCTCTTCTTAAATTCGCTCCGCTTGATCTTTGTGAAGAGAGAGAAGTCTTGCTCTACTTTATCTGTATTCCATTGGTAGGCGAGGATAGCAGTGTTCTTTTTTGCATCTTCGTCTTGGATGTAGGGTTTAAGGGCTTCAAGGTATGGGGACCATTTTTCTTTTTCGATAGCTCGAACTTTTTTATAACTTTTATTGTGAAGCAGTAATTCTTCACTCGATTCGATCATGAGGAAGCAGCGAACGCTATGAAGTTGGGGATATGTATTTTTATATTCGATTAACTCGCCAGGCAGGCTGCGCACATTGTTTAGGCGAAAATCAAGAAAATCTATCCGTGATGTATAGTACTGGAATTTTGAAGCTGGGATTACATCTTTGACGTATAAATTGTCGATGCCTTCTCCGGTTAGCCTGATACGGATATACGATCTTGTGCACCCACAAGACTTATTGCATCCATTATTGGTGATAGTAAATGTTACTATTTTCCCCCCATAGGCATCTTGAGTGCTGATGGGGTTTGTCAGACAGCAAAGGCAAAAAGTTTCTGCTGGCTGCCCAGAACTTCGTTCTGTCTTGAGACAGGAAGTACGTTGGGGACAGCTGACTGTGCTGATAAATTCGTTAAATATCGTGTTTATGATGCTATCTGTCTTTAAAAGATGTGTTAAATCTGTAGCTTCAAAATTGCTTTTTGTATTGACGAATATATTTACTTTCCCATGTTTAAATGTAGGAAAGTTGATGCCAATGTCGAAGGCATTGTATTTGGGTAATTTCCAAAAATTCAGATGGACTTGGATACCTGAAGTGTCGGACGCCCGGGAATCTTCGCTGTCATCATGCTGGTCGGTATGGGACAATTCATCTGATTCCAGCCAAATCGCGAGATCGAACCGGTCGTTCATATCCAGCTCTCAGGTTATAGCGTGAGAAAAAGTAGTTTATGGTAGAAGTTTCTTCAATATGACAAAAAAACACGAAACGCAATCCCTCCCTTGACATCCCGGCCCGCTTCGGGCACCCTGAAATCCCCTAAAGTCGAGAGGCCCTGCCGGAGCCTTTGCCAGCGTCCCCCCGCTGGCGTGAATCGCGGCGTTTTTCTGTTTCTGCCCTCTGCGCACCTCATGGGTGTGGAGTACATATCGGCGGAACAACGTCCAGTATCCGTGAGGACTGGCGGCCTCTCGACGGCCGGGGAGCGTTGTTTCGCCTTTTTTTGTACCCGCAACCCAATCCCAAACTGTCGAGGTGCCTTATGTCTCCTGCCTTCCCCAAAGATTTTTCCGAAGATCTCATCATCGACATCCTGACGCCGCTTCTGGAATACGCGGATACCCTGAAAGAGACCGGCGAGCATATCGCCCAGGGCTGTCTGCTGCATGTCCTCATTGCCGATGTGCAGCAGCGGCTGGAAGTTTGCTTCAGCACGGCCTGCCATGCGCACAAGGCCGCACAGGGCTCTGTCCACGCCCAGTAAGGGAGACCACGATGAACGAGATCATGCCCTTTATGTTTGGCGAAAACATCGTCCGGGTCATTACGGACGGGAACGGTGAGCCCTGGTTCGTGGCGAGGGACGTGTGCCGCGTTCTGGGAATAGATAATGTTGGGAATGCGCTTGCAGCATTGGATGATGACGAAAAGATTACCATCCACAATGCGGATGGTAATCCCCGTGCCGGGATTCCGCACCGGTATGTGGTTATTTCCGAATCCGGCCTGTACGCCCTTGTTTTTCGTAGTCGCAAGCCGCAAGCACGAGATTTTAGCCGCTGGGTACGCAAAGAAATTCTGCCCGCCCTGCGCAAGACCGGCCGTTATGAGGTCCCCGGGCGGCAGCCTGTGCTGGAGCCGCCGGCGTCCTTCCCTCCCGAGGCACTGCGCCTGCGCCCCGTCATGCGGCAGCGCTTGTGGCGGGATGCTTTGAACACGGCGCGTCTGGATGATGGCGGTACGCCCGCCGCGCTGCGCTGGTTCAGCTATTTGTGCAATCTGGTGGCGGCCACGCCGCCCGCGCCTGCTCCGGCCCGGGACAGGGTACGCGCCTTTTTCTGGCAGTGCTGCGAATATGCCGACGGCTGCCGTGTGTCCGGCGGAGCCCTGTACGAAGCCTTCCGCCGCTGGTGCGAGGAAAGCGGACAGAGCGATGTGCCCAGCATGAAGACGTTCGGCATCCTGATGCAGGAATTCGCCCGGCGTTGCCGCTCCAACGGTTCGTTCTATGACGGCGTGCGCCTCAAGCCCGCCGTCTGACCATAGTTCGGGCTTCGGCCCGCGCACGGTCAGGGATCGACAGACGTACAGACGCTGGAGGGGATAGGGCCGCCCTGACCGTTTGCCCGTCCACGGCAGTGGCCGCTGCCGTGGACGGGATTTCACGCTGGCTCCCTCTTGCCAAAGCCGGGGCAAGCGGCTAAGAAAAAAGAAGGCGGCAGGTGCTGCTAACACCCGCCGCCGGTGGGCAACGCCCTCCGAGTTTTGAGTTACTCGTTAGACGCCCCCGAAGGAATGCCCTCCTTCGGGGGCATTCTGTTATCCGTTAATCAAACGAAGAACCAGTGCCGCTATGAGCGAGGCCAGTACGGCCGCCGCTACATCCCGAAGGAAGCGCATAGGCGTATCCTCCTTTCGGAGGGCGCGCCCGTTGTTCGTGTAGCACAGGGCAAACTGGCTCGCAAGGCGGCTTTTGGGGAACAGCATGACGCAATTTAATGAATTTCTTGAAGAGCAGTTGCGTGATCCCGTGTTGAAGAAGGAATATGATGCACTGGAAGCTGAATTTTCCATCATGCAGGCCTTGATCGATGCCCGGAAGCAAAGTGGCCTTACGCAAAAGCAGCTTGCGGAGCGTACCGGCATTGCCCAGGCCGACATCAGCAGACTGGAAAGGGGAACCGGCAATCCGTCATTGAAGACGCTGCATCGGCTGGCGGAGGGGATGGGCATGCGCCTGAAGATAGATTTCCAGATGCCTTGACATCCTAATCCGGGCAAGGTTCCCCATTGACGGAACGCTCAACGGCCTCCATCAGCGCGTCCAGCCTGTCACATTCCGGCTTCGCCAGAATGATTTCACCGCATACCGGGCATTTGTCGCCTTCAAGCTGAAAAGAAGTCGTGCGTCCCTTCCAGGTGTAGGGTATGGCATGGACACCGTGGACAAGCTCCGTTGCACCGCATACAGGACAAAACATAGTTACAGCTCCTTGAACGAGACGGCAGACGTGTTGTCCGAGGCTAATCTGTCAGGCCTTGCCCAAGCAAGGAGAAAAAGGATACAACAGATCCGGCAGGTGCTGGTAACGCTTGCCGCAGCCAATGGCCCTCCGGGTCTGGTTACTCGTTAGACGCCCCTGCAGGAATGGCCCTTCCTGCAGGGGCTTTCTGTTATTTGGCCCGTCCATGACAGTTTTAACTGTTGTGGGCGGGCTTTTCGCATTTTTTTTGTATTTTGCCTCATTTTTTGTCCCAGTATTCCCAGTGTTCCCAGTATTCCCAGACACGCTAAAAAAGCTGTGATAATAGCAGTGGCATGTCTGCTTGGACCCGTGAAGAACTCCTCTCCCTGCTTGCCGACTGGAAGGCCGCCTACAAGGCGGCCTCCACAGGCAAGTCGTACACCATCGGCAGCCGTACCCTGACCCGCTACGATCTCGCTGAGATACGCGACCAGATCGACTGGATCGGCTCGGAGCTGGCCGCGCTCTCGCGTGGACGCGGGCCGGTGCGCGTCAGTGCGCGCGTGGTGAGGTGAGCCATGCTGTACGATGCCCAGGGCAGACCCCTCCCTACCTCCCGGCGTATGCCGTCCGCCTCCCGTGATGCGGGGGCCTTTCGGGGCCCCCTGTCACACTGGCGCGGGCCACAGATCCAGAGCCGTGAGGGGGCTTCCCGCGAGCGGGAGGTCATCCAGCGCCGTGCTGCCGACCTTATGGCCAACGACTGGTCGGCCAATGCCACGGTGGACACCATCACCAGCAACGCGGTGGGCACGGGCCTGCTGCCCAAGTCCAGCATCCCGGCGGCCCGCCTGGGCATCACGCCGGAGCAGGCCCGCGCCGTGGGCGAAGATATGGAATGGGCCTTCGACCGCTGGATGCGCGAGGCCGATGTGCGCGGCCTGAGCCATTTTTTCGACCTTCAGGCCTTGGGCCTGCGCTCCATCCTCTGCAAGGGCGAGCTGCTGCATCTGGCCGTCATGCTCCCGGAAAAGGAGCGTTCCGGCCAGATGCGCCACTTTTCCCTGGCCATCCAGACCATCGCCCCGGAGCGTCTCCAGACCCCGGCGGACAAGACCACGGACCCCAACGTGCGCGACGGCATCCGTTACACGACGTATGGCAGGCCGGAGGGCTACTACATCGCCTGCCCGCCGCCGTCCATCCTGGACACCTGGATGTACGAAGGCGAGCTGCTGTCCACGGATTTCCGCTTTGTGCGCGCCCGGCTGGCCCACCGGCAGCAGGTCTTCCATCTTTACCGCATGGAGACGGACGAACAGGAGCGCGGCTGCTCCACCTTCGCCAAGAGCATCGCCCTGTTCCGCAACCTCTCGGATACCATCAATTTCGAGCTGTTCGCCCAGGTGGTGGCGGCGCAGTTCCCGGTCTTCATCGCGACGGAGCAGGGGGAACTCCCCGGCTATGTGCAGGAGCATCAGGGGCCGGAAGAAAAAGAAGGAGCAGGCCCCTCCTACTTCCAGACCATCGAGGAAGGGCAGGTCTGGTACGGCGATGTGAACCAGAAGCCCTATGTGCTGGAATCCAAACGTCCTTCGGCCAATTTCTCGGCCTTCGTGCAGATCGTGCAGCGGGCGATGGCGGCGGCCCAGGGCATCCCCTACGAGAGCCTGACCAAGGATTTCAGCCAGACCAATTACAGCTCCATGCGGGCCGCGCTCAACGAGGCGTGGAAGGTCTACAGCTACTACCGGCAGTGGCTGGCGCGCTCCTACTGTCAGCCCATCTACGAGATGGTCATGGAGGAAGCCTGGCTGCGCGGCCTCATCACGCTGCCGGACGGAGCCCCGGATTTTTATGATGCCCGCGCCCTCTGGTGCAATGCGGACTGGATCGGCCCGGCCCGCGGCTTTATCGACCCGGTCAAGGAGGTCTCGGCCACGGTGCTGGCACTGGAGAACCGCCTCATGACCTACAGCGAAGCCTGGGCACAGCGCGGCGGCGACTTTGAGGAGGGCATGGCGAAGCTCCTGATGGAGGCTCCCCTGCTGCAAGCGGTGCGTCAGGCCCTGCCCGTGGCGGGGACGACCTCGCAGGCAGCGGCCTCCACGCCCGGACGCCGCACCGACGGCCATGACACGAATGCCAAGGAGACGACCGATGATGACGCCTGATGGCCTGTGGGCCCTGGCCCCCCAATTCGCCGAGCAGGTGCTGTACGACATCCGCGCCCGCACGGCAGGTGGGGGACAGCCCTCTCCCGTACCGGTCAGGCCCGCGCCCCAACCGTTCAGCCTGCGGCGCGGTGTGGCCGTGATTTCCGTCACCGGCGTCATCCCCCGCAAGCGCGGCTGGATGTCGGAAACGGGGCAGCTGGAGATCAGGCAGGCGCTGGAGGAAGCCCGTCAGGATGAGCGCGTCCGGGGCATCCTGCTCTCCTTCAACTCTCCAGGCGGCGTGGCCGCCGGGGTCAAGGAGCTGGCGGACTACATCGCCCGTATCGACGACAAGCCCGTGGCCGCCTATGCCGACGGGCTGGCCGCTTCCGCCGCCTACTGGCTGGCCTCGGCCACAGGCCGTGTCTACGCCCCGGCCACTGCCCAGGTGGGCAGCGTGGGCGTCATCTCCGAGCTGGTCAACATCAGCGGCTATCTGGACAAGATGGGGGTCTCCATCAGCTACATCGCCAGCGGCAAATGGAAAACGGCGGGCAACCCCGTGGAGAAGCTGACCCCGGAACAGATGGCCTATTTCCAGGAGCGCGTGGACGCCCTGCATACTGTTTTCAAGGCTGACGTGGCCCAACACATGGGCATCAGCCAGGACCCCGCGTGGACAGAGGCACAGATCCTGTTCGCCCAGCCCGCGCAGCAGCTTGGCCTCGTGACCGCCATCGTGCAGGACGAGGACCAGGCCATCAACCGGCTTTTGGAGGTAACGATGCCCGATAACAGCCCTGATACCCCCGCGCAGGCCATGACGCGCGACCGTCTGGCCGCCGAGGCCCCTGAATTGCTTCAAGCACTGCTTGAAGAAGGCCGGGATTCGGCCAGTGACGATGGCGTGGAGTATGCCCTGAACGCCATGGAAACAGTCTGCGGCAAGGAAAAGGCCGAAGCCGTGCGCACGTTCGTGGCCCAGGCGAAAGCGCTGGGCCTGTCCGCACAGCAACTGGCCGGTCTCGGCAAGCTCATGCCGCAGGCCCCTGCCGCACAGCAGGCCCCTGCGGAGCCGCAGAACAGCAAGGCCGCCATCCTCAACGCCCTGCAGGAGCAGGGGGCGCAGACGCTGCCTGCCGCTCCAGGAGCGCTCTCCAGCGAAGGCAAGAGCAAACTGGTGGCTGATGCCGAGCGGCGTCGCGCCGAGGCAGCCATGTAAAGGAGAAAGGCATGAGCAAAGTGATCGCCCACAGTTACGAGTTCGGCCCCCGTTTTTCCGAGCTCGTCATTCACGAGATTGACCCCCGTTACAGCCGCGAGAAGGTCATGCTGGCCGCCTCGTCCGGTGATCTGGCCTTCGGCACGGTGCTGACCCGCGATGCGGACGGCAATTATTCCGCCCTCAAGGAGGCCGACGGCACCCTGGGCGATGCCAAGGCCGTGCTGATCCAGACCGCAGCCAATGCCGACGCCCCCCAGGAAGTGAACGTGCTGCGCGGCTACGCCATCATCAACAGGAACAAGCTGCGCTTCGACAGCAGCGTGGCCAAGAAGGACGAAGCCGTGCAGGCCCTGCATGACCTGGGCTTTGCCATCCGCACCATCGAGGAGGTGGAAGACGATGAATCTTAACTGGCCGGATACGTTTTCCGTGGTCGAGATGACCGAGGCCGTCAACAAGCTGCCGCTGATGCCCCTGCGTTTCGGCAGCATGTTCGAGACATCCGGGCTCACGACCACGCATATGACGTTCGATTACAAACGCGGCCGCATCATCCTGATCGCGGATTCCCCGCGTGGCTCCCAGCCCGAGTATGTGACCGGTCAGACGGAAAAGCGCCAGACCAAGGTCCTGAGCTGCACGCATCTGTCCCAGGCGGACACGGTGTCGCCGGAAGACCTGCAGGACGTGCGGGCCTTCGGCTCCACGGAGCTGGTGACGGCAGAGCGCGTCATCAACGACAAGCTCACCGCCATCAAGCGCAATCTGGACATGACGCTGGAGTTCCACCGTCTGGGCGCCATCAAGGGCGTCGTCCTTGATGCTGACGGCAGCACTGTGCTGCACGACATTTTCGATACCTTCGGCGTGACCCAGAAAAAGCAGTATCTGAGCTTCCCCGCCGCTGTGGAGGCGGACAAAAACCCCATCTTGAGCGGCATCATGGCGGCCAAGCGCAAGATCGAGGCGGCTATGGGCGGCAATCCCTACACGGGCATCAGCGCGGTCATCGGCTCCAATGCCTATGACATGCTGACCAGCCACGCCCTGGTGCGTGATGCTTACAACCTTTGGGCCGCCAACCAGAACAGCTTTGGCGACAACGATTACCGCCGTCGCGGCTTCCCCTATGGCGGCATCCTCTGGATCGAGGCCTCGGACGTGGTGGGCGGCCGCAAGCTGGTGGATGACGACAAGGGCCACCTGTATCCCACCGGCCCCGGCATCTGGAAAATGTACCACGCCCCCGCGGACTGGATCGAGACGGTCAATACCCGCGGCCTCCAGTTCTACGCCCGCATGGACGCCAAGGAGCGCGGTCGCGGCTACGATGTGGAAGTCCAGAGCAACCCGCTCACCATCTGCATGTTCCCCGAAGCCCTCGTGGAACTGACCTTCAAGGCGGCGTAAAATGGCCGATTTTGCTACTGCCTACGCGCCGCTAGCCGGCTTTGAAGGCGGCTGGTGCAACGTGCCTGGAGACAGCGGCGGCGAGACCTATGCGGGCATCGCCCGCCGCTACTGGCCGGACTGGCCCGGCTGGAAGCTCATCGACGGCGAAAAAGCCCACAGCTCGTTCTCCTCCGGGGCCAGTGCGTTCACGCGCCATCTGGCCACGGTGCCCGGCCTCGCCGATCTGGTGTCCGGCTGGTATCGCAGCGAGTGGTGGGACCGCCTCGGGCTCGCAGCCCTGCCGCAGGAGCTGGCCAGCGAGATTCTTGAACAGAGCGTGAACCTGGGCAAGGGCGGCTCCGGCAAAAAGGTGCAGCTGGTCTGCAACGCCTTCAATCGCGCACGGGCCGGGAACTCCCTGTTCGCCGACCTCAACGTTGACGGTGTCATCGGCCCCCGCACGCTGGATGCCCTGGCGGCCCTGCTGGCCAGGCGCACGGATGAAAAAGCCCTTGTCCATGCCCTCAACTGCATGCAGGGCGCGCACTACATCGAGCTTGCGGCCCGCAACCCCAGCCAGCGCAAGTTCACCGATGGCTGGATGAAACGTACTCATTGCCCTGACTAGGAGGGAATCATGAAAAAGTATCTTCTGCCTTTGCTGCTCTGCCTCTGTTGCCTCTTTCCCTGCCTCGCTCTGGCAGCGGAGGCGGACACCACTGTCCCCGGCGCCGACATGGTGGCCACCATCATCGGCTGGCTGCCGGAAAGCTGGGGGCAGTGGATCACCTTCGTGGTGACGATCTGCGCGGCCATCTCGGCTGTCTGGCCCCGTCCCGCGGATGACGCCAACGTGCTGGTGCGCTTCCTCTACACCGTGGTGAATGCCCTGGGCTTCAACGCGGGCAGGGCGCAGAACGCGGACGACGCGGCGGCCCGCAACAGGCTGTGATGCCATGCCGGTCTGGGCCCAGGCGCTCCTGCGGCTGGTGGTGGCGGTGGTGGCCTTTTTCCGCCGGGAACGCGCGGCATCTCGCACGGATGCTGTGCGTGCTGACCCTGGTGGTGAGTGGATGCGCAAATTCGGGGGCAGCGACAAGCGCGCTTCCCCCGGTGCCGATGACGCCGGGAGCCGTAGTGACGGATGAGTGGTGGTGCGCGGGCGAAGACGGCCTGACCCGGATGAATGGTCAGTGGCTGCATCTGCCCGCCTCCGAGGCCGGGGAGCTGCTGCTCTGGATCGAGTGGGTGGAGGACAACCGATGACCATCGAGATACTGCTGGGAGCCAATACGTTGCTGTTCGGCGCCAGCCTGTTTCTGGGCCATGAGTGGTGGAAGAGTCACAAGGCCCAGCACAGGGAGCTGGCCGAGAGCATCAATCGCCTGTCCGAAGTGTATGCATCGAAGACGGCCGTGTACCGGGCACACAAGCGTCTGGATGATCTGGATGGCATCACAGCGAATCACGCCCAGCGTCTGGCGCGTCTGGAGGCGGTCATGGAAGCCAAGCGGGATTGTGCCTGCGAGAGGTAGCGGCATGGGCTTCAAGGAGCAGCTTGAAGAAGACCTGCGCGTGGTGTTCTTCGACCCCTCGGAGTTCGGCGAGCAGGTGGAACTGGCCGGGCATGAGGGCGTCCCGTGCGTCTATGAGCCGCTGGAGCTCACCCCCAGCGAGGGAAACGACCGTCCCGCCGTCAGCTATGAGGGCGTGACCATCTATGTCGCTGCCGCCGATGTGCCGGACGAACTGCGCCCGCACCGCGAGACGACCTTCCGGGGACAGCGCTGGTTCGTGCTGGAATCCTCCTCCGGGGAGACCATGCGCACCATCAGGCTCTATCGAGAGAGGACATGACCATGGTGATGAGCAACTGGCAGCACATGGAGGATGAGTTCCTTCGGGTGACGACGCCCCAGCTCGACAAGACCGTGAAGCGGGCCATGAACGCCCTGATCGGCATGGAGCAGGTCCACAAGTCGCACGCGCTGCGGCGGGCGCTGGAAAAGTCCGTCCAGACCGCGCAGCGCGACGCCCG
>JABLTQ010015307.1_pt1 | contig 19141 bp, 17 predicted proteins | sample 7160101 | NCBI WGS metagenome assembly JABLTQ01 (sample SAMN14651228, study PRJNA627086) | human gut metagenome | isolation source: feces | host: Homo sapiens
CACCGCCCTTTCACGGCGGTAACAGGGGTTCAAATCCCCTTGGAGTCATTATGTAAGAAATCTTGCATATAATAAAAGTAAATATGGTGCCATAGCCAAGTGGTAAGGCAAAGGTCTGCAACACCTCTATCCCCGGTTCAAATCCGGGTGGCACCTCTTTTAAACCTCAGATGATGAAAATTATCTGAGGTATTTTTATTATAACAATTCCCCTGCTTATTGTTTCGCACAGTTAAAGCAGGGGAATTGTCTGATTTGGATCATGGAATTTTATATTTTTAAAGCCGGGAATTTCGGCGGTTGCTGGTCTGACAGATGATTACCAATCAGCTTTTCCATCCAGACCATATTATACCAGCGGTGGAATTTATATCCACATTTATAAAATTCACCAACAAGACGATATCCCATATGTGTGTGGAATTCTACGCTGTTTCTGTCAAGGTATTCATCTTTCTCAGGAGGATAAGCAATGCAGGCATTCATATTCAGTATCCCCTGATTGCGTAAGGCATCTTCAAGGGCATCATGAAGTCTGCGGCCTATTCCCTGATGCTTAATATTCTGATCCACATAGATAGAGGTTTCTACAGCCCAGTCATAAGCCGGTCTTTCGTGAAAAGGACTGGCATAGGCATATCCAAGCAAGCTTCCGTTTTTCTCTGCTATAAGATAAGGGTATTTTTGAAGAGTATGTTCAATTCTGGAAGCAAATTCTTCAACAGAAGGAACATGATATTCAAAAGTAATTGCAGTATGTTCTACATAAGGTGCATAAATATTTAAAAGTGCCTGCGCATCCGAAAGAGTGGCAGTACGTATTGTAATAAAAGTATTGGTATTCATAAAACAGGACCTCTTTTTGAAAAAATGATAGAGTTATTCATCAAATTCAGCAGTTACGATAAATCCCCGGGGGGTATGTTCTATATTTTTGACAATTCCTTTTTTGGATTTAATGCGCTGTGCATTTGGATAACAGCCGGACATCGCGACAGCGGGTTCAATGATATAACTGTAATTCATAAAAGACTGATATTCTGAAATTTCTACTTCATCTCCTACATTTATTAATCCCTGGCGTTCCATTTTAAATTTTTCCTGACGCATATGATATGCTTCCTTCCTTTGGTTGAAATAAAATAATTCAAGTTAGAGGTACAATACATTTTTCTCTTAATTATTATAGTATAACACAAAAATAGTAAACAACAATATTACGTTAGAGGCAAAATACCTTTTGACCCTAACATCGTAATATATGATTATCATAAAAAAGTAAAATAAAAGTAAAATAAATGAGAAAAGTACTTGAATACGTAGGATTCTGCATATATAATTAATAGTAATTGTGCTGTTTACGGATAAGTGTCAGAACTTTCGCCTTGGCAGGATTCCGGCAGCAACTTTTTATATTGATACGGAAAGGGGAAATTACATGAAAACGATCGTCGTTTGTGATGATGTTGAGATTGAAAGACTTCTTTTGAAAGAAATATTGTGTCAGTATTTTGAAGAAATAAATGAAGAGGTTTCAATTGTAGAATATGATTCAGGAGAGACGCTGGTGGCGGATGTGGAAGAAGGCTACATTGCCATGGATCTTCTTTTTCTGGATATTTATATGAAGAGACTTAATGGAATGGAAACTGCAAGAAAACTGCGGAAGCTACAGTGTAAGGTACCGATTATTTTTCTTACTGCGTCACCGGATTACGCCATAGAGAGTTATGAAGTACGTGCATCAGGGTATTTGCTGAAGCCATTTTCCGAAGAAAAACTGATGAAACTTCTGAACATGGTTCTTAAAACGGATATGAAAAGACGTGTTGCGATCAAAAACAGGAGACAGTACCGCTACCCATATACAGACGATATTATGTATATTGACAGTGATAAACACAATGTCATTCTTCATCTGTCAGACGGATCCGAAATTATAACAGTGGATAAGCTGGGTGAAATAGAGAAGAGAATCAACGAGAAACGTTTTCTGCGATGCCATCAGAGTTATCTGGTAAATATGGATTATATTAAAGATGTAGAGGATGATTTTGTTATGGAAGATGGAACACTTGTGCCTATACGTGTTCGTGGGCGGAAGGAGATACTGGATATGTATTATGACTATTTTGTAAACCATTTCGGAAGTTCAAATGACACTTTTGCAGAATAAACTGCTGAATTTGTATAAAACGAAAAAAACCCATAAATACTGATATAATACATATCAAGGTACAGCTGATGCAAAAAACAGATAAACTGGGAACGGGGAATGTAAGAAACAGTGTTATTGTTTGAAATCAGCCGTCATACCTAACCTATTATTAAAAAATGTGTGAAAAGTGTGTGTTATAAAAAAGTGTGTGTGAAAAAATCCCCACTGAAAGTCAATGTTTCCTCGGCATTGAGATTTCGGTGGGGATTTTGTATATTTATGGAATTACTATAATAGTTCAATACAGAATCAGATAGTTTTACGTATTATATTATTCGTTATCGGAAGTATCACTGGAATCCTGTCCGTCAGATTCAGGTGTCAATGCAAGCTCCAGAGAAGTATCTGAAAAGAATGTGTTGGCATTATACAGATACAAAACTTCCTGAACGTTTTCAACCTGTATCAGCTGTTCCAGATTTCCGAAATAATAACGTGGATCGACCATTATGATCTTGCGGTAATGCTGAGCAAGAAATGGGACGAAGCTGTTCGCGTAAGAATCTTTCAGTACGAGCAGTGTATTATCTGTCTCTGTAGGAGTATTGATCTTTATCTGGGCGTGGTTACCGCCAAAGAATAACGCATATTTATCTCTTGTGCCAAGTTTCTCAGTGTCATAGAAACTGGCACTTTTTTTCTGTTCATCCACATAATTGACTACAGAGGAGAGTGCCTGATCTCCGGTTGGGAGAAATACATCAATTTCATCTTTTTCACCGGAGCGGAAACCGCTTTTTGCAGACAGAGTTCCCTGGAAAGAACGTGTAACAGGTGCTTTGTCATAAGTATCTGATGAAGTATCAATTCCCATAGCTTTAGCTGCCTGGAGATAGGCATAATAGGCTCCCTGGGTAGTCCAGTGATGATCAGTATGATAATAAAGGTCTTCCATTTTGTGATCCTTAAAAGTGCTGCGGACATCAATAAAGGTTACACCTGCATCTGTCAGGGAATCAGAGAGACTGTCAAGCCATAAATTCTGATCCTGAACCGGAGCAAAGGCAGGAAGCCTGTTACTTAAAATATTTATGGAATTTGGGGCAATCAGTGCATATTGTCTCAGATCAGAATGTTTTTGTGCAAAATCAGTCATTGCTTTTACTGTGGCATCATACTGTGCCTGGTCAGGAGCTTTAAATTCTTCCATAAGATATCCTGATTTTCCCACATATACACCGTTGGATTCTACTTTGCCCATCAGACGGTCAGTTCTGGCTTTCAGTGTAATCCACAGATCGCGGAGCGGAAACTGATCATTTTCATAGGTTTCAAATTGTTTTTCAAATCCTCCGGAAGCAATCTGGCTGCCATTTAAATGAGGCAGGGAGGAAAGTACGCGGTTTTCTTTTTCAGAAAATCCTCTGTCAGGAAGTATAATGCTGAGAATAAGTACAACCAGAGGGATAAACAGAAAAAGAAGTCCCATTCTGTGGAAAAATAAACGATAATTTCTTAATGATTTTTTCATATTGGTACCTTCTAAAATTTTGCATATAAAAATGGTGTATAGGAATTATAAACCATATAAGCAACGGATAGTGCAAACAAAATAAGATTTATAATTATTGCGGCAGCGGGTCTGCGCCTGATCAGATTCCTGAAATACTGATAGGGGGCAGGGCGGCATGCCAGGATACTGATCAGAAGAAGGATAAATCCTGTCTTGAGATAGTAAAGTGCAGTGCTGTCTATGAAGCCGGAAGCACCGATTCCGAACATGGTTCCCAGATAGTGTCCGAGAGCACCGAAATCTGTCTGGCTGAAAAATACCCAGCCGATCATAACCACAAGCATGGTGTACACAGTCCGGATCCACGACGGAATTTTTTCCAGATATTTCTGAAGTACAAATTTCTCAAGTAAAAGAAAGAGTCCGTAGTAAACACCCCACAGTACGAAATTCCAGCTTGCGCCATGCCACAGACCGGTAAGAGCCCATACCACAAGAATATTGCGGATATGTTTCAGGGGTGAAACCCGGTTGCCGCCAAGGGGGATGTAAATATAATCTCTGAACCAGCTTCCCAGGGAAATATGCCAGCGTCTCCAGAATTCAGAAACACTGGTAGAGATGTACGGGTAATCGAAGTTCTTATTGAAGTCAAATCCCAGCATTTTTCCCAGACCAATGGCCATATCTGAATAACCGCTGAAGTCAAAATAAAGCTGCATAGTGTAAGCCAGAATGCCAGTCCAGGCAGTAAGCACAGACATCTGCGGATGACTGCAGATACCGGAATACAGGACAGAGAGGTTATCTGCCAGAAGAACTTTCTTTGCAAGACCTTTGACAAAAAGTTCTGCACCGATACCAAATTTGGAAATATTGATGGTACGCTGTTTCAATTGCTCCTCTATATCTGCATATCGGATGATCGGTCCTGCGGAAGTATAGGGAAACATTGTACTGTATACGGCGAAGGTCAGGAAATTTCTCTGTGCATTGATCTTACTTAAATAAATATCAAAAAGATAGGACAGATTACGGAAGGTGTAAAAAGAAAGTCCTATGGGCAGTGAAAGTTCCGGGTGAGGGATGTGGATACCGGTGATTCCTCCGATGGTGTTAAGCAGGAATCCATAATATTTAAAGAATACAAGGATTGCCAGATTCACAACGATCGAAAAAAACAGATTTATCTTCTGTTTCCTGTCATCATAATATAAACGTTCCAGCTCTGTACCCATATAGTAGTTAAAAATGCCGGAAAACAGCATGAGGATCACATATACAGGTTCTCCCCAGGCGTAAAAGATCAGACTGCCAAAAAACAGCAGCAAATTGCGAAGCTTTCCCGGTATCAGATAGTAGAGCAGCATGAAAACCGGAAGAAAGCAGAATATAAAAAATATACTGTTAAATACCATATTAAAAGTTCTCCAATCTGTAGATATCAAGTCAGGGGCAAAATACCTTTTGACCGTAACATTAATATTATAGAAAATCAAAGGAAAAGAGTTATATCATAGAAAGAAAAGCAGTATGCCAGTTCTGTGCATCTGCACCGCACATATAATATACATAATTCCCTTTTTTTCCTACAACTGCATTGTTCAGAAGAGCCATCTGATCTGTGCCGTATCCCTCAAATATCTGTTTTTGGCCGGCAAGGTGGGCACTTGCATTTTCAAGTAAAGCATTTGCCTGAGTACTGTCGTTGGCTTTCATAATACAGATTTCCTCCACTGCCATAGGGGAGGCGGCTTTGTAGAAGAAATAGCCGTCGATATTGCGGTCATCTGTCTGATAATAGTGTTTCAGATCGGAACGGTTTTCTTTATTCAGGGAAGTGATATCGGAATCCTGTTCCATGGCCTGGGCAATCTGTTCCATCGGTATATTTTTTGCGCTGTCAGAGGTATACAGGACAGTCAGATATGTGATGAGAAACAGAACAAGTCCGCCTTTGATAAAAATATGTAAATAATTTCTCATACCTGTAACCCCGCTGTCTGTGCCATGTGTGTCAGCCATTTTGGATAATAATCCTGAATTACATGTTCTCCGTCCGGTTCATACAGATTTTCTGAACTGTCCGTTACAATAGCTGAGTTGTCAATAAAGGTACATCCCATTTCCTGACAGAGTTTTATAAGTCCTTCATTATAATCAGGATAATATCCAAGATCAGGGGTCTGTGCGATTGCGTCGTCTGTGATCGGCAGAATACTGTTGATATAGATTGGAACACCAGGCAGTGCAGTCTGGATTTTTTTAATCTGCTCTTTGTAGTCAGAGACAAATTCGGATGAAGCTGAACCATATAACTCAAGGTCATTGGAGCCGAAGGCCATGAATACATGAGAGGGATTCAGAGCGATCGCTGTGCTGATCTGATCATCGGCTGCACTTACATTTAATCCTCGTTTACTGACTACTACATCTGTATCCAGATATCCGTATTCTACGATAGATTCAGTAATAGAGTCTCCGATGATAACACTGCCTGCAAATACCTGACGGATTTGTACATCGCTTAATACAGATGTTTCGGAATTATCTGCGGAAGCATCAGAATCGCTGCCGGAAGTCTGTTTCAGAGCCTGAAGCTGTTGCTCTGTCTGGGAAATATCTGCGTTTTCCAGAGCCTGAAGGCGGGCTACATTTTCTTTGCAGACAGAATCATCCCCGGAACCGCGGGTGCATAAAAAGATTACTGCACCGGCAAATATGATACCTGCAGGGATAATGAATAAAACTTTATTCTTTGGTTGTTTTTTCAAAATAAATCCTTCCTATGGAAAAAATCTCCATTTTCTGACATAATTTCACTTAATTATAATACACACCCAAAAAACTTCAAGGAAAAATTCACAAATTTTACACAAACTCATGCAGTTGCCTGTGGACGAAGTAAACGAAAGAAGTTATACTTCTTATATACAAGAATAATGTACTGTCAGGAGGAATAGGTTGTGGGAAAAAAAGTTTCTGATTTTCTAAAAAGTGAGATCATATCATCCGTCTTTTATCTGGCGTTTGGTTTGTGCCTGATTCTGATCCCGGATCAGACTGTAAACATTATCTGCAAGATTGTATTTGGACTGATAATGATCGCATCGGGTATTTACCATATTGTTATTTATACGGCTGAGAAGGAGAAGGCAACGATCCTTGATTTGTTTACAGGCGTGATTGTTATGGTGCTTGGAATTTTTCTTTTCTTTACGCCACAGATTGTGATCAGAATCCTGCCATATTTACTGGGAGCTTTTGTACTGGTTGACAGTATCTGGAAGATAAAGGGCAGCTACAGACTGAAAAAAGCCCAGAGAGGACGTTGGAAGATTATTTTTGGGGGCTGTCTGGTATTTGTTGCACTTGGGGTTTCTATGCTGTTTTATTCTTTTATGAGTGTAACTCAGATGATTCTGTTTTCAGGAATCATCCTCACTGCCGACGGGGCAGCAGATATTGTGTTCCTGATCATGATCCGTCTGGGAATGCGCAAATCTGAGAAACTCCCCGATGAAAAAGAACCGGAAGAGAAATCGGTTCTGTCATGGAATGAACCGGAAACTGCAGATTTGAATAAAGAAGAGCAGGAAAAAACTTCAGATGAAGACAAAACAGAATGGGAGAAAGATACAAACTCTCAGGCACAGGAAACTGAGATGGAAATAGAAACTGAGAAAACCGCAGATGCAGCAGATGCGGATACCATTCTGGATGCAAATGTGCAGACTTCAGATGAAGATGTGGAAAGTCCGGGCAGGGAAATCAGAGAGATGTTGAAAAATAACGAGGAACCTCTGGAAGAATGGAAGGATTAAGTGAATATGCAGGAACAGACACCAGTTATACTGATGAATTTTTCAGGAATCTACAAAGAGGAAGAATTCTGGAAAGACAGACAGATATCATGGATAGAGGTTCAGGATATCTGTGGGACAAACTGCTATTGTGATGAAGAAGCAATCGCAGAGATCAATAAACGAACAGAGAATTATCCAGCTGCCGGAATCCATTTTATTGATTCCGGCAATTATCACTATATGACAAGATTGTGGATGGCTAAGATAAAAGAGCCGTTTTGTCTGCTGGTTTATGATAATCATACGGATATGCAGCCGCCTGCATTTGGCGGAATTTTGTCCTGCGGCGGATGGATCGCAGCATCTCTGGAAGAACTGGAGAATCTGAGACATGTGATCCTGGTGGGACCGGATGAAACGGCTTATGAGCAGGTGGAAGAGAAGCTGAAAGACAGAGTAACGTTTCTGTCAAGAGAGCATCTGCAGGGAATGACAGAGGCACAGATAAACGGATTTCTGGAAGAAACAGTCGGCAGGGTGTGTGAATCTCTTCCATTATATATATCTGTTGATAAAGACGTACTTAGTACAAAAAATGCACAGACCACATGGAGTCAGGGAGATATGAACCTGACAACACTTATGTCCGGTGTACATGCAGTGCTGGAGTGTGTAAAGAATGCCGGAGGAGAGATTGCCGGTGTGGATATCTGCGGTGAGGCGGATCCGGAGACGATTCATGAGAATGAAAGGAATGACTGTGCTAATAAAGCACTTCTGGAATTATTTACCGACAGGATAGAATGGTAATTGATGTTTTGTAGTAGAAAGGATTTGAGAATGCACAATGAATTATTGCATATAGGTCCGCTGACAGTTTACGGTTATGGTTTTATGATCGCAATGGGTGTGCTGGCGGCCTGGTTTGTAGCGGAGCAGAGGGCAAGAAGATTGCATCTGGCATATGAACATATTTTTTATCTTGTAGTATGGTGTGCCATCGGAGGATTTGCTTCTGCAAAAATCCTGTTCTGGATCACCAACTGGAGGGAGTTTCTCCAGAATCCACGACAGATGATCGGTTCAGACGGTTTTGTGGTTTATGGTGGGATTATCGGTGGGATTTTGATCGGTTGGCTGTACTGCAGGATAAAGAGGCTGAAATTCCTGGAGTATTTTGATCTGATGATGCCGTCCATTGCACTGGCACAGGGATTTGGAAGGATTGGTTGTTTTTTGGCAGGCTGCTGCTATGGGAAAGAGACAGTAGGCACACTTGCTGTAATTTTTAAGGATTCAGATTTTGCGCCCAACAATATTTCCCTGATTCCTACACAGATATATTCCAGTATTCTGGATTTCGTACATTTTTTCCTGTTACTTTATGTGGCAAAGCATAAGAAAGCAGATGGTCAGGTGGCAGCATGTTATCTGATCTGTTATAGTATTGGAAGGTTTGTGATCGAATTTTTCAGAGGGGATATTGAGAGAGGAAGTGTTGGAATACTGTCAACTTCCCAGTTTATCAGTATTTTTACGGCAATAGCGGGAGCTATATTATTGCTGGCTTCTGTGAAAAGTATAAAACAGGATCAGTAACTGATCAGTATCTTTATAGTTATGAAGTCAGACAGATATTTGCAGCCTCTGCAGGGGACTTACCTGCCTCGGTTGAAATCATCTCATCATAAAAAATAAATATCTCACATATCATGTATAAAAAATCCAGGAGGACAGTAATGTTCGGACCTGACGATTTTGAAGTGCAGATACAGCAGGAAAACCCCCCGGGCATTCATACTGAGCCGTCAATACCGCCGGCACAGGATGAAGAGTACGGGGATTTTATTGTAAAACATGGACAGAATATGGGTGGAAAATTTCTTCCTGTGAATGAATTGTTTGGAATTCTATATATTCCGCTGAATGAGATTGGTCCGCTGGAAATTAATTCCTATACGTATGCATCTTTGCCGAAGTGTTATACATTTATGGATGCGGATGCATTAAATTCATCCGGGATTACGCGGTTACATAATCATCCCTATCTGAAACTTCAGGGAGAGGGCACAGTGATCGCAGTGATTGATTCCGGGATTGATTATCTGAATCCAATCTTTCGAAACGGAGATGTAAGCCGTATTGCATATATCTGGGATCAGACAATTCCGGGAAATGAGGATGAACAGGTTCCTTATGGAAAGGTTTTTACCGGAGAGGAAATTAATCAGGCATTGCTGTCGGAGAATCCACAGGAGATTGTACCCTCATTGGATGAGAACGGACATGGTACAGCTATGGCAGGGCTGGCAGCAGGCAATTTTGTACCCACAGAAAATTTCTCAGGAGCAGCTCCGAAAGCAACGATCATTGTGGTGAAATTAAAGAAAGCAAAATCCTATCTGAGAAAATTTTACCAGTATCCGCCACAGGCACCGGTATTTCAGGAAGACGACATTATGCTGGGGATTTCTTTTGCAGTGAAGATGGCACAAGAGATGGGAATGCCGGTTTCCGTTTGTCTGGGACTTGGCACCAATCAGAGCGCACATGTTGGTGACAGTGAGCTGAGTCGATATGTAGATTATATTAATGAAGATTCTCAGGTATCAGTATCTGTGGCAGCAGGAAATGAAGGTGCAGCACAGCATCATTATACAGCAGAGTTGGACTATGTGAAAAATCAGGATACTGTTGAACTTCGTATTGCGGATAAAGAAGAAGGATTTTCCATGGAATTTTGGGGAGATCCGCCGGATGACTATGGGATATCGTTACAGTCACCGGCAGGAGAAAAGCTGTATGTGAGCAGTTCTCTTGGTGCAGGTACTCAGGAATTAAGTTTCATTTTTGTGGAGACGAAAGTGCTGGTCAATTACGTAAAGATGGAGCGGATGACCGGGAAACAGCTGATTTATTTTCGCTTCTTTCATCCGGCAGCAGGTATCTGGAAGGTAAATGTCAGTAAAAAAGGAATATCGGGAAGCAGGTTTCACATGTGGCTTCCGGTGCAAGGGCTGATTTCGCCGGATACTTATTTTCTGGAGTCTACACCTTATATAACTGTTACTGCACCTGGGGATTCAACCAGAGGTATTACGGCAACAGCTTATCAGTATCTGGATAACAGTCTGTATTTTCAGGCTGGGCGAGGGTTTACTCCAAATAACCAGGTGACACCTGATCTGGCAGCACCGGGAGTAGATCTGCTCATTCCATTGCCGGGAGGGGCGTTTGGAAAGGCTTCGGGGAGCAGTCTTTCTTCGGCTGTTGTTGCAGGAGCAGCAGCATTGGTGCAGGAATGGGCGATCGTGAGAGGAAATATTCCTTATGCATCGGGAAATACAGTGAAGTTTTATCTGCAGAAAGGGGCAGTGAGAGAAGAACAGATGGAATACCCCAATCCGGGATGGGGATATGGAAGACTGGATCTGTATCGGACATTTGAGATTATAAACTGAAAGGTTTATGAAATACTGGAAAATACATATAAAAGATAAAATAATAACCAAATTTTAAGAGTAAATATTGTATAGTTTTAGACCAAAAATAATTAGACTGTCTAATTGTTTTTTTGGACAAAAAATGTTACAATCGTACAAAAGAAATTGGGAGGCAATTATGAAGAGAGGCAGTATTTTTGAAACTGACGGAATCCCCCGCATGAGTGAGGCTTTTCCCCTTGCCATGCAGCATGTCGTAGCTATGATCGTTGGCTGTGTCACACCGGCGATCATCGTTTCCGGAGCAGTTCCAGGCGGACTCTCCAGAGAAGACCAGGTTATCCTGATCCAGTCGGCACTGGTCATTGCAGCATTGTCAACTTTGCTTCAGCTGTTTCCGATTGGCGGAAAGGCGAAATTTGCAATTGGCTCAGGCCTGCCTATTATCATGGGTGTCAGCTTTGCTTACGTGCCAAGTATGCAGGCGATAGCGGAATCGTATGGAATAGCAGCAATCATGGGTGCGGAGATTGTTGGTGGTATCGTAGCAGTTGTTATGGGTTTGCTGGTCAAGAAGATTCGGGTATTTTTCCCGCCGCTAATCACAGGAACAGTCGTATTTACCATCGGTCTTTCCCTGTATCCGACTGCCATTAATTATATGGCAGGCGGTACCAGCAGTCCGAATTACGGATCCTGGCAGAACTGGGCAATTGCATTTTTCACGCTGATCGTTGTTACAGCTCTGAATCATTTTGGAAAGGGAATCTGGAAACTGGCATCTATTCTGATCGGTATTATAGTGGGATATCTGGTTTCTATTCCGTTTGGAATGGTAGATTTCTCAAGCATAGGGGAAGCAGGTGTCTGTCAGCTTCCATCTCTGATGCATTTTGGAGTACAGTTTGAGCCGTCTTCCTGTGTTGCACTGGGAATTTTATTTGCTATCAACTCTATTCAGGCAATCGGTGATTATTCAGCGACTACGATCGGAGCTATGGACAGAACACCTAAGGATGATGAACTGCAGCGTGGAATCGTTGGTTATGGTCTTTCTAACGTTGTAGGCGCATTGCTCGGCGGACTTCCCACAGCAACATACAGCCAGAACGTTGGTATTGTTACAACTACAAAGGTTATCAACCGTTGGGTATTGGGACTTGCAGCTGCAATTCTCGGTATAGCAGGTCTGGTTCCGAAATTCTCAGCTATCCTGACAACGATTCCTCAGTGTGTACTGGGCGGTGCAACTGTGTCTGTATTTGCATCGATCGCAATGACAGGTATGAAGCTGGTTGCTTCTGCTGAGATGGATTACCGTAATTCATCTATCGTAGGACTCGCAGCTGCACTGGGAATGGGTGTATCTCAGGCAACAGCAGCACTTGCAAGCTTTCCCACATGGGTAACAACAATTTTCGGTAAATCACCGGTTGTCCTTGCAACTATTATTGCAGTAATGCTTAATGTGATCCTTCCGAAAACACGGGATGAGCAGAAAGAAGAGGCAAAAAAAAAGATTAAAATAGAACAGAAACTGGAAGAAGACCACAGGGAATTCGGGGAATAAAAACAGAAACTGAATATGGGAAATATAAGGTGTGCTTTCACAGGGGGATGTGGGAACACACCTTTTTATTGAATTGCTATGGAAGGCAGTTGTATGATATAATGAAAAGCAATCACATTAAATCAAACGATACAGGAGGTTTCTTATGTCCAGAAAGAATCTGATCGTCGGTCAGTCCGGCGGTCCTACCGCAGTAATTAACAGCAGCCTTTACGGAGTTGTATCCGAGGGAATGCGCCATCCGGAAGCTATTGAGCATGTTTACGGAATGATAAACGGAATTGAAGGATTTTTAAATGGAACAGTTCTTGACTTTGCCGAAGCACTTCCGGGAGAGAAACTTGACGGTCTGAAAGTCACACCAGGTGCTTATCTTGGTTCCTGCCGCTATAAATTGCCGGAATCACTGGAAGATCCGGTTTATCCAAGACTTTTTAAAAAATTTGAAGAAATGAATATTGGCTGGTTTTTCTATATCGGTGGAAATGATTCCATGGATACGGTGAGCAAACTTTCCCGTTATGCTGCGCAGACAGGCAGTGATATCCGTATCCTCGGAGAACCAAAAACAATCGACAATGATCTGATCCACACAGACCATACTCCGGGATTTGGAAGTGCAGCCAGATATGTAGCTTCTACAGTCCGCGAGATTACCATAGATGCAAATGTTTATGAAAAGAAATCCGTAACGATTATAGAAATTATGGGCCGTCACGCAGGATGGCTCACTGCTGCATCTGCACTTGCCCGCAAATATACAGGAGACAACCCTCTTCTCATCTACCTTCCGGAAACAGCCTTTGACCAGGAAGAATTTCTTAAATCAGTAGAGAAATCCTTTGAGAAAAACTGCAATGTCATTGTCTGCGTATCAGAAGGAATCCATGACGACAAGGGCACATTTATCTGTGAATACGACAATTCCGTAGGCACTGATACCTTTGGACACAAAATGCTGGCAGGCTGTGGTAAATATCTCGAAAACCTTGTCAGAAATCGCCTTGGTGTAAAAGCCCGTTCTGTAGAACTCAACGTCAGCCAACGCTGCTCTGCATCTATGATGTCAGCTACAGACCAGCAGGAAGCCATCAAAGCCGGAGAATTCGGCGTAAAGGCAGCCCTCAACGGCGAAACAGGAAAAATGATCTCATTTATCCGCAAAGAAACCTCTGACGGAACCTATACCATGGAATGCGATCTTGAAGACGTCAATGCCATCTGCAACGAAGAAAAAACAGTTCCATCAGAGTGGATCACAGAAGACGGATCTGACGTCACCGAAGCTTTCATAAACTATGCCCGCCCCCTGATCCAGGGAACAGTACAGATCCCCTGTGGCGAAGACGGCCTCCCGTCATTCGTATACCGCAAATAGTATCATTATAACAGCGCAGGAAAATTAATTTTCCTGCGCATCCGTCAGACAAATCACATATTATAATAAGCCGCATAAACCCCATTCATATCCAACAGCTCTTCATGTGTCCCCCTCTCAGCAATCCCATCCTCAGTAATCACAATAATCTCATCCGCATCCCTGATCGTAGAAAGTCTGTGCGCGATAGTAATAGTAGTACGGTTCTGTGAAAGCTCTTCAAGACTTCTCTGGATCCATCGTTCACTCTCATTATCCAGAGCGCTTGTAGCTTCATCAAGGATCAGGATCGGCGGATTCTTCAGGAACACACGTGCAATGGAAATCCTCTGTTTCTGACCGCCCGAAAGTCTTGTTCCGCGTTCTCCGACATAGGTATCATACTGCTGTGGAAGTTCCATAATAAAATCATGAATGCTTGCCCGCTTTGCAGCTGCAATAATCTCTTCATCAGAAGCTCCCGGTTTTCCATATGCAATATTATCCCGGATCGTACCGTCAAACAGATAGACATCCTGCTGTACAGTTCCGATATTATTTCTGAGACTCTTCAGAGTCAGGCTACGGATATCTTTTCCATCAACAGTGATCCGTCCTTCTGTTACATCATAAAAGCGTGGCAGAAGAGAACAGATGGTAGTTTTTCCGCCACCTGACGGACCCACAAGTGCCACAGACTTTCCGGCAGGGATATCAATAGAGATATCACTGAGAACAGGTGTATTATCGTCACTGTAATGAAAAGATACATGCTCATAGCTTACATGTCCCTTCACATCAGTAAGTTCCCTGGCATCCGGAGCGTCTGTGATCTCTGACTCTGTTTCCATAACATCAAGGAAACGGCGGAAGCCTGAAAGACCTTTTTGCATCATTTCTACCAGCTCGACCAGAATCTGGATCGGACTGATAAAGATTCCAATATAAAGTGCATACATGGCAAGATCTGCAGTCTGCATTTCTCCGTTGGCAATAAGATAACCGCCATACACCAGAGTAACCAGATACATCATTCCCTGAAAGAACAGATTAGAACTCATAAAGCTTCCCATACAGCGATAATTATCACGCTTTGAAAGCAGAAAAGCTTCATTGCTTTTTTTGAATTTAACATGTTCAATATCTTCATTTGCAAAGGACTGTACCACACGGATACCGGAAAGTGTGTCCTGGAGACTTGCATTGACATCCCCGATCTTACGTCTGTTTTCCATAAAAGTTGACTGCATTCGGGCATTCTGCTTAAAGGAAAACCAAAACATAACAATAACAAGGATGATCAGTGGAAATGCCAGTTTCTTATTGATAAAGAAAAGGAAGACAAAAGCACCGATGATTTTTACCAGAGAGATAAAAAGGTTTTCAGGACCATGGTGTGCAAACTCGGAAATATCAAAAAGGTCACTGACCAGCTTGCTCATCATCTGACCGGAATTATTCTGACTGTAATAGGAAAATGAAAGCTGTTGGTAATGATCAAATAATTCCTGCCGCATATCCCGTTCCATATTTGCTCCCATCATGTGTCCCTGACAGGTTACATAATATTTGCAGAGACACTGGATCATATACATAAGAAAGAGTCCTCCTGCGATCACAGGCAGTGCCTGAAGAATCATTGCCTGATCCTGAGTGAACAGTGTTTTTGTCATGGTCCGCAGAATCTGAGGATATGCCAGATCTATCAGGCTGATTACAGCAGCACATATCAGATCAATAAAAAAGACCGCCTTATACGGACCATAGTAGTGGATGAATTTTTTGATAGTATTCATAAGATAAAATCCTTTCATCTGTGATAGAATATATATGATTTTATAATAACATAACGGGACTTTAAAATAAACCGTTTTTGTGCTATATTGTGGTTATGAACTATAAGAGAGGAAGAGAATCTGATGCAGGACAGAAAGCTTGAACAGGCTCTGGAGATTTATTTTCAGGAAAATCCGGACAGAGAGTCCGATAAATATCAGGAGATACAGAAATACCTGAAGCTCAGAATACGTTCTGTAATGGAGCTTCTGATAGAGAATGAGGATACAGAAAGGATGGAGCAGATCGAGAAATGCGGATGGTTTTCCGCAAATGAGCTGGAGAATTTTATAAGATGTGCACAGGAAAAAGCAAAGCTGCGTTCTCTGGTATGGCTGCTTCATCTGAAAGATAAAAAATATGGATACCCAAAAAAAGACTTTTCACTATAAAAAAACAACAACAGAGCAGGAACTTACCGGAAAAAAAATCCTGCAAAACTGCAGAAATCAATTGTATCTGGATTTTCCTTATCTGGATGGGGCATTTGCAAGTCTGGAATACAAAGCAGACAGCAGTATTGATACAATTGGGACAGACGGGGAGCTAATTTATTTTAATCCGGTATTTCTCATGAAAAAATATCTGGAAGATCCGGCAGCAGTAAGAAGAGGATATCTGCACATGCTGCTTCACTGTCTGTACCTTCATATTTTCATGGAACCTGACAGAGATTCCGGTGAATGGGACAGGGAATGCGACTGTTTTGTAGAGCAGCTGATCGACAAGGCTGTCGGAGAAGGCAAACTTAGCCTGAAGAAAAGAAAATCAGATGATACACAGGTGAATACAAATGCTTTTGATGATCACATATTCTGGCAGAGAATTGCCGGACAGGCATCAGGAGACAGGAGAACAAAGGAAAAATGGGAACATATCCTTGCTTATACCTCACAGAATAAGACAGGTATGCAAAGCAGGGCAGGGACTCAGACAAACAATCAGCAGGAAAAACTGGATGAGATCTACCGCAGTAAATATGATTACCGGAAATTTCTGAAGCAGTTCTGCAGACTGCGGGAGGAAGTGGAGCTGGATACGGAGAGCTTTGATTATATTTTTTACAGCTTTGGAATGGAACATTATGGAAATATTCCATTGATAGAACCGTTGGAGTATAAAGAAGTAAACCGTCTGGAGGAGCTGGTGATCGCCATTGACACATCCGGTTCATGTTCCGGAGAAACTGTACAGAGATTTCTGGGGGAAACTTATGGGATTTTAAGTGAAAAAGAGAATTTTTTCAGCAGGATGAAGGTATATGTCGTCCAGTGCGACTGTTTTATCCAGAAAGTGGATGTGATTCATTCTGAGGAGGAGTGGAAGGAATACAGTCGGAACGTTAAGATCCAGGGCAGGGGAGGTACAGATTTTCGCCCTGTATTTGAACTGATCCGTCAGGAAAAAGAGAGAAAAGAACTGAAGAATCTCAGGGCACTGATCTATTTTACAGATGGTGACGGAATTTATCCGGGACAGAAGCCGGATTATGAGACTGCATTTGTATTTCTGAAACGGACGGACAAGATGAAACTGGTGCCGCCATGGGCGAAATGTCTGATCACAGGAATAAGATAAACTGCGGATCAGTTTGATTAAACAACTAGCAGGAGTATGATAATAAAATGAACATACAGGAAGCAAAAACAGAAATCTGTAATACACTTCGTGCATATCTGGCGAAGGATGAGAATGGATATTATACTTATCCGCTGATTCGTCAGAGACCGCTTTTACTGATCGGTCCGCCGGGAATCGGCAAAACTGCCATTATGGAACAGGCGGCAGCAGAGTGTGGTGTGGGACTTGTAGCCTACACCATTACCCATCACACCCGTCAGAGTGCTATCGGTCTTCCGGAGATCGTTAAACGGAATTACGGTGGAAAAGGCATGATGGTGACAGATTACACAATGAGTGAGATCGTGGCATCTGTCTATGATTGTATGGAGAATACAGGCAGGAAAGAGGGAATCCTGTTTATTGATGAGATCAACTGTGTGTCTGAAACCCTGGCACCGGCAATGCTGGCACTTCTCCAGAATAAAACCTTTGGAAGTCATAAGATTCCGGAAGGCTGGATTCTGGTAGCAGCGGGAAATCCGCCGGAGTATAATAAATCTGTCAGGGAATTTGATATTGTCACACTTGACCGTGTCCGTAAGCTTACAATTGAGCCTGACTGCGATATCTGGCTGAAATATGCAGGACAGCAGAAGGTGCACCAGGCGATCATTTCTTATCTGTCTGTGAAGAAAAACAATTTCTATGCGGTGGAGAATACAGTAGACGGTAAATTCTTTGTAACTGCCAGAGGTTGGGAGGATCTTTCAAGACTTCTGCAAAGCTATGAAAAGCTGGGAATCGGGATCAGTGAGGAACTGGTGGAGGAATTTCTCCAGAAAGAGGAAACAGCCAGGGATTTTGCAGGATTTTATCAGTTATATACAAAGTATGGGGAGGATTATGAAATCCCGTCGATCCTGTCCGGAAATATGAGCCCGGAGAATCTGGCGCTGAAGGAGAAGATGGCTGCAGACGGAGCTTTTGAGGAGCGTTTTGCAGTTGTAAATCTGATTCTGGGGGCATTGAGAGAAAAAGCGGAAGAATACGGACAGGCAGATCATCAGCTTGAGATACTCCATGAGATGCTTCTGCATCTGAGAACTCAGGTGAGAAAGAATGCTGAGGAAGAGAAGCTGGGAATTTCATTGCTTGAAGAATTTGCGCAGGAACAGGAAAACAGTCTGCAGATCAAAGTAAAGATGGAACTGATCTCAGTAAGAGAACAGAAATATCAGGAGACGGCGATCCGCAGGCTGAGGGAATATATTCTGACAGCAAAGAAAGAACATGTGCGGTCAGCTGAAAATGGATTTAAGCGGATCAGTAAATGTTTTGAAAAAGAAGCAGTATGCAGAGAAGATATGATACAAAAACTTCAGGGAGAGTTGCAGAATGCCTTTTCATTTATTAAAGAGAGCTTTGGCGAAAATCAGGAAATGTTGCTTTTCGTGACAGGGATCACAGCGGATAGGGCAATGACTTCGTTTATTTCCGGAAATGGCTGTCCGATATATTTTGAATACAGTGAGATGCTTCTATATAATAAAGAAGAAAATGAACTGCGAAAAGCGTGTCTGGAGGCAGTGCATAATGGATTACAGGAAGAACGATGTGACCGGGTATAATAGTCTGTCACAGACAGCGGTTGGAAACGGATGTCTGTATATTATATAGAAGTCAATCAGACAGCAGCTGATACATAGCAGCAATGTGCTGCGGAAATGGAGGAAGAATGTCAGAAAAACAGCCTAAAAAAAAGAAGACAGCAGGGGATGTTGTGTTGACGGTTGTTCTGATCGCAGCAATCTGTGTATTCTGTTATGCAGGATATAATCTGTTTCATATTTATACAGAATATAAGAAAGGTACGGATGAGTACAATTCGATCACAC
>JABLTQ010133166.1_pt1 | contig 19116 bp, 13 predicted proteins | sample 7160101 | NCBI WGS metagenome assembly JABLTQ01 (sample SAMN14651228, study PRJNA627086) | human gut metagenome | isolation source: feces | host: Homo sapiens
ATCCTTCTTCGTAGAACCTGTCTCAATCACATTACCGCAGGCGCATTTGATAGTAGTCTGCTGATAATTGGGATGGATTCCTTCCTTCATTGCTCATGTTCACCCCTTTCTGGTTCACTCGTCGCCGTGGTATATCCACAAACGCATCTGTGATGATAGCATATATCTTTCCAAATTGCAAGCTTTTTTCACAGGATCTACAAAGAAATTTCCTGCCCGCACTGGAAAAAGTACAATACCCGCCGCTCCACCGGCATTTCCATGATGCGGCTCAGTGCGTCGCTGTACGCCTGGAGCTGCCCGCGGTATATCTTGGCTCGGGCGGGAGCTTCCTCCGCCGTGACGCGGTCGGTCTTGAAGTCCACCACCGTCAGCGCGCCATCCTTCCGGAACACACAATCCGCCACACCCTGTAAGAGCATCTCCTCGCCCTCTGCGCCGCCTGCATACCGCTCCGCTGGCATCAGCAGGGCGAAGCGGTATTCCCGCCATACCTGCTCTGCGCCGCGGATGCGATCCGCCAGCGGCGACCGCAGAAACGCCGCGATGGCCCGCTTGTCCACCGCCTCCGCCTGGGCCGGCGTCAATAGTCGCCGCTGCTCCAGCGCCTGTACCTGAGCCGCCACGGACTGCTCCTCCGCCGCCGTGTCCATCGGCAGGTACTGCATCACGAGATGGATGGCCGTACCCCGCTCTGCGGCGGACAGTCCGTGTATTTCCTGCAAAAAGCGGGGCTTTTCCGGCTCCGAGGGCCTGCGGACAGTGCCTGCGCCCCCCGCCACCTCCTGATCCAGCTCCCGCCCCTTCAACTGGGTGGCCGTGATCTTGGTGGGCACCGTGGTCACCGCTGCATGGGGATATACGAAGTCCAGCGCCGCCCGATCCGGTTCCGTGAAGTCCCGAGGCACGCCAACCTCCTCCGTGTCCTCTACCGCCGTCCCCGATGCCTCACCGTTTTCGTGCCACAGCCGGATGGACCAGCTGTCCGGCGCCTGCGTCAGCACCTCCGGCCGCACGCCTGCCATACCGTGGAGCGCCGCTGCCTGCGTCGTGTGCAGCAGCGACAGCAGCACCCACTCCCCAGGCGAGTCCGCATCGGCCACCGCCTCCGGCGGCACCGGTATACCGGTCATGGCCGTCAGATCCCGCAGCTTCTTCTCCATCCCCTTGCGGCAGTCGATGAGGATAAGCTTCTCCCTGGCCCGGGTCATGGCCACATAGAGGATGCGCATCTCCTCGGCCTTGGCCTCCCGTTCCAGCCGCAGCGCCAGCGCCTCCTTGGAGATGGTGGCGTAGCGGATGTGTCTTTCCCGATCCACCCGATCCGTGCCAAGCCCCAGCTCCGGATGCACCAGCACCGGCCGGTTCAGGTCCTGCCGGTTGAAGCTGCGCTGGAGGTCCGCCAGGATCACCACAGGGAACTCCAGTCCCTTGGACCGGTGGATACTCATGATCTGCACGCCCTCCGCCGCCTGGGCTGTCCCCAGCGTCGGTGCGTCGCCGTTTTCCAGCAGCTGCCGCAGATGACTGATGAAGTCGAATAGCCCCGCCTTCCCGCTCTGCACCAGCTGCCGTGCGTAGTCGTACAGCGCCGTCAGCCGCGCCTGCCGCATTGCCCCATCTTCCATGGCTCCGAAAATAGCCATGACATGGCACCGGTCGTAGATGTACCACAGCAAGTCGTCCGCCGGCATCTCCCGCGCCGCCTGCCGCAGCTCATTCAGCAGCGTCAGGAACTCCCGTGCCGCGTTGCTCTCGTCCTGACACAGCGCATCGTAGTAGTCTCCCTCCGGCAGCACGGCGCGGATGGCCGCCAGCTGATTGGGAGACAACCCCACCAGCGGCGAGCGCAGTACGCCGATGAGCGGCACGTCCTGCCGCGGATTGTCCACGATCTCCAGCAGCGACACCGTCACCGCGATCTCCATGGCGCTGAAAAAGTCCTCGCTCTCCCCGCTGCCGCAGGGGATGCCCTCCCGCGCCAGCGCACGGGTAAACGTCTGCATCCGCGAGCGGGGCGACCGCATGAGGATAACAATGTCCTCCGGCCGTACCGGCCGCATTGCGCCCTCCCCCGCCTGCACGGGGAACTTCTCATCCAGCAGCTGCCGGATGCGCCGCGCTGTAAAGCGGGCCTCCGCCTCAGTGCGGTCCAGCGCCTGGTCCGGTGTGTCCTCCACACTGACCACGTGCAGCTCCGTCTCCCGCCCCGCTGCTGGGGTATAGTACGCCGCGCCGAAGTACAGCTTCTCCTGATCGGTGTAGTCCATCTCCCCCATTTCCTGGGACATGATGTCCGAAAAGACGAAGTTAGTGGCCTCCAGCACCTCCACGCGGGATCGGAAGTTGCGGCTGAGCACCATGCGGCGGGGCTGCCCCTCCTCGGCATTCGCCGCATCGGCGAACTGCCGGTACTTACCCATAAATATGGTGGGGTCCGCCAGCCGGAACCGGTAGATGCTTTGCTTCACATCGCCCACGGTGAACAGGTTCCGCCCTGCGCGGGAGATAGCCCGGAAGATGCAGTCCTGCACCTCGTTGGTATCCTGATACTCGTCCACCATGATCTCCTGATACCGCTGGGACACCTGCCGCGCCAGATCCGTTGGTTCATCGTCCTGACCGCACAGCAGCGTCACGGCGTAGTGCTCCTGGTCGGAGAAATCCATGGCATTGCGCCGCACCTTCTCCGCCTGGTAGCGCTGGGAGAACCGCTCCGTCAGACGCAGCAGCGCCAGCATGGACGGCGCTGCTGCCTGCAGATCCTCCAGATGCTCCCGCTCCGTCACGAGGTAGGGCGCGGTCATCTCCTCCTTAGCCTTCTTGTATTTCTCCCGCACGGCCTTGGCCGCCGCCTTGGCCTCGTCGTTCTCGCCGTTTTTCACCGCACCGGCCCGCTGCAGCACCGGCTGCACGCGGCCCATGGCGTCCCAGCCCTCCTGAGACGCCTGCTCGTACCGGCGCAGCTCTGCCGCCGCCGCCAGAAACTGGGCCGCGTTGGCCTTGTATACCGGCTCGCAGTCCTCCATGGCGGCCACAGCCCGTTCCAGCTGCCCCGCCCAGAACAAGGCCCGCCGCACTGTGTCCTCCATCACCGTCCTGCCGTAGTCGCTGTCTGCCAGCGATGAGGGCAGCTGCCGCCAGCTCTCCGCCGCGGCCCGCAGCCACTTCTCGGGGTAGGGATGGCTCTGGATCTTGCTGTGCAGCTCCAGCACCAGCGCGGTCAGGGCCCTGTCATCCCGTCCCGCGCCCAGCGTACCCGCCAGCTGCGCCGCCTCTTCATCGCCGTTTTCGATGTCCTGATAGAACGTCTCCATGGTCCGCTCCAGCGCCCGCTCCCGCAGCAGCTGTGCCTCAGCCTCGTCCAATACACGGAAGTCCGGCGTCAGACACCGCCCGTCCACCGGCTCCAGCAGGTGGATGTGCTCCCGCAGCAGCGATGCGCAGAAGCCGTCCACTGTCTTGATATCCGCCTGATACACGCGGAACATCTGCCGCCGCAGGTGCCGGTCCTCCGGTGTCTCCGCCACCCGCGCCGCCAGCTCCGAGGCCAGCCGCGCCCGCAGCTCCGCCGCCGCCGCGCGGGTGTAGGTGATGATGAGAAAGTCGTCCACATTGGCGCGCTCCTGCGTCAGATAGGAGAACACCCGCTCCACCAGCACCTTCGTCTTGCCGGAACCGGCTGCGGCAGACACCAGCAGACTTCCGCCGCGGTCAAATACCGCCGCGTGCTGCTGCTCCGTCAGCTTCAGCTCACCCATGGTGCTCCACCTCCCTGTCTACCGTCTGCCAGAACTCCTCCGGCGTTATTTTCCTCAGATAGCGCGGCTTGTCCCGTTTCTCGTCGAACCAGCATGCCGCCCGGAACGCGCACCATGTGCAGGCGCTGTCCTGCGGCCCGCGGGTGCAGGGGTCGGCATCGATGTTGCCGTCTCCGATTTCCCGTGCCACGCGGTGCAGCAGGCTGTCGATGTATCGCGCCATCCTGCCCATCTCCGCCGTGTCCACCAGCAGATTGGGCAGCAGCGCCGCAGGCTGTCCATCTGTCACCTTCCCGATGGGCAGGTAGCACGGCTTCTCCAGCGCACTGTGCTCCATGGCCCGCAGCACCTCCGGCTCGCTCAACAGCATGCCGGTACGCCGCAGCTTCCGCCGCAGCACGGCCTCCAGCTTCTCCGGCGGGATGCTGCGGTCCTCCCGCGAGATGATCTCCCGCGCCGGCGTATACAACACGCCGGCCGGCACCACCGGCATCCCGAAATATCCGCTGCCCTCCTTCTGCAGGGCGAACAGGTACAGCAGCATCTGGATACCCAGCCCGTACCGCACATCCGACAGGTCGAATGCCTTCTGGCCGGTCTTGTAGTCCACCACCCGCAGATACAGCTTTCCGTCCTTTATCCAGCCGTCCACGCGGTCCACCTTGCCCCGCACCGACAGGGCCGTGCTGCCCTCTGTCACGGTGATGGCCGGCAGCTGGCCGTCCTTCCCGCCGAAGCCCAGCTCGAAGGCAATGGGCCGGAAATCCGACACCGCCATCTCGTCGGCGATATTCTCCACGATGGCGCAGGCCGTCTCCCGCAGCCGCGAGAAAAGATACCGGAATCGCGCTCCCTTCTGGTCGTAGCCGTCGATCATGGTCTGGGCATACAGGTCCACATAGTGGTGCACCAGCTGCCGCAGCGCAGGCTTGTCCACCTCACCGTAGCCGCCGCGCGCACACACGTCGCGGTTTACGTTCTCCAGCAGATAGTGGATGAATGTGCCCACCTCCGGTGCCTCGAAACCGGCGCTTGTCCGCTCCTTGGCTCGCAGGCCGTACTCCATAAAATATCCGAAATGGCAGCTTTTCAGCCGGTCGATACGGGACGCGGACATGGCAATGCGCCGCCCATACAGCGTCTGCACCGCCTGAGGCGACAGCCTGCCGCGGCCCATGGATCGCGCCTGCTCCATCCGCGCCAGCAGCGGGGCCTGCCCGCTCCCTGCAAAATATTGCCACAGAGGCCCGCCCATCTCCTGACCGGCCAGCGCCAGCGCCGGTGCCGGCAGCTCCCGCCGATAGGCGCCGTCCTCCCGCTCCACCGTGATCTGCGGGAACAACCGCCCGATGCGCTCCACCACAAAAGACGGCAGCAGCTGCCCACCCGCGCCGTCCGTCACCGGCCACATCACCGTCAGCGACGCCGTAGGCTGCGCCAGGCACGCATAGATGTTCTGCAATTCCGCGCCGAGGGGGTCAAATGTGGCGTCCGACAGCAGGATGCCCCGCTGCTGCAGAAGCTCCCGCTCCTGGGCGTCCAGCAGCCCGCCCCCCGTCTCCACCGTGGGCAGCACGTTGTCGTTGGCGCCCAGCAAAAACAGATGCCGCACCGTATGCCGGTCGTTCCGCGTGATGGGCGTCACCTTCACCTGATCCAGCGTGGCGGGAATGGTGGCCACGGCGTACTGGCTCAGTACCAGCCGCAGCAAGCGGGCGAACTCCTGCCCGTCCACCTCTACGTCGCCCAGCAGCTCCACGAACTGGTCCAGCACGCCGCAGAAGATGCTCCACAGCTGGCTGTACTCCTCCGCCAGCTGCACCTGTCCTCCGTCGTACAGTGTCGCCGTCTGGGCTTTCAGTGTCTCCGGCACTCCTGCGTGCTCCGTAAACCTGTAAAGTGCTTCTGCTTTATCCCGTATGGTTTTACCTGCCTTCAGTCCCTCGCTCAGTTCCAGGAACAGCACGCGCACGCGGCGGCGCACCGCGTTGACCTCCTCCAGCCGCTGCCGCCGCGCTTCGCTGATCTCCTGTCCGTAGCCGTCTGGATCTGCGGTCCAATCCGCTTCCTTCAGCCACATGCCGCCCCGTATCTGCCACCGGATCACATAGTTTTCCAGCATATCGCACTCCGCTGCTGAGATACCCGCCATGCCGGTTTTCAGGCACCGGAACACGTCCTCATACTCAAATCCTCCGGTAACAGCGTCCACCGCCGACAGCACCATGGTCAGCACCGGCTTTTCCAGGATGTCGCTGCGCCGGCTGATGTAGGCGGGGATGCCGTCCCTGCGGAACACCGCCTCCAAAAGCGGCCCGTATACCTCCATGTTCCGCGCCGCCACACCGATATCCCGCCAGCGGCAGCCCTGCCGGGCCAGCCGCCGCACACAGGCGGACACATATTCCGCCTCGGAGAACGCTGTCTCCGCCTGATACAGCCGGATGGGCGGCTCCTCCCCCTGCCACGGCTCCTCTCCATCGAAGAAGCATCGCTCCAGATACCCCAGCGGCCCATCGTTTTTGCTGACAAGCGTTTCTACTTCGCATCTCGCGTGTACCAACGCTGCCATCCGTTTCAGGCGATCCCTCTGCCGCAGGGCGTTCTGGAACAGCTGCGGGTCCGACTCGTCTCCCAGCAGCGTCACCGTCAGGCAGTTCCCCTGCCGCAGCGCCGTCTCCAGAATGTCCTCCTCCACCCGATTGAAGTAGGAGAACCCGTCAACATACACGTCCTTGCCCATCAGATAGTCCGACTCCGGCAGGGCATCGCACAGCTTCTGCACGCGGGAGCGGGCGTCGAACCCCTCCCCCCGCAGGTGGGCATCGTAGGCGCCGTAGATCAGCGCCGCGGACCGCAGCTTATCCCCAGCCGCGCCCTCCATGTCCGCCACCTGCGCCAGCAGCATCTCCGGCGTCACCTGATAGGCGTACAGCTCATCGGCCAGTGCCACCAGCTGCCGCAGAAACGCCGGCCGTTGGGAGGGCCGCGCAAACACCGTCAGTCTGCTGCTCACCTCCTGCAGCGCCCGCCGCATGGTCAGCAGCTTGCCGCCAGCGTCCAGCGTCACGTCCGCCAGTCCGCCGGTCTGGGCCAGTACACGGGTGGCCAGATTTCGGAAGCTCAGCACCTCCGCATCGCGGCTGGCTGTGGGTCCCAGCGCACGGCACAGATCCAGCTCCGCCTCATGGGAGGCGTGCTCCGGTACCAGCAGGATCTGCGGCCGCTGCCGCCGCTCCTGCATCGTCTCCAGCACCCTGCGGCTCTTGCCCGCACCGGCGCGGCCCATCCAGATCTGTAATTCCATCCCGCATCCCTCGTTTCCCGTGATCTTTTGGTCACGCCGCCATCACGCCCTGCGCTGCGGCAGCCTTCGCTGTCTATACGCTGATTATACCGTATCCACTGTCCAAAGGAAAGGACATTCCTCTGTGCTGCGAAAAAAAGCGCGCCTCTGACCGCTCCGCACCTGTGCGGAGCCTGTCAAAGACACACTCTTTCGATTCACTTTTCGCCACAGAGCTGCTGCCGCAGCCGGTCGCGGTTCTCCTCCGTCACGGTAACGACCCGTACCCGCGGGTGCGCCGCCACACGGCCCAGGAATTCGCTGTCCGCCTGCTGCAAAACGCCGTACACCGGCTTATCGCCGTCCAGCGCTGCCAGCACCGCCTTCTGGAATTCCAGTGCCGCCGCCTCCGATGGTCCCAGCTCGTCCATGACGATCACGTCGCAGTCCGCCGCGTCCGCCAGCGCTGCGGGTCCCAACCGGTCGAACAGATCCGTCCGCCGCTCCCCACAGAGACACACCAGATTCTCCGGCGACGGCTGCTGGCCCTCCGCCGCCCGCAGCAGGTGGATGGAGGGCCTCTCAAAGATGCCTGTTATTCGACGGGTGAAAAAGCCACCCAGCCGCTTCCCTTCCAGCACGGCTCGCAGCAGCGTGGACTTGCCCACGCCCTTCCGGCCCGTCAGGAACAGATGCTCAGTGCATGGGACAGCCATGGTGGACCTCCCCGTTGGCCTCGCGGCGCTCTGCCCGCACCAGGATCATCTCACCGGCGATGGACACGGCGATCTCCTCCGGCGTCACGGCTTTGATGGCGGTGCCGATAGGCGTATGCACAAAGGCGATGGCCTCATCGGAGATGCCTGCGTCCCGCAGCCGCTGGTTGACAAAGGCCGTCTTTTTGCGGGAGCCGATGACGCCCACGTAGGCCGTCTTGTGCTGCAGCACCTGCACCTGCGACTGGAAATCGTACTCGTGGCCGTTGGTCATGATAACCACATAGTCCTCCGGCTCCACAGTGAGGTAGTCGCGGATGCGGGTGAAGTCGCCGCAGACGACCTGGTCCGCCTGGGGAAACCGCTCCCGCGTGGCGAACTGGGGGCGGTCGTCAAAAACCACCGGCCTAAACCCCACACTGCTCAGCAGCGGCACCAGTGCCTTGGAGATGTGCCCCGCGCCAAAGATCAACGCCCGCTCCCCGATGGGCAGCTGCATTGTAAAGCATTTTACCTTAACAGTATTTTCATCCATCAGATAGGGCATGGTCCCGTCCAGCGGCTGCACCAGCCAGCCCACCGTGCGGGTACTGATCCGCCGCAGCACCTCCGCCGCCAGTGTATCCCACGCCCCATCGCCGCAGGGAATACGGCGGAAGTAGACGGTCACATCGCCGCCGCAGACCATACCGGTGCTCTGCTCGCTGCCATCGCGGCGCAGCCGGAACTCCCGCGTCATGCTGTCGGTACCGTCAGCCAGCATCTCCCGGGCGATGGCAATGGACCGCCCCTCCACGGCGCCGCCGCCGATGGTACCGGCCAGCAGACCGTTGCGGCCCACCAGCATCTGGCTGCCCGCACCTCGGGGCGCGGATCCGTCGTCCCAGATGATGGTGGCCAGCACCGCGTCCTGTCCCTTCTCCCGCTGGTACACCAGCGTCTGAAAAATGGTATTCATCGTGCTTACCTCCTGCCGCACCAGCGGCTATTCACAGACACCCTGCGGCGCAAAGCCGCAGGGCGTCCTTTGTTTGCAATGGTTTCCGATCAGGCCGCCTGATTCGCCGCAGATGCTGCGGGGATAGAGTTGGCCACCAGCGCATCGTACTGTGCCTGGGTCAGGTCACAGTGGTAGAACAGCTCGAAATAGGTGCTGACCTCGGTATAGAGATCATAATCCGCCGCCTCGGGATACAGGACCTTGGCCATCCACGTCATACCCAGCAGGCGCTGGACGCTGGGCGGGAATCCCATCCAGTTATAGGGGCCCATGGGGACCTCATAGTATTTGCCGCTCTGGATGGCGGAGATGGTCTGCCAGTTCTCATTGCCGGCCACGGTGTCGTAGATGCTGCCCGGGGCAAACAGGATCACATCGGGGTTCCAGTTGAGGATCTGTTCCATGTCCACCTCGTTGCCGGTTCCCTTGCTGGAGGGCTCGTCCACTACAGCCAGATTGTTGCTGAGCAGGTCGATGACTTCGGCATGGAAGGAGCCCTGTGCGATGACGTTAAGTCCCTCATCTCCAGTGATGTAAAGGAGATTTACTTTATCGACGCTGTCGGCAATGGATACAATGCGGTCATAGGCGAAGCGGCAGTAGTCCGCCCGCCCCTGCGCCTCGTTGGGCATTGCCAGGAGGTCTCCCAGCATGGCGTATGTATCATCCATAGAGGAAAGGTAGGCATCGATGTGGACAAAGGGAATGCCGGTCTGCTCCTGCAGGTCATCCATATCCTCCGCAATACTGCCCTTGGGCTCGCCAACATCGATGACCACGTCCGGCGCAGCGGCCAGCAGCGTCTCAAGATTCAGCTCACCTTTTCCACCATAAAGCTGGCCCAAAATCGGCAGATTGTAGTATTTCTTATCCAAAAACTCCGCAGCGCTTTCGTCCCACGCATTGGCGATACCCACCAGCTTATCCGGTGCCATGGCGAAAACCACGATCTGGGCCAGTGGGCCGGAAACAGCAATTTTTTCCACAGTCACAGGTACTGTGACCTCGCGGCCGCAGGAGTCCGTGAATACCCGCGTGGTGCCATCTGCGGCGGTATTCTGGCTGTTGTCACCGGTATTCTCCGCAGGCTTTGCACCGCAGGCAAACAGTGAGAACGACATCACCAGTGCCAGCAGCAGCGCCATCCATCTTTTTCCATTCATTGACAAATTTCCTCCTCATTTTCTTCCTTTTTTACTTCCGGTTTATTTCCGTTTTCCTTCCTGATTTGCTTCATGAGGAAGTTTCTCAGGAATTTTCGACGTTTGAAAGACAAATATCCCCGCACGGCGAACTACCGGTATGTGCCAGGGAAACGCTGCATCGCCGGTGGGCTCCAGCTTCTCCCGTAGGAAGCCATCCGTGATAAGGGACGCATCATCGCGGCGGCGGTACGTCTCGAAAAAAAGACGGGCCTCCTCCCAGTTGCGGAAGGGCTGGTCAAAGCGATAGGCCGTCCGCTTCAGCTCATAGGGGATGTTCAGCTCCGTCAGCCGCGCTTCCGCAGCTGCCACGCCGTGACTCTCTTCCAAGGACTGCTTTGTCACGGTAAAACGATGGTCCCTATGGTCGCGCTTGACGGCGATGACCGTGCCGCGGCACCGGGATCTGGCCACGGACAGTATTTCGTCCATGCTGCCGAAGAAGCAGAACACCATGGCGTCGTAGGGTTCGGCGGGACGGTCAGTGAAAATATCTGTACATAGCGGCGTCACGTTTTTAATGTGCCGCGCAGCCAGCTCCTCTTTCAGCACCGAGAGGGCCTGGGCATCGCAGTCCGCCGCCGTCACATGGCGGACATGGGGCGCCAGCGCCAGCGAGAGAAATCCCAGACCGCAGCCTGCGTCGCAGACACGATCCTGCGGCGACAGATACGGCAGCAGCTCCGCCGTCAGGCGGCGGTGGAAATCTGTCTGGCGTCCGGCATCCGCCATGTAGCGAATCATGTCATCCGTCCAGCGGAACACGGTCCTCTCCTCCTTTCGGCACGATGGCGGGGCCGTAGGCCGTGTCCAACAGAGCCGCGTCCACGCCGTAGAGACGGCGGAGCAATTCTGCTGTCAAAACCTCCTTTGTTGCACCAAACGCGGCTACCGCGCCGCCGGACAGGGCCAGCACACGGTCGGAAAAGCGCAGAGCGTGCTGGGGATCGTGGGTAGAGAGCACCACCGTGTAGCCCTGACGGGACAGATCATGGACGCAGCGCAGCACACGAAGCTGGTTGCCGTAGTCCAGCGAGGACGTGGGTTCGTCCATCACCAGAATGTCCGCCTGCTGACACAGAGCGCGGGCGATCAGCACCAGCTGCTGCTCGCCGCCGGACAGCTCCGCAAAATTACGGTAGGTCAGATGCACTACGCCCAACTGCTCCAGAGTGGCCAAAGCCTGCTGCTCCTGCTGGGCGGAGGGGGAGCGGAACGGCGAGAGCTGGCGGGTCAGACCCATCAGCACCGTGTCCAGCACGGAATAACCAAAGGTAGGGCGGTGTATCTGGGGGATGTAGGCGATATGGGCGGCCAGCGTCCGCTGGTCCAAAGTGCGGGCATCCCGCCCGTCCAGCAGGATGGCACCTCCATAGTCCGGTAGACCGCCCAGAATGCAGCGGAACAGGGTACTTTTCCCCGCGCCGTTGGGGCCCAGCACCGACAAAAGCTCTCCCTGCCGGGCCGCGAAAGAGATGTTCCGCAGCGCCGTATGGCCACCGCGATATGTATAGGTAAGCTCCTTTACAGTCAGCTTCACAGGCGGTCCTCCCCCTTTACCATGAGATAGACAAAGAAGGGTGCGCCCACAAAGGCCGTCAGGATACCGATGGGGATCTCCACCGCCGTCAGGCAGCGGGCCAGATCGTCCACCAACAGCAGCAACCCTGCGCCGAACACCATGGACATGGGCAGAAGATACCGGCAGTCGTTGCCCACGATGCGGCGGCTCAGGTGCGGGATCACCAGACCCACCCAGCCGATCATGCCGGAGACGGAGACGCTGGCCGCGGTGAGCACCGTGGCACAGAGGATCACTGCCAGACGGATCCGGTCGGTATTGACGCCCATGGAGCGGGCCTCGTCCGGTGACAAGGTCAGCAGATTCATGCGCCAGCGCAGCAGCAGAAGGGGCACCAAGCCAACCGCCATGCAGGCGGCAGCGAAGCCCACTGTTTTCAGCCGCGTGCCGGACAGGCTGCCCATGAGCCAATAGGTGATCTGAGGCAGTTGGTTGGCGGGGTCGGCCACCAGCTTAATGTAGGAGGTGCCGGCGGAGAACAGCGAGCCCACCATGATGCCGGCCAACAGGATGCTCACTACCCTGCTGCCCCTGGTACGGCTGCCGATGAGGTAGACCAGCACCACCGTCAGCAGGCTGAAGCAAAAGGCGAAAATCGTGGTCATGACGCTGCCCTGTCCCAGCAGGATGGCCAGCGCCGCGCCGAAGCAGGCTCCCGAGGACGCGCCCAGAATGTCCGGCGCGGCCATGGGGTTCTGGAACACCGTCTGGTAACTGGCACCGGCGGCGGACAGGGCACAGCCCACCAGGCAGGCCATCAGGATGCGGGGCAGGCGGACATTGTGGACGGCGATGGCCATGTTGTCCGTCCACGTCTGGGTGAGGGGGAACAGGCGGGACAGCAGGATGCGCACCACCTCGCCCAGCGGCACATCGTAGCGCCCCCAGACGAAGGACAGGAGGAACAGCGCCGCCAATGCCAGCGCCATCAGGCACACGCGGCCCAGCGGCCGCTTCCGGTGCGTCGACATGGCGCCCCTCCTCTCCTGTAAAATACGTGCTCTATTTTACAGGATAACGGGGCAAAATGCAAGGAGCGATGTGCGGCATTGTCGGATAGTTGTGCGGTAAATCTATTTACCCAGCCACTGACGCAGCCGCTCCCACAGCTCCAGCGACCGGAATCGCAGGACATAGCCATCGCCGTCGCCGGTGATGAGAGACAGGTCATCCTCCGTCAGGCCGGCGCCCAGCGCGGTCCGGGACAGGTCGGACGCGGCGGCGGTACACAGGGGCGGGTACACCACGCACCACCAGTTGCGGCCCTCCCCCGCGCCGATCACTACCCGCAGGGCCAGATAGCCGCCGGAGGGCAGGGCAAAGCCGTCGTATGCCTTGAGAGGAAACTCCGCTTCCTCCAGCGAGACGGAGATGGGATCGTCGCGGTGCTGCGCCGCCAGCTCCGCCGCGGCGGCATCCCCAATGGCGGGCAGGGCGTCCGTCAGGCGCCGGCGGGCATCGTTCATGTCGGCGGACTCCCGTAATATGGCTTCCGCACGGGTCAACACCGCATCGCGGACCTGAAGCTTCAGTGCCTGATCGGCGGCGTTATCGGAGTTGGCGATAACGTGAAGGCGGATCATTTTGGCCTGCAGGTCGTCCTGCCGGTGGAGGGACCATGCTCCCCAGAGCAGTGTGGTGGCCAGCGCCAGCAGCAGTGCCAGCTCAAAGGTATGGAATTTACGCATAAAAACACCGTCCTATGTAGGAATTTTCCTGCATTTTGGACGGTGTTTTCGGATTTTATACAGGTTGGGCCGCAAATGTCATGGGCCAGCGCTCCCGCAGGGTCTCGGCGGCGGCGCGGGCGGTGTCCTCGCGGGCGAACAGGCCGAACACGGCGCTGCCGCTGCCGCTGAGCAGGGCAGCCAGTGCGCCGTGGGCGCGGAGGGCGCTCTCGATGTCCCATACGGCGCTGTCCGGTGGGACGGCGCGTTCGAAGCTGTTATAGAGTGCGGCGGCCACAGCGCGGATATCCTCCGACGCCAGTGCGGCGGGCATGGTGTCGGGGCGGGGCGGCTCCGGCGGCAGGTCGTCCAGACGGCGGTACATGGCGGGGGTGGAGAAGCCCTCCGGCGGTTTGACGATGACGAACCAGCCCTCCCGTAAGCGGGGCATGGGCGTCAGGCGCTCTCCCCTGCCCCGGGCCAGCGCGGTGCCGCCGCGGATGAAGAATGGCACGTCGCTTCCCAGCGCCGCAGCCATGTGCTCCAGCTGGACGTCCGGCAGGGACGGCGCGTACAGGGTGCGCAGGGCCAGCAGTGTAGATGCAGCGTCGCTGCTGCCGCCGCCCAGTCCCGCCTGGGACGGGATACGCTTCCGGAGGTGCAGGTGCAGGTCCGGCACGGGCAGCTTCGTCTCTTCGAAAAACCTGCCGGCGGCGCGGAGCACCAGATTGGTGGCATCCGCCGGGACGGCGGGGTCTGTGCAGGTCAGGGTCAGGCCGGCGCCGCCGTGCGTCAGGATCAGGGTGTCGTACAGGCCCACGGCCTGCATGACGGTGGATACGTCGTGGTAGCCGTCGGGACGACGGTCGCCGACGGTCAGGGTGAGATTCACTTTCGCGGGGGCGTACAGGGTCAGTGGTTCCATAGCTCCTCCTGACAAAAAAGCGCCCGATGGGCGCTTTTTTGCGGTGTTACTTCACGATCTTGCGGGCTTCGATGTAATAGCGCTTGTCCTGAGCGTGGCCCATGGAGAAGGTCTTGCGGGGCAGCACACCGTCGGCCATGACGGTCTTGAACAGCTGCTCCTTGCCCATGGCGGGCAGCAGGAAGCCCATGTTGCCGGGCTTGCCGCCCAGCTCGCGGGTCACGTCATCGCCGTGGATATAGTCCACCTCGCCGCCGTTGGCCTTCAGGTAGGGATCGATGACGTTCTGGAGCGTGCCCACGGCCAGCTGGACCTTGGGGTCAGGGACGGTGATGAAGTGGCTCTCACCGTTCCAGACGAACTCGATGGTGTGGCCGTCGCCCTTGCCCTCGTAGGCGTTGGGATAGGCGGCGCGGAAGGCGTCCATGAACTTCTTGTGGTCTACGCCGAACAGCACGCGGTGGATGGGCTCGAACTGCAAAGCATCGTCGTGGTTGTTCACCACCTCCACCAGCGCAAAGCGGGAGGGCAGGGCCAGGTACTCCTCGGGGGTTTTGCCCTTCTTCTGCTCCTCGTAGCAGGCCTTGGCGGTGGCCAGAGAGTGGTTGCCGTCGCCCACGGCGAACAGCAGGGGCGCTACGCCGGAGACGCCGTACTTCTTCTGCATAGCCTCGTCGGTGGTCAAGCCCTCCAGAGACGCGGCCACGGCGTCGATCTGCTTGTCGGACAGCTTGTAGCCGGTGATGTGTCCGCCGTTCTGCATCAGGTCGAAGTCGTAGAGCTTCTCCATGGCGGAGGCTGCGGCGGTCAGGGGCTCGATGACGGTCTTATCGGGGTCATCGATCAGCAGCATGACGTGGGGCAGCTCAATGGGGGCGTTGCGGCGGACGCGGGCACGGGGCGGGATACGATCCAGCACGGTGCCCTCGGTGGCGCGGATCAGCGCGCCGGAGCCGGGGGTGAAGTCGTAGGCATCCAGATCCACCATGCCGATAAGGCCGTGGCGGATGCGGCCGTCGGACTGCTGCCGCTCGATGTAGATCAGGGAATCGGAGAGCGTCTCGAACACGCCGTCTGCCATGTACTTGCGCATGGCGGCGTTGATATCGTCAATATACTCGTCCACGTTGGGGGCCTTCAGGTTGGCCTCCGGCAGGATGAGACGCAGCGTGGAGGGGGCATTGCCCACCTTCTCCTCTACCGCCTGCCAGTACTCCGGCTCGGAGGTGAACTGGTCGCAGGCCACCACGGCCCACTTGGTCATGTCCTGTCCCTTGGGCAGCAGGATGTCGGCGGGATAAAAGCCCAGCTTTTCAAATTTCTTGTTCATGGTGTTCCTCCTCTTTCATCAAAAGGTGCAGATGCATTTGTTCCTATCCGTCATACTACCAAAAATCACCGGTGTTTGCAATCGATTTTCAAAATTTTTCAGGCAGGCTGACAAATTTTTGCGTATAGTACGATGCGGCGCGGGGAGACTATGAGAGAAAGCAGTCTTGACACAAGGAGGGACTCTCATGAAGATCGTAGACCGCATTGCGCTGGTACTGGTCATCATCGGCGCGCTGAACTGGGGAGGCGTGGGGCTTTTCAGCTTCGACTGCGTGGCCTTCCTGTTCGGCGGGCAGACCGGCGCCGTCAGCCGCATCATCTATACGCTGGTGGGCATCGCGGGACTGTGGTGCATCACCCTGCTGTTCCGCGAGGATGGGACGGAGAACACATAAACACAGAAAAAGACCGCCTCTCGGCGGTCTTTTTCTGTGTTTATCGCTTAGTTATCATTATGGACAAAACATGCTACGGTGCGGTACAAGTGGAGAACGGTTTTCCTTTCTGGGCCGCCGCGGCAGAAAAAAACACGCCCGTGCCAATCGATGGTACCGTATTGCTTTATGATCTGTTGTACTTTTTCTTTCGGCTTACAACCGTTGTGCCGATAACAGCACCGCCGCTGATGAACAGAAGTGCGCTCCACAAAACGGGATTGCTGCTGTCACCGGTATTTGACGAGGCAGTATTTCCGGGCTTGCCGGGGTGGTCGCTCGGCTTCACCGTAGAACCCTTTGCGGGAATTGCAACAGCGGCCTTCTTATAGCCGCAGACGGTGCATTACTCGTGTTTGGAGCCTTTCCTGGTTGCGGTGGGTTCCTTATCGATCACCCACTTGAAGCTGTGCGCCGCTATGTCCTTCCTGTCACCGCAGGGGCATTCATGCCAATGGTTGTCTGCGTCTGACTTCCAGGCCGTTCCATGGTTATGGATATGCGGAATACTCTTGTATGTTACAATAACGGTCTTGTCGGCGTCCATGATAACTTCCAGCATATTGGAGCGCACCTCTGCTTTAACACCATTCACCGTAACAGTGTCAATTTGATAGCCGCTATCGGGAGTGAAAACAATTGTTTCATGCGATCCGGCCGCCAGCCCTGCTTTACTTGCAGAAATCGTTCCATTCCCACCATTCACCTGTGTTGTCAGGCTATAGGTCGTCTCAACCTTCCGTGTTTTCGTCACATTAGAGGGAATGATATAGTCGCCCTCTCCGACAGTGATCCTCAGCATTGCGGAGGCAAGCAGCACATCACCTACTATGAACTCGGAGTGGGGCAGACTATATGTCACACTGATGCTTTCTCCATTGAAACGGCCGGGATTTCCTACAAGGCGGGCATCTTGATCAATCGTAAGGACATATTCAGCCTCACCGCCTGATTGTTCAATCATGCTTTCCATGCTTTCAGACATATCATACGTTACGGTATATGTCACGGGATAGTGTTCACCGGTTTTATTTCTCTCAATGGTTTCAGGCCCTTGTATGACCAGTTCACCGTGGTCCTGTGAGGGTTGGACAACGGCTACGGCATAGCCGTTTCCAGACACATCCGGAAGCGTGACGTCTATATCTCTTGGGTTTGTATCTTCTGTGTTTGTCTTCCGAGCTGCATAAACCTGCGCCTCCGAAGCATCGAGAACCTTTCCGGTTTCATCCACCGGCAAGGACAGCACATAAACCGGCAGATCGTTCAGTGTCAGGCCGCCCACCGTTAGCTTAGCTGCGCCGTCGCGCTGAACCCAGAAGGTGGCCAACGGATCATTCCAGCCCATGCTATCCGAAGCATTGGTCAAAGCGGTTACATTTGCAGCACTGGTGTTCCCCAGCCTGATGTCAAGGCTGCTGTCAGCCGGGGTAACGGTCTTACTGTCAGTCTGGAAATAAACCGCCTTATCTCCAACAGCTGCCTCACGGGAGATATAGAGGTAACGATCGCACTTTCCATAGTCTTTACCGGTGACGGCCAAATCATTTGATATGCCGCCTGTGATCTGATATTCGTCATTGACGGTGACGGTGACCTGCCTGAGATTGTTTTTGATGGTACCGGCATTCAGCTCGATCTTCGGCACCGTGCCGCCCCAATCACTGGCATCAAAGCAGACACCGCCGCCAAAGGCTGTTGCGGCGTTGTTCTCGATCGCGCCGCCATTCATAATGAATTGGCCGCCTTTGCGGACAAATACGCCGCCGCCGCTCCGGTCAGCTTCGCCTTTTGCACTGTCTGTACCGGAAATGTTGCCGGAGATCGTACCGCCGTTCATTGTGAAGGTGCCTTTGGATATCATGGTTCCGCCGCCTGTTTTCTCGGCTTTGTTGTTGCAGATCTCAGCACCCTCATACATGGCTGCGTTGTGGTTTCCGTAATTATTGGACAGTACCACACCGCCGCCGCGATCCGTACAAATATTACCGTTGATTTTTCCGTAAATATCTAAGCGATCATTTGTTCCGTTGATATAAACCGCACCATAGTACGCGCGATTGTTGAGAATCCTTCCGTTTTTTCCAATTGTCACCGCTGTGCAGCCTTCGGTTTGCAGGATATGGTGGTTGCCTGTGGCATGCACATTGCTGATTTCACCGTCCATCATGACGGTGCTGTTTTCTGCAAAGATGACATTGCCGTTCAGCTCGGTGCAATCCGTGATTTTGGAGCCGTTTTCCATTTTGAAGGATCTGGCACCACCCGCACAGTAGATTATGCTGCCGCCGGAGAGATTCTCAATCAGCGCGGTGGAGGTCAGCGCTCCCTCCGCGTTGTTGCGCAGATGAATTGCGATGCCGCTATTCGACTGCCACATTGCGCTCTTGTTTGCGGCAATGCTGCTGATGGCGCCGCCGATCTCAACCTTACCGCCGTCTGCATAAACTCCGCGGCCGTCCATGTTCTGGATCTTCGAGCCTTCCTTCATCACGAGTGTACCGCCCTGAAGCCAGATCGCACCTGCCGGACCGACTGAGCCTGCCGCAGAGTCTTTTGTTCTCGTATAGCCAGCCATGGTATCCTCTATCACACTGCCGCTTTCCATGACGATTTTTGCCTGGTCGGTGGCGCGTACAGCGGACATGCCGCCAAAGTTGCGCAGCACAGCACCACTGCCCAGTGTCACGGTGCAGGGCACAGTGGCGTTGGAGGCAATGATCGCGTCCTGCACAAAAATCGTATTATCCGCGTTGCCGTCACCGCTGACAGCCTGTGCGAATACAGTCCCCTCGTGCATCCCTGCATCGTCCAGAATGATTTTGGAAAGAGTCAGGCCGACAGAACTCGCCGATAAAGACTGAACCTCGATCATGGCGGGATTATACCAGCTGCGGGCTGTGTCACTTTGCAGGTTAAAATCAGCGCTGCGTGTAACGGTGTAAGGACCGCCTTCTCCACTGGTGATCGTAAGACTCTTATCATAAAAACGAGCACACTGATCCATGGTCAGGTCGCTCATGACATAGATCGCTGCACCGTCAGCCGCGGCATCGACCGCCTTAGCCAGTGTGGCGAAAGGGAGTTCTTTTGTGCCGGTATTCTGTTCGTCGTTACCGGTGTTGTATGCTCTAAAAGACTTCTTAATCAAGCGGTTGGGAAGTCTCTTAGAACACACAACCTAAAACCGAAGAAAGGAGCGCAAGTTATG
>JABLTQ010007072.1_pt1 | contig 19075 bp, 15 predicted proteins | sample 7160101 | NCBI WGS metagenome assembly JABLTQ01 (sample SAMN14651228, study PRJNA627086) | human gut metagenome | isolation source: feces | host: Homo sapiens
AGAATGAGCAACCAAAGCTGCCTTCCCCACGCCATGTTCCTGAATCCCTCGTTATAAAACCTGAACACGGCGTAAAAACAAAGTCTTATCCGTTTGAGCATTTGCAAAAAAACGAAATCCCCGCGACACGGCAAAGAAAAATTCAAATTTTATTACAAAATATTTCATTTTGCAACATCCGCGGCAAAATAAAATCCCTTTCAAGGCTGAATTGCCTTGAAAGGGACATCTGTTAAGTCGGAAAGAGGCGATTCGAACGCCCGACCCCTACGTCCCGAACGTAGTGCGCTACCAACTGCGCTACTTTCCGTACTTGCGGGTGCAAAGTTACTACTTTTTGGCAAACTAACCACATATTTGAAATATTTTTCCCCATAAATTTGCTTGATATTTAAAAAAAGCCTATTTTTGCACTCGCAAAATCGCAAGTAATGGTGCCATAGCTCAGTTGGTAGAGCAAAGGACTGAAAATCCTTGTGTCCCCGGTTCGATTCCTGGTGGCACCACTTTGAAGAAAAGCAAAAGACAGTAAAATCCTGATTTCCAAGCGAAATCGGGATTTTTTGTTTTCCCCAGGCACGCAAAAAACGGCAAAATATTACCGTTCGAGGTGGAGCAAAAGGTGGAGATAAAAGGTGGAGCAAAAATCTCCACCGAATTAGAGTCTTTCTCGCTGATTTGCAATGTTTTGCGTATCAAGAAAACGTGGTCGGTTTCCTACTTTTGTCCAAACTAAAAACTGTAAGAAAAATGAAAAGAAGTTCATTCAATGTGCTTTTCTTCTTGAAGAAGACCAAGCTGCTGAAAAACGGAGAAGCGTCCGTGTGTATGCGTATCACTGTAGATGGTACGCGAGTTGAAAACAACATCCGCAAAAGCATTGACCCGTCTCTCTGGAGTCAGGCAAAGGAATCCGCCAGAGGCAAAAGCCGCAAATCATGCGATCTGAATGCCTACATCGAAAATGCGAGAATCAAGTTACATCAGATCTTTTGTGAACTGGAAGAGCAGAACCAGCCTATAACGGCACGTCTGTTACAGGAAATATTTTTCGGACAGGACAAAGAACCGGAAGCGGTACGCACTCTCATCGGTACCATGCAGGAGCACAATGATCAATGCCGTGCCTTGGTCGGTAAAGACTACGCCCTGATTACCGTTCGCCGTTATGAAAGCTGCAAGCGCTATCTTGCCGAACTTATCAGACAGAAATACGGAAAGGATGATCTGCCGCTGGCGGAAATCAACGGTGAACTGGTACGTGCCTTTGAATTTTATTTGAAGACAGAAAAGGAATGTCAGCAGAATACCGTTATCCGTTATATGAAATGTCTGAAGAAAATTACCAATCTGGCACTGGCCAATGAATGGATATCCAAAGACCCGTTTATCGGTATCAAGTTCCACGAAAAAGAAGTAATCCGTGAGTTTCTTACTATGGATGAGCTACTGACCATCTACCACAAGGAATTTCCTCTGGAGCGAATCACCGTAGTCCGTAATGTTTTTATCTTCGCCGCCTTTACCGGTCTGGCTTTCATCGACGTGCAACAGCTTTCCCCTGAGCATATCGTAAGAGACAACAACGGAAACCTGTGGATCAGGAAGCCACGTCAGAAAACAAAGAACATGTGCAATATTCCGCTGCTGGATATTCCTTTGGAAATCCTGAGAAAATATGCAGATTATCCTGCCTGCAAAAAGAAAGGAGTATTGCTGCCTGTTCCCTGCAATCAGAAGATGAACAGCTATCTGAAAGAGATTGCCGACCTGTGTCTGATAAAGAAGAACCTGACTACCCACACAGCCCGTCACTCGTATGCCACATCTGTTTGTTTAGCCAATGGGGTAAGCATTGAGAATGTAGCCAAAATGCTCGGTCACACCAATATCAAGATGACGCAGCACTATGCAAGGGTACTCGACAGTTCCATTCTGAAAGATATGAATAATGTAAGGGATGTACTTTCAAATTGCCTATAGCTTATGAAAAGAGAAATTATCCATATAACGGAGGACGGCAGGATTGTTATTCCTGCTGTCCATCCTGATAAGATTCGTATGGACGAAGCCGAACTTATCGGCTTGTTCAATATAGTTGCACCGACTTTAAGGGCTGCGAAAAGAAGAATATATAAGCTGGGGGTATTGCAACCATTCACCGCAGGACAACGTATTTCGTTACAAGAGGGGTATCAGGTAGTCTATAACCTGGAAATGATATTTGCGCTTGCCTTTCAGATTAATACTTATCCGGCCCAACAATTACGTGAGTATATAATCAGCAGACTGTTCCAATCTGAAAGGTCAATGGTTATCTGCATGATGAATGGTAATCATAAGTCATATCTAAAATGCTGATAAATATTGATTTTGCTATTTCATGCGGTTATTTATCTGCATATATTACATTATAATATACATACGAGCATAAAAATACTTTAGATTTCAATATTACTCGCTAACAACTGTAAGAAATATACAAGATGGAGGATTACTTACCTTTTTAATATAAAAAACTAAAATATACAATCATTTTCTTGTCTTTTTCTTGGAATATAGAATATATTATTATATATTTGACAGTGAGATGGTAAATTCATGGGTTCATGGATGGGACGGTCCGAATTTCGCTACCGGAATTTTTCGGAATATAAACCTTTAAAATCTTTGGACCATGAAAAATCGAGTTACCATTCCACTCGGAATCAATTTGCTATCGGCAGTGGTTCCTCTTGATTGTAGAGTTGAAATTTTATGCGTATTTTTATTGTTTTTCCTACTATTGGAACAATATTACGATGAAAAAAATAAATAAAAAGAGGACAATCCTCACTCAGCTTTACAATCGAAATTAAAGTGGGATCTTGTTCAGCAGGACAGGATCCCCTTTTGCTAGTCTTTAGTAAGAATATATTATTTAATATCCTTATTTCAAGAGGCTTAAATAACAATTAGTTTGCTATCTCTCATCTATTTACTACTCATATATGCTTCCCGATAATTTTCCTGAAGCATTTTCTCAATATCACTCTCCCGATAAAGGATTTTACCTCCCAACTGATAATAGGATATTCTCCCTTCATTACGATAATCCTGAAGCGTGCGTCTGCTCAGTTTCAATTGTGCCGACACTTCCTTGTCGGTCAGATAGCGTTCACCGCCCAGTACGGGACGGTTTCCGACCGCCAGATTCTCAATCCCGACCAGCATACGGTCAAGACTTCCCATGATACGGTGTACCCATTCTCTGCTGTCTGTTCTCAGTTCACTCATGTTATTATGGATTTAGTGGTTATTGTTTAACTGTTATATGTTACGTCCTCTGTAAATAGCCTCTTTTCTTCTGTCCTCAACTTTCTTGACGATACCCTGCACATCTTCCGGCTTATAGAATATCTTGTGATTGATTTGAGAAAAAGGCAGGGTACCGTTATCACGGAGTGTCTGCAAGGTGCGGGGAGAGATGTTCAGATACCGGCACACGTCCTGATTATCCATCCACTTGTGCAGGGTCCTGTCGTTCTCCCGGTTGCAAATTTCCATGACCCGATGCTCAAAGTATTCAAACTTACGCACCAATTCCTCAAACAGTTGCTTTTCTATTCCTACAAATTCCATATCGTTTCCTTTTTTGTTGATTGATGTTTATTCTTTTTTCGTTGTTTGCGACAAAGAAAAGCCATATATTCTGAAAGGCAATGGTTTCCGCTTAACTGGCAGCATGTGGCGCTGATTATCTTAGTTATGAGGCCACATTCATATCCTTTTCTGTAAATATTCCTATATTCATGGACTCCATCCAATAACGATTTACAGAATAAAAGATCTATGAATCTGATTCAATAAAGGTCCATAGCAATGGATAAGGAATGGTTTATTTCCCTGTAACCTTACTTCATTACTTTTCCAAGCCATTGATTAGATAAGGAAGCAAAGAATTGTTCCTTCAATGATTCACAGACATGAATGTTTACTACAATACGACATTAAGTCAGTAAATATTCAAGTCAATAAATCAGTAACTGTTTGAATCCCCGGTTCATTGTTTCATCAAACAGGAAAAATACCGCATTCCACACCTATTGCCCTGCATACAAACTGCAATAGGTCACATTGTTGCCACATCCCGACCAACTGTTTGACTATTGGAAACTTATATTCTTTTTTTGCCAGACAATTCATTCCGAGACATATCGGAACATGGCAAACAAAATGAGAAAATAAATGATGAACAGAAACGGAAAAACAGGCCTGTCCCCTCCATAAGATGATACCGACAACGGTATTATTTCTCCCGGATTTATAAGGAGCATATTCAGAGATGCTCAAAATAGCGGGATTCTGGTTTTTAGTGGGGCAAGTTTGTGTTTCGGGCAGACCGAAACCGCTTGCTCCCACTACTGGACGCAGTGAGAGGTTCATCCCGCTGGTCTAATCAGTACATTCATTTTATACAATAGTCAACAGATGGAAAAGAAACAGAATACAGAACGAAACAACAAGGGCGGCCGTCCTCCAAAGAGTACGACCGACAAATTGAAATACCGTATTACCGTGAAACTGGCGACACCGGATTACTATACACTGAAAAGCAGGGCAAGAAGCGCAGGCATATCGGCAAGTGAATACCTGAGGGAATGTTTCCGTAAGGGATATGTCCGGCAAAGACTTACAGCGGAACATTCCGACTATATCCGTAAGCTATGCGGTATGGCGAACAATCTGAACCAGCTGGCTCATAAGGCAAATGCCGGAGGATTCGATACGGCAAAACTGGAATGCCGTGTACAGGTGGCAAGAATCGAAGAACTGCTGAACCATATCCTGCTATGATTGCGAAGATTGTAAAGGGAAGCGGATTCCGTGAGGTTACCGGCTATATCATTGACAGTAAAAAGGATGCCAGGATTATCGCACATGCCGGCTTGTTCATTGAGGATGTTAACACAATAACAAAGGCTTTCGAAGCACAGGCCGGTATGAATCCGAAAGTATCCAGACCGGTCGGACACATTGCACTGGGATTTTCCAAAGAGGATGAAAGCAGGCTGACCAGCCGGATTATGGCAGAAATAGCTTTGGAATACATGAAACGGATGGGCATAAGGAACACACAGTTCTTTATAGCCAGACATTTCGACAAGGAGCATCCTCATATACATATCGCCTACAACCGGATAGATAATGATGGCAGGACCATATCCGACAAAAACGAGCGGTTACGGAGTGCACGCATCTGCAAGGAACTGACCTTGAAATATGGTCTTCACATGGCCAAAGGCAAGGATCATGTCAAGACTGAACGTTTAAGGGAACCAGACAAGACAAAGTATGAACTTTACAGTCTGCTTAAAACGGAAGTCGGAAAGGCCGGAAACTGGAAGGAGCTGATTGCCGGATTAAGCAAAAAGGGAGTAGATGTACGGTTCAAATACAAGGGAAAATCCAATGAAGTACAGGGTATCGTGTTCATCATGAACGGCTATTCCTTTAGCGGTTCCAAAATTGACAGGCAGTTCAGCTATTCCAAGATAAATGCCGCATTAAAGACACCGTCATATTCGGAAACAAAAAGACAGGTAGCTGTTCAGAGTGAACCGGCATATCAACAGGAACCGCATGGCTATGAATTATACAGCGGTTCTTTAGGTCTGTTCACACCGAACCCGCAACCGGAACAACCAGAAGGTTATCCGGACGATTATTTGAGAAAGAAGAAAAAGAAAAAACAACGAAAAATAAGATGGTAAAGTATGGAAAAAGACAATGTATATGTTTTGTTTGAAGAAATCAAGAACAAGATTGAGATGATAAACGGGAAGCTGGAACAGAAGACCGGAACACCAACTGGCAGACAGGCAGAAGAAGTGATCCCGACATGCGTAAAGCATATTCACCGGCATAGTTTTGAAGTCAGGTCAAGCAAAGTATTTTCTCTTTTGGTCGGAATGGGCGTGGTATGTAGCCTGTCCTTATGGGGAAATATCAGACTATGGCAGTCTAACCGGCAATATGCAGACGACGCCTTGAAGTTCCGCGCCATCCGTTCCTGGAGCGGGTGTACTCCGGAAGATATTCTCTGGCTGAACAAGGTTTTTGACATCCATCGTGACGAGAAGGCCATCGAATGGGTCAGAAAACAGGCCGACGGGTACGAAAACGAGCTGAAAGTTGTTTCCGACAGCCTGATGCAGGAGAAATTTAAGTTACAGGTAGAATCTGAATCCGATTGATATGGCCAGTGTGAAAGTAAAATTCAGACCTTCCACCATAGAGGGAAAGGAAGGCACTATCTATTATCAGATTATCCAGAACCGTGTAATCCGTCAGTTAAAGACGGATTACCGGATATTTACGGATGAATGGAACGAAGCTGAGAGCTGTATCATTGTCAGTAGTTCGGAACGAAGCAATCTGCTCCTTTCCTTGCAGGAACGCATGGAATGGGACCTGAAGCGGCTGGACATGATTATCCGACAACTGGATAACCGGAAAAGTACATATACAGCGAATGATATTATAGTAGCCTTTCAAAACAGGGTAAATGAACAGTCTTTTTTTTATTTTATGCAAGGCATTATCAAACAATTAGAATTATTGAACAAAATACGAACATCAGAAACTTATACTGCGGCATTGAGCAGTTTCATGAAGTTCCGCTATGGACAAGATATTCTTCTTTGTGAAATTGATAGCGATATGATGATGCTATATGAGGCATGGCTGAAAAGCAAAGGAATCTGTCCCAACACAGTTTCATTTTATATGCGTATTTTGCGTGCCGTGTATAACCGTGCTGTGGAAAAAGAACTGATTGAACAGAAGTACCCGTTTAGACATGTTTATACAGGCATTGACAAGACTGTGAAACGTGCTGTTCCTCTAAAAGTCATCAAGTATATCAAGGAACTTGATCTGACATTGAAGCCGCATCTTGATTATGCAAGGGATATGTTCCTTTTTTCGTTCTACACCCGTGGAATGTCGTTTGTTGATATGGCATATCTGAGAAAATCGGATTTGAAAAATGGTATTCTGACATATAGGAGAAAAAAGACTAGCCGGCAACTCACCGTTAAATGGGAAAAGTGTATGGAAGATATTGTAAATAAGTATGAAAGTTATTCTGACATGCAATACCTATTGCCAATAATCACCCGATGTACCGATGAACGGATACAGTACAGAAATGCCATCTCTCGTGTAAACATTGCTTTGAAAGAGATAGCCCGTTTAGTCGGTTTGACTCTTCCGTTGAGCATGTACTGTGCAAGACATGCCTGGGCAAGTATCGCTAAAAGCAAAAATATCCCTCTTGCAGTCATTAGTGAAGGTATGGGGCATGATTCAGAAGAAACGACACGCATCTATCTTGCTTCGCTTGACACGAATGTGGTGGATAAGGCGAACGGTCTTATTCTGAAAGACTTATAACAGGATAGGCGTGAAAATTGTTTAGTAAAAAGCCGAATCTCTTGATAAGAGTTATAGTTATAATGCAAAGGTACACAAAATACTGAAAAATAAGCATAAACAGCTTGTTGATAATGCCATAAATTGTATTAAAACTATCCGTCTGTTGAGCCAATCAAATTCTCATAGGTACAGAACATTCTGATTTTCAAATGAGATTTTACTTGCATTTATCTCTTATCAAGAGATGAATTTCAAGGAGATACTGCATAAATTCCGTACCGAATCATTCACGGAAAAGGAGAAAGGTACAAAGTTCGAGCGACTAATGCGCTCATGGTTGCTGACAGACCCACGTTACAACGAGTTGGAAAAAGTCTGGCTATGGGAGGAGTTTCCGGGACGTAAGGATTTCGGAGGCACAGACACAGGTATAGACCTTGTGGCAAAGACTGAAATGGGCGACTATTGGGCCATCCAGTGCAAGTGTTATACCGAGGATGCCACGATAGACAAGCCTGCCGTGGATTCGTTCCTCGCCACCTCCAGCCGCACATTTACGAATGAGGTTACATTTCAAACAACCCGTTTCTCCAATCGCGTATGGATTTCTACTACCAGTCATTGGGGGAGCAATGCCGAGGAAGCCATCCGTAATCAGGAACCGCCAGTGACACGCGTCGGCATGGCCGACCTGAATTCATCCCCAGTGGATTGGCAAAAGCTGTTGGATGGTCTTACGGGAAACTCCGCACTCGTAGAAGGCAAAAAACCGCGCAAGCATCAACTCGATGCCATATCCAAGGCATACACGCATTATATTACAGAGGGAAACGACCGTGGTAAGCTTATTATGGCCTGCGGTACAGGAAAAACCTATACATCGTTACTTATCGCCGAACAGTTGTTGAACGGCAAGGGGCTGGTGTTGTTCATGGTTCCGTCCATCGCCCTGTTGGGTCAGTCACTTAACGCATGGTCAGCTGATGTTGGAAAATCCATAAAGGCAGTCTGTATCTGTTCGGACTCCAAGGCTTCACGTAAGATACAGAAAAACAAATATGATGATGCAGATGACAGTGTGGTAGACCTTGCCGTACCTGCATCTACCAACCCGAAGTCCATCGCCTCGCAACTGAAGAAGTACCGCAGCCATGACGGACTGGTGGTAGTGTTTTCCACCTACCAGTCCATTGATGCCGTGTCAGAGGCACAACAGGAGATACTTTCCGAAACAAACGGCGAATATGGTGTGTTCGACTTCATTATCTGCGACGAGGCACACCGCACTACGGGTGTAAAACTGTCTGATAAGGATGAGAGCAATTTCACTAAAATACACTCCGATGACAATGTGAAAGGTCGAAAACGGTTGTACATGACCGCCACGCCGCGCCTGTACGGTGAATCGGCCAAAGTAAAGGCTTCTGAAAAGGACTGCATCCTCTGCTCAATGGACGACAAAGCACTTTATGGAGAAGAGTTCTATCGTGTGAATTTCTCCTATGCCGTACAGAACGGGCTGCTGACCGATTATAAGGTGCTTGTCCTTACCGTCGGTGAAAACGATGTGCCCGATAATATCAAGCGGGACATCACCGATACGACCACCGAACTGAATTTTGATGACACGTCCAAACTTATCGGTGTAATCAACGGCCTCTCAAAGATGATACAGGGTGATGATCACCGCACATGGGATGCCGATCCACACATGATGCGCCGTGCTGTGGCGTTCTGTTCGTCCATTGACAAGAGCGCAAGCAGGGCGGGCATCGCATCCAAATATGTGGCTTCCGTACTGCCGCAAATATCGGAAAAGTACGACAAAAATCTAGATGCGGAAAGCCTATCGCATACCGTTTCGATAACCGCAAAACACATAGACGGCTCTATGAACTCACAGGAACGAAATGGAATTCTGCAATGGCTGGCTGATGAACCGGACAATGACCGGGAGTGTCGGGTTGTAACCAATGTGCGTTGCTTGTCCGAGGGTGTAGACGTGCCGTCACTTGATGCCGTACTGTTCCTTTCCGCCCGTAATTCACAGGTGGATGTGGTGCAGTCGGTTGGTCGTGTGATGCGTACTTTCCACAAGGGACAGCCCGATGAGAAGAAATACGGATATATCATCATCCCTATTGTCGTGCCTTCTGGTGTTTCAGCAGAAGAAGCACTTGATAATAGCAAGACCTTTGATGTAGTTTGGGAAATCCTGAACGCGCTACGCTCTCACGACGACCGTTTCAATGCGATGGTGAATAAGATTGCACTCAACAAGCAGAAACCAAACAAACAGTCCTACACCCCGTCAGTCACTATCGGCAGGCCGGGATTAGGCTTTCAGGAGGGAGAGGAAGAAGCGCGACAGATGGAGAATGCGGAAATCGCCCGCCAGTTGGAACTTAGATTCGGTGAGTTGCAGGACGGCATGTATGCCAAGCTCGTGGAAAAGTGCGGCGACCGCCTATATTGGGAGAATTGGGCTAAGGAAATCGGACTCATCGCGCATAAGTTCATTGAGCGCATATCCAAACTCATCCAGTCCGGCATACACAAAAAGGCGTTCAACGAATACCTCAAGGGGCTACAGCGCGACCTTAACCCGTCAGTAGATGCGGCACAGGCCATCGAGATGTTGGCACAGCATATCATCACCCGTCCGGTATTCGATGCTTTGTTTGCCGATTACCAGTTCGTGAACAACAACGCCGTGAGCCGTTCCATGCAGCGCATGATAGACCTCTTGCAAGAACAGGCTTTCGAGAAAGATACCGAGATTCTGGATAAATTCTACAAATCGGTACGCATGAATGTTGGTGGCATTGATAATTTGGAGGGAAAACAGACCATCATCAAGAACCTATATGAGAAATTCTTTAAGGGCGCATTCCCGCTTACAGTGGAAAAACTGGGTATTGTTTATACGCCCGTAGAGTGTGTAGATTTCATCATCCATTCTGTGGATGATATTCTCAAGGCGGAGTTCAACACTTCGCTGACCGCACAGAATGTGCATATCCTTGACCCGTTTGTGGGCACAGGCACATTCATTACGCGATTGTTGCAGTCCGGTCTTATCCGCCCAGAGGATATGGAGCGCAAGTATCTTAATGAAATTCATTGCAATGAAATCGTGTTGCTGGCCTATTATATAGCTGATGTGAACATAGAATCGGTGTTCCATGAGATAACTCGTCGTAAAACTTACCTGCCATATAGCGGAATCTGTCTGACTGATACCTTCCAGTTGGCAGAGAAAAAGCACAACGAACTTTTTACGGAGTTCTTCCAGGACAATTCCAAGCGAGTAAAGAAACAGATGGCTACGCATGTGAGAGTTATTGTGGGGAATCCACCGTACTCAATAGGACAAAAATCTGCACATGATGATGCACAAAACCTTCAATATCCTAACCTTGATAAAAGAATAGCAGACACGTATGTGAAATTTACCGAAGCTTCATTAAAGAAATCTTTGTATGACAGTTATATTAAGGCTTTTCGTTGGGCCTCTGATCGTATTTCACAGTACGAAGGTGGTATTGTAGCATTTATTAGTAATGGTGCCTGGCTTGATAGTAGTGCAGGTTCTGGTATTCGCCGTTGCTTTGAGCAAGAATTTACCTCCATCTATGTGCTGAATTTGCGTGGAAATCAACGTACATCGGGTGAACTTTCACGTAAAGAAGGAGGAAAAATTTTTGGTAGCGGTTCTCGTACACCGATTGCAATCACTTGCCTTGTCAAGAATCCGAGCAAAAAAGGACAAAAAGCCATCATTCATTACCATGACATCGGCGATTATCTTAGTCGTGAGCAAAAGCTCAAAATGGTAAAAGAATTACGATCAATTTCATCTCAAAAATTATATTGGCAAGTTATAGAACCGAACGAAAAGGCAGATTGGATAAATCAAAGAGATGGACTATATGATAGTCTGATTCCATTTGCTCCTGAAAAGAAAAAGAATATAAATGCTCATTCTATTTTTTCAAATTATTCAACAGGTGTCATAACAAATCGAGAGTCATGGGTGTATAACTCAAATTTACAGACATTAACCGATAATTGTCTAAGACTTATATCTTTTTATAACTCTGAAACAAATCGTTTTATAAATGCATTAGCACAAAATAACAATCTTGTTGCATCACATTTTGTAGATAAAGACGAAACTCAAATAAAGTGGGATGAAGCTTTATTTAAGGATGTACAAAAGGGTAAAAAACTGCAATTTGAGTCAAAAACAATAGTTGATGCAATATACCGTCCCTATTTTAAGCAACATCTTTACTTCAATAAAGGACTTAACTGGAGTAGGTATTTGATGCCGTCGTTCTTTCCAAATAGTTATAATAATATTGCAATATGCGTAAATGGAAGTACTGGACAAAAAGAATTTTCTGTATCAATTACTTCTCATATTGTGGATAGGAGTTCTATTGGAGCTGGTCAATGTTTTCCTATGTTTTGGTATGAGGAAAACAAGAATACCCAAAGTTCACTTTTCGATGATGCAGAAACAAACCGTTATATTCGTCACGATGGCATCACAGACTGGATTTTAAAAGAAGTGCGCAATCGCTTCGGTGGTTCACGAGCCATTACTAAAGAACATATTTTCTACTATGTGTATGGCTTGCTTCATTCCAAGCAATACCGTGAACGTTTCGCAGATGACTTGAAAAAATCATTGCCACGCATTCCTATTGTTGATAACGTACAGGATTTCATGGCATTTTATAAAGCCGGAAAAGAACTGGCCGACTTACATTTGAACTATGAGCAAGGAATCAATGAGCAAAGCACTGGAAAAGATGGTGATTATTCGTTTTATGCAAATATTCCGATGCTCGCTCATCGTTCTTTGGGCGTAAAAGTTATTGGCGACATCGACATCTGGCAAAATGAATGGGCTGACGAAACCTATCAATACTTCGCCGTGGAAAAGATGCGCTTTGCCAAAGTGCGTGACGAAAACGGCAAGCTCGTAGCCGACAAGACACGTATCATTTACAACAGCCATATCACTATTGAAAACATTCCGCTCAAAGCCTACGAGTACATCGTTAATGGTAAGGCCGCTATCGACTGGATAATGGAACGCTATGCCGTAACTATCGACAAAGCATCCCAAATCAAAAATGACCCCAACGACTGGTCAAGGGAACACGAGCAACCACGTTACATCCTTGACCTCTTGTTGTCAGTCATTATTCTATCTTTCAAGACAGTAAGCACTGTGGATGCACTTCCGAAATTGAAGATATAATGTATTCCTTGAACAAAAGTGATGTTAGTTGAAAAAGAAACGTGATTGATATAGACGATTGCTTCACACTAAGTAAAATATGACCAATGAAGATATTGTTTGTATTGAGCAGCCGATAGGACAAAAGTATGAATTAATTTATGCCTATGTTTGAAAACAGAATTCAGATATAAGAATAGACTTACAGCTGAATTCTGTTTCCATTTACACAAAATTTTAGACAATGTAACTTATAATTTAGCTAGTAATTATCACACTTATATTTAAGATTATGTCAACTTGTACGTACTTCCTGTTAGTTAATTAATAAATATAAATCTTTATTCATCTCCATAACGATTTTTCGGCTATAACAATCGATAAATCGCCTCCCAAATGTCACTATTAATATTCTGATTTATAATATTTTGCTAATAATCAATTACAATAACACTTTCTCGAAGTTTACCAATCTTTGCACTTTGTTGAGGACTGGTCTTTAAATCTCTGGCTTTACGAATCTCTCTAACTTTAAAGCCACAAGATTCTGCAATATCTGCAATAATGTAATCCACAGGCACTTCGACACCATAATATGCAGAATTTGCCACATTAAAATAAATAATTCCACCTTTCCGCATCTTTTTAGCAAATTCAGAAAACAAGAATTGCATATCTTCAAAATATCCACATATCATATTTATGATATCTGAATTCCAGACTTTTTGTTCATTTTTGGACATCTCATATAGACTCTTTTTTAGCCGTTCATTCTCTATCGGAATAATATTCTCATAAGATACTTGCACATGAGAACGTAATGTATTTTTACGCAATACACGAAGTTCTTCGTGAGAATTGATTAGTCCAAGAACCTTTAATTCTAGCATATAAATATCAGTATAATCTCTAGAGTTAAGATATGGAGGTGATGTTATAATTAGATCTATTTCTCCATCAGGCACTTTTTGTATACATTTTCTAACATCGCCTAAATAGCAGATTTCTGAATTGTGTACAGACGGATTCTCTTTAGAGATGATTCTAATATCTTCTGCAAATATTGAATTTAATTTATCCAAAAAGAAATTATGAATATCTTTTCTGCTAAAAATTCTAGTTTCCCATCCCTTTTTGTAGGACAAGCACTTACCATTACGAAACATATTGCTTGCTTGAAGAATGATTGACGCTAACGCGATAGTAAATAAATCTTTATAATCATCATTGTCAACAAGTGTTCTAATGGCATGTCTTATATCAAGAATACCATCTATAGATGCATCATGAAAGTTCCACTTCTTATTCTGATTTCTTTTTACAACAGTATCACCAAAAGGCAATGACTCTAGCTTACGTATATTCCGATTTGTATGAGATAATTTTTTAGTTATTGCCTTAACATAATACTCAAAACTATCTATATTATATTTTCTGCTTAATTTAACTGTTGATAGAAGATGCATGAAAGGGCTAACCTCAAATGAATAACACTTTATACCATGATTCTGTAACTCTACAGGAGTTGTTCCGCTACCACAAAACGGCTCTAAGGCACAAGATGGTACGAATGGTAATTCTCTTAGAATGTCTTCAATGAACTTCTTGGAATATCCTTCTACAAAAGGGTACCAACGATGTACAAAAACGTTCTTGTTTTTGTCAAATTGCATAACTGAATGGTATTTCTCTGTGCAATCTATGAATTTATAGTCTTTGTACATAGTTGTTATATTAGTTAGGGTGTTCGTTTATTACTCTAAAATCAGCTAATTTAATATGTCTATAATAAGACGCTCTATCTTTTTCTGGTATTTGGTCGATTGTCATGTCTGTTCCTGTATCCGGAAGTTCTTCTTCTCTTGCGTCAAATACAGCCAAATATCCCAACTTGAAATCTTTTTCTTCAGCCAACAATTCTGTTATGTAAGCTGCTGATTGTATGAATGCCTCAGGAACAATACGTGGCTTAGCGCTATATGTGGTTCCTATTCTCTTTCCTAATTTATGAATACTAGTGCCAACCCACTTGATTTCTATAAAATACAATCCCTCACCATCCTCGTCAATCATGGCAATATCTAGTCTCTTCAAACTTTCCAACATAACCTCTTTCTGCACGAAAAATACTTTTAATTTTTCCTTTAAGAACATACGTAAGTCATCTCTGAAACAATCTTCTGGAGTGTTTCTAAGTAATTGCTTATTAGCTTTGACAAATTGTTCATCACTAAGTTCCGAACCTAAATCAGCTCTCAGAGATTTTAAATGACTTTTTTCAACAAAGAACTTGGAATATGTATCTCTAAGTTTTAAGTGTTTTCTATAATCCTCAAGTACTCTCGGCAATTCTGAAATAGGTTTTTTGTTATTGAATGAATGCAAAGCTGAACTTTCGTAGAAAATAGAATCACCACCATCACGACCATTAACAAAATAATTGATAATGCCTTCTGGGGACACCATAAACACAACTACTCCATCCATTGACATTTGTGTGAAGATGCGTCTTGTTTCGTTATTATCTTTATTCAAGTCATTATTGACTTCTTGAATGTTAAAATTAGAATCAATGACTATATGGCGATTTTGAATAAATAATTGATCTGTAAACAATTGTTCAATAGCACTGTCTGCATTAGTGGTAAGATTCAATAAGTCTTCTTCTGATATGACAATATACTTAAAGCTATTGTCTGGGTGTTTATCGCACATAGCTTTTATAAGCGACTGCATAAGTTTAAAGTTATCAGTAGCTTCTAATCCATTCAATGCCGCATCCACTATGGCATTCTGATTACGTTTTAGCAAATCCTTGAAGTTTGCATTTTGGCTGAATTTTGTTTTCATAACCTGCTACTTTATGATTTCGCTAAATATATATTCAAAATATAGCTCTATGTATTTCTCATCGCTAATGGCTGATGTATCGTCAAGGGTTTGCTCAAAAGCGACTTTGAAATCTTTGAGAACTTTAAGCGTTTCGCTATCAGGTGATGATGTATCTATACCGTCAACATTGTTGGTTTGCAAAGCATTCTCATAAGATGGATCATTAACAATAAAGCCAAATAATCGTTTTTCACCATATTTGCCTAACATATACATAACAGTTCTAAGCCATTCAACTTTTTCTTGACTCATAGGAATCTCCTTTTTAGAACTTAAAATCAAACCACCTTCATCTTCACATAATATTAAAGAACTCTTCAAATAGACTAAACTTCGTTCTATCAAATCTGAATATGGTCCAAAAGTTGTTACAGTAAAATGGTAATATGAGAATATATTCTCTATTCCTTCATGCTTGAAAGAATAGAGGACTTGCACTAAATACAATACTCTTTGAAAAGATTGTTCTGAAACAGCTCCCCACCCCATACTTTTAGCAATAGCAGAAACGGTTACAATATCTTCATTCGCTCTTATCAAATTCTTCTCTAACATTATTCCAATCTGTTTTTTATATGATGATAAATTGTTTTTAATTGCTCACTTGTGTTTTGTATAGTAGATTTTTTTGCAATATCTAATAAACCTACAATGCCAAGATTAATATCTTTCTGATCTAATAAATGTTCAATAAACAAACTATTGTTCAGATTTGATGTTATGATCAATGAGTTGGGCTTCGTTAGAAATTCTGCAAAAACACTTGCTGCATTCCTCTCGTAAGATATATCCAAACTGCTATCCGGAGTTTCTACTATATAAAAAGATGGAGTTTTATAGAAGAATGTAAGAATACTCATTCTGAAGGAATGATCTACAAAGAATCTTTGAGACTCCGACATTTCTTCTTCGTAAAACCGTACTTTCCCATCAATAACTGGATAAAACCGTTTATTCACATCTCCAGCCTGCTTGATGTATGTTAATTCACAAGGCACACCTAAGAATTTTCCTGCGTATTGGGCAAAAATAGAGGAAAATTTATGAACATTAGCTGTTATGACATCTTCTATCTCATTTGAAATGGATTTCACTATATTATACTGCTCGTCTCGTTGTTTTTGATATGCCTCTTTTTGCTGTGTCAGACGATTTACTTCATCAAGAAAAGGTTGAATAGAATTTTGACTATTATCAGACATTGCATTCTCATACTCTAGTTCTCTGACTTTCTGCTGAATTATTCTTCTTTCCAATTCAATCTTTGTGAATTCCGAATCTAAACTAATTATTTGTTGTTCAATATTTTGTATTGTTTTCTTTTTGCTATTTATAGACTGATATAATGTTTTCCTCTGTATATTTATTTCATTAAAACGGTTTCTTAATATAGTGTCATCTTCTGTATTTTCATTAATTGGAGAATTACAAGCAAAACAACTATTTGAATTATTTGTTACTTTCTCAACCAATTCATCATTCGGCTGATTACACATCGGGCAAATGTGATTCAACTGAATATTCTTTATGAAAACATGATATGAGGGGTGCAGCGTCTCCCATATACGGTTATTTAGTTGCTCCTCAATTTGCTTTAATTGTTTATCAATGTCATTTGCAGATAAACTGATTTTATTTATTTCATTCTGCAATAGCGATATGTCTTGACTCTTAGAAGCACGTTCTTTTTGTACAGATGCCAATCTAGCATCCATTTCCTCAAGCCGTCCCTTCAAATTAATAAGAGCGAGAGCTGGATTTCCTTGGTTGGCTGTTGAGTGGGCAGTGGATATAGACGTATCCTTCATTTTGCTCAAAACCTTATTGATGGCTCTCATGTCTTCTGAGCTATGTCGAGACAAACTATCAAAATACTTTGCTTTTCTGATAGCTTCTTGTCGTTTCTTATCAAGATCTGGATCGTTAAAATATTTGTTGAATAGTTCGCTTTGTACATCCGGGAAAACATCACCATCATTCCAAAGGATGGTTTTGTGATCTTCTCCAAAAAAGAGTACTTCGTTTACAAAAAATATCAGATCATCAAATTCTAGATTTGTGTTATCCTTAATGATTCTTTCATATTTATAAGGTAACGTATTAATTTTTGCCGTATCTGATAATTTTTCGTAGCTAAATTGATTTATTAAGGTACCGGGTAGTTCTGCACCATCTACCTTAAGCTGGGTCAAGGTTATAGAAGATAAGTCCCTTGTCAATTCAACTGTCACATTATTTAACTTCATGCTAATCGATACTGTAGGAGACGCATCTGTTGGAATGCTGTCATCCATACGATTGCTAAAATATTTTTGTGGAAACAATTGACGCTTTTCTATAATATTCCCTTGGTAAGTACGAGTATATCCAAAAGGCTTTTTATATAGTCCGAGAATAGCAAATCGAATAATATTAACAAAAGTGGTTTTTCCCATACCATTACCACCTAGTACTAGATTGACACCTTTAACAAAATCAAAGGTATAGTCCAGACCATTTGGATATAAAGTATAATTCTTGATGTTTATACTTAGCAATTCAGGTAGATATATTTGCCTACTCATTATTCAGTTATTTACTCAATTGTTAATACTATGTATATCAATACATTACACAATAAGGTTAGGGCGCAAATATATAACACGCCCAATTTAATAACAAAGATAAAATAAATTATCCAATATTTGATGTCATATTTGCTATTATTTAAAAATATAGCTATAGCTTTCAGGTTAAACTCTCTGTTGAATATTATTCTAACATTCATATATCAACATACAGCATATACCTTAATATACCTTACTTCAGATAGTGAGAATTTTCTTCTTGAAATATCTATAAACAGTAAATTTTCCGCCAATTTTACTCTCAATATTAGAATATCATGTCCTGTTTGGTTTTGGTCTTTAGTGTGTAAATTAGAGTGATAGTAATATAAATCTACTAACACACTCCATCAGCATATCATAACTCAAAATTAGGATGGTAAATATATGACAATTTAGATTCAAAAACACATTCATGTTGTGTTTATGGATTAAACAGAAAAAGCCAATGTTATAGACCTTAATTTTGGGAGAAATATGAATCCCACACTGAGGTGGAGCAAAAACACAAGGCATCTGTTTGTATTTCAAGATAAAGCGTTACCTTTGTAGAGTGATAGGAAATCGACTCCGCAAGACACTGCAAAATATTGCAAGAATCCGGTGGAGCAATAGCGGGAGATTACGTCTTTAGCTAAGATATACATCAAAGATATTCAGCCACTTATCGTTAGATTACGATTCCTGGTGGCACCAATTTGAAGAAAAGCAATTAGCAGTAAGCTCCTGATTTCCAAACGAAATCGGGAGTTTTTGTTTTCCCGCAGAACGCAAAACAACCAATGCCGTGGGCTCGTGGGGAAAGAGGATTTGAGATATCAGATCGTCTATAACCTGGAAATGATATTTGCGCTTGCCTTTCAGATTAATACTTATCCGGCCCAACAATTACGTGAGTATATAA
>JABLTQ010016131.1_pt1 | contig 18994 bp, 18 predicted proteins | sample 7160101 | NCBI WGS metagenome assembly JABLTQ01 (sample SAMN14651228, study PRJNA627086) | human gut metagenome | isolation source: feces | host: Homo sapiens
CAAGGGGTTCCTTTGGGCAACTTCTTCGCGGAGGCTCGACACCGCGCTTCTTTTCGCAGATAAGAAGCGTGGGGTCGAAACCTACCAGGCTGGCAGGGCACTACCAGTCAGCCCCTGGTCCTCGGACCACGGGTCCAGCCACCCCCCCGCTGCCGGCAGGCAGCAAAAAAGCCCCCTCACGCCCCGCCGGGCGCAAAAAAGGACCTGCCTCGCGGCAGGTCCTTTCCTATTTCCGAATTACTCTTCGTCTTCACCAGCGGGCGCGAGCAGCGCGCGGATGGACAGCGAGATACGCTTGTGCTCCTGATCGATGTCGATGATCTTCGCGTCGACTTCCTGACCTTCGGACAGAACGTCCTCGGGCTTGCCGATGCGGCGATCCGCGATCTGGGAGATGTGAATCAAGCCGTCAACGCCGGGGATGATCTCAGCGAAAGCGCCGAAGGTCATGAGCTTGACAATCTTGACGGTGACAACGTCGCCGACCTTGTACTCATTGTTGAAGATGGTCCACGGGTTGGTAGCTTCGGTCTTGTAGCCGAGGGAGATCTTCTTCTTTTCGGGGTCGAGCGCGATGACGTAAACGTCGATCTCGTCGCCAACCTTGACGACCTCTGCCGGATTCTTGATGCGGTTCCAGCTCAGCTCGGAGACATGGACCATGCCGTCAACGCCGCCGATGTCGACGAATGCGCCGTAGCTGGTCAGGGACTTGACGGTGCCGTGATACTGCTTGCCGACCTCGATCTCGCTCCAGATCTTCTCCTGTGCTGCCTTGCGCTGCTCAGAAGCGACGGAACGGATGGAGCCGACGACGCGGCGGCGGGCACGGTTGACCTCGGTGATGCGCAGCTGCACGTTCTTCTTCAGAAGCTCGCCCAGATCGCCGCCCTTGGCAACGCCGGACTGGGATGCCGGAACGAACACGCGGATGCCCTTGACATTGACGACGATGCCGCCCTTGTTCTCTTCGGTGACGACGCCTTCGACGATATCCTTGTTCTCAGCCGCAGCTTCGATCTCTTCCCATGCCTTGCCTGCTTCCAGACGCTTCTTGGACAGACGGACGACGCCTTCGCCGTCGTTGACATGGACAACGATTGCTTCAATCTGATCGCCGACCTTGACAGCCTCTTCGGGCTTGACGTTGGGGTCGCCGGAGAAGTCTTCCAGCGGAATGTACGCGGTGTGCTTGGTGCCCAGGTCGACTTCGACCTCGGTCGAGCCAACTGCCATAACCGTGCCGGTTACCTTATCTCCATTATTCAAAGTCTTGAGGGACTGCTCGAGAAGCTCGGCAAAATTCTCCTCCATTGCAGTTTCAACTTTCAGTTCTTCGCTCATTTTGTTGTTTACCTCCTTAATTATCCACGACGGCGTCGATGCGCCTGCCGTAATCCCCACAGTATTTGCGCCGGAAAAAAGGCTCATCTCCAGATCATCTGCCTGATCGACCAGTGAAACCTTTTTACAGTACTGCTCGCAGATCATCGCAAGTCTCCCGGTATTGGAGCTTCTTGCATCACCGACAACGACCATCGCATCACACTTTTGAGAAAGAATCGCTGCTTCTTCCTGTCGCATTTCCGTAGCTCTGCATATTGTATCAAATATTTCGCAATTTGTACACACTTTTTTTGCGATTTCGGCGCAGCTTTTCCACATTTTCTGTGAGCTGGTCGTCTGGCTCACCATGCTGATGGGAAGATTCCGCCGCTCGGGTGCCTCGCGAAGCCAATTTTCCAGCTCCTCGGGGCTCTGCACGATCAAAGGCTCCCGGCAGAAGCTTGCAATCGCCTCCACCTCCGGATGCGCGGGCGAGCCGAAGATAATAATCTTCCGTCCCTTCTGCGTCTCATTTTTCACAATGGTGTGAATTTTTTTCACAAACGGGCACGTTGCGTCCAGCACCGGAACGCCGCGCGCGCAAAGCGCCTGCTGCACCTGCTTTGGTACGCCGTGCGCGCGGATAATGACCGTCTCGCCGGGCTCTGCCTGCTCCGGGGAATCTAATTCGCGCACGCCCTGCTTCAAAAAGCGTTCGACCACATGGCGGTTATGGATGATGGGACCCAGCGTCGCGGTTTTATTTCCGCGCCGGACGCTTTCGTTTACCATCTCCACCGCCCGGTCAACCCCGAAGCAGAACCCCGCCGTCTTCGCCAATATGATCTGCATAGCTATCTCCGCCCAGTCTGTAAATTCTGCGCAGCAGCTCGTCCGCCTCGTGCTGATACTCGTCATGTGTCCAGCCGTCGCGCTTCGGCATCTCATACGGCTGCCCGAAAATGACGTTCACCGGACACCACGGCGTCTTGTTGCGCGTGATAAACACCGGAACCAGCGGCGCGTCCGCTTCCACTGCCATGCGCACCGCGCCCGTCTTCGCGCGCACGTGCTTGTTCTTATTGCAGCGCGTGCCCTCGACGAAGACCATCATCTGCTCGCCGTTTTTGAGCGCCTGCACGCCCTCGTGATAGGCGGTTCCGTCGTGCGCCTTGCGGTCGACAAAGATAATCCGGAACTTTTCCATCACCCAGCCGACGACGGGCACCTTCCGCAGCTCCTTTTTCGCAATAATCCGGCTCATTTGCGGCGCGTCAAGCGCCAGCAGCAGCCAGATGGCGTCCGCGCAGCCGGAGTGGTTCGCGCAGATCACGGCTTTTCCAACCGGAACAAGCTCCCGTCCTACCACATGGAACACCGGATGCCAGAAAAACAGCCCGATCCGGCAAATCCACCAGCACACCCGATACCAGAACGTCATCATCCGAGCTTCCTCCTGACAATGGCAAGAATCTCCGCAATTGATTGCTCGATGGTGTTGCCCGAGGTGTCCAGCCTTACCGCGTCCGGCGCAGGTCTTAAAGGCGCGATGGCGCGCTCGGAATCCTGCTTGTCGCGCGCGATCATGTCCTGCAGGACCTTCTCATAGCTTATTACCTTCTCGCCCTTCTGTGTCAGTTCCTCGTAGCGGCGCTTTGCCCGCTCTTCGGGGCTTGCGGTCAGAAAAATCTTGACCTGCGCGTTGGGAAGCACCACAGTTCCGATGTCTCGTCCGTCCATAACAACGTTGTGTTTCCGGGAAAATCTCCGCTGCATGTCCAGCAGGTACTCGCGCACGCACTTCTGCGCCGAGACGCCGGAAGCGTAGCGGGACATCTCCGGCGTGCGAATCTCCCCCGTCACATCCTGCCCGTTGAGAATCATGTGCTGCACGCCGTCTTCCTCGTGCCGGATTTCGATGTTCACATCGTCCAGACACCGGCGGATGCCGTCCGCGTCTTTGGGTCCGATGCCCATCAGCCACATATGATAGCCGACCGTGCGGTAAATTGCGCCCGTGTCAACATATAAATATCCCAGTTCCTTCGCCACGCGCTTTGCCATCGTGCTTTTGCCCGCACCCGCAGGTCCGTCGATGGCGACCGAAATATACTTTCCCATGCTTCTATCCTTCCTGCGCGGCAGACGCCCCGGCAAGACGCCCGGTCGCCCACGCAATCTGTAAATTAAAACCGCCCGTATAGGCGTCCACATCCAGAAGCTCTCCCGCAAAATACAGTCCCCGAACCAGCTTCGACTCCATTGTTTTCGGGCTGACCTCCGAGACCTTTACGCCGCCGGAGGTCACAATTGCCTGCTCGACCGGCGCGCAGGACGCAATATCAACGGAAAACTGCTTGACCGTCTCCAGCAGTGCCCGCCGTTCCTGCTTTGTCAGCTCGTTGACCTTCTGCTGCGGCTGCAGCCCTGCCCGGCAAATCACCGGCACAATCATCGAGTGCGGCAGCAGCTTCACAAGCGCGTTCGACAGGTCCTTGTTCTGAAACTCCGCAAAATCGCGCAGAAGCCTTGCATCCAGCGTCTTTTCATCCAGCGCCGGCTTTAAATCCATCACAATCCGGTAGCCGTCCTTTCCGCGCTGCATGTGGCAGCTGGCAGAGAGAATCACCGGACCCGACAGCCCGAAATGTGTAAACAGCAGCTCTCCAAACTCGGAAAACACGCACTTGCCCTTCGCGTCGAGCAGCTTCACTTCCACATTTTTGAGTGCCAGCCCCTGCATTGCGCCGCAGGTATGCCCTTTTTCGACCAACGGCACCAAAGAGCCGCGCGGCTCGATGATCGTATGTCCGAGGCTTCCTGCCAGCCGGTAGCCGTCGCCGGTCGAGCCGGTTGCCGGATACGAGCAGCCGCCCGTCGCCAGAATAACCCGGTCTGCCGGAAGCCTGCCCGTTTGCGTCCGCACGCCCGTCACCGCGCCGTCCGCCGCTTCGATTTCCAGCGCCCGCTCCCAACGGATTTCCACGCCCGTTTCCTTCAAAAACCGGCGCAGCGCGTCAATAACGCTGCCCGCCTGATCGCTTTCGGGAAAGACGCGGTTTCCGCGCTCGGTCTTGAGCTGGCACCCGTGCTCCTCGAAAAACGCCATCGCGTCCGCCGGGGAAAAGCCAGCCAGCGCACCATACAGAAAACGCGGATTGGTCGGCACGTTTTTCAAAACCTCGTCGCCCGCGCAGTTGTTTGTTACATTGCACCGCCCCTTGCCGGTGATGAAGAGCTTTTTGCCGAGCTTTCCGTTCGGCTCCAAAAGCGTCACATGCGCGCCCAGAGATGCTGCCGTTCCCGCAGCCATCATGCCAGCCGCGCCGCCGCCGATGACGACGACCTTATTCGACTCTTTCATAGACGTCGTACTCATCCCACAGATTCTCGAGATCTTCAAAGGTCTTGGTCATCTGCGTCTGCTGCTCCTGGGCCAGGCTCACGATCAGCGCGTTTACCACGCTCATCGGCGCGACAAGCGAGTCAACGACCGAGACCATGTCGCTCTTTGCCACCAGCACATGGTTCGCAACCTTGCCTGCCGGCGCGTCCGGCTTGTCGGTGATGGCAATGCACGTTGCGCCCGTGTCATGGGCATACTGCATGACCTTGACCGTGCGGCTCGAGTACCGGGGCAGACTGAAGCCGATGACCACATCCCCCGGGCCCACGCGCAGCAGCTGCTCAAACATCTCGCTGGTCGACGTGGAGCCGACGAGACGGACATTGTCAAACATGTTGCGCAGATAGAAGTTCAGAAACGCCGCCAGCGACGCAGACGAGCGCACGCCGACAATATAGATGGTCTTCGCTTTCAGAATTGCCTGCACGCTCGCGGCCATTTCGCTGCGGCTGAGCGCTTCGCTCGTCATGCGAATGGAGTCGATGTCCCCCTGCAGAACGGTGGACACCACGTCCTGATTGCCCAGCCGGTCGTTCGTGACCTCAATGCGCTGGACGCTGGTCAGCTTGTTTCGTACCAGTTCCTGCAGGGTTTTCTGCATGCTGGGGTAGCCGTCGAAGCCAAGCTCGACCGCAAAGCGCACAACCGTCGACTCCGAGACCTCGACCATCTTGCCGAGCCGGCTGGCCGTCATGAACGCCGCCTTGTCATAGGATTCCAGAATATAATTTGCGATCCGCTTCTGTCCTTTGGAGAAGGACGGAAGATCGCTTCGGATCTGCATCAGAATGTCATTCATACCGATTCTCCGTTCATCGGGAAATTTTGGATTTTTCCGGCGCGGCGCGCAGAAAAAACCTTGTATTATGATACAAGGTTTTTTGTCATTTTGCAAGTATGATTGCACAAAGATGCAATTTTTTCTTACGGCAGCTTGACAGTGCAGCTGCCATCCCAGTTCCCGGCGTCAGAGCTTCCGCAGCTCTTCCGGTGTGAGCCTGCGCCACTGCCCGGGCTTCAGTTCCCCGAGTGTGAGCGGACCTTCGGCAATGCGCCGCAGGCGCGTCACGGTGACGTTTGCCCGCTCGCAGAGCCTGCGGATCTGGCGGTTTCTTCCCTCATGAATCGTGATGCGCAGCAGCGCCGTTTCGTCCTCCGCGCGAAGGGTTTCCACTTTGGCAGGACGCGTCGTCCTTCCGTCAATTTCGATGGGGCTGGCAATGGACGCCTCGCAGCCCGGTATGTACCGGCTCAGCCAGACGAGGTAGACCTTGTCCACCTCTTTTTTGGGGTGCGTGAGCCTGTTTGCAAGTTCTCCGTCGTTTGTCAGAAGCAGCAGCCCCTCGGAGTTGAGATCGAGTCTTCCCACCGGATACACCCGCGCGCCGCAGCCGGATACCAGCTCGGAGACGTTTTTGCGCCCCTTTTCATCGGACAGCGTACACACATAGCCGCGCGGCTTGTTGAGCATCAGCACCACGCGCTCGGGCTGCTTTTTAAGCCGTACGCCGTCGACCTCAATGACGTCTTCCTCATCGTCTGCCACATCCCCGAGACTTGCCGTGTTACCGTTGACGCGCACGCGGCGCTCCAAAATCATCTGCTCTGCCTTCCGGCGGGACGCTATGCCGTAGTTTGACAAAATCTTCTGCAGCCGCTGTTCCATCTTACCCTCCAAACATCCGTTTCCAAAAGCTGCGTGCGGGACGTGTTTCCTCCACTGCCTGCGCATAATAGACCGGGATCTCCCGGACACAAACGCCGTCTACCCGAAGCTCCAGCCAGCCCGCCTGCCCGGCAAGGACCGGCGCAAAGGCAAGCTGCGGCGCATGCAGAACCAGTTCCGTCCGCTCGCCCTCCGCCAGCGGATACGATATCTCCTCTGCCGCAGTGAGCGAAACACGTTCCAGTCTGCCTCCGACTACCGGCACGCTCCCGACGGTATCTCCTTCGCGCACAAGCGTCTGCAAAGAAAACGCCGAAAATCCGTAGTCAAACAGCACCTGCTGGTCGCGCCAGTCGTCGGGGTCGCAGATCGTCACGCAGACGAGCCGTCTTCCGTCTCGCACTGCGCTTCCGGCAAGGATTCTGCCCGCTCTTTTCGTATAGCCGGTCTTGATGCCGTCGGCTCCGTCCACACGCCACAGAAGCTTGTTGTGATTGGTAAAGCTTCTGCCGTTTTCCGTGAAGCTTTTGCTGGAGACGACCGCGCGGAACGTTTCGTTCTGCATCGCGCAGACGCTGAGCTTTGCCAGATCACGCGCCGTCGAGTAGTGCACCTCGCCGTCGAGTCCGTTCGGGTTTTCAAAATGCGTATTGGTAAGCCCCAGCGCCTGCGCTTTCTCGTTCATGCGCCCGACAAATGCTTCCATGCTTCCCGCGGTTGCAATCGCGAGCGCCACCGCCGCGTCGTTTCCCGAGCGCAGCATCAGCCCGTAAAGAAGCTCCCGGACCGTAATGCGCTCGCCCGCCTTCAAATACAGGCTGGACCCTTCCACGCCTGCCGCCTCCGGCGGCACGGAAATTTCGCGCTCCAGCTCCCCCGCCTCGCAGACCAGAAGCCCCGTCATGATCTTCGTCGTGCTGGCAATCAGGCTTTGCTCGTCCGCGTTCTTTTCATACAGAACTCTGCCGGTCTGCGCGTCCACCAGAATTGCGCTCCTCGCGCTGACGCTGCCGGAAAAATTTGCTGCCCGCGCCGGCAGGCACAGGAAAACGGCAGCGACCACAGCCGCCGCCGTTCTGAAAAAGCCGTGCTTCATTGTTATCACCCGGCGTAAGCTTTCCCAGCCGGGCGAATTTCATGCGCAAAAATTTATTCGATGCCTTCCTCTTTTGCAAGACGCTTCTGCTTGAGAAGATGCTCTGCCTTGTCCAGCAGGTCCGGCAGCTGCTCGATGAGCCGGTCCATGGACGTGGACGCAGGCTCTGCCACCGGCAGCATCCGCACGGATTCTCCCCGCACCACCAGAAACGCAACCGGCGTAATGTTGACGCCCGCGCCTGCGCCGCCGCCGAAGGCATTGTCCCGGTTTGCCGGATAATTCTTCGTTGCGAAGTCGCTGCCGCCCGCGCCGTAGCCGATGGAGACCTTCGTGACGGGAATGATCGTCACATCGCCGGCTGCAATCGGCGCGCCGATGACCGTATTCACATCGATCATATCGCGGATTTTGCCCATCGAGGACATCATCATATCAGAAAGAGGATGATTCATGTATTTGACACCGCCTTTTTCTTATTGAGCCAGAGCTTCAGAAAACGCACAAGCGCGCGCAGGGCAAGGCAAATCGCCCGTCCGATGGTTATCGTCAGCACCAGCTGCGCGTCCAGCTTCATTTCCTTCTCATTATAATCGAGAATTGGCTGAATGTCACGCTTTTTTATCACAAAAAGCTGCTCGAGCTTCGGCGTCAGCGCGCCCAGCGCCGCCCAGACCCTTCCATACAGCATTGCCGCCTTCGCAGGGTCCGAACCGTCCAGCGTCACATGCAGCACCAGCACCTCCACGCGGAGCTTGCGCCGCAGATTTCCCAGCGTGTCGCACGCGAGGTCCGCCAGCGCCAGAATATCGGAAAGCGTCAGCTTCGGCATGGAACCCTGCTTTTTGGGCTTTTCCGGCTTTGCGTCCGGCTTTTTTGCCGCAGGCTTTTTCGCCTTCGGCTTGGGCTTCTTCTTTTTTCCCTTTGCGGGCAAAACCTGCACCCGGAAAAGCCAGATTTTAAGCCGCAGCGCCAGCCCGTTCTCCCGGTAGCTTGCGTCCACACCGACCGGAATACACCCGATCAGCACAAAAACTGCAAGCACAATGCCGAAAACTGCCCATCCGCTCATTGCGCCGTCTCCTTCTGCCCGTCTTCCCCTGCCGGGCTTTCCATCGGCAGCTCCAGCTGTGCCTGGTTGGTGCTCAACTCCACCTTTTCAATCGGCGGCAGATCGGCAAGCGACTGCAGCCCGAACACCCGCAGAAAATCAGGCGTCGTCTCATACTGAAACGGTCTTCCCGGCACATTGAGCCTGCCCGCCTCGCGAATCAGCTTCTTGGTCAGCAGCGCGCTGATCGAATACCCGCTGTCTACGCCGCGGATCTGCTCGACATACGCCTTCGTCGCCGGCTGATAATAGGCAATGACGCTCAGCGTTTCGAGCTGCGAAGACGACAGCTTCGGCGGCTTTCTGGTCTCCAGCGTTTTTGTCACCAGCTCCGCCTGCTCTGCGGCAGAGCACATCTGATAGGCATCCTCCAGCCGCACAATGCGGATACCGCTGCGGTGAAACGAGAGCTGGTCCATGAGATATTTCAGCTCCTCGTGAATCTGCGCCTCGTCGACCGCCAGACTCTCAGACAGCCGCGATGCTGCCACCGGCTCTCCCGCAGCAAACAAAATCGCCATCAGCGCCCGCTGCAATTCGTTCTGTTCCATGCTCATTCCTCCCAGTTGAGGTCTTTTTCGTCCGGCTTCTGCACGAAGGCAATCTCCTGTTCTCCGGCTTCGTTTTCAATGCGCACCGAGTGGAGCCTGCAAAGCTCCAGCACCGACAAAAAGGTCGCTACAATCTCGGACCGGCTGCGGCTGCCCTTGAAAAGCGAGAGAAATTTCATCACGCCGTGCCCAATGAGCCGCCGCAGCACCTCGGCAGCCTTCTTTGCCACCGGATACGGCTCGGTGCCGACGATACCGGCAAAATTGGAAACCGGCGGCGGGAGCCTTCTTTGAGACCGGTCCTGCATCGCAGCAAGCGCGTCGAGCAAATCCTGCCGGTCGTGCTGATAGCGGTACGTCTGGTCCCGGCGCAGAGGCTCGGGCTGTTTGGGAAACATGCCGAGTCCGATGTCGTTTCGAAGCGCGAGCGCGCCGCAGGCGATCTTGATCTGCTCGTAGGCGTCTTTTCTCTGCCGCTGGCGAAGCGACGCGATGAGCTCTTCCATCTCCGACTCCGCTTCGGCTTTTTCCGCCTCGGACAGCAGCATGCGCGTCTTGATGTACATCAAATGCGACGCCATCGCGATAAACTCGCTGGCAACCTCCATGTCCATGCGCTTGCGCTCGTCGAGCCAGGCAAGATACTGCTCCAGAATCGACGAGATGCTGATGTCCTGAATTTCTATTTTATTTTTGCTCAGCAGAAGCAGAATGACATCCAGCGGACCGTCAAAATCCTCCAGCGTCTGCTTCGCGTGTACTACATTTTGCAGGTGATATTGGGGCTGTTCCATGCACTGCCCTCCGTTTTATGGAATCCTCAGAATATGGCGCTCGGCAGCGTATAGCCCCAGGCGCCGAGGCTGTTCAGCCACGTCAGAAGCCAGTCGCGCATCGCGCCCAGCGGGCGGTCAATGGCGCCGGTCACGAGCAGCGCCATCAAAAGCCCCATGCCGTATTTTTCATACCGCATCAGTCGGTCATATGCCCGGTCGGACAGCAGCGCGAACAAAACCTTCGAGCCGTCGAGCGGCGGAATCGGAAACACGTTAAAAACGGCAAGACCCGCGCTGATGATCTCGACATACACAAAGAACTGCGCCAGCGCCAGAAGCAGCCACGTGCTTCCAAGCCGGTCGGCAAGAAACATCACAAAATTGCACAGCACCACCGCCGCATAGGCAAGCACGACATTCGAAACCGGTCCTGCCAGCGCCGTCAGCGCCATACCCGCTTTGGGGTTTTTGAAGTTCCGCATATCGACCGGCACGGGCTTCGCCCAGCCGAAACGGAACAGCGCCATCATGATAAGCCCCATCAAGTCCACGTGCTTGAGCGGATTGAGGCTCAGCCGCCCCATACGCTTTGCCGTGTTGTCTCCGAGCCTGTATGCCGCCAAACCATGACAGGTTTCATGAAACGTGATGCAAAGCAGCGACGCGGCAACCAGCACCGCCGTCTGCCACACGCCGTCAAATTGCAGCTGCGCCAGCCAGGCGCGAAATGCGTCCATCCGTAAGCCTCCAAATGCCAAGAAGTTAGAATATTATACCACAAATGCGCCGCCCACGCAAGAAAAACGCGGCTGTGCCGCGTCTTTGCTTTTTATTCCGATTGCAGCACCTGCGCGCAGACGCCAAGCACCTTTGCCGCCATAGGCGCCGCGACCGTGCTTCCCGCGCCGCCGTTTTCCACGAACACCACGAACGCCACCGGACAGGATGCATCCAGCACAAAGCCCGCGAACATCGCGTTTGCCGTCTGCCCCTCGCGCTCTGCCGTGCCGGATTTGGCGCAGACGGAAAGTCCTCCGAACTGCCAGTCGCCGTAGATCGTCTGCACGTCGTTTCGCATGAGCTTCGTCAGCGTCCCAGCGGTCTCCGGCTGGATCATTGCCGAAGTAAGCTTCGTTTCCGCCTCGTAGGTAATGTCGTCGCCCTTTCTCACGCGCTGCATGAGATAAGGCTCTGCCGCGTTGCCGCCGTTTGCAATCGCGCCCATATACCGAAGGAACGCCAGCGCGCCGACCTGATCTGTATACTGCCCGATACCTGCCCAGGCGACATCTCCGTCGTCCGCGCCGCTCAGGTCGATCTTTCCGGGCGCCGTTTTGTAGCCCTCGCAGGAAATGCTCCCCGTCAGCCCCAGCTTTTCCGCATACTCCTGCAAAACTCCCGCGCCCAACTCGGCGGCAAGCTCTCCGAAAGCGACGTTGCACGAATGCGCCAGCGCCCCGGCAAGACTCAAGCTTCCGTGCACGCCGTTGCAGATGATCTCCTGCCCGCCGATGATGGTTTTGCCGCTGCACTGGAACGTGCGCGACTGCACACCCTCGATGGTTTCCAGCGCGGCTGCCGCTGTCACGAGCTTGAAAATCGAGCCCGGCGTATACGCGGCGTCAAAAAAGCGGTTGACATACACGCCCTCATAGCTTCCGGTTGTGTCGTTTGCCACATCCGGCACATGGTCCGGGTCATAGCTCGGAGACGTCACCGCGCAGAGGATCTCGCCCGTCTTGTAGTTATACACGCCGATTGTTCCCCGGTAGCCGGAGAGCGCCTGCTGCGCCGCGCTCTGCACGGCGGCGCTGATGGTAAGCCTTGCCGCAACGCTTCCGGGCTCGTCGGTATAAAGCCCGTTCACCACGTCAAAGCCAATCATTTTAGAGGCATAAGTCTGAAGCAGCGGCGCGCTGATATAGCCGTCGCGGTCTCCCAGCAGGTGAAGCGTCGCCCGCCGGACCGCCTCGTCGGCGTTGTAGACTCTGCCGTCGTTGGTATTGAGCAGCAGCATGCCCGACCGGTCATAAATTTTGCCGCAGTCGGGGTTTACGCCCGTATACACATGCGGGCTGCCGGGAAATGCCACCCAGGTTTTCGCCTCGATGAAATACTCCCCGAAGAAGACCAGCAGCCCCGCCAGCAGCGCAGCCGCCAGCGCCAGCGCCATCCATGCGCGCTTGGAGATTTTTTTCATACCGCCGCCTCCTTCCGCTTCGGAAGCCGAATGGCAAAGCTTGCGTTCTGCCGCGTGTCCGCCGCCTTGATGAAGGCAAGAAGCCCCCAGACGCAGATCATGCTCGAGCCGCCGTTGGACACGAACGGGAACGTCACGCCGGTCAGCGGCAGCAGGTCCGTTGTACCGAAGACATTGAGCATCGCCTGCACCACATAGATCGTCACCGCGCTTGCCGCGCCGATAGCGTAGAAGCAGCTTCTTCCCTGCGGCAGCGAGCGCACCACAAACGCCGCCAGCAGCACAATTGCCGCAACGCAAAGCCCCGCCAGCAGCAGCCCCCACTCTTCACTCACAAGCGCAAACACCAGATCGGTGTCTGCCGCGCCCACATGGTGCAGCCAGCCCTTGCCCGCGCCGAGCCCGAATAAGCCGCCAGAGGCAATACACATCAAAGCGCGCGTCTGCGAGTAGCCGGTCGAGCTGGCGTTTTCCCAGACATGCCCCCACACAGAAAAGCGCTTCATCGCATAGGGCTTAAAATGCAGCGCCAATACGCCCGCAAAGCCCGTTCCCGCGCACGCCAGCGCAATGGTCGCGAAATTGCCCGAGCGCAGAAACGCGATGATCAAAAACGTTATAAAGAAGATAATTGCCGTGCCGAAGTCGTTCATCAGCGCCAGACAGCCGCAGATTGCCGCCGAGTAGCCGATGAACAGAATCAGGTTCCGCTTTGCCATCAGACGCTGCAGGGTGGACGCGCCCGCGAACACAAAGCAGATTTTGACCAGCTCCGACGGCTGGAACGAAATGCCACCAAGCTGCATCCAGTTTTTCGCGCCGAATTTTTCCACGCCCAGCACCAGATTTACCGCCAGCAGCAAAATGCCGCCTGCTGCCGCCAGATAGCGGATTTTCTTTGCCCGCTCCAGATCGCGCAGGCTCCAGCTGACCGCCAGATACGCAAAAATGCCACACACGACGGCAATCAGTTCCTTCCGGATTGCCTCCGGCGCGGAGGTTGAGACGACGCACAAGCCCATCGTCGTCAGGAAAAACGCGACGGTTTCCACATCGAAGCTCCGTCTTCTTGCCAGCCGCAGCAGCGCAAAAAGCCCCCACTGTATCGCAATCAGCGCCAGAAAGCCCGGCAGAATCTGCCCGCCGTTTTCCGGCAGATGCACGCACAGCTGCGCGCAGGCGAGCAGCTGAAACAGCGTCAGCACCAGAAGCGTCAGCCACGGGCGCACCACTGCCCGGCGGGTTCTCGCCTCCGCCTGAATGCGTTCCTGCTCCTGCGTGATGGGAATGAGCGTAAAATCAACGCCGCCGAAGGACAACACGTCCCCGAACTGCACGACCGCCAGCTGCGCAGGCTTTCCGTTGACCAGCACGCCCCCGGTGGAGCCTGCGTCCATGATCGTCCAGCTGCCGTCGTCATAGCGCGTCAGTACCGCGTGCGTGCGCGAAATCGTTGGGTATTCCAGCGTCACATCGCAGCCCTTTCCCCGCCCGATCAGACTCTCCCAGTGCATGACGGGGATGCGGTCGCCGGTGGGTCCTGCGAGCCACGCCCAGACCTCCGGCTCGCGCCGGAACAGCAGCAGCGACTTTCCGCACCGCAGCAGAATCACGAGCGCCAGCAGCGGAAAGACATAGCGCAGCGCGCCGTCCAGCGCCAGAAGCGAAGGCGTCGATTCGATGGTATTCAAAAAGGTTTCCAGCGCCAGCTGCATGATACCCTCCTGTTCGGATTCAAAAGAAGCCGCTGCAAGCGCAGCAGCTTGAGACTGTCAAAAAAGCTAACGCTTTTTTGACAAAAGGGAATGCACCTCGACTACGCGCATAATTTGTGCTCCAGAGGCGCACAAATTCCACACTTGCGAGGTGATCGGTATGTTTCCGGTCGGCAAAGCCGCCGGATAACATGAATTTTTATTTTATTTCGCCCTGCGGGGCGAAACTCTACGAGGTTTTTTCACGCTGAAGCCGCTGCAAGCGCAGCAGCTTCTTCTTTTTTTGTTGCTATACGGATTTCGGCTCTTCCGTCGGTGTGTCTGCTGCCTCCGCCGCAGCCTGCCGCGCAGCTTCCGCCTTACGGTCGAGGTCGGCGACCTCTCGAATATCATAATACTCGTCGGTAACGGTTGTCTTCTGCTTCTTGCGCAGCGCGGAGTTCACAATATCGCTGATGATGAGATAGATCACCGCAAATACCGGCACGCCCAGCAGCATCCCTGCAAAGCCGAAGATGCCCGCCGCAATCGTGATCGAAATGAGCACCCAGAAGCCCGAGATGCCGACAGTGTTGCCGAGGATCTTGGGACCAATGACGTTGCCGTCCACCTGCTGCAGAACAATGATGAAGATGATGAAATAGAACGCCTGCAGCGGGTCGACCAGCAGAATGATCAGCGCACTCGGCACCGCGCCGATGAACGGACCGAACACCGGAATGACGTTCGTCACGCCGACAATCGTCGCAATCAGCGCCGTATACGGCATCTTCATGAGCGTCATGCAGATGTAGCACAAGACGCCGATGATTGCGGAGTCTATGATCTTGCCGATGATAAAGCCCGAGAAAATCCGGTTGATGCTGCTGCCCAGATCCAGCAGATGATTTGCCGCCTCCGGTTTGCATGCCGCGACGACCATCTTCTTCGCCTGCGCCTGAAAGGTATCCTTCGACCAGAGAATGTAGATCGACGCAACCAGACCGATGATGAAGTTCGTAATCGACTTGACAACTGCCATCACAGACGTCGTGAGCGTGGCAAGAATCTTCTGCACATCGCTCAGAAAGCTCGTCTTGACCCAGTTTTCCACATAGCTCTGCATCGTGTTGAGCGCCCGCTCGACATACGTCCGGATTTCCGGATTGTCTTCGAGCACATTGACCGCCCATTTTTCCAGACTCTGATAGTATTCCGGTGCGCTGTCGATGATGCTCATCACACTCTCATAGAGCTGCGGCACCAGCATCGAGAAAAACGCATAGACGATGAACGCAGCAAAGATGAACGCGAAAACGAGCGAAATACCGCGGCTGATTTTATACGCCTTCGAGGCTTTCAGCCCCCGCTTTTCCAGCAGCGGCCGCAGCCGCAGGTCGACAAAATTGACAATCGGGTTTAACAGAAACGCTATCACAATGCCCGACACCAGCGGTGAGAGAATCTTTCCGACCGCACCGAGCAGCGAAAAAAAGCCCGGAAGATTCGTAAAGATGACCACCAGCAGAATGCTGATGAAAATGACCGTCAGAGCGGTAAGCCCCCATTTGAAATATCGCCGGTCGTGCTGCTCGTGCATGCGCGTCACTCCCATCCTCGTTCGAATTTGATTACAACTTAAAGTACCATATCAGATAAAATCCGTCAAGAAGCTTAAGAATATCTTCACAATTTGTTTGCGTTTGCCGCGTCATACGCGCGAAGCCGCGCAATCTCCGCCGCATAGCCGGGAAGCTCGTTGGGCGTCTCCAGAATCATCGGAAGCCCCCGCAGCGCCGGATGCTCGATAATGTGATAGAATGTTTCGATGCCGAGATAGCCTTCTCCGAGCCGTTCGTGCCGGTCCTTGTGCGAAGCGAGCGGGTTTTTGCTGTCGTTGAGATGCAGCGCGCGAAGTCTGGGCAATCCGATCACCCGGTCAAATTCCTCCAATACCGCCTCCAGGTTTCCAGCAATGTCATACCCGGCATCGCTGACATGGCACGTATCGAGGCACACGCCGAGCTTTTCCTGCATCGCCGTGCGGTCGATGATTGCCCGAAGCTCCTCAAACCGCCCGCCGACCTCTGTGCCCTTGCCTGCCATCGTCTCCAGCAGCACTATGGTCGTCTGCCCTTCGAACATCGCCAAATCGAGCGTTTCGGCAATTTTCCGGATGCCTTCTTCCGTTCCCTGCCCGACGTGGCTTCCGGGGTGAAAGTTATAGAAATTTCCCGGCACAAATTCCATCCGGCGCAGATCGTCCTGCATGGTGTTTCTGGCAAACTCGAGCGTTTTTTCCTCCTTTGCGCAGGGATTGAGCGTATACGGCGCGTGGGCAACGATTTTCCCGATTTCCCCGCTTCCTTGCATCAGGACGAGCGCCTGCGCATCCTGCGGGTCAATGTCCTTCGCCGCGCCGCCTCTGGGGTTGCGGGTAAAAAACTGAAACGTGTTCGCGCCGATGGACAATGCAGTCTTGCCCATGGCGGCAAAGCCCTTCGACGAGGACAGGTGGCAGCCAATATATTGCATATTTTTCTCCTAATTTGTAAAATTTTCTTAAATCCTGCCGCAGCGTTTGCAAAACGCCTTGTCAATTTTCCTTTTATCAGGTAAAATCCAGATATAGGGGAGGGCGATGCAGATGCCGCGGTCTGAAAATCAGAAGCTGAAACTTTTGTATCTCAAAGAGCTCTTTGAAACGCAGTCGGACGAGCAGCACATTCTTTCCATGCAGGATATTGTATCCTACCTTGCCGCGCGCGGCATCCGCGCCGAGCGCAAGAGCGTCTATGGCGATATTTCCTGTCTGCAGGAATTCGGCATGGACATTGTGCTGCAGAAGGGTCCCGGCGGCGGGTACTTCCTTGCCTCGCGCCCGTTTGAGCTGGCGGAGCTGAAGCTGCTGGCAGGCGCCGTGCAGGCGAGTAAATTCTTATCCGAGCGCAAATCCGTCGCGCTGATTGAAAAGCTCTCGACGCTTTGCAGCAGCTATCAGGCGGCGCAGCTCGAACGGCAGGTCACCGTCCGCGACCGCGTCAAGTCGATGAACGAAAGCATCTACTATACCGTCGACCGGATACATGAAGCAATCGCGGAAAACAAACAGATTCGCTTCCGCTATTTTGACTGGGGCGTGGACCGGCGCAAACACGAGCGCCCGGGCGAGTATTTCGCCAGTCCCTACGCGCTGGTCTGGGACAACGAAAACTATTACCTGATTGCCCACTCCGAGCGCCACGGGCTGACGCACTACCGCATCGACAAGATGGCAAAGCTTTCCATTGCCGATAAGCCCCGCGTCATCACCGAGCAGGCAAGGCAGCTCGATCTGACCCGCTACGGCAAAACCGTCTTCGGCATGTTCTCCGGCACGCCGCAGCAGGTGAAGCTTCGCTTCCGCAATTCCCTCGCCGGCGTCGTCATTGACCGCTTTGGAAAAAGCGCCATGCTTGTGCCGGACGGCGAGAGCCACTTCACATTTACCACTGAGATTGTCCTGTCTCCCGTTTTCTACGGCTGGCTGGCAGGCTTCGGTGAACAGGCAGAGATCATGTTCCCCGCATCGGTGCGCGAAGATTTTGCAGATCTGTGCCGCCGGACACTCTCGCTGTACGAGACCTCCCGCGAAGAATAAAACCGAACAACGCCCGGCAAAGCGCTGCTTTGCCGGGCGTTTTGCGTCTTATTTGACCTTTGCAATCAGCTCTGCCGCGGGCATGACGCCGTCGAGATTCACCTGCTCCATCTTTCCTTCGTCGCACAGACGCGCGGTGTCGGGGTCGATGGGAAGCCGCGCCAGCACCGGCAGGCTGTACTCCAGCGCAATCTCCGAGAGCTTGCTCTTGCCGAAAATCTCAACCGTCCTGCCGCAGTCGGGACATTTGAAATAACTGTAGTTTTCCACGAAGCCGTAGACCGGCACATCCATCATCTTTGCCATGTTGACCGCCTTGGAGACGATCATGGACACGAGGCTCTGCGGGCTGGTAACGAGAATCACGCCGTCAATCGGCAGCGACTGGAAAACCGTCAGCGGCACGTCGCCCGTTCCGGGAGGCAGATCGACGAACATATAGTCCACGTCTCCCCAGCAAACATCCGTCCAGAACTGTTTGACCGCGCCCGCAACCACGGGTCCGCGCCAGACGACGGGGTCCGTCTCTTTCGGAAGCAGAAGGTTGATGGACATGATCTTGATGCCGTCTTTCGTCACGGCGGGGATAATGCCGTCGTCACTTCCGCTTGCCGGCTGATGCAGACCGAACGCCTGCGGAATAGAGGGACCTGTGATGTCGGCGTCAAGAATCGCCGTCTTGTAGCCGAGCTTGTTCATAGCGACCGCCATCATGGACGTCACGGTCGACTTGCCGACGCCGCCCTTGCCGGAAACGACGGCAATGACATGCTTGACGTTGGAAAGCTTGTTGGCAGGAGCCAGAAGGCTCTCCGGGCTGCGGCTGGAGCAGCTTTCGCCGCAGCTGTCGCAGTTGCCGCTGCACGATGCACTCATAAGAAAAATCTCCTTTTTTGTTTTATTCTAACTCCCGGTTGGGGAAAAGTCAAATTTTTTGGTTCTGGAAAAGGACTTCCAGAGGGTTCTTTTGGGAACTGGACCCGTGGTCCAGGGACCAGGGGTTGACTGGCAGAGACCTGCCAGCTGGTTCTTTTCGACCCCACGCTTCTTAGCTGCGCAAAGAAGCGCGGTGTCGAGCCGCCGCGAAGAAATTGCTGTTGTTGCGCTTGCCGCGCAACATAACACAAGGGTCTGCGGACCCTTGTGCGATCCCAGTGGTTCTAGTCAAGCAATACCTTCCCTGTTGAGCGCTTCTACGGTTTTTGCCAGCACTCTCGCTCTGGTCTGCAATTGCATTCCAGTTTGCAGGATATTCAACGACCAGACTGCCGAGCAGCAAACCTACAGTCTTTCGCCGCCGCAAGGCATTTTTGCTCTGCAAAAATCCTTGCGGGGGGACTGCCCGCGCAAAGAAATTTCCAGAGGAAATTTGCTTTGCGCCAAGTCGGGTCTAGCAAATCTGTCGTACCCCCGACGATTGAGCGCTTAAAAGTACGTAACAACGCCCAACTGGGAAAATCTCTGTACCGGGCAGCCCCGGGGTGCCAGAGGGACCGCGGTCCCTCTGTTTCGGGAGGAGTCCAGAGGA
>JABLTQ010003676.1_pt1 | contig 18971 bp, 18 predicted proteins | sample 7160101 | NCBI WGS metagenome assembly JABLTQ01 (sample SAMN14651228, study PRJNA627086) | human gut metagenome | isolation source: feces | host: Homo sapiens
ATGACGCCCGCCAGACCCACGATGCCCGCATCGTCGGCGATGGTCAGATCGTCGGTGCTGAGGGGCAGCTCCTTGCCGTTGAGCAGCGTCAGCGTCTCGCCCGCTTTGGCGCGGCGAACGATGATGTGCCCGGCGATGTGGTCAGAATCATAGGCGTGGGAGGGCTGGCCGGTGGCCAGCATCACATAGTTGGTGATATCCACCAGCGCGTTGATAGGGCGCATGCCGGTTTTCCAGATCCGCACCTGCATCCAGTAGGGAGCGGGCTTGACGCAGACGTTTTCGATCTGCGTGCCGGTCATGCGCGGGCAGCGCTCCGTATCCTCCACGGTGACGTGGAAGCCCGCGGTATTCTCTACGTTCCGGTCGAAGTGGGGGAACGTTTTCATGGGCAGATGGTACAGCGCCGCCAGCTCCCGGGCGATGCCGTAGTGGCCCCACAGGTCGGGGCGGTTGGTCATGGATTTATTGTCGATCTCCAGAATGATGTCGTTGAGATCCAGCGCGTCCGCCAGCGGCGTACCGGCGGGGGCGTCGAAGTCGCTGAGATCGAGAATGACGGCCTCTCCCTCCGCGGGGAACAGGTCGGCAAGGCCGATCTCCACCGCGCCGCAGATCATGCCGTAGCTCGCCACGCCGCGGAGCTTGCTCTCGTGGATCTCCACGGGCTCGCCCTCGCCGTGCCAGCGGCAGACGGAGCCGGGCAGCGCCACGGCCACCTTCATGCCGTCGCGGAGGTTGGTGCCGCCGCAGACGATCTCCTTGACGGTGCCGCCGCCGATGTCGGTGCGGCAGATGCGCAGCTTGTCGGCGTTGGGATGGGGCAGGACCTCCCTGATCTCGCCCACCACCATGTCGTGGAACGACGCGCCCAGATCGGTGGCGTCCTCCACCTCCACGGTGGACATGGTCAGATCATAGGCCAGACGCTTCAGGTCCATGTCATGGGGCAGCTCCACATAGTCCCGGAGCCAGTTCAGTGATACTTTCATTTCAGCAGCCCTCCCTCATCAATGGAATTGCTCAAGGAACCGCAGGTCGGCGCTGTGGAACAGGCGGACGTCGTCCACGCCGTAGCGCATCATGACCAGTCGGTCCAGACCGATGTTGACATAGAAGCCGGTGTACTCGTCGGGGTCCAGCCCTGCGGCCTTCAGGACGTTGGGGTGGGGCGTACCGCCGGGCATGACCTCGATCCAGCCCACGTGCTTGCACACGCTGCATCCCTTGCCGCCGCAGACCAGACAGCCCATATCGATCTCAAAGCCCGGCTCCACGAAGGGGAAGAAGCCGGCCCGCATCCGCACGGGAACATCGCGGCCGAACACCTTGCTGAGGATGCTCTTGATCATCACCTTGCCGGAGGCGAAGGTGAAGTCCTTGTCCACGATCAGCGCCTCATACTGGAAAAAGGCGCGCTCGTGGCGGGCGTCCGTCGTCTCGTTGCGGTACACCTTGCCGGGGTACACAAAGCGGTAGGGGGGCTTGTGGGTCTGCATGTAGCGGACGGAGCCGCCGGTCAGATGGGGCCGCAGGCACAGCTTCTCCCAGCATTCCCCCTTGTCGTGACCCTCCAGCCAGTAGGTGTCCATGCTCTCGCGGGCGGGATGGTTGGGGGGGAAGTTCAGGTTGTCGAAGCCGTACAGCTCGCTGGTGATGTCATCCTCCTCATAGATCTCGAAGCCCATGGAGCGGAAGGCATCGTTCAGGTCGTAGCACATCTGGGTGATGGGGTGCAGCCCGCCGCTGAGGGGCAGCGTCCCGGGCACGGAGATGTCGAAATCGGGGGAGACCTCCGATGCCTTCATCTTCAGCTCGTTCCGGCGCTGCTCCAGCAGCTCCGTCAGCTGGCCCTTGGCCTGGTTCACAGCCTTGCCCATCTCCGGACGCAGGGACACGTCCAGCTTGGGCAGCTCCTTCAGCAGCTCCGTCAGGCTACCCTGCTTGCCCAGCAGCAGCGCCTTGACCTCCTGCAGCTCCGGCTCGCTGCGGACGCCCTCGATCCTGGCGCGCCCCTCGGCCAGCAGCTTTTCCAGTTTTTCCTTCATATGGTGTGAGTCCTCCTTTTGAGAGTTTCGTTTTTGGGATAAAAAAATACCTTTCATCCCACATGACATGGGACGAAAGGCGATGCTTCCGTGGTACCACCCAGCTTCGCGGGCCGCAGCCCGCGCACTCGTTTCCCGTTAACGGAGGATGACCCGTCCGCGCATTTCCTCGCGGCAGCTCCCGGGCGAACACCTCAGCACGTCTCAGGCCGGCTTGCAGCCGGTGGCCGGCCCTCTCTTGGGGACGCCTACGCCGCGGATCTTCCCGTTCATCGCATTTGTTCGTGCTTACGATACCATATCGCACCGAAACTTGCAAGCACTTTTTTCACAGAATACCGCTTTCCTGCCGTTGACAGTCATGCTATACTGAACAAAAAACGCCGGGAGGAGCAATGTGCATGCTGACCATCGACTTTGACTATGTAAAGGCCGCCCTGCCGCCCCGCGACCCTGCGGGCCACAAGGGGGATTTCGGCAAGGTGTACGTGCTGGGGGGCAGCGTGGGCTACACCGGCGCGCCGGTGTTCTGCTCCCGCGCCGCCGTTCGCTCCGGCTGCGGGCTGGTCTTTCTGGGCGTCCCGTCCGACATTTGGCAGGTGGCGGCGGTGAAGTCCGATGAGACTATGCCCCACCCGCTGCCCGCGCTGGAGGGCAGGCTCTCTCTGGCGGCGGAGGAGGACATCCGCCGCCGCGCCGCCGGGTGCGATGCCGTGGCTATGGGCTGCGGCATGGGACGCGGCGAGGAGAGCGATGCGCTGGTGCGCCGCCTGCTGACGCTGGACAAGCCGCTGGTACTGGATGCCGATGGCATAAACGCGCTGGAGCGGCATATAGATGAGTTGTCCCTCCGCCGCGGTCAGGTGACGGTGATGACGCCCCACGAGGGGGAGTTTTTCCGTGCCGGCGGCGACCTCAGCCGCGGACGGGAGAGCGGGGCGGCGGCCTATGCGGCCCGCCGCGGCGTCTATCTGGTGCTGAAGGGCCGCGGCACGGTGGTGGCCGCGCCGGACGGCCGTCTGGCGGTGAACACCACCGGTAACGACGGCATGGCCAAGGGCGGCAGCGGCGACATCCTCACCGGACTCGCCGCCGGCCTGCTGGCCCAGGGCATGGAGCCGTTTGCCGCCTGCTGCTGCGCCGTATGGCTCCACGGCAGGGCCGGCGATCTGGCTGCGGCGGACAAGGGACGGCGGGGCATGACCCCCAGCGACCTGTTAGAGAAACTGCCCTACGCGCTGAAAGAGGTGGAGTAGCGGAAAGCCTTCCCAAAAAGGAGGGATACCGTGAAAAAGATCATATTGCCGCTGCTGCTGTGCGCGGCGCTGTGCGGCTGCGGCGGCGCGGCTGCGGGGAACGCCGTACAGGATCAGTACCGCACCGTTCGGACCGCCCGCCTGGAGGCGGAGGTCACCAGCCATACGGACACCGACAGCCGCACCTTCACCCTGCTGTGCAGCTACGATGCGGCGGGAGACGCCGTCACCACCGTCACCCAGCCCCACGAGCTGGCGGGGCTCACCGCCGTGGCCTCGGGGGAGGACCTGACCCTGGCCTGCGAGGGCCTGCAATTGCCGGTAGGCGCGTCCTCGGACATCTGCCCCGCCAACTGCCTGCCCTACCTGCTGCGGGCGTTGGCGAACGGCTACGTGCTGGAGCAGGGCGCCGAGACGCTGGAGGATGCCCCCTGCCTGCGGCTGACGCTGGATACCACCGGCGCCTCCGGCGGCAAGGTGCTGTGCGCCGTCTGGCTGGACGAGTCCGGCCTGTTTCCCCGCTATGCCGAGTTTTCTCAGGACGGCCGGATGGTTCTGACTGTCCGGCTGCTGAGCTTTGAATGTACCACCGCGTCGTCTGACACGGCGGAGGGCGGCGGCGCATAGGATACATCGGGCGGAACAAAACCGGAATTTACTGAACTGCAAAGGGTATAAATTCCGCGGCTGCGTGGGACAATGGAAGTGACCTGAGGACATATCCCTCCGGTACTTCTTGCGGCGGAGTGTGAACTTTGTGGATACGAATGTCAGACGCGGCGACATATACTACGCCGATCTCAGCCCCGTGGTGGGCAGCGAGCAGGGGGGCGTGCGTCCGGTGCTGATCGTGCAGAACGACACCGGCAACCGCCACAGCCCCACGGTCATCGCGGCGGCCATCACCTCCCAGCTGGGGAAGGCCAAGCTGCCGACTCATATCGCCCTGGCGGCGCAGGGCAGCGGCCTGCCCAAGGATTCCGTGATCCTGCTGGAGCAGATCCGCACGCTGGATAAGCGCCGCCTGCGGGAGAGGATGGGCCGCGTGGACGGCGCGGTGATGGAGCAGGTGGATGCCGCCATCGCCGTCAGCTTCGGTCTTACCGGCAGCCACCTGGTGTAGCCGTCCCGCACGGGAAAAACGCATAAGCAGAACAGGTCTGTGCATACCATGGCACAGACCTGTTTTTCGTAGGGAAGGGGGGGCGAGGACCGTGGAGGTGCCTGTCTGTCTGGATGGCCGCCGCGTGGGCACGCTGTACGTGGAGCCCGCGGGAACGGACACGTCCTTCCGCGCTGCCTGCACCGGCCTGCCCGCCGGATTGTACCGCCTGTACGCCTGCGGCGTCGGCGGACAGCTGCTGCTGGGCGTCACGGAGGACGGCCGCCTTCACCGCCGCTACTCCGCCGCCATGACCGCGCCGCTGGGCGCGGTCACACGCTGCACCGCCCAGCCGGTGCAGACCGCACCCTGGCGGCCTCTGACCCCATCGGACGGCTTCCCATGGCCCGCTCCCGCCGGTGCGCTGCTGCATCGGGAGGGCGGCAGCACGCGGCTTGCCGCACCCTGGCCGCCGGAGGCCCCCTTCCCGCTGACGGAGCTGTTCTGCTTCGCCGCCGTGACACATCGGGAGGGCCGCCGCACCGTCCTCTACACCTTTTCCGGCGGCTGGACGCCGCAGCTGCCGCCGCGATAAGCGCCTGTAAAAAAATCGCGCTGCCCTCTACCACATCCGGCAGATTTATGCTATACTGTTGCCATCCAGCGGTATTTTGCCGCAAGATCAGGAGGGTCAACATATGAGATGTCCCTATTGCGGATACAAAGAGAGCAAGGTCGTGGACTCCCGCCCCGCTGACGAGAGCAGCAGCATCCGCCGCCGCAGGGAGTGCCTGGCCTGCGAGAAGCGCTTCACCACCTACGAGACGGTGGAGAGCCTGCCCATGGTGGTCATCAAGAAGGACGGCTCCCGCCAGAGCTTCGACCGCAGCAAGGTGCTGCGGGGTATCCAGCGCTCCTGCGAAAAGCGCCCCGTCCCCGTGGCGGACATGGAGCGCATGGCACTGGAGATCGAGCAGGAGCTGCAGAACGCGCTGGAGCGCGAGGTCAGCACCGAGGTCATCGGCGAGAAGGTCATGGAGAAGCTGAAGAAGGCCGACGAGGTGGCCTACGTCCGCTTCGCCTCCGTCTACCGCCAGTTCAAGGACATCAACACCTTCATGAGCGAGCTGAATAAGCTCCTCAGCGAGAAGTAAGTCACAGGATATTCTTCGCGCTGATCTGCTGTGTCTCCGCCACCATGCTCATGGCGGCCCGCAGCTCCGCCAGCGCGGGGCGCAGTTCGTCGTTCCCTATGCCGCACAGCAGCGCGGCCCGCTGCAAAAGCGCCTCCGCGTCGTGGATGTCCTCGTGGGACACCACGATGTGCAGATACGCCTGATCGGCCTGCCACAGGGCCTCCAGCCGCGCCAGCGCCGCACCGGCGGCCTCTGTGTCGCCCATGGCCGCCGCACGGTCAGCCTCCGCCAGCTCCGCCTGCCACAGCGCGCACCGGCGGGTGAGGTGTACGGCGTTGCACACGGAGAACGCCAGCAGCACCGCCAGCACGAAAACAGGGATGCGTATGGCTTTCATCGTGCGTCCTCCTTCAGCTGGCATACCACGTTGCCGCCCTCGTCCACGGACAGGAGGAACACGTCCCGGGGATGCTTTATTTTCCGCTTCTGCAATTGCTGCCGCAGCCAGTTCTCATCCCGGCCGGCCTGCCGCAGGTTTTCCGCCATGACGCGGCCGTCGTTGATGACCACCGTGGGCAGCAGCACGTCATCCTCCACGGCCACCGCCATCTGCTGCGCCGTCAGCGGCTGCTGGTCGGCCCGCAGCAGCACCGACAGGTGTCCGCTGGTCTCCAGCACCGCGTACTTCACGGTGTTGATGTCCAGCACGCCCTGCCCCCGCAGCTCCTCCATCAGCTCGTCCAGCGTCAGACGGTTGTGGTGCATCACCTCCTGCCGGATGCGGCCGTCCTTGATGACCAGCGCCGGCTCGCCGCATACCAGCGACCTGAACCGCACGTTCCGCAGGCTGGCGCAGCTGAACAGGGTGGACAGCGCGATCAGTGCCAGAATGGGCACCACGCCGTTGAGCAGCGGCAGCCCGAAGTCCTGCATGGGTACCGACGCCAGATCGGAGATCAGCAGCGTCAGCACCAGCTCGATGGGCTCCAGCTCACCGATCTGCCGCTTGCCGCTGAGCCGCAGACCCGCGATCAGCAGCAGGTACAGGATGATGGTGCGGAAAAACGCAGTTGCCAAGCGATACACGCCCTTTCCATAGGGTATTTCTCTCAGTATGCCCCTGCGGGCCGGGAATATGCCGCCCGCGGCGTTTGCATAGATACGCAGAATGTGAAGGGAGGATTCGGACACAGGTTCCGACACAAGCGCCATGCTCCCGCGCGCCGACGGATATTTTCCGCCAATACATCGTTGCAAAAGCTGGAAATACAGAAAGTATTCCTGCGCTTTTGCGCCTTGTCTTGACGAAAAATCTCTTGCCGGCAGGCCGGCGGATATTTTTCTTTTCCGCCGCCGTGGGATAACGAGGTGGGGAGCGATCGAAAATTCGGCGGATGCTCCTCCGCATCGTCCGGATGCGCACACAGCTCATAAATATGCGGGCGACCGCAAAACAGAGGGGCTGTGACCGGATGCGAAGACACAAATGGTCTGCGCGTTTGTTCTTCCGACAGAGATCATATCTTTCAGGAGGAAAATCAAATATGTGTGGAATCGTGGGATACGTGGGCATGCAGGAAGCCGCCCCCATCCTGCTGGACGGCCTGCGCCGTCTGGAGTACCGCGGCTACGACTCGGCGGGCATGGCTGTCTGCGGCCCCGAGGGCTTGCAGGTCTGCAAGACCAGAGGCCGCCTGCAGGCGCTGGCCGATTTGACGGAGGAGGGCCGCACCCTCACCGGTACGCTGGGCGTGGGCCATACCCGCTGGGCCACCCATGGCGAGCCCAACGACATCAACGCCCATCCCCAGGTCAGCCAGAGCGGCCTGTTCGCCGTTGTCCACAACGGCATCATCGAGAACTACGCCCTGCTCCGCGCCCAGCTCACCGCCAAGGGCTACGCCTTCCGCTCCGAGACGGACACGGAGGTGGTGGCCCAGCTGCTGGACTACTATTACGCCGCCAGCCGCGACGTGTTCGAGGCAGTGAACAGCATGCTCTCCGCCGTGGAGGGCGCCTACGCGCTGGGTATCGTCTGCGCCGACGCGCCGGACCGGCTCATTGCCGCCCGCAAGGACGCGCCGCTGCTGCTGGGCTACGGCGACGGAGAGAACTTCATCGCCTCCGACGTGACGGCGCTGCTGCGCCACACACGGGATATCGTGTACATGGACGACGGCGAGCTGGCCATCGTCACATGCGGCGGCATCCGCATCTATGACGAGCGCCGCCGCCCCATCGAAAAGGAGCATCACCACATCGACTGGGATGTGGACGCTGCGGAAAAAGGCGGCTACGACCACTTCATGCTCAAGGAGATCTACGAGCAGCCCGACGCCATCGCCCGCGCCATCACCGGCCGCATCCGGGACGGCCGCGTGGTGCTCAGCGACCTGACCATGACGGATCGTGAGATACGGGAGCTGGGCCGCGTGTGCATCGTGGCCTGCGGCTCCAGCTACCACGTGGGCATGGTGGGCAAGTACGTGCTGGAGCGCCTGCTCCGCCGCCCTGTGGAGGTGAGCCTGGCCTCCGAGTTCCGTTACAGCGACCCCATCGTGGGCAAGGGCGACCTGGTCATCGTCATCAGCCAGTCCGGCGAGACGCTGGACTCCATGGCCGCCCTGCGGGAGGCCAAAAAGCGCGGCGCCCGCATTTTGTCCATCGTCAACGTGGTGGGCTCCTCCATCGCCCGGGAGTCCCACGACGTGCTGTATACCTGGGCGGGGCCGGAGATCGCCGTGGCCACCACCAAGGCGTACAGCACCCAGATGGTGGTGCTGAACCTGCTGGGCCTGTACTTCGGCGATATTTTAGGCACCGTGGACTTCGACACCTACACCGCCATGGTGCAGGGCATCGAGGCCCTGCCCGCCCAGATGGCCCATATCCTCTCCGACACCGCGGAGATACAGGCCGCGGCTCGGGAGCTGGCGGGTCATGAGCAGATCTTCTTCATCGGCCGCAATCTGGACTACGCCCTGTCGCTGGAGGGCAGCCTGAAACTGAAGGAAATTTCGTATATCCACTCCGAGGCCTACGCCTCCGGCGAGTTGAAGCACGGCACCATCTCCCTTATTGAGGAGGGTACGCCGGTGATCGCCGCCGCCACGTATATGCCCCTGTTCGACAAGGCCATGAGCAACGTGGTGGAGGTGCAGGCCCGGGGCGCCCGGGTGCTGGCCCTGACCACCGAGACCGGCGCGGAGCGGATGCACAGCCGCGTGGCCCGCGTCCTTACCGTGCCGGAGACGGAGACCATGCTCCTGCCCCAGCTGGGCGTGGTGCCCCTGCAGCTGCTGGCCTACTACATCGCCCTGGCCCGTGGCTGCGACATCGACAAGCCCCGCAATCTGGCCAAAAGCGTCACCGTGGAATAACGCCCCAAAATCAGCAGAAAAAGCAGCCCTCCGACACTTCAGAAGTGCCGGAGGGCTGCTTTCTTGTTTATTCCCAGACCAGCTCGGGATACTCCCGCGCCGCGCTGAAGCCGAAGCTGGAGCGCTCCTGCGCACTCAGCCCCGCGTCCAGCAGCGCACCGTACCGCAGCCCCGTCCGGTCGTAGACCTCCACCAGCGTCTGCTCGCCGCTGTAGTCGTTGGCGGCCAGCGCCAGCTTCCCGTCCTGCCAGCACATGGGCATGCGGTCCACCTCGTCCGTCAGATCGATGGTGGAGTTGCCGTAGTACCACGCGTCCGCAGCGTCCGTCAGCATGGCCGCGCCCCAGTCCAGCGTTCCATCGTCCTGCCATGTGGGCCACAGCAGCGGCGTGGTGAACTCCACGGCCCAGCCGCCGCCCTCCGGCAGCAGCACCACCAGCGTCTTGCCCGCAGCGGCCACCAGCAGGTCGTCCTCACTGTGATAGGTCACGGTGGGGTAGTCCGACCGGCTCTCCTGATAGGCAAAACCGGCCCCGGTGCCGACGGTGCCCTCCCAGTGCAGCAGCTCGCCCACCTCCACCAGCGGGACGATCTGCTTGCAGCGGAAGTCCGCCGCGTCCAGAATGCGCAGCACGTACTGACCGTCCTCAGCGGTGGTCAGCAGCACCTCTGACCGGTCGCCGCTGTACTGCAAGCCTATCACCCGCTGCGCGGCGATGTCCAGCTCACACACCAGCTGCGCATTGTCCGCATCCACCCGCGTGTAGACGTAGCCGCCTCCGGCCCGGCTGGTGCCGCTTTCCTTGATGAACGGGATGTACCACAGCCCGAAGCCCTCCGGCGCCCATTCCGCCTGGGGGTCCGCGTCGGGGGAAAAGCCCACTGTCACCAGCGTACCGCTCTCGCACCCCAGCGACAGCGGCGTGAACCGGTTTTGGGTGCGCAGCCGCGTGTCGCCCGTGAGATACATCATTCCGGAGGAGCCGGTAACAACGCTGGGTTCCATCCAGTCCGCATCCCCCACCGGGATGCGCAGCCTGTCGAACATGGGGAACGTCAGCTCATCGTAGTCGCTGTAGTCGTCAAACAGCTGCCCCACGCTGTGCGCATCGGACGCCAGGTACAGGGGATACGCCTCATAGTAGTCCCGCAGCATCACCCGCTCGGCGTAGCTGCTTTCGTAGCCGTTCCCACGATTCCGGGCCTCCGCGGCCTGCCGCAGGTGCGCACCCAGCGCATCGTCCCGCCGGATCGCCGCATTGATGTACCGCGTGTTGAAGCTCTCCCACGATGGACGATCCGTTACATCGTCATACTGGGTGTAGGCGTTGTTGTAGACCCGCATGGCAAAGGACTCCTCCGACTCCCACGTATTAGCCCCCACGTCGTACACCGTGTCCCACCGCAGGCAACTGCCGAACCGCGCGGCGGTGCGGAAGCGCAGGCCCTCCGCCGCTGCGGCGTCGCCGTGGGAGAGGACGGCGGTGTAGGGCGTCGGCACGGCGGTGGCGTCCAGCGCCGTATTGGCCGCCGTCAGTACCGCCGCCGCCAGCACCAGCATGGCCGCCGCAGCCGCAAGGCTCTGTTTCATGTGTCCTCGCCCTCCTCTCCGTCCGTCAGGGCATCCAGCGCCTGACTGACACGCTCCGGCCGGTAGTGATATGTCTCCTTGATATAGCCCATCAGGTCTCTGCCGGACTCCTCCAGCTCCTCGGCGGAGCAGTCCCCTACGATGCCGCCCTCGCGGATGAGTACGGCCCGGGAGATGCAGTCCTTCACCTCCTCGATGAGGTGGGTGCTCAAAAGCACCGTCTCCCGCTCCGTCAGGATACCCAGCAGCACCTTGTAGAAGTCCTCGCGGTTGAAGATGTCGTTTCCGGCGAAGGGCTCATCCATCAGGATGTAGTCCGCCCCCTGCGACAGCGCCATGATGACCTCGAACTGGTTCTGCATACCGGCGGAGAAGCTCCGCAGCCGCTTGTCCGTGGGCAGATCGAAAAACTCCATCAGCCCATGGAACCGCTTGTCGTTGAAGCGGGGAAAGTGCTCGGCGTAGAAGTCCCGATGGGCCGCCGCCGTCAGCCCGGGGAAAAACGAGTGCTCGCAGGTGGCAAAGCTGAGCCGGTCGATGTTGGTGCGGTCGATGGCCTCGCCGTCCAGCGTCACGGTGCCCTCGTGCCGCACAAGACCCAGCACGCACTTCATCAGCGTGGTCTTGCCCGCGCCGTTCTCGCCGAACAGCCCCACGATCTGCCCCTGTGGCAGCGTCAGGGACACATCGTGCAGCGCCTCCTTGGAACCGTATTTCTTGCTGATATGGCTGATCTCAAGCATATGTGATCCCTCCTTAACCGTAGTAGTGCGAATAGGGCGACGCGGCAATGGCGTTCATGACCCGCTGGATATTCTCCGCCGTGGGAATGCACTGCTCCGGCGTGATGAACCGCCACGCCAGGTAGCACAGCCCCAGCACCACCGCCGCCGCGGCCACGGCGCACACCGCCCAGACCAGCGGCGCGGTCCACACCTGCCGCCGCAGGGTCTGCCGCCCATCGGGCAGACGGCGCATCAGGTAGATGCTGCGCCCGCCCAGATAATAGGAGCTGTACAGCATCACGGCGGACAGCAGCGCCAGCAGCACCACCACGCCGAACACGATGACCACCGGCTCCACATAGGCGGAGAAGGGGCCCATCAGCGCCGTGTCCATCAGCCGTCCGTCCCAGTAGAACATGCCGCGGTAGGTCGCGGCGTAATGCACGGTGAAGTCGATGGCAGCCGTCAGTGCGCCGATGGCCAGACTGCCGACGATGATGCCCTGCATGGTGTCCGCCGGTACGTTGGGGGGCAGGACGTGCTCAAGCATCCTGCCGCACGCGGAAGTCCTGTTTTTCGGCATCCTCCGTCTCTCCTTTCTGCAGCAGCACCACGTAGAGTCCCGCGCCCGCTGCGGCCACAAAAGCCCATATGAATGTGGAGGCAGCTCCCATCCGTGGGAAGAAGCCGCCGATGGTCAGTGCCAGCGCCGCGATAGGCGCGATGCTGAATTTCCCCTGGCGCTGGGCCTGGGAGAACCGCGCCGCCGCCGCGGCGCACAGCGCCAGCAGCAGTCCGTCCTCCGCCCACACCAGCGTGTCCCGCACGGGCATCAGGTGGTGCAGGAAGCTGCTGGCATACACCGCCAGCAGCAGCGTCTGCCGCCCGGGCGTGTATAATGCGTTGTCCGGTACGATGTTCCGGATGCGCAGCTGCAATACCAGCACCGTCACCGCCGCCATCACCGCCCAGTAGAACAGCAGGCACACGGCGTTCAGCGCCATCCACCACAGGTTGGCCGCGCCCTCGCCGATGCGCAGCCGCCGCATGGTCAGATCCGTCTTTGTCCCGTAGCCGCAGCCGTTGAGACTCAGCACCGCCATCACACCCGCCAGTCCCACGGCGCACACCACCGTGGCGCCGGTGCGGGATGGCAGATAACAGTAGTCGCTGGGAGTATATGTCTCCACGACCTCCCCGTTGGGATATATCGTGGACTGGCTGGGCGTCTGCGCCGGCACCAGATACAGCAGCGCGCCTGCCAGTGCCGCCGTCAGCACCGTGATGAGCAGTATGCGGCCCACCGCGCCTCGGGCCGCCAGCCCCAGTACGGATAAATGCTTTCTCATACCTCCGCTCCCTCCTTGTCATACAGTGCGTCCAGCAGGCGGTGGGCCTCCTCGCGGCTCAGCCCCATGTGCCGTGCCGCGTCCACCATGGCCTGCATCTCCGTCTCCAGCATCGCCTGCCGCAGGGCTTCGATCTGCTGCGGCGACGCCTGGATACAGCTCTTGGCTCCGGCACGGGACGTGGCCAGCCCCTCGTCCTCCAGCAGCTTGAAAGCCTTCTGCACGGTGTTGGGATTCACTGCCAGCAGCGCCGACACCACCCGCCGCGACGGCAGCTCGTCGCCGTCCTGTATGGCGCCTGCCGCCAGCCCCTGCTGGATGTATCGGACGATCTGGAGATAGATGGGGGTGTCGTCCGTCTGTCGGAAGTCCTGAAATGAGATCACGCGCCTCGCCTCCTTTCTGTGAAACTGTATTAGCTGTGTAATACGGTCGTTAACTGTATTATACGAATAACACAGTTTGCTGTCAACCCCAAAAATTAAAAAAGTCGTAAGCTCCGGCGGCTTGCCACCGGCCCTCCTGTCGGGTATAATAAACTGGCAGCGAAGAAGCAGGGGAGGGGAGCGCCATGTACCGTATTTTCATCGTGGAGGACGACGCCGCTATCGCGCAGGCCGTCTGTGAACAGGCGGAGTCCTGGGCGCTGGAGGCCCGCTGCGTCTCGGATTTCCGCCGCGTGGCGGAGGAGGCCGCGGCCTACGGCCCGCACCTCATTCTGCTGGACATCTCTCTGCCGTTTTTCGACGGCTACCACTGGTGCCGCCAGATCCGCCGCACCAGCCGCGTGCCCATCATCTTCCTGTCCTCGGCGGCGGACAATATGAACATCGTCATGGCCATGAACATGGGCGCCGACGATTTCATCGCCAAGCCCTTTGACCGGAACGTGCTGATGGCCAAGGTGCAGGCCCTGCTGCGCCGCACCTACGACTTTTCGGTGCAGCCGCCGGTGCCGGTGTGCCGCGGGGCCCGCCTGCGCACGGACGTGCAGAAGCTGGAGTACGGCGGCGCGTCCGTCGACCTGACGAAAAACGAGTACCGCATCCTGCTGTGCCTTATGGAGCGGGCGGGACAGGTGGTCAGCCGTGAAAAGCTGATGCAGACCCTGTGGGAGACGGACAGCTTCGTGGACGAGAATACCCTGACGGTCAACGTCAACCGCCTGCGCAGGAAGCTGGCCGCCTCGGGGCTGGAGGATTTCATCACCACCCGCCACGGCGTGGGCTATCTGGTGGCGCAGGACTGACATAAGGAGACCTATGAAATTTTTCGGACGATATCTCCGCCAGCACCGTCTGGCGATATTACTGCTCATCCTGAGCTGGGGCCTGCTGGCGGCCAGCTTTGCTCTGTATGGCCTGCCGCTGGCGGCAGTGGCCTACCCTGCGTTATTGAGCCTGCTGCTGTGTCTGGCCGCCGCAGTCTGGGACTATACCCGTACCCTCCGCCGCCACCGGAAGCTCTCGGAGCTCCAGACGGCGGCTAACGCCCAGCTCATGGACCTGCCGGAACCCGCCTCCATTGAGGAGGGCGACTGCATGGCCGCCATCGCCGCCTTGCGCCGCGCCGCATCGGAGCGGGAGACGGCCGACGCCGCCCGTTATCGGGAGATGGTGGACTACTACACCGCCTGGGTCCATCAGATCAAGACCCCCATCGCCGCCATGCGCCTGACCCTCCAGCCGGACGACACCCCCAATGCCCGCCGGCTCATGAGCCAGCTGCTGCGCATCGAGCAGTACGTGGACATGGTGCTGATGTACCTGCGCCTGGACGAGGGGACCAGCGACTTTGTGATCCGCGCCTGCGATCTGGACGGCATCATCCGCCAGAGCCTGCGGAAATTCGCGGGGGAATTCATCGACCGTAAGCTCACCCTGCACTATGAGCCGCTGCATCTGTCGGTGGTGACAGACGAGAAGTGGCTGGGCTTCGTGGTGGAGCAGGTGCTGTCCAACGCCCTGAAATACACGCCGGAGGGCGGCGGCATCACCATCGACGCGGAGGCCCCTGCCACCCTCTGCATCCGCGACACCGGTATCGGCATCACGGCGGAGGATCTGCCCCGCATCTTCGATCGCGGCTACACCGGCCGCAACGGCCGCACCTACCGGCAGGCCAGCGGTATCGGCCTGTACCTCTGCCGCCGCATCTGCCGCGACCTGGGGCATACCATCACCGCATCGTCTGCGGCAGGGGAGGGCACCGTGCTGCGTCTGGACCTGAGCCGCCGCACCGGCCCTCTGGAGTGAGCGTCTGAAATCTTACAATTCTGTTAGAATACGGGCGGGAAATGTAAGCCAACGCTATGGCAGCCGTTTCCCGCCCCTGCTATACTGTGACCTGCAAACAAAAGGAGGTCGTTTTTTGTCGATTCTGGAAGTCAGCGGTCTGCGCAAGGTGTATACCACCCGCTTCGGCGGCAGCCGCGTGGAGGCCCTGCACAACGTGGAGTTCACGGTGGAGCAGGGCGAATATGTGGCCATCATGGGCGAATCCGGCTCCGGCAAGACCACGCTGCTGAACATTCTGGCGGCGCTGGATACCCCCACTGCCGGCACGGTGCGTCTGGACGGACGTGACCTGTCCGCCGTGAAGGAGGCGGATGCCGCCGCCTTCCGCCGTGACCATCTGGGCTTCGTGTTTCAGGAGTTCAACCTGCTGGATACCTTCTCGCTGGAGGACAACATCTATCTGCCGCTGGTGCTGGCGGGCCGCCCGTACAGCGAGATGCGTGACCGCCTGCGTCCTCTGGCGGACCAGCTGGGCATCGCGGACCTGCTGAAAAAGTACCCCTACGAGGTGTCCGGCGGCCAGAAGCAGCGCGCCGCCGTGGCCCGCGCACTTATCACCCAGCCCCGCCTGCTGCTGGCGGACGAGCCCACCGGCGCACTGGACTCCCGGGCCACCGATGAACTCCTGACGCTGTTCGGCGATGTGAACCGCCGGGGCCAGACCATCCTCATGGTCACCCACTCCGTCAAGGCGGCCAGCCGCGCCGGCCGCGTGCTGTTCATCAAGGACGGCGAGGTATTCCATCAGGTCTACCGCGGCGACAGCAGCGACGCCGGCTTCTATCAGGTCATCTCCGACACCCTGACCATGCTGCAGGCAGGCGGTGACGCACGATGAACCGCGGATTTTACCCCCGTCTGGCGTGGACGGGCATGAAGCAGAACCGCCGGCTGTACCTGCCGTACCTGCTGACCTGCACCGGCGTCACCGCCGTGTTCTACATCCTCATGGGCCTGTCGGTGTCCTCTGTGCTGCCTCAGATGTCCGGCGGCCGCAGCACGGCCCTGATTATGAGTCTCGGCAGCATGGTCATCGCTTTTTTTGCCCTGATCTTCCTCTTTTACACCCATTCGTTCCTGATCCGCCGCCGCAGCCGGGAGTTTGGCCTATACAACGTGCTGGGTATGGGCAAGGGCAACATCGCCCGCGTCCTGCTGTGGGAGACGCTGCTCTCCTGCGGCGCCACCACTCTCCTCGGTCTGGCGCTGGGCATCCTGCTGTCCAAGCTGGCGGAGGCGGCCCTGCTGAATCTCCTTCATCTTCAGATCGCCTACACCTTCACCGTCAGCATCCCCTCGCTGCTCGTGACGCTGGGCCTGTTCGCCGCCATCCACGCCCTGATCTTCCTGCGCTCCCTGTGGGAGCTGCACCGCGTCAGCGCCGTGGCCCTGCTGCGCAGCGAGTCCGTAGGCGAGAAGCCGCCCCGCGCCAGGTGGGCACTGGCCGTGCTGGGCATCGCCCTGCTGGGCGGCGCGTACTGGCTGGCCGTGTCCATCCGCGAGCCGCTGGAGGCACTGACCTGGTTCTTCGTGGCGGTCATCATGGTCATTGTGGGCACGTACCTGCTGTTCATCACCGGTTCCGTGGCCCTGTGCCGCATGCTCCAGAAGAACCCCCGCTACTACTATCAGCCCCGCCACTTCGTGTCCGTCTCCTCCATGGCCTACCGCATGAAGCGCAACGGCGCGGGTCTTGCCAGCATCTGCGTGCTGGCCACCATGGTGCTGGTGATGCTCTCCTCCACCACCTGCATGTACTACGGCGTGGAGGATGCCCTGCACCAGCGCTACCCCCGTGACATCGGCGTGGAGTGCTATTTCGGCGACCGGCTGGACCAGATGGACGAAGCGCATCTGGACATCCTCCGCGCCGCCGTGGCGGACGCCGCGGACGCCATGGGCTCCTCCCGCGACAATGTGCAGGATTACCGCGCCGCATGGCTCTACGGCATACTGACGCCGGATGGCGCATTGCGCAGCGCCAGCGACAGCGGCGGCCCGGCTTCGGAGATGACCCGCGTGACCCTGATCTCTCTGCCGGACTACAACGCCCTTACGGGCACGGAGCTGACGCTGTCGGACGGCGAGGTCTACGTCTACGGCCACCGCATGACCTACACGGCCCCGCAGTTCACCGTGGGCGATACCACATGGCGCGTGAAGTCCCTGCTGGACCGCTGCGCCGTCAATGGGGCCTCCGCCGCCGATGTCACCCCGTCCCTCTACGTGGTGGTGCCCGCCTTCGAAAGCGCCGCCCGGCTGCTGCTGGATCTGTCCGCCAACAGCGACCTCTCCGTCCAGCTTCGTTGGTACTACCAGTTCGACAGTGACCTGCCTGACGACGCGCAGCACAGCGGCTCCGCCTCCTATGGGACGGACGGCGTGCCTGCGAACCTGACGGACGCGCTGGAATTGGCCCTGTACAACGTCTACGCGGAGACCGGACTCACCACCGGCTGGGAGGTGGAGTCTCTGGCGGCCAACCGCAGCGACTTCTACGGCGCCTACGGCGGCCTGTTCTTTCTGGGTATCATGCTCAGCGTGGTGTTCTCACTGGCCGCCGTCTCCATCATCTACTACAAGCAGGTCTGCGAGGGCTACGAGGACCAGAGCCGCTTCGCCATCATGCAGAAGGTGGGCATGACGAAGCAGGACATCCGCCGCAGCATCAACTCCCAGCTGCTCACCGTGTTTTTCCTGCCCATGGCACTGTCCGGTGTCCACCTGTGCTTCGCCTTCCCCTTCATCCACAAGCTCCTGCTGCTGTTCAACCTCAGCAACACCTCGCTGCTCATCGGCACCACCGTCGTCAGCTACGTGGCCTTCGCCCTGCTGTATACGCTGGCCTATAAGCTGACCTCCAATGCCTACTACCACATCGTCAGCGGCGCGGCGGAGCGTGAATAAACAAAAAAGCGCCCTCCGGCCTGTTGGCCGGAGGGCGCTTTGCACTCACTCCTCGGTGAAGTGTACGTGGTTGAAGATGTGATCCTGACAGAAGCAGTGGTAGCCCGCGCACTTGCTGCAATAGCGGAACTGCAGATCGGGGTAGTCGGTGTCGGTGCGGCCGCACACGGCGCACTTGTGGTGATAGCCCTTTTCCTTCTCCTGCTGCTTTACCGCCTGCTTGAACTGCACGGTCCTGGGGCTGTACTGCTGCCTGGTGCGGTTGGCCAGATAGTGTACCTCCGGCCAGATGAACACGGCGAAGTTCAGCAGCGCCACCACCGGCAGCACCACGCCTGCCCAGTTGTGCTGGCCAATGGCGCGGATGATGTCGAAGGCGAACAGCGCACCGTCCAGATACGCCAGCCACTTCATCTTCACGGGCAGGAAGAACATGAACAGCACCGTGGTGTCGGGAAACAGCATGGCGAAGGCGAAGAACATGGACAGGTTCACGTAGGTGGTGCCCGCCACGCTGATGAAGTTGTTGCCGGTGATAAGGCTGGCCAGAATGGCGCCGATCACCGTCAGGAGCATACCGCTGAAGTAGTAGAGATTGAACTTGGCGGTGCCCCACTGCTGCTCCAGTGTCGAGCCGATCCAGTAGTAAAAGTACAGGCTGATGATGAGCATCAGCGGGGAGCTGGCGCTGGGATAGAAGATGAATGTCACGATGCGCCAGATCTCGCCGTGGAGCAGACCGTTCAGGTTGAATTTGAGAAAGTCCAGCGCGGCGGGATTGGTGTACATTGTCAGCATGGACAGGATATACACCGCCGCGTTGCCGATGACGATGACGCGCATCAGATTGGGAATACCAAAGCGGGGGTGGGCGGCGCAGAAGCGCTGCACCCCGTCATAGAGCTTTTTCAAGGGGAACGTCCTCCTGTATCAATTCAAGTAACGCCTATTGTAGCGCATAGGACGAAAAAAGTCATGTCATTTTTTTGAACAATAAAAAAGTTTCCGGAAAGTGGATAATTTGCGGTTTTTGCGGGAAATCTATTGACAACCGCGAAAAATGTGCTATGATATGCGTACAAGTGAATACCTTATCAAGAGTGGCGGAGGGACCGGCCCGATGAAGCCACGGCAACCTGTTTTTTCAAGGTGCCAAATCCGGCGAACGAATCGAAAGATG